>ENA-UESH01000252-UESH01000252.1-human-gut-metagenome-genome-assembly--contig:-NODE-252-length-55066-cov-49.586372_pt1 | contig 55066 bp, 34 predicted proteins | sample MGYA00243001_ERZ508002 | MGnify/ENA primary metagenome ERZ508002 (study PRJEB26167, sample SAMN06115447) | human gut metagenome | host: Homo sapiens | place: China:Anhui | collected 2015-08-07... | reverse complement strand
AGACATAGCAAAGCCCTGGCTTGTGAAAGTCAGGGCTTTGTGATTTTTTTAGAATAAGGGAGTTTTGACACACCTCCTTTTTGTCAGGGGGTGCAGCAGTCTCTGCTGCACCAACCAAGCTATTGGGTGAGCCGCAATCTGCTCTCTTGTTATTATTTTGCATAAAAGTTTTGTTTTTCTACGGTTAAAGGTCTATCTTTGCATTAGTGATAAGAAATAATAACTATAAAACGATACGGATTTTTATTTGCAAAGTAAATTCTTTTGTTTTGTAATGCTTTGATTATCAATGGTTTTTTATTTGCAAAGTAAAATCGAAACGCCTGAAGATATATGAGTTGGAAAGATAAAGCTTTGGATGTTTTAAAAGATAGTTTGAGTCCGATTCCACATGAATTGAGCGAACTCGATTGGAAATGTGATCTGTCGTCAAAGTCTGATAGATTGGCAAAACATATCTGCGCATTTTGCAATCATCATGGCGGTGGTATGTTTGCTTATGGCATAAATGATGACGCTTCATTTGTTGAGCTTTCCAAAGAACAAATAGAGTCGATTGTTAGAACCTTGGGTAATATTGCCCATAATAATTTGTCACATGCAATTGATATTGACCATGCTGTTTTATTGTATGAAGGTCATCCGATATTGTTTGTGTATGTGCCAGAACAAAGGGAAAAGCCGATATTCTTACGTGGAAAAGACTATCACGAAGCATATTGTAGAGTGAATGGACAAACTCGCAAGATGTCAGATTTGCAAGTGCGTAATATGATTGCAACCTCGCAAGGTCTTCGGTTTGAAGAACGTGTTGCAAAAAGAGGGTTGACAAAAAGTGATGTATTGCAGCTTTTGAATTTTAGAAAATTATTTGAACTTCAAGATAAAGATGTTCCAAAGTCAGCAGATAGCATTGTTGCAAGAATGTCTGAGTGTGGATTCTGCATTGGCTCGGATGATGAGTGGAGTATTACAAATCTCGGTGCCATTCTGTTTGCTAACAATCTGAATGATTTTGACGAACTCGGTAGTCGTAAGGTCGTTGTGCGTAAATATATTGGAGTTAATAATCGCAATATTCTGTTTGAACAATTTGGTAAATACGGTTATGCGGTAGGCTTCGAGGGACTGGTTGATTTCATAATGAAGAATGTATCAATAGAGAATATTGATGTAAAGCGTAAAGATGTAGCCGATTATCCCCGAATCGCTATTCGTGAATTTGTAGCAAATGCTTTGGTGCATCAGGATTTTGATATTTGTGGTATAAGCATTACGATAGAGATATTCTCTAATCGTATTGTGATAACAAACCCTGGTGCACCACTTAATGATATAAATCGTTTGATAGACCTTCCGCCGAACTCTCGCAATGAGAAGTTAGCAGAACATATGTTCTTGTTAGGCTTTTGCGAACGCCGTGGTAGTGGAATAGACCGAGCTGTTGCTGCAATTGAAGAAATGCACCTGCCTGCTGCAAAAATAGCAAAGGAAGAAATGTGTACAAGAGTAACGCTCTATCCGCATAAGGATTTGAAAGATATGACTAAAGAAGAAAAGGTGGAGGCTTGTTATCAGCATGCGTGTCTTGTAAACGAGGATGGAAAGAGTATGAATAATCAGTCTGTTAGGGAACGTTTCAATCTTAAAAAGACACAATCTTCTGTAGCGTCAAGGATTATTGCAGATACGCAAGAAGCAGGTCTTATAAAAGTGGCTAATACTGATATTGTGGCAAAGAAACTTATGACATATGTGCCATACTATGTGTGACATAGTAGGCACACATGCTCAAGTGCTATTTGTACTTTCTGAACCTCCACCACATCATCACGCCCGCCGATGTCAGTCCGAACGGGAATGCCATCCACACGCCCATCAGTCCGTAGCCCAACACGAAGCCGCAGAGGTAGCCCACGGGTAGCGAGATGACGAAGAAGGCGATGAACGCAATGAGCATCAGTGGCTTCACATCGGCGATGCCGCGCAGCGCGTTGGCGTAGTTGATCTGCATGCCGTCGCCAAACTGATAGATGAAGAACGGCAGGAGCAGCGTGAGCACAGTCGACGACACCTCCGTGCTGTCGGTGAACCACGCACCTATGTGGTTGCGCAGCAGGAAGATGGTGCCGCCAAGCACCACCTCGAGCATCACCATCAGGTGCAGACCCGCCGTCACCGTGTGGCGCACGTTCTGCACGTCGCGCTGACCGTGGAAGTAGCTTGTGCGTACAGCCACCGCAGCCCCAAGTCCGTAGTAGACCATGAACGTGAACTGCGAGATGGTTGTCATCACCTGGTGCGATGCCAAGGCAATGGTGCCGAGCCAGCCCACCATGATGATGGAGAGCGAGAACGACGCTGTCTCCATACCCATCTCCAGCGCAATCGGGGTGCCTAACGAGTTTAGGCGGCGCAGCAGCGGACGCGACCAGCCGAGCTTGAAGAAACCCTCGCGGTACGCAGCAAAGCGACGTGAGCGCATGAAGACAACGATGAAAATCACCACCATGATGATGCGTGAGAGCAGCGTCGACACGCCGGCACCCACAACGCCCATCTCCGGTGCGCCCATCTTGCCATATATAAAGATGTAGTTGCCGAGGATGTTCAGCAGGTTGCCCGAGAGCAAGATCCACATCGATGTGCGTGTCAGCGTGATGCTGTCGGTGAACTGCTTGAAGGCGTTGAACAGCATCACGAACGGCAGCGACGCGAATAGCACCATGTAGTAGGGGCGCATATAGCCCAAGAGTTCTACGGGCTGTCCGAGATTGCCGAGGTTGAAGTAGAGCACCAAGAGCACCGTCATCATAGCCACCGCTGCCAGCGTGTTGGCAAGCAGTGAGCAGCGCAATGCCTGACCTGCTTCAGCCTGCTCGCCACGACCGAACAGAGCACCCACCACTGGCGTCAGTCCGTAGGAGAAACCTGTGCCCGTGATGATGGCAAGGTTGATGATGTTGTTCACGAACGATGCCGCACCAAGCTCCGTAGTGCTGTGGTGTCCCACCATCATTGTGTCCGCAAAGCTAAGGACAATCATGCCCATCTGACCAATCATGATGGGTATGCCGATGGAGAGCAGCGTGCGGTAGTGCTGGCTCATGCTTATAGTGCTGTTACCAGAATTTGTTCTGCTCTTCGTTATATTCATATCCTATTGCTGCAAGTTGACTGATTATATGTTGTTTTTCCACGTTTAGGTCGTCGCATAAAGCGTCTAAAGAGGGGTAAGTGTCGCGCAAGTACGTGTTGATGACGCTCAGCAGCATCATCGGATCTTTGGGTAATCCAAGCATAGTGTTTCTGATTAATTATTCGTTACCTGATAAAATTCGAACTGCAAAGTTACTCATTCTTTTACAAACAAATGGTGTTAATGGGTTTTGTTGTTGTCAAAAGGTTCAAGAAATTACCATTTTTTAAGGCGCATTGTTAAAAAAAGCAAGTATTTTCTTGCGCCTGTCGCTTTTTTTACCGAACTTTGTGCCGACTATAGCCCTCTTGAATTCAGTTAGATATGGGCTTAGTAGTAATAAACAAAAACGAATATTAATGGTAAAACCATTCTCACTTATCGCTATCGTGGCGTTCGCCACAACGCTCACATCATGCTTTAAGGACGAAGCACCCAACAACGAGTGCGATATCGTTGAAGCACGCATCCAGGTAGAGAACCCCGACGAGGTGTTCTTTCAGCAGTCAAACGCCGAACTATTGGGCATCGAGTCGACAAAGACCGACCTTATCTTCCCCGACCTGCGCCCAAACAGTGATGTTACCGCACTGCCGGTCTACTTCAAGACAACCCCTGGAGCGACAGTCTCTCCCGAAAGTGGCTCGGCGCAGAACTTCGCTAACGGTCCCGTGACATACGTCGTAACGTCAGAAGATGGTCAGTACAGTCGTACATATCGTGTGTTTATCAAGGCTGAAGAGGCTACCCCAGACCCTGGTCAGCCAGAAGATAAGCTTGCATACATACACTACAACTTCGAGAACTACTCGCTCGACCCTGCTACATCAAAGTTCTACATGTGGAGCGACTACGAGAATGGATACAACTGGGCGACCGGCAACCCTGGTTTTAGTATAGCCAGAGGTTCTGCAAAGCCAGACCAGTATCCGACAACACCTCTCGCTGAGGGCTACGACGGAGCTGCCGTGAAGCTTGAGACGTGCGATACCGGACCGTTCGGCGTCATTGTGAACATGCGCATCGCTGCCGGCAACCTCTTCACCGGTGTGTTCGACTCGAAGTCGGCTACCAAGGAACCGCTTATGGCTACACACTTCGGCGACGGATCGTACAACCAGATCAACTATCGCCCCGTGACTCTCTCCGGCTACTACCAGTACACACCGGGTGCAACGTTCAAGGACAAGAACGCCAAGGTGGTAGAAGGACGCATCGACCGAGGTGACATCTACGCCGTAGTGTTCCGCAACGTCGACAGCGAAGGCAAAGCGTTCTATCTCACGGGCGACAACGTGCTCACCTCGCCGCAGATAGTAGCATTGGCACGAGTGCCCAACGTGGTGAAGACCGAGGGCGGATGGAAAAAGTTCGCAGTCGACTTCAACTATACTCGCGAGCTCGATGCTGCCATCCTTGCCAACAAGGGCTATAGCATGGCGGTCGTATTCACCTCAAGCATTGAGGGCGCAGCCTTCGAGGGCGCTGTGGGTAGCACACTGCTCATCGACAAGGTAAGCATTGCATACAAGAAGTAAGAAAACAAGCAAAATGAAGAAAACAATAATAGCTGCAGCCCTTGCGCTGCTCTTCGGCGCGCACAGTGCGTCAGCATTCGGAATATTCGACAATCTGAACTATCAAGCACGTCTCGGCTACAACATCGGTGGCACAATGCCGATGGGTATGCCTGCCTCTATACGTGGTCTCGATAGCTATAAGCCGAGGCCCAGCTTCACTCTCGCGCTCGATGCCTACAAGCCTCTTACCAAGAAGTGGGGCATGATGGCAGGCTTCCACTTCCAGACAAAGGCGATGGAGACCGACGCTCGCGTGAAGAGCTACTCGATGGAGATGCGTCAGGGCGGCGAGTCGCTCAGCGGACTCTTCACCGGCAATGTCGTTACGAAGACATCACAACTCGTCGTAACGCTGCCTCTGCAGGCTACGTTCAATGTGTCGGATGCCGTGCGCTTGAAGTTCGGACCTTACTTCTCTTACGCGCTCAACAACGAATTCTCGGGTTACGCCTACGATGGCTATCTGCGCGAGGGCGACCCAACCGGACAGAAGGTGGAACTCGGACACAACGAGGGTGAGCGTGGCGACTACGACTTCTCAAGCGATATGCGCCACTGGCACTTCGGCTTCGACTTCGGTGCCGACTGGTACTTCTCGCATCGCTTCGGTGCTTATGCCGACGTGCAGTGGGGTATGTCGGGAGTGTTCCGCAAGGAGTTCAAGACCATCGAGCAGACCATGTACCCCGTGTACGCAACGCTCGGTGTGATGTATAAACTCAAGTAAGTTGGGGTGTTGAGATGTTGATGTTGTAATGTTGTGATGTTGATGTTGTGATGTTGATGTGTTGTAATGTTGACATTAGTTTACGGCTTAATGGCAAATCTCACCACCTCACCATCTCACCATCTCACCACCACCTCACCACCTCACCACCTCACCACCACACCATCTCACCACCTCACCATAACAACAAGAATTAATTAAACCTTTTAAAATTACAAGCTTATGAAGAAAATCTTTACTCTTTTAGTCCTTTTGATGACTACACTTTGTGTGTCTGCACAGCAGTATTACAAAGGAAAATTCCACTCTAAGTTGAACGAGTTTAGTGATTGTGAAACAACTGTAGCCGTAACTCAGGGCGAGGGCGGCAAGTACACACTCGTGTTCGAGAGCGTAATCTTCGGCAACGACGACTTCGGAAAGTGTACATTCGCCGGAATCGAGAACTATAAGTGGGCAGGCGGCAACAGCTTCACCTTCTCTAACGAAGGCGGCAACCTCGGCGCAGCTACAAAATACTATTTCGAGTTGTCTGACGCTCTCGGCAAGGCAACTATCGACGACGAGAAAATCTACATCACATTCAAATACTTCCAGGTTAACACAACCAAGGAGTACAGAAACGTAGTGTTCGAAGGCACACGCACAAGCAGCGGCGGTGGTGGCACAGGTGGCGACGACAAACCGACAATCACCGGCACAGAGCAGTTCACAGCTGATGTGGTTTCTGTATTCGAGGGCGGTCAGGCAGGCAACGTTAAGTATCCTAACGTAGTGGCAAAGGTCTGCGAGTGGAGCGACGGTGCGCAGAGCATCGAGATTGAGCACATCGACACCGAGAAGGGCGCTATGTCAGGCGTACTCCTGAAGGGTCTTGAGAAGAAGACAGTTGACGGCGAAGTGACATACACTGGCGTTGTAGAGCCAGAGATCAAAACTCTTCCTAACTTCTACGACACTTACGTAAACCTCAAGGCTAAGGTTGAGGCACGTATTGACGAAGGTGGTGACCTCTATGCTACAATCGTGTTCACAGACGAGAGCGAGCCTTCGTTCAAGCTCACAGCATGGTTCAACTACGTAGAGCCGTTCGTTCCGGCAGAGCCGTTCTCAGTAAATGGTGCTCTCGCTGGCTACACGTATAATGATGGCGACCAGATGAACAACAACCAGACAACAGTCACATTCACCGAGACTGCAAAGGATGTTTACACCCTTTCGCTCACAAACGTAGCTATTCCTAAGGGCGTAGACCTCGGCACTGTTTCGTTCGAAGGCGTTCAGCGCACTGGCAGCGATAGTGAGGCAAGCTTCACAAGCAAGAAGGGTAAGGCTAAGACAACAGCTACACACCCATTGTACACAGAGCTTCCCTATACTGACTTCGAGTTTGTCGTAGGCTTTGACGCAGAGAAGAAGGTGACAAGTTGCACAGGTAAGTTCGTTGTTGACAACTGGGACGAGGCGGTTTCTTACACATTCAGCTTCACTCCGACAGAAACATCTGTGAACACAGTAGTAGCAGCCGACGGCACCGTTAAGCACATCTACACACTCACTGGTGCGAAGGTTACATCTCTGCAGCGTGGCGTGAACATCGTGCGCACAGCCGACGGCAGAACACTGAAGGTTTTGAAGAAGTAAATTGCTATTAATTAATAAATAAAAAAATGAAGAAGTTTTTTATGACACTCGCCGTTGCTGCGACAGCATTCATGGCGACAACAGCTAACGCTCAGACAAAAGAACAGTTCACCGACGATCTCGAAATCTCGCTCAATGGTGCTCCACAGGAACCTGTTAAAGGAACAACAGTTGAGCTTGAGCATCAAGCTGATGGTACATCTACATTCATGCTCAAGAACTTCACTTTCGGAATGTTTGAGGTAGGTGATGTAATAGTTGAGGGTATCAAGGGCGTAAAGAATGGCGACGCTACCACCTACGACTTTGACGGCACTGCAAAGTTGCCGAGCAACACAACGCTTGCGGAAGCTCTCGGACACCAAATTCCTCTTACACTCCACTCTGTAGTAGAAGGTGGTAAGCTCTATGCTGAGATTTCACTCTCTGTTCCAATGGGTGAAGAAACGCTTAAGGTTGACTGCGTATTTGGCAAGAAGTCGGAGACAGCTATCAACGGCGTAGTAGCAGGCAAGACCGCTCCGGTGGCTGTGTTCAACGCTACTGGCGCACGTCAGAACGGCTTGCAGAAGGGTCTGAACATCGTTCGCACCGCTGACGGCAAGACTGTTAAGGTGTTGAAGTAATATAGACACGATACAACAAACAACTATACGGGGTGTGTTAAAATGGGTTTTGATGATGTTAAAACTTGTTTTAATGCACCCCGTTTGCAATAATATTGCTATATTTGAGCAATCTAAACTAAAGATAATATGAAAAAAGTTCTTTCTATAGTATTCTTCCTGATGACCACACTCTGCACATTTGGTCAGGTGTTTACCGACGATTTGCATGTTACAAGTGGAGCAGGCAGAACTACCGACTACACTCAGAAGGAAGTGGAGCTGAAGCGAGTGGGTGGCAGTAGATACAAGGTGACATTTAAGAAACTCGCCCCCATGGCATACAAAACGTTTGGCGACTTTGAAATTGATGGCGTTATGTCTACGGTTGATGCAGAAACTGGCGTTACTACCTTTGCCACTTCGGCCACCGAGGGCAAATGGGTAAACGTTACTTCTACAGCTGCCATCGGAGGCGTAACCGAGGGAAGCAAGTCTACACTCACTTCTTTTACGGCTACACTCTCTGCCGATAAGTCGAAGTTTGTAGCAGAACTCAACTTTATGACAATGGGTTCGGACGTGAGCGTGGTGTTCGGCAAGCAAATCGACACTGCCATCAACACCCTAACCACTGCCGACGACAACACCTACGTCGAGATATACAACCTCGGTGGAGTACGCATACAGCACCTCCAGCGTGGCATCAACATCGTGCGCACAGCCAACGGTAAGGTAAAGAAACTGCTCGTGAAGTAACCTCAGGGGGTGCACTTGTCTCAAGTGCACCAACCAAGCAGCAGTGCCAATAGCTCTGTTGGTGCAGTTGGGACAACTGCACCCCCTAAGGTGCACCAACCAATTAAAAGCTAATAATACAATTTACTAACATTAATAACCAACAAACCAGATTTATTATGAAGAAAATTTTATCTCTTATCGCATTGTTGGTGGTGACGTTGACAGCGTTCGCTGAGACCACAAGCGAGAAAATTATTCCCGACGGCACTCAGCCTAACGGCGGTACCATCACACCTAAAGCAATCACAGTCGACTGGGCTACCCAGAAGATTGTAGCGAATGTAGATTTGACAAACTGTCTTACCGGCACCAACGAGCAGATTTTCGCTATCTCTACCAACAGTGCGGATATCGCAAACTGGGATCAGGAAAGCGGAAGCACACTCCACTTCTTCTACAGACAGAACTTTACTGACTGGGGTTCTACAACTGCCGATGTTCACAAGTTCGCTGTTCAGTATCGCTATAAAGGCGATAACGGTGCTACCAACCGTTTCTACGAGGTGAAGGACATTTCTAACTGCACAATCGTAATGGACAAGAATGGCGTCACTATTGATGGCACACTCGTGTTCGAGGCTTCTCTTATGCCACAGCTCTACAAGGAGGGCGCTAACCAGCTCTACTTTGGTTCTTTGCGTGGCGAGCATCCGTATGCTACCTACAAGTCTGTAGAGCTCGTAACAGAGAGCGGTACAACACCTGGTGAGACCGCTACATACGAGTTTACAAGCAATGTAGAGACTGTTTACTGGAAAGAAATTTCTGAGGGCGACTACCTTGATTTCCACCAGTATGTTAAGGGCGCAAAACTTCAGCTCGTTAAGGAACTTGACGGCACATACACAGCTACTCTCAAGGACGTAGTAGTAGGCGAAGACCGTGTATCTCTTGGCGATATCGTTATCGCAGGTCTTACGGCCACAGAAAAAGAGGGAAAACTTGAGATTGATGTTCCTACAAGCAACATTACAATCAGTGCTCCTGGCTCACCATACGATGGCAAGTCTATGTCTATTAAGGGTGGTATGATTGACGCAACACCTGCTGCTGATGCAGACAGCAAGGGTTCTGCATCTGTTCAGCTTACTATCTTAGTCGGCAACGGCGACATGATCAGCTACGAGTTCAGTGATGATGTTTACGTTCCGAACATTTACAACTTCACAAGCAACGCTTATGTTAAGGCTGGTGATGAGGTTACTAACTTCGAGGACGCTCAGGCAGTGCTCACAGAGTACATGGAAGACGTTTATATGGTTAAGTTTAAGAAACTCACTTTAGGCACTAAGACCGAAGACTTCACGATCGAAAACCTCAACCTCAAGCCGACAAAGGACGAAGATGGTAACATTACCTTCACTACATCTGACACAAGCGGCTTCTGGAACGACGCTGACGAGACAGAACTCAACTTCACCGACTTCTCTGCTTCTGTAAAGGTAGGCGAGAACGGCTTCGAGGGCTTCGTTTGCAAGTTCACAACAGAGAACGGTCAGTTCGTTTACGGCGAGAAGGCAGAGACACCTGATCCGCCATCAGTAGTTGAGACAAAGATCTTCAGCGACAAGCTCAACTACACATTCAGGGGTACTATCGGCACAAACGATCCTCAGAAGCTCACAATCGAGTCGCTCGGCAACGACCGCTACAACGTTATCCTCGCTAACCTCAATTCTGTAAACGTTCTCTCTGTGAACGTAGGTACTATCAGCTTCAAGAATGTCGCAGGTAAGACAGAGAACGGTATCACAACTATCGAGGTTGCGAATCCAGAGGTTACATTCACAGATACTGATCAGGAATTGGTTGACTCTAAAAAGGGCAACCTCAAGGTTATGTTCAATAACGACAAGGCTTATCTGAACGCTTCTGGTGCTGTTAAGATCGTTTCGTTCGGCATGTCTTTCGATTACACTCTCGTTTACGGCACTGAGTTCTCAACAGAGGAGCCGAAGGACGACTACGCTATCAACTTCGACAAGGACGCTCTCAATACAAGTGCTCATGGACGTATGCTCAACAGCTTCTCTCTCCAGCAGGCAGGCAAGGAAAAGCAGACAAAGAGCGTTAAGACTTCAAAGGCTGCTTACGAGGATCATACAGCAGACGAGCCGTTCACAGTTGAGGCTGGCAGCGAACTGACAGCTTCGTTCGATTATACAGGCGAATGGATGCATAGCTTCGTTTACATCGACTTCGACAACGACGGCGACTTCTCTTATAAGGAGGGACAGTGGGATCAGACTGGCACCGATTTGGTAGCATTCAGCTTCTACTCTCTCGACTCTAACCCAAAGAACGATGCATCTGGTTACAACTCAGTAGGTGATGAACTTACAGGAGATGCTCGCAATACTTATGCTGCACCTTCGTTCAAGGCTCCTGCTAAGGCTGGCGAATATCGTATCCGCTTCAAGTTCGATTGGAACTGCATCCTCCCTGGTGGTTCAAGCACTATCCTCGAAGACGGTGGTGGCGTTTGGGATGCAACTCTTAAGGTTGTAGAGCCGGTTGTTGACGGCATCAGCACAATCAACGTTGAGGCTGCTAACGGTGAGGCACAGCTCTTCACTATCGACGGCGTTAAGCTTTCTAAGCTCCAGAAGGGTCTGAACATCGTTCGCACCGCTGACGGCAAGGTTAAGAAGGTACTCGTGAAGTAACCCCAGGGGGTGCACTTGTCTCAAGTGCACCAACCAAGCAGCAGCCTAACAACTCTGTTGGTGCAGCTGAGACAGCTGCACCCCCTAAGGTGCACCAACCAAGCAGTAGTGCCAATAGCTCTGTTGGTGCAGTTGGGACAACTGCACCCCCTAAGGTGTACCAACCAAGCAAAAGTATAAGAGGGCATGGCGAAAAGCCATGCCCTCTTTGTATGTATATATACCTCCTAAATACCAACAAAAACTATAAATAATTTGCGTCGCATAAATTTTATTTTTAACTTTGCATGTTGGTGAGTTATATAACTTATAATCAATAAGTTTGAAGCAAACTATGCGCAAATATTGTGTGTTCTGTACATATTGAAAGCAATACAATTAAATAACTAACATTTAACAACTAACAGAAAGGATTTATTATGAAGAAAATTTTATCTCTTATTGCAATGTTGGTGATGACAGCAACTGCGTTTGCTGAGACCACCAGCGAGAAACTTGTAGAGGATAACTATGCCCTTGCTGGTAATGTCCTCTCTCCAAAGGCAGTTACAGTGAACTGGGATACCCAAAAACTTGTAGCAGTTTTGGATATGACCACTTGTAGTGACACAGAGAACGAGCGTGTTTTCTCTGTTTCTAACAACGAAACAGACGTTGCAAACTGGGAACAGACCAACGGTGGAAGCACAGTGCACCTCTTCTATACAAAGAACGCACAAGTATGGACAGGCACAGGTATGGAACTCTATCATCAGAAGTTCGCTGTTCAGTATCGCTATCAGGGTGATGCAAGCGCAACAAGCCACTATAAGGAAGTTACCGATCCTTCTACCGTAACCGTAGTTATGGACAAGACAGGTATCAGCATCGATGGTGACCTTGTGTTCCCTGCTGCTGAAATGTCAAACCTCTACGGCGAGGGTGATAATCAACTCTACTTCGGTGCAGGTTGCGGCACTCCTGGTTACGCTACCTATAAGTCAGTAGAGCTCGTAACAGAGAAGGCAGAGACATTCTCGCCAGTTACTCTCTCTACTACTGACGTTGCTAACGCTGTGTACAATGGTACAACAACCAACTACGACGCAAAGACTGTTGACTTCGTGCAGTACGAGGAAGGCAAGTATAAGCTCGTGTGGAAGACTCTTGAGGCTGGCTCAACCATCTTTGGCGACTATACTATCGAGAATATCACCGTTGCTGAGGACGCAGAGACACACGTGCTCACACTCACCACTACTGATACCGAGGGTACATGGTCTAACGTGAACCCTGCTTATGGTTTCGTGTTCGGACTTGCTGAAGGCACCAAGACCGCGTTTACAGGTTTCGAGGGCACATGCAAGCTCAACGAGACTAAGGATGCTATTGAGAAGCTCAAATTTAAGTTTAACATCAGCATCAAGGGTTATGAGGCTAACTTGGTATTCGGTGAGAAAGCTCCAGAAACAGGCATCAACGCTACAACAGTGGCAGAGGGTGCAGCAACACTCTTCACGGTTGACGGCGTTAAGCTGTCTAAGCTCCAGAAGGGTCTGAACATCGTTCGCTCTGCTGACGGCAAGGTTAAGAAGGTGCTCGTGAAGTAATCTCAGGGGGTGCACTTGTCTCAAGTGCACCAACCAAGCAGCTGGTGTGCTTGTTTGTTTGGCTGGTGCGCTTGTTTGTTTTGTTGGTGCAGCTGAGACAGCTGCACCCCCTAAGGTGCACCAACCAAGCAAAAATATAAGAGGGTATGGCGAAAAGCCATGCCCTCTTTGCGTATATTTCTCATCGTAGGAGCCTATGGCAGGGATACTATACCCTCCTAAATACCAACAAAAACTACAGATAATATTTGCGTTGCAAGCATTTTATTCCTAACTTTGCATTGTCAAAACAATAGAAAAGTATCGATTGTGAGCTTTTTAGTCATACGCAGCAGCGATTTATACAATTCATTTACAAACAAAAAAGATTTATAAGCAAGAATTATGACCGGTTGCAACTTGTTATACTTCTTATATGGAGCGAGCATTATGTTCCATCTGATGATGGCGTTGTTGTTCAGTTACAAGCGTCGCGCTTCGCTGAACATCTATGTCAGCACACTTATGCTCGTCACCGCAGCACAATACGCTAAGAACCTTGCGCTTATAGGAGATGGCTATTATGACAGTGCACTCGAATCGTTGTTCTCTTCAAGCATAGACCTGTTCACTATGCCGCTCTATGCCATCGTTCTTATCGAAGCATGTCGCCCTGGATGGCTCAACTGGTGGCGTGCGTCGTTGTTGTATCTCCCGTTCTTAGTGCTTATGACCGTGTCGTTAGCTTATCCCGAGCCGTTAGTGTTCGACGTGATACACATCTCCTCGTTTGTTTATGGCGTTGTATTCTTGAGTTGGTCGCTATGCGAAGTGCCCCGCTTCGAGCGTACGTTGATGGAGGAGTTCTCCTACGAGAAATACATCAACTTCAACTGGTTGCGCGGCATTATCGTGTTGTTCTTCTGCATTCTTTTGCTGTGGATATACGACAGCGTAAACCCCAGTTGCGAGAATGATGCCATCTACCTTATTGGTTCGCTCGTGGTGTGGGCGGTAGCTTGTTTCTTCTTCTATCGTCAGGCTCGCGTGATAAGTATTGTTAAGGCATACGAGTCTGCCGACTCCCAATCGGTAGTAGCACCTTCAGAGGCAGAGGATGAGGCTTTGGCATCCGTTGCTACCTCGCTGGAGACCGACATCGATACAGATACAGACTTGTCGGGTACCCCCACTGACGAGCAGAGCGTGCAGCAGGAAGCTGCCTTCGCTGAGCGTATGCACCTGCTCTTTGAGCGCGACCATGTGTACCTCAATCCGCGTTTGCGCCTCACGGAGTTGGCTGCTCTTCTTGGCACCAATCGCACATACCTATCGCAATACATCAACCAGTGCTGCGACACCACGTTCTACGACTTTGTCAACGATTACCGCATACATCATGCTAAGCTGCTTCTTCACTCCACCGATGACACTCTTGACACCATCGCCACGAAGTCGGGCTTCAATTCTTTGTCCACTTTCCGCCGTGCATTCCAGCAGCGTGAGGGCAAGAGTCCGATAGAGTTTCGTGCGTCAAACGGTAAAAATAGCGTGTCAAACAGTTAAAAAGTCGTTGAAATCGAGGATTTTTACACAATGACACATACCTTTTACTGATTGCAATCGCAAGTTTCTCGAAAGTTTGTACTTTTGCAGTGTAATGTTGTGATAACATTTCGTTATTAATACAAATTAGTATTAGTAAAGCCAGTAATGTAAATGAATAAATAAGAAGCAGTTTGTAATTGTTTGATAAATCAAGAAAAGAGTTTAAAACCGCCGAGCAGTGATGCTGGGCGGTTTTTTATTTGTTGCTTGCTTAAGTTACATATATTAGCTACCGCTCCTACTTCTGTTTCTCGTAATAATCTATAGCTGCCTTTATGTTTTTTTGTACAGCCTTGGTGCTGAATGTAGCTCCTGTGCATCCGTCTATATCGGTGCGTTGGGTTAGCTTCTTTGCCTTTGAGATTTTGAGGTTATTGTATAACGGCAGCAGGAACTGCTTTACACGGGCAAAGTAGGGTACAGTTTCTTCGTTTTTCAGTGCTACCACTTTCTGCACCTTGCCGTTCTTGAAGTGTACTTCTACGGGCGTGGACTTACGATATCCGCGTGCGTTGCATATAGTGGTGGTGCGCACGATAGTGGTGCCATCGGTATGGCGTGTTATTACGTTGTCAGAGTGGATGTTTGAGGCTGCGAGGAGCAGCAATAATGTAGCCGCTCCTCGTTTTATACACTTATGTGTTGAAAGCATAATGTTTGTCGTTTTTTATGAATTCAATTATTTCATTGTTACCTGAATGCGATTGCCCGGGGCTGTGAGCTGTCGGCAGAATTGGCGTATGTCATCGGTGGTGAGACTGTCTACCTTCTGCAGATAGTTGCGGTTGAAGTCGATACCTTCTCGCAGCTGGTGGTAGCGCACGTATTCCCACCATCCGTTGGTGAGCACGGCACGTTGATAGTTCTTGCGCTCATACTCCTTCACCTTCTGCAGTTGCTCGATGGTGGGACCTTCGGTGGCCATGCGCTGCAGATTGAGGTCGATGAGTGGCAACAGTTCGTCGTATTTGTCGGGGTCGCAACGAAAACTTACGGTCATGGAACATCCGTCTGTAGGGTATTTCCAGAACTGGCCCTCTACGCTCACTCCGTATGTGCCGCCACGTTCCTCGCGCACCTTTTCGGTGTATACACCGCGCATTATCTGTGACAACACATCGAGCTTGAGGTCGGTGTCGGCGGTATAGGCTATTGGGGCTGAGTATACGATGTTGGTCTGTGCCGAGGGTGTTATCATCTGTTTGTGGAACACCTTTGTCACCTGTCCCTTCTGTATGTTGAGTGTGTATTGTCCTGGCTTGCAGTCGTTGTTGCTGTTGCGCTTTCCTGGTAGGCTTGCCACGTATTGGCAGAGTAAATCGTCGAAATCGTCCTGACGTATGTCGCCCGTAACGATGAGGTGCATTCCTGCAAGATTACTGAAACGCTCATTGTAAATCTGGTAGATGCGGTCGAAGTTTACCTCGTTCATACGTTCCGCCGTGAGCGGTTGAGTGCGCTTGCGTTTACCGTATACGGCTACGCGCAGCGAGTCGTTATAGGTGACATTAGGGCTTGCGTTGCGATTTCGCAGCATTGACTGCTGTTTGGCTATCATATTCTGAAATATCGCCTTGTCCTTGCGTGGATTGGTGAGATAGAGATACATTATCTGTAACCATGTCTTAAGGTCGGAGGCTACACATACTCCCTTTACGCCCTCTTCCTCGGCATCGATGTATGGAACTACACGCAGTGCCTTGCCACGGCGCTTCTTCTCGAGAGTGAGAAAATCGAAGTCAGCTGCTCCGCTCTCTTTAACTACGCTGTTAAGGAATTGTAGTGTAGGGGCATCTGTGTCGGGATATAACGAGCGGCCACCAAGACGGAACATGTTGATGGTGAGGCGGTTGGGTTCGATGTCTGACTGTCTGGCACTTACCTTTATGCCGTTCGAAAGGACGTATTCGGTGTAACCATTGTCGGTTGCTCGCTTTGAGAGTATCTTACCCTTTTTGGGCAGCTTCTTCATGAATACGGGGTCTACCTGCTGCGCTGTGTTGTCGTTGGTGTATTCACGCTGTTGCGCGCTTTCTATCCACGTCTTGAGCTGGTCGGATGTGGGCATGGTGTATGGCTTGCCGTCGTACTTGGTTGGTCCGAAGACGATGCACACTTGATTTTTGTTGTCCACTATCTCCGCCATCGTTTTGTTGATGTCGTCGAGTGTAACGGTAGCTGAGAATTCTGCCTCCAGTGCAGCCTCGTATTCGATGTTCATGCAAGGCTCGTTGTTGCAGAAGTTGGACACAATATTCTTTGCATATTCGGCATTGCGTGTTTTGTTTTTGTTGTCCAAACGGTGTTCGATGCTTACGGTGTGCTGCACCTTGGCATGCTCAAGCTCGGCGGCGGTAAAGCCGTAGCGTCTTGCCTTCTCCACTATCTCGATGGCAGCATCTATGCCAACCTGCGGATTGTTGGGCATGAGTCCGAGGTTGAGGGCGAAAGCATCCTTTTCAGTGGTGACGTAGAAGTTGCCTACGCGACAGTTTGCCGACATCACTCGGGGTTGTGCCTCGTGTGACAGCTTTGCCAGACGCTGGCGCAGTATGAACATGGCGAGTCGTGACTTGTAGCTGCTGAGGAATGCCTCGCGTGTGGCTCTCGACTGGCGTTGCTCGGCATCGTGCTTCATGTAGAGTGAGAAATTGAGTGTTGGCTGCTCGTTGTCGGCCTGTGTGTAAACAATCATCTCTTTGTTGTCGGGTACTGTATAGTATGTGCGCTGCGGAGCACCAATGGGCATGGGATTGTCACTGAAGAGCTTTCGTATCTTGGCTTCTATCTGGTCTACATCGATGTCACCCACTACGATGATGCCCTGCAGGTCGGGACGATACCACTTTTGGTAATAGTCGCGCAGTGTGTCGTAGTGGAATGTGTCCACCACTTCGATGTGTCCTATTGGTAGGCAGTCGGCATATTTCGACCCAGCGTATATCACGGGCATAGCATTCTCCATCATACGCTGCGCTGCCATGCGCGAACGTCGTGTGCGCCACTCTTCTCGTATCACGCCACGTTCTTGGTCAATCTCGTTGTCTTTAAGCAGTAGTGAGCCTGCCCAGTCGTGCAGTATGGTGAGACAGGTGTCGGTTACGCCAGCCTTGCTCACAGGAGCATTGGATATGTTGTACACGGTCTGATCGATGGATGTGTAGGCATTAAGGTCGGCCCCGAACTTGATGCCGTTGCGTTCGCACCAGTTGCGTACAGAGTGTTTGCCTCCATTGCCGTCAGGAAAGTTGCGTGTGCCGTTGAACGCCATGTGCTCAAGGAAGTGAGCCAGTCCGCGCTGCTCGGGTTGCTCGAGTATAGAGCCTACACGCTGTGCAATGTAGAAGTCAGCTTGCCCCGGAGTTTGGTCGTTGTGGCGTATGTAGTAGGTAAGCCCGTTGGCGAGCTTACCTTTGCGTATACAACTGTCGAGAGGCAACGTCTGCGCCGACATAGCCATACTGCAGCCCAGGCACATCAGAAGAGAGAAGATTCGTCTTTGTTTCATATAAAGAGATTAAGTGTTAAAGTTGGGAACTGATATTTATGTCTCAACTGTTATTTATTACTCGGCAATCTCAATGCCGCTGATAGTGTACTTCTTGTTGTTCTTGACGATAACAATCTGTCCGTTTCTCAAGAATACGCCGTTGGCAGTTTTGCCGGTGTTGACATTCGTGTTGTCGATGCCTGTTTCTTTGGCAGGGTCGAGAGGCAGCGCCTTAAGACCGGCACCAATACTGTTGCCTTCGCCAAGAGCGATGTTGGTGTTGCCGCGAAGGTTGCCAATAAACTCGGTAGTGCCAGTTGATGTAACCTCGCCATTGTTGGTGCATGATACTACAGACACCACTCCCTCTTTACGTGCAGAGTTGGCTACGATGCCGGCAACGTACATGTCTTGTCCGCTAACCGAGCCATCGTTGCGACAATTCTTTATAACAGTGGCAGCCTCGTCGCCCTTCATCACGTTGCCAACGATGCCACCGACATTCTTTACGCCGCTTATCGCGCCTCTGTTGTAACAGCCTTCGATGTCTACTGCAAAGCTGGCGCAGCTTACGATGCCTGCTGTGTACAGCTTCGACTTAGATGTACCCTGGGTGTCGTCTACATTGCCGTTGTTGTTGCAATTCTTTATGGCACCCGAGTAAGAGCCGGCAATACCAGCCGATCCTACGCCATTGGTTGTAGACAGCTTGCCGCTGTTGAGGCAGTCTTCTATAAGATAGTTGTAAGTGGTGATGCTCTTGCCCGACTGCGAACCACCGCAGATGCCCGACGCATAGGTCATGGCCTTGACGTCACCGTAGTTTTCACAGTCTTTTATTGTGCCACAACCATTGACCATAAATCCGCATATACCGCCAGCGGCAAAGTTGGTGGCAGTGATGTCGGCATTGTTGACACATTCCTGTATAGTGCCCATGTTGATCGAGGCAATAGTACCAACATAGTTGTAGCTTGTGATGTGGTTGTTCTCGTCGAAGACGATGTTTCTAACGACACCGTTCTTGTCGATACAACCAAACAGGGCGTTGTACTTGCCGGCGGCATTGTTGCCGCTCTCGGTGTGGTAGATGCCTCTGATGGTATGGTTGTAGCCGTCGAAAGTGCCATCGAAGCCATAGGCTATCTGGGTAATCTTGGCGTTGCCGTCCTTGCCTATTGCGGGCAGCTGAACGGGGTTTTCTGCCGAACCGCCGAAGTCGATGTCGTTAGTCATCTTGAAGTACTCGCCAGTTCCTTTGTGGTTGGCGTTGCAATTCTTAGCCATTGCTTCGAAATCGGCTGCTGTGCTGATGAGGTAAGGGTCGCCTTGTGTACCCGAACCTTTAAGTCCCCAGCTGTTAGATACTGTAGAGCCATCGCTCTGTGCCATAACTGTCATCGTTGCTATGCAAGCGAAGATGAGTGTAAAGATTTTTTTCATATTATGTTTTTTAAAGTTGTGTTTAAAATGTTGCTTCTGCTGTGATGATAAGCGTATTGCGTGTTTGTCCTTTAGTGTTGCTATTGGTGGCTTGGCGGAGGTTGTACCTCAGGGAAATGGCAGGTCGTATGGACGTGCCTTTTAAGGGCATCTCGTAGGTAATGGCAGCGTGGGCTGCCCATTGTCTGTAGCTGCCCATTGCGGCAGAGCCTCCTCCCTCTGCCGACCATAAGTATCCTCTTCGTGTGAGCACACTGCGTCGTGCACTGACAAACGGGGTTATGATGTGGTGTGAGGCGGTGTATATATCGGGATATACGTAGGCAGTCTGTTGGCGAATCCAGTACTTGGCACCTCCCGTTATGTGCCATAGGTATATATTGCCAGATGGTTCCCAGTAGGCGTTGAGGGCAGCTGTACCGTATGTCTGTACCTTGTCTGCCATCTTTGTTGGTTCGAAGTATTCGTAGTATATGGCTGATGTGCCGTTGGTGGCTATGGTGCGGCGATAGTTCTCGCGTTCAGACGTAAGCCGCTCGGTGGCCATTCTCAAGTCAACCCATACAAGCCGCTCAGCCCTTTGTGTTATGTCGTAGCGCAGATGCAATGCGAAGTTATCGCCATGGTGCTGCTCGTGTGATGCACTGTATTGCGACTTGCGTCCATAGTAGCCATTACGATGACTGTATACGATGTCGGCAAAGAGGCGGTTGTATTTGCTTTGAACCGTCACACCAATGTATTCAGACAGTAGTGGTAAACGGTTTTTGCTGTCGGTGAATCCTTCGGTACCGAATGTTTCGCGTTCGCCATGATGGTTGGCATAGTCGATGAGTGTGTAGTATATTTGGTCAGTTGTACCATAGGTCTTGAACTGCATCGCCTCAGTGCGGCGGCTGTACACCATCCCTATGCCAATGCCACTGTTGTGTGGTAACAAAAAATGTGCGTCAAGACCAGCGTTTATATCCATCAGCGTGTTACTGTGGCGTAGGTCGCGCTGCTTGGCATATGTGCCAGCTGTATAGTTGAGTTGTGCGCCAATGGCAAGACATCGCCATGCCTTCCACCCGATGGCTCCGTTGATGCTGAATGTCTCCATGCTCTTGTCGCCAGCATTGTTATCCGCCTCGACAAGGTCGAACGGCATTAACTTCATTGTAGGCATAAGCATACTGCCTGCTGCTTCTGAGATATTGTGTCGGCTGTACGTGGCTCTGCCGTAAGCCACAATGTCAGACGAGAGCCTGTAGTATGACTGCACATCGGCATCATAAGCTTCCTGCCGCTTTCCTTCTGACATGGTGTGCAGCTTACCTCCGTCGTGACGATAAGATAGGGTGGCGTGGGCTATGGTGCTGTCTGCATAGGTGGTCAGTGCGGCGGCATTGCTTGCTGTGAGCCATGGGTTGCGCTGTTGGGTTAGCTGGAAGTCGCGTTGTGCCATGGCTGGTAGGCACAGCAGATTAGCGTAGAGAACAATTGTCAGCTTCATAGAAATCATTCGTTGAATTATTGGTGTCTTGATAGATGGCATGTCCGTCTACAGTCTTCTCCACCTTTCTTATTAGAGAGTGGCCGTAACCTCCGGTCAGAGTTGCATAGCCGTTGTCGAGGTCTGGCGTGAGGCGTTTCTTGCATTTTGCAAGAGCCGTGGCGTTGTATACTTCCATGGCATCAATCACCCACCTGCGTGGCATTTTCAGGCAGGCATACACTATGTTGCCTTCATTGCCCGTTGGGTATATTATGTTGTCTGGGTTCTCGCCGAATTGCTTTGGTGTAATATCTTCTGTGCGGAACAGTATCACGGCTGGCGAAGTCTGGCTCATAGGCCAAGCATTGCTTTTGCCGTATTTCACAGCCTTCAGATAGTGGCTTGTGGCGATAACATCGGCAGGCGAGGGATAATACCGAGTGTTGTTGTACTTGCCTCCGTCGCTGCTTGTTGCCTCCATGTCGTACATACAATAGTAGGCATTATTGGCATAGTTGATGGAGTTGCTGTAGGTTGGAGTGTTGTCAATGGCGCCATGCACGTTTACTACGAGTTCTGAGTAGGGTGCTATTGTATTGCCCTTCTGGAAATACCAGATGCCGTTGAGTGCTGGAATCCAGTCTTTGTCGGCATAATCGAGTTTACCACCGTTGAGAAACGAGTGGGTGTTGGCTTCTGCATTGTATGGCTCGATAATGCCGAAACCTACGTTGTCGAGCGACACCGTCTCTGATGAGTTGTTGTACAGGATTATACATTTGTCTATGGCGAACTTTCCCGAACCATCGTCCTTCTGACAGCCTCCATTATACAGTTCCTTTATGAGGATAGGGTTGGCAGTCTGCATAGTTGTGATGCTTACGGGCAGTTCTATTGTAGTGTTGTTGCTGCCTATTGCTACGTCAGACAATGCTCCGTTGTATACATGACGGAAATATTCGTCGTCGCTCACCTTCGATGCGCTGACACTGTATATTCCAGTGGGTAGCGTGAAGCGAGCTATACCGTTGGCATCGGTAGCTGCTTCGAAGGTGCTACCTATGCTGTTTGTCATCTTTACGGCAACACCGTCTACGTTATGATTCAGCCTCACCTCGATATTGTAGGTGTTAATTTGTTCGTCGTAGCTGCACGATGCCACCAGCATGGTCAGCATCGTAAGCAGTATGAAGAATGAGTGTTTTATTATATTATTCATATCTCCTTGTTTTACTTGTTTCTTGTCAACTCGTCTATTGTCTATAGTTTCACTCTGACGGATGCTCCATAGTAGAATTTTGGTATGTATCCGCTATCAAACAGCGATGTCTTCAGTCCCGTTTGCTTATTTCGGACGGATGCCAGATTGTTGAAGAAGTTGTTGGCGTAGAACGATAGGCTCACCCATCTGCCTATCTCCTTCGTCACGGAGAAATTGGCTGAGTAATATGCCGATATATTCTGCGGATTGAAGTAGTAGGCGGTGTTGCTTCTTACTATTAGATCACACAATTGCCGGTAGAGTGTGGGGTTGTTGTCTTTGGCAGCCAGAAGAGCCTCAGCGTATGGAATGCGCTCCGAAGGGTTATCCCATGTTGAGTAATATTTAGGATACACAGCCACATAATGGTCAGTCTGCCCCACGTATTTAGTTCCAGTCACGTCGCCAGCCTCATTTAATGCTATCGTTGTGCGATTGCTTGACAGGTTGCGTCGGTAGTTGAGCATGGTTGCTTCAAGTCGCATTGTCATGATGAGTCTCAGTTGTGGTATGCGTGCCGTCAGCGTGGTGTTGAGGCTGCATCCCTTGTTCATCATGCCGTTGCTCACCGTAGGGGTGCTTGTCGTTGAGGCTGATGCGACGTTGCTGCCTACGTAATAGCCTATAAGCGGTTGTGTGCCCGAATTTTCGGCTTGGTCGCCGATGCCATTGGGACATCCGGCTATGAGTGTATTGTCTGTGCCACGATAGTGATAGTACTTGCCGTCGATGCGCAGCGACAGTCCCAGAGTATGGTGGTTGTTGATGATAGGCATCTCTGCCACCCATTCCAGTCCGTAGCGTGTCACGGGAGAACCATTCACATACTGACGGTTGGCAGTGTATGTGCGGCGGATAGAGTAGGGTAAGTTTACGGTGTTGCCGTTGGTTGCAGATGTTACGCTTATCACACCAGTCGATGGGTCGACACTATATATGCGGTCGGCAGCGGCAATGCTACATCCTTCAAGAGCCGACTGTGATGTCTGGTTGTAGGCAAATGGAGAGTACACATTTAGTGTCTGATACGGATTGTACGTGCGGTTCCAATACGCCGACAGGCTCAGTCGTGCCTTACCGACCATTGCTTCCAATCCTGCCTCCATTTGATTGGAGTACTGCCATTTCAGATTGCTGTTATATATAGCACGCTGCACATTGGTGTAGTAGGCATAGTATGCTTTGCCGTCGGCAGTAGAACCAGGGGTGAACACGAGTCGGTCAGTATAGGTGTCGGCAGGATAAAGCACTTGAAACGATGGCAGTTTGACGCTTTTGCCATAGCCGGCATGTAGTGTGAGCGAGACGTTCTTACCTTTTATTATATTATAGCGAGCATTGAATCGTGGTGAGGGACTGGCTGCGGTGCCATATTCTGAACCGCTGATTATGGTGATATCGTTGCGCAGTCCGCCTACAAGCATCAGTCTGCCCATGGTTAGCCGTTCCTCTATAAACATTGCCAGGCTATGCATTGTTGGCAGGAGACTATAGTCGTATGGTCGCCATGTGGGAGCCAAACGCATGTCGTCGTAATATGTGCCGTGACCATTGTTGCGTGTAGAGTTCAGTTCGGTGCCTACAGTAAGTTTGCTCACCGCGCTGAGTATGCGTCGTGTCCACTCACCCTTTAGTTTGAGTTGTAGACTCTGTAGCTTCTGGTCGTTGAACGAACGCACATACCAGTATCCCGTCGGACTAAGTATGATGCTGCCCGTGCCCATGCCATCGGCATAGTCCTGGGCTATAGCATAGCCGTTGGTAGTGGTGTGCAGACTGGCTTGTGTGGATGACGACGATGTGTTGGTGTTGTTGTCCGAGCGTCGATCGGCTGTAGAGAAGGCTGCCTGCAATGTTATGTTGAACACTCCTGAACTCCTGCTGTTGTAGAGCCAGTCAAGCATCATATTAGCACGTAGCTGATTGTCGCGTTGACGCTGATAGGTGTCGCGAAAGGCATCGGGGTCTGCCTCCGAATTATATCCGCCAATGTTGCCCGTAAGTCCAGCTGTAAGATTGAGGCTTGAACCCTTCATGCGGAATACCTTATTGTAAGTAGTCGATAGTATGTTGCGGCTATAAGCAGTATGTGGCGATGTAATGTCGGTGAACGATTGTGCATGTTCTATAGAGAAATTAAGCGTTCCGGCATTGTGTGCCAATGCTAAGCCCTTGGTTAGTGCTACCTGTCGGGTGTACGGATTCATGGAAGCCTCCACAATCCATGGAGTGTGTCCGCGACGGGTGTTCACCTTCACCATGCCGTTGCTTATGTCGCCATATTCAACGCCCGGTATTCCAGCTATTACCTCAATGCTCTCAATGTTGGAAGTTGAAATGTTGCGTGTTGAAGCCGACTGCGTCTCGCTCATACTTGCATTGTTGTTCAGTCGCATTCCATCTATCTCAATGGCAGTGCCGAATGACGCATTGCCTTTCTCACCTGTTGTGGAGCGTAGTGCCAGGCGTGAATCGTCTGTCAGAGTGGAGTTGACGGTCTGGCCGCCGGGCAGCAGGGCCATAATATCGTTAAGCGACAGGACCTGAGAGTGGTCGAGCGTGGTACGGTCGATAGAATATGTCGTGGTACCCATGGTCGACCTCTTGCGTGCTGTTACCTCCACGCCCGGAATGCTAAGGTTAGCCTCCTTCAGTCGGATATTCTTTAGGTCGGTGTTGTGGCGGATGTTAAATTGTACGGTGCGAGTGACATACCCCAAGGTGCTCACCTCAATTGAGACAGTTCCTTGTGGCACATTCTCGATTATAAACATGCCGTTGGCATCGGTTGCTGCCCACAATTCAAGATTCGACACTTTGACAATGGCATATTGTATGGGCTGCATAGTGCGATTGTCGAGCACATGTCCCGACACCTTAAAACGTATGTTGTCGGCTATTGCTGCTGCTGATATTATCAAAAATAATAGTAATGTTATTGCCTTCCTCATTTCTTGACAATTTGTCAATTATACAAAATAAGTTGTTGATTGAGAAATGCAAAGTTATTGTGATTTGGTATTTGGTGCAATACCAAAATGTAGGTAAATTGAAGCATTAAGGTATAATGCTTCAATTTGTCAAAAGTTGAAAATGGAGAGTTATGATATGTATGTCTACAACAGATTAGATAGTTGCTAATAAAATGACAATATCAATCATAACTCTCAACTCTCAATTCTCAACTCGCAGCTAAAACAAGTCTTTCGAGTGCTTCCTTTAGCACGCTGCGAGGTGTAGCCACATTCATGCGCATAAATCCCTTGCCTTCCTTTCCGAACATCTCGCCGTCGTTGAGGGCGAGTCGTGCGCGGTTGACGAAGAGGTCGATGAGCGCGTCGTGGTCGAGGTGCAGTCCGCGGCAGTCGAGCCATACGAGGAACGATGCCTGCGGTCGCACCGCCTTAATCTGCGGCAGGTGCTTTCTGAGGAAGTCCTCCACGAACAGAATGTTCTGCTCCACGTATGCCAGCATCTGCTGTCGCCACTCCTCGCCCTCGTTGAATGCAGCCATCGTAGCGATTGGTGCAAAGAGATGCGGCTCGTCCAGTTCGTTCGCCGCCATCCAGTCGAACAGCGGTCGGCGCAGCTTCTCGTTCGGCACAATGCACCACGAGCTGACGATGCCCGCTATGTTGAACGTCTTCGACGGAGCACCGAACGTGATGCTACACTCGGCTGCTGCGTCAGATACCGATGCGAACGGCACGTGCTTGTTGCCGAAGATAGCCATGTCGGAGTGGATCTCGTCGCTGATGACGATGATGTTGCGCTCGGAACAGAAGTCAGCCAGTCGGCGCAGCGTCTCCGTATCCCACGTGATGCCTGCCGGGTTATGCGGATTGGAGAGGATTAGCACGCGGCACTTCTCGTCCGCCACCTCTGCTAAGTTGTCGAAGTCCATCGAGTAGGAACCGTCGGCGTTTTCGCGTAGCGGATTGTACACCACCTGACGACGATTGCCCTCCGGTGTCAGTCGGAACGGGTGGTAAACCGGCGGTTGTATGATTACCTTCTCGTCCTCCTTCACGAACACGTTGATGACGAAGCCGATGCCCTTCACGATGCCCGGTATGAAGCGCATCCACTGCTCCTCGACGCGCCACTGGTGGTGGTCTTCAATCCACTTCGCAATCGTCTGCCAATAGTTGCGTGGCACTATCGTGTAGCCGTAGAGCGAGTGCTCGAGTCGTTTGCGCAGCGCGTCGGTTATAAACTGTGGTGTCTCGAAGTCCATGTCAGCCACCCATAGTGGCAGCAGGTCGCCCCTGCCATATCGCTCGGCGAGCACCTCGTGCTTGAGGTCGCCCGAGCCCGAGCGGTCGATGATTTTGTCAAAATCGTATTTCATAATAAAGCTTGGCGGAAGTCCTCAATAATGTCATCCATGTCCTCCAGACCCACAGAGATGCGTATTGTGGTGTCGAGCACGTCCATTGCAGCACGCTGCTCGTCGCTGAACGGGCCGAAGATGGTGCTTGCAGGATGTATGGCGAGTGTGCGGTTATCGAAGAGGTTAGTGGCGCGACGCACCAACTTCAGATTGTTGATGAAGCGGAAGCAAGCCTCCTTCGACTCTAAGTCGATGGTGAACATGCAGCCCGCCGTCTTGCCGAACTGACGTTGCGCCAGTTCATAGTACGGGTTGTCGGGCAGTCCCACGTAGTTCACGCTCTTGATGCCCTCCATCTGTCGCAAGGCGTTCACGAGATACACCGTGTTGCGCACCTGCAAGTCGTAGCGTGCACGCAGGTTCTCCAGACCGAGGTTCTGCATGTAGGCAACGTGCGGTGTCATATAAGCACCGAGGTTGAAGAGCATCTCGTCGTGCAGACGACGTGCGAACTCAGGGAAGCCACCGTAGTCGATGACCATTCCGCCGAGCGATGTTGCGCCCCCCGACAGATACTTCGTCGTAGACACCACTTCGATGTCCACACCCAGCTCATGCGCACAGAACTCCGTGAACGGTATCGCCGTCGTGTCAGCCACAAGCGGAATGTTGTGCGCATGCGCTATCTCAGCCAGAGCCGTGAGATCAGCCACCTCCAGCTGCGGGTTTGTTATTATTTCGAGAAAGATGCAGCAGGTGTCAGCATCCACAGCTCGGCGCACTTCGTCGAGGTTCGTAAGGTCGCACAGATGCGTCGTCACGCCGAAGCGTGGCAGCGTCTTTGTCAGCAGCGAGTAGGTGTTGCCGAACATGTGGCGCGATGCCACCACGTTCTTTCCCTGCTCAGCGAGCGAGATGAGTGTTCCCGAGATGGCAGCCATGCCCGACGACATAGCCGTCACGCGGTCGGCACCGGTCAGTGCCTTCACCTTCAGCTCCAGGTAGTTCACCGTAGGGTTCATCACGCGCGAGTAGTCGGGCTCCTCGATGCGTCCGCAGAAAGCGTCCGACATCACGTCGGCATCGGCAAACTCGTAAGCCAGCGTATGATACACCGGCATACTCAGTGCGCCGTAAGCATCGCTCTTCTGAAAGGGGGTGTCGATTGCAATTGTCGGTTTCTTCATGATCTTGTTTATTAATTCGTGTGCAAAAGTACGCAAATAGCTCTTTTTTTTACCTCTATATATATAATAATTGTGATGGGTGTTTTTGATTTAACATCTTTTGTATGTTACGTAAGTATTTTCTAACCACATTGTTTCGCCTACAAATTTTAAAATCAGTATTTTTGCAATTGTAAAATACTAAATTTATGAGAACAAACTATTTATCACGACTCTTGTCAGTTGCAGCCCTTGTAGTGTGCTTTGGTGCTACAGCCGTTGCAGCTACTGTGCAGAATCTTACACAATACGTCAATCAGTACGTAGGAACCGGCGGTCATGGACACACGTTCATGGGTGCAAACGTGCCGTTCGGACTCGTTCAGCTCGGTCCGACAGAGCCCACACGCGGTTGGGACTGGTGCTCGGGCTACTACTACGACGACGATGAGCTTATCGGCTTCGGACACATGCACCTCTCGGGCACCGGCATCGGCTGCTTGGGCGACGTGGCATTCCTGCCCGTGAAGGACTTCAAGCAGACTTCCACACGCTTCAAGCACGAGGCAGAGAAGGTTCATCCGGGCTATTACTCGCTGCAACTCACCGACCCCAACGTGCTCGTGGAGCTTACAGCCACAGAGCGTTGTGGCTTCCATCGCTATACATTCAAGGACGGCGCAAAGGCTCAGCTCGCCCTCGACCTCTCGCAGTGCATCGGCTGGGACAAGCTCAACGACTGCCTGCTCACCCAGGAGAGCACCACACGCCTCACCGGCTTCCGCCGCTCCAACGGCTGGGCAGTCGACCGCCGCATCTACTTCTCCATCGACTTCTCGCAGCCCGTCACCGTGCACCGTCTCGACTCGATGGAGCGCGTAGTGGTGTCGGTGGCTGACAACACCAAACCGCTGCTCGTGAAGGTGGCACTCTCGCCCGTGAGCATCGACAAGGCGAAGCTGAACATGCAGGCAGAGATGGCAGGCTGGGACTTCGACGCAACGGTGAAGGCAGCCGACGACGCTTGGAACCGCGAGCTCGCACGCATACAGATCCAGACCAACGACCAGACAAAGAAGCGCGTGTTCTACACCGCGATGTATCATCTGATGACCTCTTGCTCTAAGTTCAACGATGTAGACCGCGAGTATCGTGGTGCCGACGGCAAGGTGCATAAGGCAGACTTCACCAACTACACCACGCTCTCGCTCTGGGACACATACCGTGCCGCTCATCCGCTGATGACCGTCGCCTTCCCCGAGATGCAGCGCGACTTCGCCCAGACGTTCCTTAACATCTACAAGCAGCAGGGCCGTCTGCCCGTGTGGCATCTGATGGGTTCCGAGACCGACTGCATGGTGGGCAACCCCGGTGCCATCGTGCTTGCCGACCTCACCATGAAGGGCTTTGTGGAGGACAAGGAGCTGGCTTTGGAGGCACTGAAGGCTACACAGATGAAGGACATCCGCTCGCTTGGCTTGCTCAAGGAGCACGGATACATACCCTGGAACCTCGAACCCGAGAACGAGACCGTGGCAAAGGCACTCGAATACTGCGCTGCTGACGACGGCGTGGCTAAGGTGGCTAAGCTGTTGGGTAAGTCAGACGACTACAACTACTTCTTCAACCGCTCACGCTCGTACAAGAAATACTACGATCCGGAGACACGCTTCATGCGTGCCGTAGGCACCGACGGCAAGTTCCGCCTGCCGTTCAACCCGTTCTTCGCCGAGCACCGCACCAACGACTACACCGAGGGCAACGCATGGCAGTACACCTTCCTCGTGCCGCACGACGTGAAGGGACTCATCAATCTCTTCGGGTCTGACAAGGCGTTCATGTCGAAGCTCGACTCGCTCTTCTTCGTTGAGGGATGGGCAGGCGACAACGCTTCGCCCGATATGTCGGGCATGACCGGACAGTACGCGCACGGCAACGAACCAAGCCACCACGTCATATATATGTACAACTACGCCGGCCGTCCCGACAAGGCGGCACCGCTGCTCCGTAAGATGCTCAACGAGATGTATCTCGACCAACCCGACGGACTCTCTGGCAACGAGGACGTGGGTCAGATGTCGGCTTGGTACATCCTCTCGTCGGTGGGTCTCTATCAGGTAGATCCCGTCGGCGGACGCTTCGTAATCGGCTCGCCGCTCTTCGACAAGGCTACCGTGAACGTGGGCGCAGGCAAGAAATTCACCGTCGTGGCGAAGAACAACTCCGACCGGAATATCTACGTGCAGAGCGCACGCCTCAACGGAAAAGCTCTGAAGAACTCGTACATCGAATTCAACGACATACGCCACGGCGGAATACTCGAACTCGTAATGGGACCGAAGCCGTCGAAGTGGGGCGCGGCTCCTGCGTGCCGTCCATAAGAATGTTGTTGTGGTGAGATGTTGAGGTGGTGACATTACATTACATTACATATATCAACATCTCAACATCTCAACATCTCAACATCACACCACCATCTCACCAATAATTAAACTTTTTCAACTAAAAAAATAATCATTATGAAACTTAATTTAAGTTCGCAGATTGTATTAAATAAGGTACCGGAGCAGTACTATCGCCCTCGCACGGCAGTTGAGCGCTCCGAAATGACACGTTGCGAGAAACTCTTCACCGATATCTACCCGAAGGTAGAGGAGGGTGCAAAGGTAATCGCAGACGTTGTAGAGTCAGAAATCAAACGTGCAAAGGCAGCCGGCAAGAAGTGCGTGCTCGCCCTTGGCACCGGTCTGTCGTTGAACCCCATCTACGAGGAACTCATACATCGCCACGAGGCAGGCTTGAGTTTCGACAACGTGGTCGTGTTCAACGCATACGAGTACTTCCCACTCGATAAGAACTGCGCACAGAGTGCCATCAACCAGTTGCGTCACCGCTTCCTCGACCATGTCGACGTGAAGGCAGAGAACATCCACACCCCCGACGGCTCAATCGCACAGGACGAAGTGTTCGAACACTGTCGCGCCTACGAGCAACTCATCGCTGCAGAGGGCGGCATCGACATCGCTCTGCTCGGCATCGGACGCATGGGTAACATCGCTGCCAACGAGCCGGGCTCAAGTCTCGCCTCGCAGAGCCGCATCATCCTCATCGATCAGACCGCACGCGAGGAGATGAGCAACAGCTTCGGCACACTCGACCAGGTGCCGCCGTGCTCTATCACAATGGGTATCCACACACTGCTTTCCGCTCACAAGATGTTCCTCACAGCATGGGGCGAGGAGAAGTCGGAGGTGGTGCAGAAGATAGTAGAGGGTGGCATCACCGACACCGTGCCAGCATCGTTCGTACAGACACACAACGACGCTAAGTTCGTTATCGACCTCGCAGCAGCCAGCAAGCTCACACGCATCGTTCACCCGTGGCTCGTGACCAACTGCGAGTGGACCGACAAGACGATACGCGCCGCAGTGGTATGGCTCTGCCAGCTCGTGCAGAAGCCAATCCTCAAGCTCACCAACAAGGACTATAACGAGAACGGACTCTCTGACCTGCTCGCCCTCTTTGGCTCGGCTTATAACTGCAACATAAAGATATTCAACGACCTGCAGCACACCATCACCGGATGGCCTGGCGGCAAACCGAACGCCGACGATACCAACCGCCCGGAGCGTGCACTGCCGGCACAGAAGCGCGTGATAGTATTCTCGCCGCACCCCGACGACGACGTAATCTCGATGGGCGGCACAATCCGCCGACTCGTTCAGCAGAACCACGACGTGCATGTGGCTTACCAGACATCGGGCAACATCGCTGTCGGCGACGAGGAGGTGACACGCTTCATGCACTTCGTCAACGGCTACAACCAGCTCTTCTGCGACAACAAGGACGAGGTGATAAAGAAGATGTACGGCGACATCAAGGAGTTCTTCGCTCAGAAGAAGCCGAGCGATATGGACACCCCGGAGGTGCGCACCATCAAGGGACTCATACGCCGTGGTGAGGCACGCACCGCCTGCACATACAACGGTATACCGCTTGACCACGTCCACTTCCTCGACCTGCCGTTCTATGAGTCGGGCAAGATTGAGAAGCTGCCGATGGGCGAGGCGGATGTGAACATCGTTCGCGAACTGCTCCAGCAGGTTAAGCCTCACCAGATATACGTAGCCGGTGACCTCGCCGACCCACACGGCACTCACCGCAAGTGCACCGATGCCGTCATGGCTGCCATCGACCTCGAGAAGGAGGCTGGTGCGAAGTGGCTCGACGACTGCCGCATCTGGATGTACCGCGGTGCATGGGCAGAGTGGGAAATCGAGAACATCGAGATGTGCGTGCCTATGTCGCCGGAGGAGCTTCGCGGCAAACGCAACTGCATTCTTAAACACTCATCGCAGATGGAGAGTGCACCATTCCTCGGCAACGACGAGCGACTCTTCTGGCAGCGCGCCGAAGACCGCAACCACGCCACAGCCGAACTCTATCATAGTCTCGGCTTGGCTTGCTACGAGGCAATGGAAGCATTCGTGCGCTATATCCCGTAATCCAAAGGGGGTGCACTTGTCTCAAGTGCACCAACAAAGTAGTAAGTGTATTAGTATTAGTATTAGTATTAGTATCCTTTCAATAGGTTCATTTATGCTTTGTTGGTGCACATACTATTCTGTTGGTGCACTTGAGACAAGTGCACCCCCTTTCGTTTCCCTCTGTTTTTGTTAAAAACCAACAAATTTGCAAATAATCAACGCCGTTGTTCGTTGGTTTGCAACAATTTAGTTAATTTTGTGGCGTATAGTGTTTTCTTACTAATTGTGCTGTATTTACAGATAGGCATATCATTTGTAATTGACAAGCAATTAGTAAGCAAGCAATTAGTAAATTAATAAACAATCAAAATATCTAAAATGAAGAAACTTTACTTGATGCTGTCAATGCTCTTCGCATTCGGCGCCGCAGCCAATGCCGTACCGGCAAAGAAGCTGCAGAAGGTTATCACGCTCACCAATGGCACACAGGTGTCGGTGGAGCTGCGTGGTGACGAGTACCTGAGTTGGTGGGAAGGCACCGACGGAACGGCTTATCGTGCTACTGCTGACGAGAATGTGTTCGAGGCGTTCGACCTCGAAGCTCAGAAGCCTGCCGCTGCCGCACGTCGTGCAAGAGCAGAGCAGGGACGTGTGGCACGCCTCGCACGTGTGAAAAACTCGCTGAAGGGTGCCGACGACAAGATGCGCGGACTCGGTGGCGACCATATCACATACAAGGGCGTGAAGAAAGGTCTTGTGGTGCTCGTCGACTTCAAGAACAAGAAGTTCGCCGACGGACACGACCTCGAGTACTATAAGAATGTGATCAACGGTAAAGACTTCTCCGACGAAGAAGAAGGCTACGTAGGCAGCGTGCGCGACTACTTCCTCGCACAGTCGAATGGACAGTTCGAGCTCGACTTCGACGTGGTAGGTCCTGTCACTATGTCAAAGAACTATGGCTACTATGGTAATGACGGAGCATATCAGAAGGACGAGAAGGTCTACGAGATGATTAAGGAGGCTTGCGACGGCATCCAGGATCAGGTGAACCTAAAGGACTACGACTGGGACGGCGACGGCGAAGCCGACCAGGTGTTCTTCCTCTATGCAGGCTTAGGCCAGGCATCGGGCGGCTCTGCCGGCACAATCTGGCCGCACGAGTCGGAGTTGCGCTACTGGCCCTGCGGTGTGCTCTCTTATTCTACAGGTAAGATAAACACATACGCCTGCGCCAACGAGCTGCAGCCAGAAACGCAGGGCTCAAGCAGATACATCTCCGCAGGCATTGGCACCATCTGCCATGAGTTCTCACACTGTCTCGGCTTTGCCGATATGTACGACACAACCGGCGGTGGCGGTTATGGTATGTCTGTTTTCGACGTGATGGATCAGGGATCATACAACGGCAACGGCTTCGTGCCCTGCAACTACACCGCCTTCGAGCGCATCTACGCCGGCTGGGTGGAGGCGATAGAGCTTGAATCTCCTGCAACCGTCAAGGACATGAAGTCGGTGTCCGACTACGGACGCCCATTCATCATGTACAACTACAAGAACACCAACGAGTACTTCCTTATGGAGAACCGTCAGAACACCGGTTGGGACAAGGGACTCTATGGATCCAACGGTCTGCTCATCGTACACGTCAACTATGTTCCGTCGCGTTGGGCTAACAACAGCGTCAACTCGAGCGCCGAGAAGATACAGTGCTGCACGGTTGTAAACGCCGACGGCTCGCGCGAGAACACTCAATACTCGCTGCAGGGCGACCTCTATCCGTATGAGGTGAAGGGCGTGACGATGAACGACGAGTTCACCGACGAGTCGGAACCGGCTGCAAAGCTCTACACCAAGAATTCTGACAACTCCTACGCGCTCGGTATTCCTATCACCAACATCAAGCGTTCTAAGGGTTCTGTCTCGTTCTTAGTTTGTGGTGGCGATGCCAACAATGTCATCGACAACACATTCAACGGTGTCGTTGACGGCATCAACGGCGTTACTGTAGCCAAGAAGGCTGTAGACAACCGCATCTACAGCATCGACGGTCGCTACCTCGGCACCGATGCCTCAGCACTTGGCAAGGGCATCTACGTCGTTGGAGGCAAGAAGATCGTAAAGTAAATTCAGGGGGTGCTTTCAGGGGGTGCACTTGTCTCAAGTGCACCAACCGAGCAATATTAAAATATCTCAAGTGCACCCCCTTGAAGGTATTATATATAATAAGGTGTAGCCGCTGGACATAACCGTATGTCCAGCGGCTATATTATTTCTATTACTCAGCGTTTTCTTTAGGGGGTGCACTTGTCTCCGCTCGGCTTTGCCGCTTGCCAGAGCAAGAAGTGCACCATCCGAGCAAGCAAGAACTGCACCAACAAAATAAGAGGAGTATCAATATTGCTTTGTTGGTGCACTTGAGACAAGTGCACCCCCTTGAAGGCACCCGCCACCCAATCAGATTGCGTCCGCCACCCGATCGGTTTCCGTCCGCCACCCGATTAGATTCCGTCCGCCACCCGATCGGATTCCGTCCGCTGTCCGATGACATACCCATAACAATCAAACGGCGAGGGCAGCACATTAGAGTTTGAAAACCTCATATTTCGGTTTACAAAATATCAGAAAACTCAAATCTCGTCTTGACACTTGTTCGTGTCCGCATTATCAATTTGTTTTATGTGTGCGCGAACCAAACATCATTATAATATTGTTTGGGCAAACGGAATAATTGCGTCATTTTGATTTTTTAAGTTCGCAAAAACTTATAAATATTAAGAAAAATATCACGTTTTTATGTGAAATGGAGCGTTTTTGTATTAAAACATAGCTTTTTGAGTTAAAATATTTGGTCGGGAAACAATTATTAATTAAATTTGCAAATGAGTTTTAAAATTTCATTTACCAGACGTTGCAGGATACTAAGGCGATTGAGACGCATTCTGTTGTTTCTTCACCTCGAAGCGCGAGGGCTGCTTTTTATATAAAAGGTATCGTGACGACGTGTGTGTTTTTTTCAAATTAGAATAATGTAATACAGTTAAAAAACGGGGACCGCTCCCGACACATACAAAGTGAAAACAAAAAATCAAATTATAATAATTAATTAATTTAAAGAGAGAGAATTAATATGGAAAAAAGAATCATGATGTTTTTCGCCTGTCTCTTCCTAAGTATAGGAATGGCAATGGCACAAACTCACGTTTCCGGAATTGTCACCTCCTCTGAAGACGGTGAGCCCGTTATCGGTGCTACAGTCAAGGTGGTAGGTTCGCAGACAGCCGGTACAGTTACCGACATTGAAGGACGCTTCTCGCTCTCAGTCAGCAAGCCTGGCGTTGAGCTCGAGTTCTCGTCTATCGGCCTGCTTTCTAAGCGCGTTAAAGCAAGCGCTAACATGACCGTAGTGCTCCAGGTGGACAGCCACACACTCGAGCAGGTAGTCATCACTGGTTACGGTTCTGCCAAGAAGTTGGGTTCAGTGGTAGGTTCTGTTGCTTCTGTAGACAAGAAGAAGCTCGAGAGCATCGTTACTCCGAACTTCACCGACGCTCTTGCAGGTCAGGTATCTGGTCTTTCGGTACTTTCTTCTGCCGGCGACCCGTCTTCATCAGCAAACATCCGTCTGCGCGGTATTAACTCTATCCAGTCATCAAGCCAGCCGCTCTTTATTCTCGACGGTGCGCCGATTGACGCTGCGTTCTACGCAACACTCAACCCGGCTGACATCGAGAGCATCACAGTGCTCAAGGACGCTGCTTCTACAGCTATCTACGGTGCGCGTGCTGCCAACGGCGTTATCGTGCTCACCAGCAAGCAGGGTAAGTACAGCGAGCAGGTAGGCCTTAGTGTTAGAGCACAGTATGGTATCGCAAGCGCTACAAGCGACGGCGTTAAGATGATGAACTCTAAGCAGTACATCAAGTTCCGCGACCTCATCGGTCAGCCCGTAACAGACGAAATCCGCAACCTCGTTGACAAGTATAACATAAACACCAACTGGCGCGACGAGATGATCGACGACGCTGCTCCTACATTCGACGTTAACGCTACAATGCAGGGCGGTGGCCAAACCGTAAACTACTACGTTTCGTTCAACCACCACAAGCAGGACGGTCTTATCGAGATGTCTAAGATGCACCGTAACACTCTTAACGCCCGCATCAACGCTCGTCTGAACCGCTTCTTCAAGATTGGTTTCACGACAAACCTCGGTGTGCAGCGCTACTCGCAGAATGCGGAATGGGGCGCAAGTGGTACGGTCTATTCTGCCAACCCGCTCGTGTTCGCACGTCAGGCATTGCCTTATGACACTCCTTATCAGTACACCATCGACGAGAACGGCAAGATGATTAAGGGCGGCCGCGCAATCGGTCTTAAGTACACAAACCGTAACATGCCTTGGTGGTACAACTCTCACCGCAACTACTATCGCAACAAGCTCACCCTGAATACAAGCCTTACCGAGACATTCACTCCGCTTGAGGGTCTCACATTCCAGGCATTGCAGTCGATGAACGGTCTTGAGAGCATGAACCACGCTACGTTCAGCCCGTACGACGCATTCGTTGACGGCATGGGCAACAAGATTGAATCTGCTGAGGGTAGCTCTTCTGCTTCTTCAAGCCGCTACTATCAGTTCACACTCTCGCACACAGCAGAGTGGCGCAAGCAGTTCGGCAACCACTACGTAGGCATCCTCCTCGGTGAGGAGACACGTATCGAGCGTTCACGCGGTCTCAGCGCTTTCTCAAAGGGTCACACCGATCCGCGCCTCCTCCTCCTCTCGCAGGGTACCACCGTTAAACCGAGCGACCTTGGCGACTCATTTGTCGAGGAAGTAGCCAACTCACTCTTCGCTAACGCAGAGTACAACTATAAGGAGAAGTACTACGTGACTGGTTCTATCCGTCGCGACGGTAGCTCTAAGTTCGCTCCCGACCACCGTTGGGGTACATTCTGGTCAGCAGGTGCTAAGTGGGATCTCAAGAAGGAAGACTTCTTGAAGGATGTTGAGTGGTTGAACGACCTCTCGCTCAGTGTTAACTACGGTACAACTGGTAACGACTCAGGTGCAGGTTCATACGACTTCTACGGTCTCTTCGGTGCAGGCGGCCTCTACAATGGCGAGAGTTCTATCGGCATCGCTCAGATGAGCAACAAGAACCTCACATGGGAGACAACAGCAAAGTGGAACGTAGGTCTTAACTTCTCTATCTTCGACCGCGCTAACTTCACGGTAGACTTCTATCGCAACAAGTCGACCGACATGCTCATGTCGATTCCTTACTCAATGACTACTGGTTACTCATCAGGTATCGGTAACGTGGCAGCAATGACCAACACCGGTATCGAGGCAAGCGTAGACGTAGACATTCTCAAGACAAAGGACTTTTACTGGAGCTTCAAGGCTAACGTAGGTTACAACAAGAACGAAATCACAGAACTCTTCCAGGGTCGTGACGAGTACGTTATCGCTAACACTGGTCTGAAGATGGCTGTAGGTCACTCTTTCGGTGAGTTCTATTATGTACGTTTCGCAGGCGTTGACCCGCAGACAGGTGCTCCGCTCTACTACGACAAGGACGGCAACAAGACAAAGAAGTACAACGAGGAACGCGACGCTGTGTTCCTTGGCAAGAATCGCTATGCTCCTTGGACAGGCGGTTTCGGTACCAACTTCCGTTACAAGAACGTTTCGCTCATCGCCGACTTCGCTTGGGTAGCAGGTAAGTACATGATGGTCAACGACGACTACTTCATCGCCAACCCGCAGCTTGCTACCGGTTGGAACCAGCGTGTAGAGATGCTCAACATCTGGACAACTCCTGGTCAGATCACAGATATCCCGGGTGCTAAGTACGACGTGCAGTTCACTGACAAGATGGTTCAGAACGCTTCGTTCCTCCGTATGAAGACACTTTCGATCCAGTACGAGTTCCCGAAGAAATGGATGCAGGCTACTCGCTACATCAAGGGCGTGAAGGTATTCGGTATCGCACGCAACCTCTTCACCATTACTCCGTTCGAGGGTTACGATCCGGAGCCGGATATGAACCTCGTGCAGTTCAACTACCCGAACACACGCCAGTTCGTAATCGGTGCTGAGATCTCTTTCTAATATTAACACTTAATCAGGAAATAAAATGAAAAAGTTATATATTTCAATGATGCTGCTGGGAGCCATGGCTTTCTCTTCCTGCGATATGGATCTGAAGCCGGTTGGCACGCTTGACGAGGAGACAGCCATCCAGAGCACTCAGGACATGCGCAAGTTCCGCAATACGCTTTACACCAATTTGCGCTCCGTAACATCTGGCGCATACGTCTATCTCACAGATATCCAGCTCGATGGTTTCAACGGACTCATCAGCAACGGTAACAACCTTAACGACTTCTCTTACGGCCAGATTTATCCTACCAACTCAAATGTAACTGGCTATTGGTCGAGCAACTACGTTATGATTTCTAACGCTAACGCGCTCATCGACAAGGCTGACTTTCTTTCGGCAACGTCTAACTTCACTGACAAGGAGAAGATGGTGTTCGCACGCTACAAGGGCGAGGCACAATTCACACGTGCTTTAGGCTATTACAACCTCGTTGAACACTTCAGCAAGCCGTACACACAGACCGACCCGAACGCAGCAGCTTCTGGTGTGCCTCTCGTTACGACATATAGCCCAACGGATGATGTAACAAAGTATCCAGGTCGCGCGACACTCGCTGAGACCTACGCTCTCATCGAATCTGACCTCCAGGCTGCTTACGATGCTCTCAAGGCGTATGAGGAGTCGGGCTATACGGATAAGTACACAGAGAAGTACGAGACAGATAAGACAGCTTATCTCACCTCTTACGCTGTAGCTGCGATGCAGGCACGTGTAGCACTCGTGAAGGGCGATTACCAGACTGCATGGGACAAGGCAACTTCAATCATCGCAAGCAACAAGTACAAGCTCGTTCTGCGCTCTGCGTACACAAGGATGTGGAAGAACGATACTGGCTCGGAGATTATCTTCCAGCCGTTCATGTCTGACAAAGAGAAGGGTGGCTCAAACGGTGGCGTATTCCAGAAGAAAGACGAGACTGATCCCTACTACATTCCTAACTATGGCACTCTTATGATGTTCGTTGAGAACGAGGGTGACATCCGTTACGATGCTTGGTTCACTACGTACAATGACTTCCGGATTGAGGGTGAGTCATACAAGGCTTACATCTTCTGCAAGTATCCGGGCAACGTCGCAATCAATACTATTGAGAACGAGTTCATAAACAAAACAAAGGTGTTCCGCACTTCAGAGATGTACCTCATAGCTGCTGAGGCAGGTGCACATCTTGGTGGCGACAAGCTCTCGCAGGCTAATAAGTATCTCAACGACTTCTGCAAGAAGCGCTACACTGGTTATCAGGACAAGACCTACTCTGCAGCTGAGCTTATCAAGCAGACTCTGGCAGAGCGTAAGCGTGAGTTCCTTGGTGAAGGTATGCTTTGGACAGACCTCCGTCGTACTAACCAGGGCTTCCAGCGCATCTCTAACTTCGATATTGGCGACCCCGAATTTGATAAGATCAACAATGTTATGTTCAAAGTCGGCAAGAACCTGAAGTATGAGGCTGGCGATTACCGCTTCACATGGCCTATCCCGAAGGACGAGATGGACTCTAGCCCGCAGATGAAGGGTCAGCAGAACCCAGGCTATTAATTTGTATTTATAAACAATATAGAATAATTTTAATATGAAATACATTAAATTATTATCGCTTTTAGTAGCAGTTCTCTTCTTGGGTGCCTGCTCTGACGACGATGTAAAGAAGAACTCGGCAGCTGATGTAACAGTAAGCATGGGTACAGCATCTATCTCTCCGAAAGAGAGTGCTGGCGTCGTTTCTCTGCCTATCAAGGTGGAGGGCCCAACAAACGGTATGGTTAGTGTTACCGTAGAGACAAGAGAGGTAGGCAGCAATCCTGCTGTAGAGAATACTAACTATTACGTAACAACCAAGAAAATCAACATCACTGGTTCGGAGGGCTATGTAGAGCTCGATATGGTTGATGATGATGAAATCAACGATCCGCGTTCATTCGAGGTGACTATCGTAAATGTAGAACACGCCAAGCTTAACGAAGCTGCGAAGACCACTTCTGTTGTAATTCGCGACAACGACCATGAGCCGTATGACCGTCTCCAGGGTAACTGGAGGTTAACATACAAAGATTACAATGGCACTGTGCAGAGACAGAGGGTGACTATCACCGGTGCTGACGATCCTTCAGAATACATCTACAACAAGCTTCTCTATATTGAGGGTATGCTTCTCGAAAACTCTAAGGCTCAGCTCTCGTTCAACTTCGATACTGCTAATAATACTTGCTATGTATCATTCACTAACTTTATGAAGTACAACTGGGTTACAGGTTATGAACATCCAGATTTCTCTAAACCTATTGATATTAAGCTTGGCAGACTTGAAGGTAATCAGATTTCACAGTCACCAGTTGAAGGTGTGGTGCAGGAAGATTTCAAGACTATCAAGTTTGAGGAAGGTGTAACTATTGGAGGTATCTTCACAGATCCTGACAATGGTCAACTTCGTCTGATTTTAACAATGTCTGATATCGTATTGACAAAGGAGTAACAGCGTTACATCCAAATTCATACTAAATTAAAGGAGGGTGAGGTGCTTCAGCCATTGAAGCACCGCTCTCCTTTTCTGCACTTTTTTAAGTTTGATGATATTGTTGCGTTTTTTCTATCAACGAGATAAGAATACGCTTCTCTATCATCCATGTTGTTCAAAAAAATCTACAAATCAAAAATGAAAAGAAAACTCTTAACACTGGCTTTGGCATTGACAACAACACTCGTTGCCAATGCTATCCCTGCCCAGCGCGGTATTTGGCGCACCATGCAGCTCCCTAACGGCACTGAGGTGAAGGTGGAGTTGCGTGGCGATGAGTTCATGAGCTTCTGGCAGGACGCTTCAGGCAACCGCTATACAGTGGATGCACAGAACAGACTTCGTGTAGCTGACATGGACCAGCTGCGCAAGATCAGCAAGGAACTCCGTACAAAGGCTGACAACGTGGTTGGTGACATGCGCCGCGTTAAGTCAAAGTCGAACAAGATTGAGTACAAGGGCAACAAGCGTTGTCTTATCCTCCTCGCACAATTCTCTGACAAGGCGTTCTCTATGGCAGACCCGAAGGCGTTCTATACACGTGTTGCTAACGAGAAGGGGTTCAGCGAGAACGGTTTCATGGGTAGCGTAGCTGACTACTTCAGCGCACAGAGTGGCGGCCAGTTCAATATCACATTCGACGTAGTAGGTCCGTACACACTCGGTTCGGTGAAGAGCTATGGCGAGAACGTGAACGATGCCTCAGGCAATCGCCTTTACGACAAGAACGCTGAGGGCATGATTATCGGAGCTTGTAGCGAGGCTTACACAGACGGTCTCGATTTCTCACCGTACGACTGGAACGACGACGGTATCGTAGAGATGGTGTACGTGATATATGCTGGTGAGGGTGAGGCTACTGGTGGTGCCAAGGAGACCATCTGGCCCCACAAGTCGCAGCTGCAATCGCCAACTCGCTATGGCTCAAAGAAGGTGTCTATCTACGCTTGTTCTAACGAGGTGAACGGCGGCAACAAGCTCGCCGGTATAGGCACAATCTGCCACGAGTTCTCCCACTGCATGGGCTTCCCCGATGTTTATGACATCGACTACGGCGGCAACTACGGTATGGGCACTTGGGACCTGATGTGCTCTGGTAGCTACAACGGCGACACATACTGCCCGGCTGGCTACACTGCATACGAGAAGATGGTAGCAGGCTGGATTAACCCTATCGAGCTTACCGAGAACGCTTCTTACTCTAACATCAAGACCACGGCAGACGGCGGCGATGCTTATATCTTCTACCACCCGGAGAACAAAGACGAGTACTATCTCATCGAGAACCGTCAGCGTAAGGGTTGGGACAAGTATCTCGCCGCAGGCGGCATCCTCGTAAACCACATCACTTACGACAAGACCGTTTGGGACTACAACATGCCTAACACCTTCCGCAAGGGTATCAACGATATTGAGCGCATCACTATCATCCCTGCCGACAACCAGAAGACCGCTTCTTCTGAGGCTAACGACCCGTTCGGAACAAAAGATAACTATCGTCAGCTTACCAACGCATCACAACCTGCAGACGTAGCAAACACAGAGAATGCTTCTGGTTCGAAGGTTATGAATATCTCACTCACTAAGATGAACGTAACAGGCGGATTGGCATCATTCACCTTTACCAACCATAATCTCGGTACTGGCGTAGTTGATGGCTACGTGCTGCACGAGACCTTCGATCAGTCGCTTGGTACGGGTGGCAACGACAACAAGTTCAAGCCGAGCAGCAAGTTGGATGCAAACTTTGCAACCGGCACTTTGACAACAGACGTACCTGGATGGTCGGGCGAGTATCTGCGTGGTGGCAGTCAGTGTCTGCGTGTCGGAAAGAACGGCGGCAGCGACTCAAAGGTTACAACTCCTGAGTTTACACTCAACGGCGAGTCGAAACTCACCTTCCGTGCTGCTGCATGGAACGACGGTAGTGGCACAACACTCAAAGTGTCTGCAAGCAACGGCTCGCTCGCTAATAGCGAGTTTACTATGCCTGCAGGTGCATGGGGCGACTTCTCTACCACTATCAAGGGTAACGGCAAGGTGAAGCTCACCTTCCAGGGCGAGTTGCGCTACTTCCTCGACGAAGTGTTCGTAACCGATCCAGGTACTACTGGTATAGAGAACGTCGAAATGAACACTACACCTGCTGTGCGTGGTGTCTACTCGCTTGACGGACGCTATCTTGGCAACGATGTGTCGAAGCTCGGTAAGGGACTCTACATCGTTAACGGCAAGAAGGTTGTGAAGTAAACAGTTTAGTTCATATTATATATAAAGCAAATGCTTAACCGGCAAAACGCTGGTTAAGCATTTGCTTTTTTGTTAATCAGTCTTGTTGCTTGCTCGTTCTTCTATTCTTCCACTACATTCTTCTGTATTTCCATATTGTTAAGTCTCCTTTTGAAAAAATATATTATCGTTTTTTTTGTTCTTTCCTATTTTTAGCGTATTTTTGCATAATCATATAGGCTGCACGCAGCAGTCTTGCTAAATACAATGCTTATGCAAACAAGATGTCACCTTTCGGTAATCGCCCACAAGTTGGCGGAAAAATACGGCGAACGTCCCGCGTTCACCTATAAAAGCTTTGGCTCTTCTGTTTGGAAGAAGACCAGTTACAACCGCTTCTCACAGTTGGTAAAGCAAGCGAGCAACGCTCTGCTCAACCTTGGTGCGAAGCCGCATGACAAGATTGCTGTGTTCTCACAGAATTGTCTGCAGTACCTCATTACCGACTTCGGTGCCTATGGCGTGAAGCTTGTATCTATCCCGTTCTATGCCACAGCCTCTGAGCAGCAGATACAATACATGATTAACGATGCGCAGGTGCGCTTCATCTTTGTCGGCGAGCAGGAGCAGTACGACAAGGCACACCGCATATTCGCACTATGCCATACGCTGGAGCGCATCATCATCTTCGACCGCTCTGTGCGCATCTCTACACACGACCCCGCAGCACTCTACTTCGACGACTTCCTGAAGCACGGCGAAGGCTTGCCGCGCCAGTCGGAAGTGGAGCAGCTGTATAACGAGGCATCAACGGACGACCTCTGCAACATCCTCTACACATCCGGCACGACCGGCGACTCAAAGGGTGTTATGCTTACATACGGTCAGTACGATGCAGCACTCACTGCTAATGCCGCTGTGGTAGACATCAGCGATAAAGACCGCACAATGCAGTTCCTGCCAGTCACGCACATCTTCGAGCGTGGCTTCACATACCTCAGCTTATCGGTCGGAGCACACATTATCATTAATACCGACCCACACGAGGTACAGCAGTCGATGCGTGAGACACATCCGACGTGTATGTCGGCAGTGCCACGCTTCTGGGAGAAGGTGTATCAGGCAGTGCTGGAGAAGATAGAAGGTGCAGGTCCGCTGCAGCAGAAACTCTTCCGCCATGCGCTTGAGGTGGGACGCCGCTACAACGTCGACTGCAAGAGCCGTCGCAAGTGTCCATCGCCATGGCTTGCTATGGAGTACAAACTCGTTGATAAGACAATTCTGCGACTCGTTCGCAAGCAGCTCGGCTTGGAGAACAGTAATATATTCCCAACAGCAGGTGCACGTGTGGCACCGGAGGTGGAACGCTTCGTTCACTCCGTAGGCATCAACATGGTTGTGGGTTATGGCTTGACAGAGAGCCTTGCCACCGTGTCGTGCGACCGCAGCGACAAGCCATACACAATCGGCGGTGTGGGCTATCCGATTCCGGGCATCGACGTGAAGATAGGCGACAACGACGAGGTGCTCCTCAAGGGTCCGACCATCACTAAGGGTTACTATCACCGCGACGCAGCCAATAAGGAGGCATTCACCGAAGATGGTTACTTCCGCACAGGCGACGCTGGATACATAAAGGACGGAGAGCTCTTCCTCACCGACCGCATCAAGGACCTCTTCAAGACATCCAACGGCAAGTATGTGGCACCACAACTCGTGGAGTCGCTCATCCTCGTAGACAAGTATATCGACCAGGTGGCAGTGGTTGCCAACGAGCGCAAGTTCGTATCGGCACTCATCGTGCCCGAGTTCCGACTCGTAGAGGAATGGGCAAAGGAGCGCGGTATCGAGTTTAGCTCACGCGAAGACCTCTGTGCCAACGAGCGTGTCAACAAGATGATACTCGCACGCATACAGACCTTGCAGCAGCAGCTCGCACACTACGAGCAGGTGAAGCGCATCACACTCATCCCGCACCACTTCTCGTTGGAGTCGGGCGAGCTCACCAATACGCTAAAGATACGCCGCCCCGTGGTGTACAAGAACTACAAGCAGGAAATAGAAAAAATGTACGAAGAATAATGATCACTTCCGACCAACTGAAAGATGTGCTTGAGCGCACCGATGCCCTCAAGCACTATCTTAATATAGACCAGAAGAAAGTAGAATACGAAGAAGAACAGCTCCGCACGCAGGCTCCCGACTTTTGGGAAGACCCGAAGCGTGCTGAGGAACAGATGAAGAAGGTGAAGACGCTGGAGCGTTGGATAAAAGGCTACGCTGGTGTGCGTCAGCTTGCCGATGAGCTGCAGCTCGCCGTCGACTTCTATAAGGATGAACTCGTCACCGAAAAGGAGGTGGACGACGATTATGCCAAAGCCATCGCTGCCATCGAAGACCTCGAACTGATGAACATGCTGCGCCAGAAGGAAGACCCTATGGACTGCGTGATGAAGATTAATTCAGGCGCAGGTGGCACGGAAAGTCAGGATTGGGCGCAGATGCTCATGCGTATGTATATGCGCTGGGCTGAGGCTCACGGACATAAGGTGACAATCAGCAACCTTCAAGAGGGTGATGAGGCAGGCATCAAGAGCGTTACGATGGAGATAGAAGGCGGCGAGTACGCCTACGGTTTCCTCAAGAGTGAGAACGGAGTGCACCGCCTCGTGCGTGTGTCGCCGTTCAACGCGCAGGGCAAGCGCATGACATCGTTCGCTTCGGTGTTCGTGTCACCACTTGTCGACGACACCATAGAAGTATATGTCGATCCGTCGAAGGTTAGTTGGGACCTCTTCCGCTCAGGCGGTGCAGGCGGTCAGAACGTGAACAAGGTAGAGACGGGTGTACGCCTGCGCTACCAGTACACCGACCCCGATACCGGTGAGGAAGAAGAAATCCTCATCGAGAACACCGAAAGCCGTAAACAGCTCGAGAACCGCAACAACGCTATGCGCCTCCTCAAGTCGCAGCTCTACGACCGCGCCATGAAGAAACGTCTTGAGGCGCAAGCTAAGATAGAGGCAGGCAAGAAGAAGATAGAGTGGGGCAGTCAGATACGCAGCTACGTCTTCGACGACCGCCGCGTGAAGGACCACCGCACCAACTATCAGACCACCGACGTCGACGGCGTGATGGACGGTAAGATAGACGGCTTCATTAAGGCGTATCTTATGGAGTTCCCAGTGAGCGAGGAGGAATAAGAGATGATGCTATAGAGATTCTAGAAAACTCTAGATATTCTAGAAACTCTAGATATTCTAGAAGTTCTAGATATTCTATAAAAAAAACAATCAATTAAAAATCAAAATAACTATGAGCCAGAAAAGTAATATTCGTCGCGCAAAGTATGCGGCAGAGCAAGAGAAGAAAGCAAAGAAGGTTATCAAGGGCATCATTTGGACGCTTGTTGTGCTTACCGCAGCGTTCATTGTTTGGTCGTTAACCCAGGTATAATAGAACACAAAATATGAGTGGATTAGAAATTGAACGTAAGTTCCTCATACGTAAAGGCAGCGACTTCAAGTCGGCTGCCTTTTCTCATAGCCATATCAAGCAGGGATATATGCCCTGCCAGACGGCTACAGTGCGCGTTCGCACCCGCGACGACCGCTCATGGCTGACGATAAAAAGCCATAGCGACAGAGCTGGGCTCTCGCGCTACGAGTTTGAGAAGGAGATAACGAACGATGAGGCGGAGCATCTCTTCGAGCTCTGCCGCGGCGGAGTGATAGACAAGTGTCGCTGGCTCGTGAACTCGCCCGATGCACGCCACACGTTCGAGGTCGACGAGTTCTTCGGCGACAACGCCGGACTTGTGGTTGCAGAGGTGGAACTCGCCTCGGAGGATGAACCTTTTGCAAAGCCCAGCTTCATCGGTGAGGAGGTGACGGGCGACCGCCGCTATTACAACTCACAACTGCTCGTACACCCGTATAAAGAGTGGTAGTATATGTGGCTGCGTGGGTATGGCAGGGATGCCATACCCTCCTAAGTTGGCTTAGAAGTTCTTTTCAAGAAACTTCACCAGTCCCCAACGCACAGAGCGCAGTCCAAACTGCTCGGTGTGGATGTCCTCCGGCTTAATCCACATACACTCTGCAGCATCGTCGTTGGCGGCGAGCACCGTCTCATCCTCGATGTCGCACTCGTAGAACATGTCGAGCGTAGGCAGTTCGATGCCACTATAACGATAGACGTTGGGCAGCGAGAAGAGGTAGTGCACGGCAGTGACATTTAGTCCGGTCTCCTCTAATACTTCACGCTTCACGCCCTCCTCCGATGTCTCACCAATTTCGGTAAATCCGCCAGGGAGATCGAGTGTACCCTTTGCAGGCTCCTGCTTGCGCAGAGTGACGAGTATTTCGCCCTCGCTGTTCTTGATGATTGCTACGTTGGCTGCACTGGGATTCATAAAATACTCGAATCCGCAATTCTCACATTTCTTACTTCTCACACCATTCTCTACAAAATGATGGCTGCCACAACGTGGACAGTACTCGAACTTCTCTAATGGATGCATTTCTGTTACTATTAATTAATGATTACAAAAGCACTTTTATGTACTGCAATATTACAAAAAAAGTGCTACCTTTGCAAATAAATATTCTAAAAACCAACTTTTGTAACAGAAATGAAATACTTCGCATACCCGATGCGCGGTTCTATGCTTGCGCTCAAGACCATACTTCTCTCAGTGTTTTGCCTTATTCTCGCTGCGCCTGCTCTCGCACAGCGCGCGTTCGACGTGCAACTTTGGCAGAAGAAAGTCCCAAACAGCAACGCCTTGGGCGATACCGCATACGTGAAGGTGTTCCTTCCGGAGGAGAAGCGTGCTACGGGGCGCGCTGTTGTCATCTGCCCTGGTGGAGGCTACGAGAGTCTGTCGATGGGGCACGAAGGCACCGACTGGGCTCCGTTCTTCAACGATCAAGGCATAGCAGCCATCGTGCTTCACTATCGTATGCCTGCAGGCAATCCGAAGGTGCCCGTTAGTGATGCTGAGGAGGCACTGCGCTTGGTGCGTGCCAATGCCGAGGCATGGCATATTGATAAGGACAACGTGGGCGTGATGGGATTTTCGGCAGGCGGACACCTCGCCTCTACGGTAGCCACACTCTCTAAGGACGAGGCTAAGCCCAACTTCCAGATACTCTTCTATCCGGTGATTACGATGCTCGATGGCTATTGTCATCAAGGCTCGCGTAAGAACCTGCTCGGCGAGCGTCCACGCAAGAAGGATGAACAGAAATACTGCACCGACCTTCAGGTGACACGTCTCACACCGCGCGCTTTCATCGCCCTCTCCGACGATGATCATGTGGTGCAACCGATGAATGGCGTCAACTACTACGCTGAGCTTTATCGTCACGACGTTCCGGCGTCGCTACATGTGTATCCTGGTGGCGGACATGGCTACGGCTTGCGCACCAGCTTTCGCTATCACATCGAGATGCTGCTCGATCTGAAAGCGTGGCTGCAGAGCTTCTAAATATTGTCAATAAACGAAGTCATTCTGCTTATTTTCCGAAAATAATGCGTAAGTTTGCATATTAAAACAAGCAAACAAGCAATACAACGATGAATATTATGACAAAAAAGGTTGCTGCATTTGCTTTTGCAGCACTTACTGCGCTCGGCTTCACATCATGCAACGAGCGCAAATTCCACGTGGAAGGCAACATCGAGAATGCTGCCGACTCCGTTCTCTACTTCGAGAATATGGGTCTGAATGGTGTACAGACCGTCGACTCGGTGAAACTCTCTGCCGATGGCGCGTTCTCGTTCGATGGCAAGGCTGTCACAGCCCCCGAGTTCTACCGCCTGCGTATCGCTGGACAAATCATAAACGTGTCAATCGATTCTACCGAGACCATCACCGTAAAGGCGAAATATCCCGCAATGGCTTCCGACTATGAGGTGAGCGGATCGGACGACTGCTCGCGTATCAAGGAACTCGCACTAATGCAGATGCAGCTTCAGCAGCGCATCAACAACATCGCTCGCAACCCACAACTCGGTGTTGATGCCGTTGCGGATAGTGTACAGAAGGTGCTGGAGGCATACAAGACCGACGTGAAGACACGCTATATCTTCAAGCAGCCGATGAAGGCATCTTCATACTTTGCCCTCTTTCAGACGCTGTATGCAGGCGGTCAGCCCGTGCTCATCTTCAACCCGCGCACCTCGGAGCAGGATGTGCGTGTGTTCGCTGCTGTGGCTACCAGCTGGGATGCGTTCTACCCCAACGCTGAGCGTGGCGAGAACCTCCATAATATAGCTATCGAAGGCATGAAAGAGGTGCGCATGTTGCGCAGCAAGGCTGAGGCATCTATCGACCCAGCTAAGGTGAACACTTCTGGTATGCTCGACTTCACGCTCACCGACAATCGTGGTGCACAGCGCAGTCTCTCCTCGCTCAAAGGTAAGGTGGTGATGCTCGACTTCCATGTCTTTGCTACAGGCGAGTCGATGAAGCGCATCATGATGTTGCGCGAACTGTATAACAAGTATCATGCTCAGGGATTTGAAATCTATCAGGTGAGCCTCGACGAAGACGAGCACTTCTGGAAGACACAGACCTCCGCACTGCCATGGGTGAGCACACGTATGGACGACGATTCGCAACAAGTACTCCGCCTCTACAACGTGCAGCAGGTGCCTACGTTCTTCCTGCTCGACCGCAACTGCAACGTCGTGAAGCGCGACGCACAGATAAAGGATATAGAGGCAGAAATCAAAGCACTGTTGTAATAGATTGTAAGTGGAAAAGCCCGTACGGTGCTTTTTTCTCTCAAATTGAAAGCATTTTTGATAGAAGTGCTTTCAATTTGAAACTTTGTGCTAATTATTACGAAAATGCCTTGCTAATTTATTCGTATTTGCGTAAATAGTTGTAATTTTGCAGTCGTAATAATCATGGGGCTATCAAGGCTCCGCTTTAAGGTAAAAGGATAAGCAAAATGACAAAGTCGGTAAGATTTACAAAGATGCATGGAGCAGGCAACGACTACATCTACGTTGACGCGCAGAAGTACGACGTACCCGACCCGTCTGCGGCTGCCATCGCATGGAGCAACCGCCACACAGGCATCGGTAGCGACGGACTTGTGCTTATCGGCAAACCTTATGGTGGTGTTGATGCCGACTTCTCCATGCGCATCTTTAACGCTGATGGTTCGGAAGCGAAGATGTGCGGCAATGCTTCGCGTTGCATCGGAAAGTATCTCTACGAGCGCCGGCTCACCGACAAGACAACGATACGTCTGCAGACACTCTCGGGCGTGAAGCTTCTGAAGCTGCATCTTGTTGGCAACGAAACCCCGGAAACCAAGGTGGAGAGCGTAACGGTGGATATGCTTGCACCTTCGTTTCGCGTGCCCGAGCAGTATGACGAGGCGGTTGGCGGAGTGCTCACCGTCGGTTCGCGCACGTTCCACGGCACGTTCGTGTCGATGGGCAACCCCCATTTTGTATGCTTTGTTGACGATATCGATACACTCGATGTGGCTCGCTACGGCTCTGCCATGGAGTATGCTACGGCGTTCCCAGAGCGTTGCAACATTGAGTTTGCAGAACTGAAGTCAGATGGCACCATCCGCACACGAGTGTGGGAGCGTGGCAGTGGTATCACCATGGCATGCGGCACAGGTGCTTGTGCAACAGCTGTGGCAGCGGCGGTTACGGGTAGAGCCTTGCGTCGTAGCATCATCGCCATGGATGGTGGCACCTTACATATCGAATGGAATGAAGCCGACGGACATGTCTATATGACAGGACCGGCGGCTTTCGTTTTTGATGGAGAAATAGAGATTTAAATCATAATTCAGGATTGCGTGGTTCTGTGTTCTGCGTACAATGTTCAGCATCCAGCAATCATGATATAAAAACTTAGAGAGTATGGCTTTGGTTAACGAACATTTCTTGAAACTCTCGGACAGCTATCTGTTCGCAGACATTGCCCGGAAGGTGAATGCCTTCAAAGTGTCGCATCCGCAGATGCGTGTCATCAGTCTTGGAATCGGCGACGTAACGCAGCCGTTGTGCCCCGCCGTAGTGGATGCAATGCATAAGGCAGTAGACGAGATGGCATCGGCTGACACGTTCCACGGCTACGGGCCGGAGCATGGTTACGACTTCCTGCGCGAGGCGATAATCAAGAACGACTTCGCACCGCGTGGCATACATCTCGACCCGAGCGAAGTGTTCGTCAACGACGGAGCAAAGAGCGACACGGGCAACATCGGCGAGATTGTGCGCTGGGACAACTCTATCGGCGTCACCGACCCGATATATCCAGTGTATATCGACTCGAACGTGATGTGCGGACGCGCCGGAGTGCTTGAAAACGGTCGTTGGAGCAATGTCAACTACCTGCCATGCACGGCTGAGAATGGCTTCGTGCCGCAGATACCCGACCATCGTGTTGATATGATTTACCTCTGCTATCCGAATAACCCCACGGGAACGGTGCTCTCGAAAGCCGAATTGAAGAAATGGGTGAAGTATGCGCTGGCTAACGACACGCTCATTTTCTACGATGCAGCCTACGAGGCATACATCCAAGATGCCGACATACCGCACTCTATATACGAGATACGCGGCGCAAAGCAATGCGCCATTGAGTTTCGCAGCTATTCGAAGACAGCCGGCTTCACCGGTGTGCGTTGTGGTTATACCGTCATACCGAAGGAACTCACCGCCGTTACGCTCGATGGCAAGCAGCGCGTGCCGCTCAACCATCTGTGGGAGCGTCGCCAATCGACCAAGTTTAACGGCACAAGCTACATATCGCAACGCGCCGCTGCCGCAATATATACGCCCGAGGGCAAGCGTCAGGTGCGTGACACGATAGCCTATTATATGCAAAACGCCGAGCTGCTGCGCGAGTCGCTCACGCAGATGGGCTTCGAGGTGTTCGGCGGAAGAAACGCTCCATATCTATGGGTGAAGACACCGCACGGCATCGACTCGTGGCGCTTCTTCGAGCAGATGCTCTATGCTGTGGGTGTGGTCTGCACGCCAGGCGTGGGCTTCGGACCAAGTGGTGAGGGCTATGTGCGCCTCACTGCCTTCGGAAAGCGTGAAGATTGTGAGGAGGCGATGCGCAGGATAGGGGAGTGGATACGTTCCACTCACTAAATTATATAACAAGATAAGAATAAAAACAATATAACGACTAAATACCCAACAGACAATGGCAAATTTACGATTTGAGGTTGTAGCCGATGCTTTCAATAAGAAAGCAGTTGAAGTGATCACACCCGTAGAACGTCCGTCGGAGTTCTTCGGCAAGAACGTGTTCAACCGTGCGAAGATGTACAAGTATCTGCCACGCGAAGTGTACGAAAAACTCATCGACGTTATCGACAACGGAGCACGTCTCGACCGTTCTATGGCTGATGCCGTGGCTAAAGGCATGAAACAATGGGCTGACGAGAATGGCGTCACACACTACACACACTGGTTTCAGCCGCTCACCGAGGGCACAGCCGAGAAGCACGATGCCTTCATCGAGCACGACGGCAAGGGCGGAATGATCGAGGAGTTCTCGGGCAAACTGCTCGTGCAGCAAGAGCCTGATGCCAGCTCGTTCCCTAACGGAGGTATCCGCAACACCTTCGAGGCACGCGGCTACTCGGCTTGGGACCCAACATCGCCGGTGTTCATCATCGACGACACGCTCTGTATTCCTACCATCTTCATCTCATACACGGGTGAAGCACTCGACTATAAAGCACCGCTCCTGCGCTCGCTTCACGCTGTGAACGAGGCGGCAACGGCTGTCTGTCACTACTTCTATCCGGAGGTTAAGAAGGTCATCTCCAACCTCGGTTGGGAGCAGGAGTACTTCCTCGTCGACGAGGGACTCTACTCGGCACGTCCCGACCTTATGCTCACCGGCCGCACACTCATGGGCCACGACTCTGCAAAGAACCAGCAGATGGACGACCACTACTTCGGTGCTATCCCCGAGCGCGTGCAGGCGTTCATGAAGGATCTTGAGATTCAGGCACTGGAGCTTGGCATCCCTTGCAAGACCCGTCACAACGAGGTGGCACCCAACCAGTTCGAGTTGGCACCAATCTTCGAGGAGGCCAATATCGCCATCGACCATAATATGCTCCTCATGTCGCTCATGAAGAAGGTGGCACGCCGTCATGGCTTCCGCGTGTTACTCCACGAGAAGCCGTTCGCAGGCATTAACGGCTCGGGCAAGCACGAGAACTGGAGTCTTGCTACCGACACCGGCGTGCTGCTCCACGGACCAGGCAAGACACCGGAGGATAACCTCCGCTTCATCGTCTTCATCGTGGAGACACTCATGGCTGTATATAAGCACAACGGACTGCTCAAGGCTTCCATCATGAGTGCCACGAACGCCCACCGACTCGGTGGAAACGAGGCTCCTCCTGCTATCGTGTCGTCGTTCCTCGGACGCCAGCTTACAGAAATTCTCGACCATATCGCCACTTCCGATAAGGACGAACTCTTCGACGTTGCAGGCAAGTTGGGCTTGAAACTCGACATCCCAGAGATTCCAGAACTGCTCATCGATAACACCGACCGCAACCGCACATCACCATTCGCCTTCACCGGAAACCGCTTCGAGTTCCGCGCCGTGGGCTCAGAGGCAAACTGCGCTTCGGCAATGATTGTTATCAACACCGCTGTGGCTGAGGCTCTTCAGTCGTTCAAGCAGCGTGTCGATGTCCTCATCGCTAAGGGCGAGGACAAGATAAGTGCTATCCTTGAGGTGGTTCGCGAGGACATACACACCTGCGAACCAATCCGCTTCGAGGGCAACGGCTACTCAGAGGAGTGGGTAGAGGAGGCTAAGCGCCGCGGCTTGGATTGTGAAACATCATGTCCGAAGGTCTTCGAACGCTACCTCGACGAGTCTACAATACGCATGTTCGAGGGTCAGAACGTAATGACACGCAAAGAACTCGAGGCACGCAACGAGGTGAAATGGGAGACCTACACCAAGAAGATACAGATTGAGGCACGCGTCTTCGGCGACCTTTCTATGAACCACATCATCCCCGTCTGCACCCACTATCAGAGTCGTTTGGCTAAGAATGTGCAGAGTATGTTCGACATCTTCCCGCACGAGACTGCCGAGAAACTCACCTCGCGCAACAAGAAAATCATCGAGGAGATAGCCGAGCGCACACAAATTATTGAGAACGGAGTGGAAGAGCTCGTTGAGGCTCGCCGCGTTGCCAACCGCATTGAAGACGAGCATCTTAAGGCAATCGCCTACCACGACACCGTAGCCCCGAAGATGGAGGAGATACGCTATCACATCGATAAGCTCGAACTCATCGTTGCCGATGAACTTTGGACACTCCCGAAATATCGCGAGCTCCTCTTCGTTCGCTAACCGTTTTAAAGGATGGAACACTTTTTTGAACAAGAATATTGTTTCAAATAGCCTTTGCGCTTCTTCATAAAATAAAAATCCTGGTTTCGTTTGGAAATCAGGATTTTTTTATTGCTGTCCAGTAAACAATTCAACTCCCTTATATTGCTTCATGCCTTTCACATATTGCCGCAGCAGAACAACAATGTTGCCGCAGCAGGACAACAATGTTGCCGCAGCAGAACAACAATGTTGCCGCAGCAGGACAACAATGTTGCCGCAGCAGGGTAATGATGTTGTGGTAGCAGACTAATGAGAACGGCGTGGCAGATTAGACAACGGATAGAATGGTAGATGCCTGGTAGATAGGCTGGCAGATATAGCTCTCAGAAGTACATCTGCCAGTCTTTAACATGCTCGTAATGTGTAAGTTACGGCAATACTGGGAGATATGGTAGATTTTTTCGCGTACTGATACTTTACTATGATATATTGCTTCTATATAAAAAAGTTTAGCGGACACTAATAATAGACAATGTCAGTCCTTTGCTCTACCAACTGAGCTATGGCACGTGTAAACAAAAAAGAGTCACTCCGAAGAATGACTCTTTTTAAGTGGTGCCACCAGGAATCGAACCGGGGACACAAGGCCAATTAATAGACAATGTCAGTCCTTTGCTCTACCAACTGAGCTATGGCACGTGTAAACAAAAAAGAGTCACTCCGAAGAAT
>ENA-UESH01000240-UESH01000240.1-human-gut-metagenome-genome-assembly--contig:-NODE-240-length-56442-cov-39.956764_pt1 | contig 56442 bp, 60 predicted proteins | sample MGYA00243001_ERZ508002 | MGnify/ENA primary metagenome ERZ508002 (study PRJEB26167, sample SAMN06115447) | human gut metagenome | host: Homo sapiens | place: China:Anhui | collected 2015-08-07... | reverse complement strand
CAGACAATCGCTGGAATTTATGCAGACACAGGTAGCACCTATGGTCTATATCATACCAGATGTGGATACACTTCATGTGACAGTTCAGAATATGCTATTGAAAGTTCTAGAGGAACCGCCGATGAAATCAAAGTTCTATTTGACAGCTAGCAATGGAGTACTACCTACGATTAAATCCAGGTGTGTCACTTATATGTGCGAGCCTTACTCAACCTTGGATATTCAGCAGGTAACTCAGATGGTGTATCCATTTAGAACAATAGACAGTCCAGGGCGTTTGCAGATACTCATAGATAATGGGTATAGTGACAAAGAATGCAGTGAGGATTTTAAGAAATTGCTGGATTTGTTTCAACAGATTAAAGACGGATTAAACGGGTCGATTTCTCCTGTATTAGTCAAAGGTAATGAGATTGGTAAGCTGATGAAAAATCGTGATTACTTCCTCGCTTATCTGCTGTCAAAAGAATTCTTTAGTAAAGAAGATGGTGTGCCTTGGAGCTGCTTCTCTGAATTATCTGAGCATTACAATACACTTGATAGATATCAATTCCTTGCTTTTCTGATGTCATTATGGAAGGAGGTTCAACTATCATGAATATTCCTGAATTTATTGCTGAGCTTGCGAATAAGCCTACCTATTTCATAATCATGGCTAATGATTCTGATTTGCGTCGTCTATACATCAATCGATTTTGTGCAGCTCATAATGCAAAACCTAGATTCGTAGAAAAAATCGAATTTAAGAATAAGTCACGTTCACTTATTAAGAATGAGGTGTTGGTTCTGACAGATTTTGAAGGTATTCTTGAAAAACCAAAATCAGAATATCGCACAACAGACAAAACAGTTCTGTTCGTATTCACCAAAATCAAGAAAGTCAAAGAAGAAACGCTGGCTTTTTATCACGATAGAGTGCTTACTATTGCTGATTTGACAGAACAACAAGCTGATAACATCTTGGAGAAGCATGGATTAGATGATGCTGTAATACGATTTCTCAATGAAAATGCTCCGAATCCGAGTTGTATTCGACTCTGGGGTCTGCAGACAATCGATTTAGCGCAGTCTCTAGGTATGCCTCAGAAAGAGTGCTTTGATATCTATTTCAAACCGTATTTGAAGACAGATATTGACGAAGAGCCTACTCCATTCTTGAATGCTATTCTGGACAGCGATTATTCGTTCGTTTTTGAATATCTGGAGTCTCAGAGAGGGAATGAATTCTGGGTGTATGCTGCACTGTTTCGATGGATTGAACAGTTAATTAGATTCGTAACTTGCAATCGAGACTATTGGAATACAGGCGGGTTGGTTAAAGCAGTCTACAGCAATTTCCAGAATAGAGGGTTGGAGCACATGCCAGCAGTAGAATGGATAAATCTGTACCATCTGGGTCTAGCTGCCCGGGAACGTATAAAACTCACAGAAAGAGACGCTATGTCTGGATTGGAGATTTTCGTATGTACCATTATAAACAAGCTGGTAAAGAACGGGATAATAAAACCGGTTACTGTCGCTATTGCGGAAGACCGTTGAAAGAGTGTGGTTCACTCAATCAAGAATGTGGACCTATCTGTCTTAGAAAATATCATAGGTCCAAAGTCAGAATGCTGAACTTGGATAGAAAGGAGGTTCACGATGGACTTGAACGAGGAGAAGACGTTTCAGATAAATAATATTGTATATGTACTCGGCTCTCCGGTTATACCAGTAGAGACACTGGAACAACTTGCCTACTCATTATCACAGCAGGATGCTGGTAATCGTCCTATCGTGATTATTAACCCACAAGCGAATACAGTTCCAGATTTTGATAAGATGCTGGAGAATTATATCGAAAACTATACTGCAGGAAAGCAGCGACAGAATATAACTACGTCATACGCTTTCGAACTGTCATCAGATGAAGAAATAGCGTCACTTGTGAAACAGCAGTTTCAGGATATTCAGTCACCTGATGCTCAGCAGCAGATTTCTATATATCAGACAATCAGACGTCAAAGTCAGATTAAGCATAGTCTTGCGAATTATCAAGAAGAAGCTTCTGAGCTATGGCGTCAGCATTGTATAAATCCGAATGCCACCGAAGGTAGTGAAAGATATGCTGAATTGGTGTATCAATTGATGCCGCAAGCTGAACAAGAATTAAAGCAGGTTTCTGAGTTGCTATCAAATCTGAACTCAGGTACCAAAACCCAGTGTCGTTTTCTACAATCTGTTGAAAACTATGTTGAAACTGCTACGGAACAAGAAGTGCAGTCAGAGCTTAAAGAAGAAGTACCACCAAATCCAGAACTAGTTGCTGAATCAGTTCAGAATTCACAGAACGAACAAGAATCTGTGCTTCAATCTCAAGTAGATTCTACGAATCTGGAATTGAAGTTTACGGATACATGCTTGTGCGATGCTTGGAGAGATGCAGCTGTAAAACAGATGCCTGAAAACGCAGCACGAAATATGTCTCAGTCAATTAATTATCAGAAATTTCAAGTACAGCAATCAATCGACGTCCCTGGGTACAAGACGGTGGAGCTCTGGGTGCTTTGTCAGTTGGGTATTTCGTTATATCCAGATGGAATACCGATTGTATATACAGTGGATGGTAAGTTTCGAAGGGTCGGTAATTCAGATAGAAGTGTCTTGGATACAAACTACTGGTTCCCTCGACCTATCTTCGAGAACTACTTTGATGCTATGTTATAATTGAAGTATAGATAAAGATAAGGAGGTAATGGTATGTCTACTCAAGCTATGCGAAATAGCTATATGTCTTACGCGATTGAGAAGCTTCCGAAGAATTCGCAACTTGTTCAAGCAGTTGAGGAGTACCTCAAAATGCGTCTGCATAAAAATTCACATCTAAGTCAGAGTGAATGGAATGGGTGTATAGATGAGCTCTTGTCCATGGTTGAAATCCCTGATTCCAATGCAAGAAATACTCGAGTACGTAGGCTGACCGGCAAGGAGCCAGTCACTGTTGAAGAATTGATTTATCTGTTCAACACAGCGACAGCTCGTAGGTATAATCATATCTATTTCACCCAGCAGCAAGACAGAATGTATGCTAATATGTCTTACTACCAAGACCCATATTGGCATGACCTTAAACAGAATGATGATACAAGAAAAATATTAGAGGAGGAACTCGGAAATGAAACAGCTGGATGTGATGCCGACACTGATTCGAAGAGCTGAATTGAGCGACGGACTTACTCATATCAACCCTGAGTATGTTAAACCAGGAATTCAGAATATCTGTGAGCATATCAATGAGTTCGGTAGTGGTGTGATCTTTCTCTACGGACTCAAGAAGGGTAAGAGTTCAAATGCTGCGGCTTTAATGCTCTCGTATTTCAACACTCGTCGCTATATCATGAAGACTGACGATGTAGGGCTCTGGGTATCAGTTCATCAGATGTGTTACCAGAACAGAACGGTCGACCGTTATAATCGTGACTATGAGCTTCAAGATATGATTCGTAGAGCGACGAAAGCTGACTTTTTAGTTCTTGACGGAATGTTTCCTTATATCACTCAGAATGATGATTTGCTACTTCAAGCAATCTATGATGCTCGCCAGCATAAATCAGGAATAACGGTTGTAACGACATCGATTACTAATCCGCTTGATTGTGCTGGTAGTATTATGTACCGCTTAGCTCGTGATGCTAGATACAAGGAGGAATTCAAATGATGACAAATGGACAGGAGACAGCGTACTCCTACATTATGGACTGGTACAAGAACAGAAGCAGTCTTGTGTATCGATTGGGCGGTCCGGCAGGTAGTGGCAAGAGTTGGTTAATTCGACTTATTGCTGAAGCTGTTGGACGCGACAAGTGCTTGCTTATGACACCTACAGGCAAAGCGTCAAATAATCTCATCAAGTCGGGTTTAGAATCGCATACGATTCATTCTCAGATTTATCGTGTAAAGCGCAATTCTGAGGAGCCGGAAGATGGTGGTGCTGCAGATTCTGTAGAATCTCTGATGCAGTATCTGACAAGAGATGATACAGAATATGATACTGAATCGGCAGGTTTTATCTTGAAAGAGCCTGGTAGTTTCGACCAGTTTTCATTGTTCATTATCGATGAAGGCAGCATGGTGGGTGAGAAGCTTTTGGGTGACATCTTGTCATTCGGTATTCCAACTCTGCTTGTCGGTGATCCGAATCAGTTGCCTCCAGTAGAAGATAAGTCAGTTTTCACGAAATGCGATTACTATCTAGACGAGATCGTAAGGCAAGCACAAGGTTCCCCTATTATCTGGCTGTCGCAGCAGATTTTACAAGGTAATATTGCGACAGGTTCGTTCGGTACGAGTCAGGTAAGAAAAGCAGGACCTACAGACGAAGAGCTTCGTTTCGCAGATCAAGTATTGACAGATACGAATATCAGCAGGACTGACTTGAACAGTCGCATGCGTCCTTTGTATCTTGAAGGTAGAGCCTTGTTATCGCTGTTTAGTCAAGGTGATAAGATTATCTGTAGAACGAATACCAACTTATTTTCATCGGAAGGATTTGCTCTGACAAATGGAGCTCAAGGTACTATCAAGACAATCAAGCATATAGTCAGAAAAGGACAGATTATCGACCTCGTAATGTCGACGGCAGATTTAGGTGAATTCCGATTTGTCGGTACGAACGTTCCTCAGAAATTTCCAGCAGCCGTGCGACCTCCAAAAATCGAATATGGTTATGCTTTGACAGTACATTTGAGCCAAGGTTCTGAGTGGGATAATGTCATTTTCAGAGCTACTCGACGTATTTCCAAGTCGAGTCTTTATACTGCGGTTACTCGAGCTAAGCAGTCGGTTCTTGTAACTCTAGAAACGTGACTGCAAACAAGCAGTCTATTTGGTATGTATAATGTATTATATTAGATAGACTGCTTACACGCTATCATATAAAAATCAGGAGGAATATTATGACAGTAGGTCAGCAGATTATTATCAATATTGTGATGGATAATCCTCGAATCTATGTATTCGAAAGAGAGGATATCTTCAATTATAAGTACTTCGGTACAGATTATAAATATCTGGATTTCGTTCTGAACACCTTCTATAAGAATAATGTCGTCACGCTCGGTGAGCTTCTGGCAAAATTTCCTGATTTCCCAGCTGGTGATTTGAAGGAAGTATCTCAGGATATGGATTTCTTGGTGTATCAGATAAAAGAAGGGTATGTGTACTCTCAGCTTTCTCAAGCAATCGCGGAAGGTCAATCAAAGTTTCCGAATGACGGTATTCAGCTGCTTGGTTATCTTGAGGATAAGATTGATATTCTTAGAAATCTGATACCGACACACGCAGATTATGATGCTCTAGAACACGCAAAGGAGCGTCAAGAAAAGTACCTTAAGACTTCGAACGACCCGAATGCTTTTATACCGACAGGTTTCAAAGAAATCGATGCAATAATCGGCGGTTGGAGTCGAAGTGGCGAACTCGCATCCTGGCTTGCTCGTATGGGTATGGGTAAGACTTGGTTACTTATCTATTCTTGTGTAACAGCATGGCAAGCCGGATTTCGATGCGGATTTGTCAGTGTCGAAATGGGTAAGGACGATATCGGATATCGTATGGATACGCTTATGTCCGGCTTATCTAATTCAGCATTGCGTAGAGGTGATGCTGTGGATATGAATGTGTACAACAACTATATCAAGTCACTGGAAGGTAAGACAGGCATTCTTGTGAGAAGTAAGAAAGATTTCAAAGGACATATCACACCGTCTAAAATCAGAAACTGGATAGAAACCCAACATCTTGATGCTGTATTCTTGGATGGTATCAGCTATATCGAAAATGAACGTATCAATGCTGGTAGTAAATCAGAACCATCCAGCATTACAGACGTAGCTGAAGATTTGATGTCTGTTAGTACCGATACTCATTGCCCGATTATCTTGACACATCAAGCAAACCGTTCTGGTGCAGATAGGTCACAGAATCCAAGTCTTGAATCTGCACGTGGTTCTGATGGTGTCAATATCAATGCTTCATTCGTTGCTTCAATCGCTTATCCAGAAGACTCCCATAAGGTTCTTTGTCTGGAGGTTCTGAAATGTCGCTATGGACTCACGGGTACGAAATTCAACTATAATTGGGACCCGGATAGAGGGTATATGGAATCTCGTGGTGAGGTCAATAATTCTGGAGGAGCATTCTATGGTTAATGGTCAGCAGGTTGATTTGAGGTCGATAGATGTCGATGGTGTGTTTGAGTGCCTCCGGAATTCAACATCATTTTTCAGGACTGTTAAGCAATCTGGAGATGACATCGTGACGGAATGTCCATTTCATAGTGGTGGTATGGAAAAACACCCATCATTCGGTATTTGCAATAATCGTCAGAATCCAAGTTATGGTATCTGTCATTGCTTTGCTTGCGGTGAGAGCCATTCTATACTTCAGCTCATCAATTTCATTTCAGGTCGTGAATTCAATGACCCATATGCGGTGCAATTCGTACAATCTATTTCGGATATCGCATTCTTAGATATAAGAGGAGAAATTAAGATTGAACCAAGAACTCCGATGGAGGTATCTGTTACACCAGTAGAGCTATTATCATATCAGACACAGCACGTCGATTACCTAGATAAACGAAACATCAATCCGATAATTCAGACAGTATTTCAGACTGGGTTTGATATGGTGACGAATTCAGTTACATTCCCGGTCAAGGAGAGAAATGGAGTAGTGAATTTCGTAGTTCGTCGACGTATCGATATGAAGTGGTATAATTATCCCGCAGGTGTTACCAAACCGATATATGGGTTGTATGAGTTTTCTAAGATATTTCCAGAATCCAGGTCAGTTATTTTGGTTGAATCTGTAATAAATGCTCTGACTCTTTGGGGTTACGGGCTTCCTGCTGTAGCACTTCTCGGAACTGGTTCTATGAGTCAGATAGCGTTATTGAATTCGTTAGATTTGCGACACTATGTTCTGTGTTTCGATGGCGATAAAGCAGGTATGCAAGCAACAGCGAAATTTCAGAAGAAGTTAAAAGCAAGCACCTCAGTAGTACCAATGCCTCCAGGTTATGATGTCAATGATTTAGATGAAACATCAATGCGAATATTATATCAGCTTCGGCATTAACCGTTGACACGACCTTTTATTATGAACAAAGAGGTGATACTATGAAATACTATCTTGCGACTTCCGGTAAGAAATGCTGCTGCGATTGTACCTGGAGGTTGAAACTCGCTCAGAATGAAGACGGTTATGACCTTATTCAAATCAAAAGAGGTTACCAGAGAGACATCAGGGGTATGAAGCTACAACCAGGTGAACCGGCTATCGTATTCGATACTGGAGCTTTCTATATCGGAAGTTCAGATGGAACTCCGCTGTTGATAAATAATTCGAGTGTCGGTGCTGATAGCTCGGTGCTCATCGTTATCAATTCCCAGCTAAGTACAGGTTTGGTTGTCATTCCTTATGACAATATGTATGCTCCAGATGGTACTCATCCAACAGACGGCGATATATCTCTTTATAGTACGGTTCTTGTCTGTGACAATGACGGGCAACCTTTAGGTATTGCTTCTGTTCAGAATTGGTCGTATTCAGCTACAGAAGCTCAGCTGTATTATACGGCTTTTTCTGATGCAGCTACGAATTTGGTTCCATTCACCGATGCTGACTTGGACGCAATCATAGCTCACGCAGAGGCGCAAGTCGGATAAACTTCGAGATAATTACCGTCGAAATGTTATAATAGACATATAATAAAGTAAGATTGGGAGGCTGTTATAATGTTCGGTTGGTATAAAACGGCATATAAAAAATTATCCGAAGAGCAGCGGCAGAAACTTTCTGATGAATGTCATTACATTTGTCATAATATTCATAATCCGAATTTGAAACGCATTGTGTTCATGAAAATGCGTGAGTTGCTGAATACTTACGAGTTCCTCGCTGCAGATGCAGATAGAATGCTTACAGAGGTAGAAGATATTGGAATAGAGCAGTATGTCGGTTCTAACACTGAAGCTCTTCTTGGTATTTTTCATCAGTTCGTGATGAAGAATCGTAAGGTTGCTCCTGATGAAAATCAGCCTATCGCTGACATGGAGAATTCGACAGTCCCTACTCAGATTCAAGCACCTACCATCACAAGACGCTATTCGGTGGAATGGGTTGATATCAGTGAGGAAATCTATTTCGTAATTCGTCGCAACACTTCATTTGTATTGGCTCGCCTTATTCGTGAGAACGATGCTAAGAGGGTATTTCGTATTTATAAGAACGGAACCGTTGTTACGAAGTCAGTTATTATGGAGAAATGTGATAACAACGCGATTGCGATGCTGAAGGAGCACATCGACCCAGCTCGAATGCAGGTTGTACTTGATAGAGTACTCGAAAGCCAGTTCAAAGAATGGAACGAACAGATTGCTAGACTCAAGAGCAAGAATATCGTATCAGCTCAAGGTGTAGTTATCGGTTATCATTATTACCAAGGAATCAATGTGTGCGCTATCAAATCGGAAGATGAAAACGGATATCATCTGGCAATCTATGATAAGAACGATAATTGTATCAACAATGACTGGTATCTTGAGAAAACAGCTAAGAAACAGATTATATCTATCATTCGTTAAGATGATTCTTAAGCACTCTGTTTAAGTTTAACAACTATACATACCAGAATAACTGCTTGGTAGCAGTCAATAATTGAAAGGAGTGAATATCTTGAAAAAGACATATAACCTTGGGAGGGCTGTTGGCTGGAGCAATTACGAAGAATTCTTGAAAGAGAATCCGACAGTTGACCCAACAAAAGTGACTCGATATATCTATGAAACACTGGTAACCTACGGTGTTACTCGTATCGTTGAGTTAGTGCCAGGAAATTGGGTTCCGTCTAACGGAGGTAAATTCTATACACAGACGGTTAAAGTACCCGGTGCTTCTTGGGGTGCAGTTCCAATTGTGGGTATTGATTATGAATATTACCTAGATATGTTCGCAAATCCGACAGAATCCAAAGCTGAAGTCGAGGAAGTAGATACCGTAGAAAAAGAAGACCTTGAAGAAGCAATCGGTAATATATTCGGTGTCTATGTGTCGGATAGTACCGGTAAAAAAGCGACGAATTCAATAGCTACCCACGGTTATCTGACTTTCGTCGCTTACCCTGAGATTCTTGTTTTCGATGAAAAGATGTCTCGAATTTCAGGTGCTACAATGAAATTGATTGTTCGTGGTCTATCCTTAGAGGATTTAGATGTAGATACCCTGTATTACGGCCCTCAAGGCTTCATTTTTGCGGGTAACGGTTTAGTGGAAGATTGTTATCATGAAATAAGAGATATAAATAACGTGTCGTTCAATTCTTCAGGTTACCTATGGATGAGTATGGGCGGTAACCCGTCTCCGGCTGATTATCGAGGTGTCGTAACTCACCCACAAGGTCAGATATTGACTAATACTTTCGGTTATTTGAATCCAGATTTTGTCGATGGTACTGGTATCTTCGCCGATATTGGCAGCTACGGTTTTACTTATGAACAGTATGGTGAAGCTCTTACTGCGGATGAGTTATACAAGCTAGACACAGCTGTTAATATGATTCCAGAAGGCGAACGAAATAATTATCTATATCTGGTCACTTCTAGCGATGCTTCTTATACTGGCTATCCTGATTCTCCACATCCATTCTTTATTATTCCAGTTCTTAAGAGTACTGGTAAAGTAAATGTCGGTTTATATAGTTCTTTTGAAAAACCTAGAACTAAGAAACCCATAGATTTTACTCGTTTATACACAGTCAATGGAGATTCTGCAGCTGTTCTGTATCTTTACGATAAAAAATTGCCTGATTACCTTGGTAACTGGTGGGGTGGTAGCAAGTACGCAACAAGCTCAGATTATAAACCATATTCGGAAGGTTTGCATTATACTGGAAATAATTCAGTGACTAACTCAACGAAGAGCAATCTAGATGAGAATCAGAATGCTACGTTCCAGTCTGATTCTACCGGTAGACACGCTTGTTGGAAGATTAGCGGTAGTGACTTTCTAGACAAAGGCTCTCTGTGTCTATTAGTCGGCAACACGAACAAAAAATCGAATGGCTTGTATCTAGGCACTAAAGCTATTGACCACGGCGACGACTATTGCCAGTTTAATAGAATTGGTGGTTATGTCCCTTGGGTTGTGCCTCAATGGTTTTCTGATAAGAAAGTAGCCGCTTTTGAAATTGATTTAACTGGAATCAATAGTTCTATTCAAAGCGGTGTGCTATATGTAGACGGTAATCCGATATTTCCTGGCGAAGTCGCAATGATTGGTACTGATGATACAGGATTTAAGTTAGTCTATGTCTGGAATACTATACAAGATAATCAACCGAAGCTAATCTGCTATAAGAATGATACACCACATATTATTTTCAAAGATGAGGATAATAGCTCTATTACTCAGCTTTCTGACGCTCATTCCAATAGAATTCGCATAGCTCGCAGCGTCTGGGATTCTCGACATGGCGATAGAACATTCGATGTCTGGACTGATGATTCTAATAGTTATTCATTTACTACTACTGAATCTGAGGTAACTGCAGGTTCTTTCTATTCTGTAAGCCATCAGAAATCAGGTGTCTGGGGTTATAATAAGTCATATAGATATGTAGTTCTGAGTTGTAAGAGTGATTATGTCCATCTCGTATCTACTATGGTATGGGTAGATAATCCAAACCTTACTTCTACTGTCGGGGTACCAGGAACCTATGATGCGATTGTGCCAAGATACAATCAAGTATTACCAGACTCTAACGGTTTGTATCATTACAATATGAAGTCAGTGCTTAATCGACTCACAGCTCGAAAATTCTTCAGTGATTTCGGTTGGGATATTGAAGATTATGTAGACTCTGATTATTGTGACTTGAGTATGGGTGAATTTCTGCAAGAATGTGTTATCAGAAGTGATATGTCAGTTCCGAAAGCTCCAGACACGAAGCGAACAGTAGGCATTAAATCCACTATATACTTATATTCTAAGGAAGATTTAAGCTATAAAGAAGGTAAAGGTGCTATACCTAATGCTCCGATACAAGCATCTATCAAGATGGACGCTAAGACTGATACAAAATCATTCTTCGATACTGTATGGTACACAGCTGCATTGGTATCAGACGGTACGACCCTCAACCTTAATAATGATGATTTTCCAATCTGGGTTACTGTCGCTAAATCTAGACACGGAGAACAGACAATGAGTGTTTCTGTTCTAGACGGTAGTGGTGCTATGCTAGATATGACTGGTAATGACGGAACTATCGAAGCAGATACCATTACGTGGTTAGACTTGCTAACAGGTTTAGGTATCGGTAAAGCTCTTGATTTGTTACATGGTATGGTAGTACGTCGCACAGTTTCTGATTGTAATTACCTGCTTACCGCTGACGGTACTAAACTCTACATCTCGAAAACAGAACCTACGCCCGGACCAGGAGAGACGATAGAAGACGGTTCGATTGGAATAGGGTGGTGATTTAGATGGCAGCTGAAATGCTTTGGGAGTTCGGTATATATAAGAATGGCAATTTTACAGCTGGTGCTAACGCTCATTGGTTTATGGACCATTACTGGACAGAATCTGGTTATAACGGTGAAAGACCATGTATAGCAGTGACTAATCCTGAAAACTCACCTTCTATCTTGAAATCTTTTCAATTTTCTCTCATAAATGGTAGTTCGAACGGACAATCATTCACGTCAAGTAGCGGGAACTCGTATGCTACGTCTGCTTCTATAGCAACTATCACTGCTAATATAGGTTCTGTATCAAGCAATTCGGTACAGGTAGATTCAGCTAACGGTCATTTTCATTACAATAGCAGTCCTGGTCAATCGTATTGGGGGTCTAGACCTACGAATGCGAGTGGTACTGTTGATAAACCTGATGCTGCTACAGACGGAGAACCTATTTTCTATACATTCGATTTCAATACTGGCATTTCGATACCAGCTAATGGTACTGTCTATATCTTATTCAAAGCTACCTGGAATACAGCCGGTACACATCTGATTCAAATATACCCAACCAAGAGTATCGTAATACCGGTATATCACTCAGTTATCTGGAAACCGAATGGCGGGAATTGGTCAGGCTCTTCTGCAGATATTGTTCAGCAAGTGGAGTTCGGCAAGTCAGCTAATAAGCCTTCAGACCCCACTCGGACGGCTTATAAATTTACCGGTTGGAGTCCGAATAACACTGCGTATACGAATGTTACTTCCGATTTGGTTTATACCGCGCAATGGCAAGTTAAATCAGGCAAAGTCACTTTCTATAGGAATTATTCTGATTCTGATATAGAAGTAGTAAGCGGAGGCGAAATATTGGATGTGGATTATAGCACGTCGACCTTAGGTTCTATCAAACCAGTTAATCCAACCAGGCCTGGCATGTATATATTCAAGGGTTGGTCATTAAGTCGACATGGGAATCTAGAACAAGATTCTAAGCTGCTCTGGGATGAGGCGGGCGATAAAGCTATTGATACTTTCTACGCGATATGGGAAAAAATCTATACCGTCTGGGTGAGAGAGAACGGAGTTTGGGTTAAGAAGCTCAATATTCGAAGGTATAATGCTGCTACCAAGAAATGGGATGAAATGTCACCAAATCAGAGAACAAATGATAGCTGGGATGATAAGCTATAATCAATCATGAAAGTATTATGCTACCTAATAGAATAATTTCATTATAATCAGATAAGGAGGAAGCAATGAGTAAAGAAGAAAATCTACGCTTGTTGCAAGAGTATTCGAAAACTCGAGATATTGAAATTCGAAATAAGATACTCGAACATAATTACAATCTGATACCTTATGCCATCAAATATTATTACTCAGAAGACAGCCGATTAACACCAGCTGTCAGAGAGGATATGATGGGTTCTGGGGTTATTGGGTTGATAACAGCAATAGAACGATTCGATGCTACGAAATATTCCGTTCTCAGCACGTATGCGATTCCATACATTCGTGAGGCAATTAGTCATATGTTATCTGAGGAATATACATTCTCGCAAATGGAGCGAGAAACCGAAAACGATGATAAGCATCTATCTTTTGAAGAACAGATTGAAGATACATATCAGAAATCTGAAATTCAAGAGGAATTAAGCGATGCTTACTCGCAACTTCTTACTGAATCTGAACGGGAGTGTCTTGATATGATTTATCGAGTTTGCGATGAACCCGCTTGGAGTATAAACGAAATCGCCAAGCAACTCGGTATGACTGCGAAAGAGGTCAAGGAGAGTTATTATCGAGGTTTGGTGAAAATCAATCAACCATGGGTACGTTGGTACCTAGAAAAACTAAAAGGAGAGTGTCAAAATGATACGAATTAAGTTAGATTTGCCAGAGGCGACTATCGATTACAACTCGCATGGTATCCTTACCAGTGTACCTGTACCTTACGCTCCAGATACTATTAAGCATCTTGGAATGCGTTTGAAGATTACTGGTTATGTCGATGATATGACCTTCTTTGCATTCAAGATGGAATCCCCAGATAAGCAGCTTAACACTGGAGAGCAGCTTACTCTCATTCGTGCTCTCGGATTTAAGACAGTTCCTTTCATCATGGACGAGAGAACAGCTGGCGATACTCTTATCTCGACCAAAGAGAAGTTCAAGAAGTATAATCCAGAATGGATTTATGCAAAGACGGGCAAGGTTCTCAGCACTCCGGAAATCGTCAACATCATCAGCTGTAAGTGGGATTTAGTCAATAAAGGACTTACCCTCCAGGTTACCACAGATAAGGGTGTATTTCCTATCGTTGATATGCGTTACATCGAATTCTTCCAGCCTCATGGCAAAGCTAAGCTGTCTGATGACAAGCTGCTTCCGTATATGACTACACCAGTCACTCTTCCGATTCCAGATAAGTGCCCGAAATGTAACAACCCGTTAAAGCGCATTCAGCCTTATCCTGACCTTCCGCTGTTTTTCAGATGCACATCCAAGTTCTGTACTCAGCTTGTTATGGATGAACCGAACACGAAAGTGGAACCAGAACAGGAGGTAGAAGTCGATGAAAGCTCCTTTCGTTCACAGAATGAATCAGAAGTTTCTGAACAGCCGACTGTTAAAGAATCTGTTCTCTCTGAAGTTCTGACTACGAGTACTCCGGAGGTTGTCACTGCAGAATCGGAATCTTCCGGAACTGGTGAAGTCAGGGCAGAAGAAACCACTGATACTCTTACGCACGGTAACACTCCTACAACAACTATAAACGACAATATTTGTCTTGTAGATGTCAAGTGTGAATCTGCGGATGTTCAAGCACTTATCGAAGCAGGCAAGATTTCCGTTACTGATGATGTGACCAAAGCCAGATTCTTGCTAGTTAAAAATCGACGCTCTGTGTCTCACTATATCAGAGATGCTGCTAAGGAGCACGGACTCGAAATGAAGCCTATCTCCGATTTTCAGTAAAGGAGTGAGAGATAATGAATGAAAAGTTCCCAATCGAAAAAGCTGCAGATTATTCTGCGCGAATTCAAGCAGGTTTAACTCATACTTTGAAGTACATCACAGCTGAGGAGGTTTATACTGAGTTTAATAAGCGTTGTGCTAACGGAATGCAGTATACGACATTTCCGAATGAGATTACCGATACTGAAATCGCAAAGCTAACGGCTAAGGGTTTCGTCGTCACTAAAAATACGGTTCACTCTAAGCACAGAGATGGTGCTCCTGACCTTTATATCGGTTTCCAGGTAGCCCTTTCTGCGGATGCGGCTGCGGGACATCGTCCTATGCAAATTTCTGAACAGGAGACTAACGGCTTCGGTGAATCTCCGAGCGGCAACTAATCAATAAGGAGGTTAGATAGCAATGGTGGATGATAAACTCTATTCTTTATATGGACAAGACGATGAAATCATCTACCAGTATTCACCTGTCAACTGCTATATCACGCCTTATAGTTCCGACAAACAAGGCGGTGAACTAATAACCGAATTCAACCAAAGAGCTGCTATCAACCTGCTACTCCATCGCAATCAATCATTGGTGGATTATGCAGGTATAGTAGCGCAAGCGGTTAATGAATTCGCAGGTACAGAGGTTGAACTTGACCAGACAACAGGTGAAACTGGTTATCAAGGTCCTGGATTAAATTCATTTCTTGATACTACGATTCATACACCTTCCAATTGGGTTGTAGAAACGTATGCTACTGGTGCAAAAAGCATGGATGACTTTAAGCTATCTATTCCTACAGCTACTTCAGGTAGTGCGTACCTGTCTGTATCTGCCGGTAGAGCACTTGTTTATGGGTACTATATCGAGGCAATTTCTGAGATTCTCATAGATACCTCAGATGCAATCGAATCTAGTGAAATCACACAGATTATTCATAATGATGGACAAAATCCATCAAATCCGTGTATGACTAAATTCGTCAAGCTAGCTGTGATGTACACTCAGAGTCAGAATGCAAGACATGATGAGCGTCTTGTGCCACCAAGCAACGGCGCTTATCTTGGTGCAGCAATCGTAATCAATAAAGAACTTCCAAGACCTAATGAGTTACTTCTTGGCACAATCACTCGTGATTCTAAGGGTGCGTTCAAGGTAACGAATAATCCGAAAAAGACACAGCTTATCCCTCTCGATTCTATCGATGGTGCGGAAGGCTATGATAAAAAGCTGGAAGCTATCAATGATAACTACACCTATGGTATTCATTATGGTGATACTGATGCTGAAGGTAAAGTGACTAATCTTCGCATCATAGACCCTTGGCTCTGGCTTCACGAACAATCAAATCTTGCGAAACTATTAAAAGCTATCTCAAGTCAGGTTGATACTGCCGGACTTGAAACTGATGCGAATACCCGTGCTATAATCGTCGGGGAGCGTCTGAATGTTTCTGAGCTCGATGCACCGATACTCGAGCATAACAAGACAGACAGAACAGGGGCAAATAATGCGACGAGCGGTGCCTCCAAGATATTCCAGGCTCTTTATTACGGACAAGCGTACAGCAAACCAGGAGCTAGCTCAGCGAGCGTGAAGTCAGTTCATACCTTCTTACCGATGGCTTATTCGACTGATGACGCACCTATGGGTAAAGGATTTACAAAATCTTATGAAACACCCGATAACGACCTGACAAGAGGGTACACGTATCACGTTGCCGACAGTATTCCGAATATAGGAAACATCCTATCCAGAGGCACAGGTGAATCCGGATTGATGACTAAGCAGCAAGTAACAATGCTGGAATATGTTTTTGCTGACTATCTTGAAAGACACATCACTTCCTATAATGGTACGAACGGCACTACTCGAGGTTCTGGTTACGGTCCGTTCCTTACTCTTGACGATGCTAAGCAATGGTTTGAGAATAAGCAGAAGAATGTGCCGAAGTTCAAAATCAAACTCGGTGACTGGTTCTGGGTTATCAATGACACCGCAGAAGCTGGCGGCAGTCAGCAAGACGGCAACAAAGGAATCCAGCAGATTATCACTGATTATGGCACAGTCACTGGTACTGGTGTTGCGAACATCTCTATTCCTAATCTGACTGGTAGTGTTACTGGTACGGGTGATGGAACATTTTCTGGTGAAACCGATGATAAGCCAGCAAAGAACGTAAACGGTACTATGAGTGAGAGTATCTCCGGAACAGTTCAAGGAACTGGTACAGGAGCAGCTAAGGTTCAGGTTACTGGCACTCTGACGTCCTTCGTTCAGAACATTTCATCTAGATATGTCTGCATATCGGTGTCAGATACTGCAGGTCCTGTATTATTCACGCATGCTTGCGATAAGACTTATGATGACAAAACCGGAACATGGTCCTATACAGACTTGGACACCGACCATTCTAAATCTTATTCGTCAACAAGCTGGACTACCGGTACTAAACAGACCGCGGTGTTCGCTTTAGAAGCTTGCGAGCGTGGTTTTGCTGTACCAGCTACATCTGACTGTTTCGGTGTAGTTAAGATTGGCGATGGCACACATGAAACTGATGTCATTCTTGATAATGACACACTAAGACTTCGCATTACAGACCACCTTCTTGATATCATACACAATGGTGGTTTTGTGTCTGATTCTCGGACGTACTTCGATATCAGCCCTCAGACTGCTTTAGCACAGTTCAACTATCTATATTTTACTGATGGTGTGACATTCAAGATGACGGGTAAAGCTTCTGATTGGGAAGCTGTACTAGATGATACTGGTACTCTTGCTCATATCAGAGGTCATGTTGTGCTGGATTATTCGGAGGTCGAAGCTGATAGTGCGTATGGCGGAGGATATTTGCTATACCTAAAAGATATCGATTATATCACGCTTCACGGTGAAAATGATACGACTAAGCAAGTAGCTCAGACAGCTACCAGTCCTTTGAAATTCAGCTGTGACCATTGCAGAGTAGACAATCCGTTCTTTGAAAATATCGGTCATTGGCAATACTCAGAATTTATTACCGGTGGCAATACTATTGAACTGAATTGTCCTTGGATGAAGGCTTCCGATGTATTCACAACAGCTGCTGAAAATAATCTGTATACTCGTTTCGCAAGCATTACGATGGGTGTAGACGGTATCGTTTCAGCTATGCTGGATATATGGATTCAACATGAGGGCTGGTCTTCCAATGCATCAAGCATCAACAGATGCTGGACATCCCTGAAAAAACTCAATTTCCCTCCAATGTTCTTTGAATTCTTGACAACAACTACTGAGGAATCAGACGGCAGTACGACTACGAAAACAGATACAGTTGTCAATATGTCTACTATTCAGCGTCTATCAGAAGACTACAATCTGAAGATTGGTGGAACTGCAGGTGTACACGAAATCTGGAATAAATCGAATTCAGAGTATCAAACAAGCGGTAATTTTCTGGCAACCGTAGATTGGGAATGGAATGGAAATCCGGGTGTAGATTCTTCTCCAGCAGGTACACTTCACTTCAATCTCCTTATGAATAATTCCAGTGGCGACGTAAGTCAGAAATTTTCTAATGTCCGATTCAGAGTTCCTGTTCAGGTTACGCGTGTTGATGATAATTCATTCTCAGATGCGGTTGACTATGCGGCTCTGTATTCAGATTAAAGATACAATATCGATTTAGAAAATTTCTTATAGGTATTATCACGGAACTTCGTAGATACACGGAGTTCCGTGTTATAATGAATGTATAATAAAACAAGAAAGGAATTATTCACTATGGCATTACTCATGAATGAAGAACATGAATTCTTGTTCGATTATTCTGATGTGGGTATCCCGAAGACAGTGACTTTGAGTTCATACTCTACTGGTATGGAACAGCTTCGACTGTCATCAGACAATCTGACGAAAGTCATGATTAAAGACATCCTACCTCAAGTTATCGACCCTAAGATTGATGTTCGCAAACTTATGGAGCCTGATTATTATCTGTTGCTGAGACACCTCAGAATTCTTACCTGGGGTCCGTTCTATACGGTGGGTTCGTTCTTCTGCAAAGACTGCGTGAATACCAATGGAAATAAAGGTAAGCTTTATGAACAGCAGAAGCAGATTAACCTTGGTTCCATCGGAGTTCTTTGTCCTGAAAAACCGGAAGACCTGGTTACCACCTGGAAGATTTCCAGAGATGAATTCGTATTTCTGGATGCAGATGTCACTATTCACATGAATCGATGTGCAGATTTGACTCTCATCAATTCCACGAAGGTAAAGAATGACGCCGATAGAACTCTTATTCCTATCGCTGCTTCAATTCAGTCGGTAACTGGAGAGGAGTTCGTTGAGATTCATGAAGCACTTGAATGGCTTAAGAGTCTTGCTCCAGTTGATAGCCAGATTATCAGAGATGCGTATGCAGAACACTTCAATGTCGGTTTGCAGAACCGTGCCGAATTTGAGTGTCCAACTTGTGGAGGGGCTGCTTGGAGCTATGTGCCAATAAACGACAGCTACTTTCGACCGACCAAAGAAGACATCAGAGAATGGAAACGATTACTGGCGGATTCTAAGAAGTCGGTACGACCAGGTAAATAGCGAAATCCGCTATATTTGTTCTAAGATGCAGATATATACACCTGAATACATCGAACAAAAACCTGTACTATTTCGAAAGGATTTAGTGCAGCGATTGCTCAAAAAAGAGCAAGAGGAAGCATCTGGAACAGGTGTAATGCACTGATAATAGGAGGTTTATTATGCGTATAGACTATCAGAAAGTCATGGACACTGAGCTTGAAGCAATCCACGCATCTGGTAAAGTTCCAAAGCTGTTCTTGCACGCTTGTTGTGCTCCTTGTTCATCTTATTGTCTTGAGTACCTCACAAACCATTTTGAGGTTACTCTTTTCTTCTATAATCCGAATATTTCTCCAGTTTCTGAGTACGAAAATAGACTCAACGAACTGGAAAGACTGGTTAAGGAGCAACCGCACACTTATCCAGTAACTATATTCAAGGCACCGTATGACCCTTCTGATTTCTACGATATGGCTAAAGGTCACGAAAAAGATCCAGAACGTGGCGAACGTTGTCGGATGTGTATTCGTCAACGGCTTGAACTTACAGCTAAAATGGCAGCAGTGGATGGATATGACTACTTTACTACAACATTGTCACTGTCGCCTTATAAAGATGAACAGTACATCAACGAGCTCGGAGGTAACCTTGCGACAAAGTACGGTGTTAAATATCTGTTCTCTGATTTCAGACAACGAAACGGTTTTGAACGTTCGATTGAATTATCAGAGAAATATAATCTTTACCAGCAAAACTTCTGTGGTTGTGTTTTCAGCAGACATTATCCGGAAGATAATATGATTCGTTAAGACAGAGAGGAGATAGGATTATGAAAATCTTTGTATCGCAGCCCATGCGTGGAAAGAGCAAAGACGAAATTGAGTCTGCACGAAAGGTAGCACTTAATAAGTTCAAAGAACAGTTTCCTGATAACGATTACGAAATCATCGATTCTGTTCTTGATGCTGATGAAAAGCATCCTGCACTATATTGGCTTGGCTGCAGCCTTGAACTACTCAGTGAAGCAGACCTCATTCTCATGATGCCAGGTTGGACGAAAGCACGTGGTTGTGTGATAGAGTATCTATGTGCTTCTCGCTACGGCATTACGATATGCAATCAGGATGAAAATGTAGATGCTGAAGACTGTATCAATGCTTTGCTTGATGCTATCTATTCCAGTGACTCATTGAGTCCTGATTTGAACACACTTATCAAGAATGATAAGAAAGCTGCAGTGCAGCTTATCAGCCAGTGCTGTTCAGCGCTGAACAAAGCGAATGCACCGATTCTCGGTGAAAACAATGTCTATGAGGCTCTCGGCTATTTGTTCGATGGGCTTTATAATAATCTATAATCAGAAAGGACTAAGTCAAATGAACAATTCTAGAATGGAAACAGGTATTCCTGACATCTTCAGCAATTCCGATACGGTTACTGCGAAAGGTCTTGACACTGCTCCAACTGAGGAGCAGTTTTCAGCTGCGCATTATCGCTATGACCTCCCTCAGGAGCTTATTGCCCAGGAACCGCTCCCGGACAGAGCAAGCGCACGTTGTCTTATCGTAGACACCTCCGCTACGACCAAGCGCAATGAAGCTGTCAGCCTGACCGATAAGCACTTCTCCGACATCTGTGATTATTTCAACGCAGGTGACGTTCTTGTGCTTAACAACACTAAGGTTATCCCTGCAAGAGCATTTGCTCACAAGAAAGGTATGACTCCTGACGAAGAGAACAGTGTCGAGATTCTGTTCGTTCAGTACCAAGGTGGTTCTACCTGGAAAGCCATGATTAGCAAGCCGGTTGCTGCTGAGACAGTTCTTGTTCTTAACGGAACTGCTGATGCAGAAGTTACAATCAAGAGCTGCGATGAGGAGGGAGAAGTATTTCTGGATTTCAACAGCTCTACTGGTTGGGACGTACTCGACAAAATCGGTGAAACTCCACTGCCTCCTTATATCCAGGGAAGAGGACACTCCGAGGAGTACATTTCCGAAATGTACAATACGGTCTATGCTAAAGAGAGAACTTCTTGTGCTGCTCCTACAGCCGGACTTCACTTCACACCTGAACTGCTTGATGAATTAAAGAAGAAAGGTGTAAAGGTTAGAGAAGTTACTCTAGACGTAGGTCTTGGTACTTTCAAGCCGGTCGTTGTAAAAGACCTCAGAAATCACGCTATGCACACCGAACACTGCTTCTGCCCTGCTGATGTCATCAAGGATATTAACGAAGCCCACCAGACTCATCACAATGTCGTTGCTGTTGGTACTACGTCACTTCGCACTCTGGCGTCTATTCCTGAAGAAGTCTGGAAGAATCCCACAGACTTTTCGACTGATACGAACATTTTTATCTATCCCGGCTCTGAAACAGCGAAGCGTGTTCGCTGTATAGACGGACTCATTACTAACTTCCATGCACCGGAAACGACATTGATGATGTTGGTGTCTGTAGTAGCGGGTTATGAACCGATTATGGCTGCTTATAAGCACGCTGTTCAGAAGAAGTATCGTTTCATGAGTTTCGGTGACGGTATGCTCATTAAAAGAACATCGTGGAACAACGATGTGGATGCTGAGACAGAGGAGGCTTGAATATGTCAGGAAGAAACGCAGACGAACTCAAAGGAATAAGCTTACTCGGAAATCAGAACACTCAGTATACTGACGATTATAATCCGGAGGTTCTGGAAACTTTCGTGAATAAGCATCCTGATAACGATTATGTTGTTACCTTTGATGCGTATGAGTTCACGTCAAAGTGCCCGAAGACAGGTCAGCCAGATTTCGCAAAGGTAATTATCAGCTACATTCCGCGTGAAAAGATGGTTGAAAGTAAGTCGTTGAAGCTGTATCTGTTCAGCTTCAGAAATCATGGCGATTTTCATGAAGACTGCATGAATATCATCGCTAAAGACCTCATCAAGCTTATGGACCCGAAATACCTTGAAGTCAGAGGCATTTTCTCACCTAGAGGCGGCATTTCAATCTATCCGTTCGTGAACTATGCTGCTCCTGATTGTTCGCAGTTTCAGGATATGCTTCAGCAGAGACGTCTTGATGTGCTTAGAGATGCAGCAAATCGCACAATCAGATACGATGTTTAAGGAGGTTTATTATGGCTTTAGATAAAGCATTAGTTCTGAGCAGTGGCGGTGTTGATTCTACTACCTGCATTGGAATTGCGATAGAGAAATTCGGCAGAGAAAATGTCGCTACAGTCTCTGTATTCTACGGACAGAGACACGACAAGGAGTTGTCTTGTGCGCAGAAAATTGCAGAAAAGCTGGGAGTTTCTCATTATGAACTTGACCTATCCAGTGTATTCGCTAACAGTACGAATCCTCTTATCAAGAATGCGCATGGTGAAATTGTTCATGGCAGCTACGACGAACAGATTAAGGATTTGGATGGTGGACCTGTCAGCACTTATGTTCCATTTCGTAATGGTTTGATGCTGTCCGCAGTCGCTTCTTTGGCAATGACTATATTTCCTGACAAGAAAGTAGCTGTATACCTCGGCGCTCATGCTGATGATGCAGCGGGCAATGCGTATGCTGATTGCAGTACTGAGTTTGTCGATGCTATGAAATCTGCAATTAGTATCGGCACTTATTCCAGAATCAGTCTCGAAGCACCACTTGTACGCTGGAATAAAGCTCAGGTAGTCAAAGAAGGGTTGCGTCTGAAAGTTCCATATGAGCTCACCTGGAGCTGCTATGAAGGCGGAGATAAACCCTGCGGTGAGTGTGGTACTTGTATTGACCGCGCAAAAGCATTCGCAGCAAACGGAGTGCCAGACCCAGCGCTTAGAAAGGAGATGTGATGATGGAGTACGCTTATTCAATTTCGAAGAGAATGGAGATAGCAGGGGCACATCAGCTATCTCTGGATTACGATTCGAAGTGTACGAACATTCACGGACACAACTGGATTGTCACAGTTTATTGCGGTGCAAATCAGCTCAACCATAACGGTATGATTATCGATTTCAAGCACATCAAGAACATCGTTTCAGATAGACTTGACCATGAATACATCAATTCAGTTCTTGCTGATGTAAACCCTACCGCTGAGAATATCGCAGCCTGGATTCTTACTGAAATGAACAATAAGCTCAAAGAGCTTAATGCTGTTGATGGCAGCGACGGTCTCTGCTACAAAGTCACTGTTCAGGAATCTGAGGGTAATATAGCTTGCTGTACTTTCAGCGGTTGGGGAGGTAGACTATGATGCATGGACTTGAAAAAAGTCAGGAAGCTTGCATGCAGAATAGTAAGCAATCAATGTCATTACCTATTTCCGAAATCTTCTATAGCATTGATGGTGAAGGTATTCGCACTGGGCTTCCGGTCATTTTCATTAGATTATTCGGTTGTAATCTGAAATGTTCCTACTGTGATTCGCTATATGCTTGCACAGCGGCGGAAGATAATTCGCACGATACCCAGAATTTTTACACGATAACTATCGAAAGGATTCTGGAAGTAATCAAGCAATATGAACCGTGTAAGGCGGTCACAGTTACAGGCGGTGAACCTCTTATTCATGAAAATGCCAAGTATCTGGTTATGGTACTCAGAAAAAACGGGTATGATGTGAATATAGAAACAAATGGTGCGATTGACCTTAAACCGTTCATGAAGTATCAGCAAGCATTTGAATACGAAAATGAATATTTCTTCACTATGGATTGGAAATCTATTTCCTCTGGTGAAAGTACGAAAATGCTTCTGGGTAATCTCAGCTTACTCAGAACGACAGATGTAATCAAGTTCGTGGTAGGCTCTGTGAAAGACCTTGACCAGATGCGTGATGTACTTCAAAAGCATCCGGAAATAAAAGCGAAAGTATTCGTGAGTCCAATATGGAATCAGATTTCTCCTAGGTTGCTTGTCGAATATGTGCTTGAATATAAGCTTACGGATGTCAGAGTTCAGGTACAACTCCACAAAATCATATGGGACCCAGATAAGAGAGGTGTTTAACAATGTATAATCCCGATGTTGATATGGACCGCTCCAAGTTGGTTCCGATTGACCCGGACACGACAACGTCTGCGGATGGTGTTATTCGGGCTTGTATCCGAAATATCTTGGTAGCTCTTGGTGACAACCCGGACCGTGAAGGGCTGAAGGATACACCAGATAGAGTCGCAAGAATGTATCATGAAATTTATGAAGGGATGCGATACACTAACGACGAAATCGCAAAGATGTTCAATAAATGCTTTGAGGATGTGCAAACAGGTGACCTTGTCACTGTCAGCAATATTCCGATTTTCAGCATGTGCGAACATCATATGGCACTGATGTATAATATGAAGGTGCATGTCGGCTATATCCCTAACGGCAAGGTTATCGGGTTAAGTAAGATTGCTCGCATAGCAGATATGGTGGCTAAAAGACTTCAGCTCCAAGAGCGTATCGGAATGGATATTGCAGATATTCTGGAGATAGTGCTCAACACTAACGATATTATTGTCGTCATAGAAGGTGAACATTCTTGTATGACATCAAGAGGCATCAAGAAAATAGGCTCACTTACTCGAACTAGCGCTCTACGTGGAATTTTTGAAGATGATAGTACTCTTCGACAGGAATTCTATAATCTTGCGCTAAGAAAGTAAGAAAATCCTAGAGATAAGCTAGCGTAACTAAAATCTAACTGATAGCATATAAGCACTCTATTTGGTATGTATAATGTATTATACTAAATAGAGTGCTTTGTTGCTATCATTTATGAAAACCATTGAATAATTCATCTATAATGATATATAAATCAGAAAGGAGGTTATATCTATGGCAGATACGAAAAAAACCGAAGACAGCCAAGATAGTACTCGACAGAACACGATACCGGGTGATATATTGACGCAACTCGATGCTGAATCCGCGACACTCGGTAAGGTGTATTCATCTGTACAAGCGATTAAGCACGCGACGGACGTCGGAAATAATATTCAACAAGACACTCAAGACTTACTGCTAGATATAGGTATACACGTCGAAGCTATTTCGTCGGTGCTCTCCTCTCTAGATTCTAAAATGGAGCGACTGGTGAACAAATTATTATTCGCCAATCCTACACCGTCTCAAAGTCACAATTCAGATGATTTAAGCAATTCAGGCTATGCTTTGGATACCACAGTTCAAAGTTTGACTACAGTTGCATCTGATATATTAGCTAAATTAGATAATCTGGGACCTCAAGATAATTCGAATAATCAAAGTAACCCGACTATTCAAAATCTACCACCGCTTGGTGATATGAGTGATTATACGGGAGTCGATCAATTCGTTTCAAATTTCACAGGTCTGCTTAATAACAGTTTCGATAAGTCTACAGGTGAAAATCATGCTGCTAAGCAAGCGACATCAGTAGCTGGTGGTATTGCGAGTGAAGTCATCGGTGAAAAGGCCGGAGCGGCTATTGGCACAGCAATTGGCGGACCTGTAGGTACAGTCATCGGTGAAGTCGTTGGCGGGATTGTTGCTGAGAAAGTAGGAGCTGTTTTTGATGCTATTGGTGACCATCTAGATTACCTTGTAAACCAAGGTAAGAAATCGAGAGACGAGATTCTACGTGCTGGTTTTGATAAGATTGAAAAAGACGTCAAAGCGATGGCGACATACTCAATCGAAATCTATGAATCCGCATCTCAGAATATATACTCCGCTTGGGATAAGAACCTGTCGTCTATCAATGCGACACAGGGCTATACTAAGCAGGCACTCAATACGCTCCAGGACGCTGTTGCTCAGCGTTTGATGTCAGAAGGCTATGGAAATACCATAGACGCATCGAAATATCTTGATCAACTGAGTAGCACGCTGAATGCACACCTGGGCGGTGAACTTGCTGAAGCATTCGCTGCTCAAAATCTGATACTCCAAAAAGCAGTTCCTGAAGTTGACTTGTCTTCGATGGCTGCACAATTCGCTGCTATCTACACCAATGCTAATGCTGAGGGTGGCAATGGTGAAGAAGAAATGATTGAAGCTATGAACCAGGTTGCTGGAGCAGCAAAGGCTCTTGAACAAGTTACTGGTGGCAACAATCAGTTCTTAACGCAAACTGGAAGTATCTTAACGAAGGCAACAGAGCTCGTAAATCGGGCTGATGGAAATGCAAGTCAGATTAGCGGTTTAGCAACTCAGATGATGGCTGCAGAAGCACCATTGACGGCGCTCGCTCCGCAACTATCTGGATTTACCACCGAGCTCGTCGATATACTTACCAACAATAACGATGCAACGGCTGTATCACTACGAGCTATCATGAATGACATAGATTCTAGCATTGGGGTTAGCTCCACTGCCTTCATGGAATCGTTTATGAACGATACTCAAGGTACATTGTCAACAGCGTTCCAAGCAATTCAGCAATTTATCGATAATAATCAGAATGAAGCATCAAGACAAGAATTCTTACAAGCTATGGAATCAGTCTTCGGTATTTCTGGTTCTAAGTTGTCACAAGTCAATTTCGGTGATGTAGCGAAACAGATTGCTCAAGCAAATACAGCAACCAATATGTCTGCCCTTACCAAAGCGGAGAATCTTGTCAAAGAGGGAGAAACAACTACTCTTGAAGAACAATTGGTTGCCAATACTGCAAATCAGCTACTTGCAACAAATGCGATTTCATCTACAATCGATAATAAACTGATGAGAAAGCTAGAAGCGAATGAGTTAGAGTTGGAAAAGACAGTCTATGAACTCCAAGCTACTCAATCAGTAAACCTAGCAGAGGAATCTCTTGGATTTTTCACTAAGATATTCGATGTTATCAGGTCGATTATAGACCCATTCGGCTTGTTCGATATGGTGAACACGTCTATAGACAGTTGGGCATCAGCTGCAATTGATGCAGAACGATATCTCACAGTGTCTACGATGTCCCAGATTGGTTCTGATGTGACCAGTGCAGCTGCTGGTGCTGCCAATACAATTTCTAATACCATAGGTGGTGCTGGAGCTGCGATTGCAGCAGCTGAAACTAAGAATACCACAGCGATGGCGACAGCCTTGACAGCTGCTGGAACTGCAGACTCCTTCGAAGTCATGATGATGAAACAAGCCAATGCTTCTGCTCAAGCTACTGCTTCTGCTGCTCAATCATCTGCGGCAACACAAGCACAGACACTTGGAATGATTCAAAATCAGAATAAGCAAGATTCTGAATATCAACAAAAAGCATCAGCAGCTGACGAGCAACAAGCTGAGTACGAACAGCAGAAGGCTCAAGCAGCACAAGCACAGAAAGAACAAGAAGAGGTGGACCGTGCTCGTGATCTAGAGAATCACGATAATATTTCGGAAATAAAAGATGCTATTGCTGACATAGATTTAGACGCTTATCTAAGTCCTATTCTCGAAGAGAACAAAGACCAGAATATAAATCTGAAAGCCATCAGCTCTCAGATTATCGAACTCATTCAGCTTATCAGCACAATGGTTGAATACAAGATGGCTACAGATTCGACATTTGCTTCTACTATTAGCTATGACGAGAAAGCTCGAATCATGAATAATGGTTATGTCGGTGGGTTGAACAACGGATACCAAGCATCGTTCGTATAAGCAAATCAAAGCACTCTATTACATTATATACATTATACATACCAAATAGACTGCTTGTTTGCTATCAAACATAGAGGAGGGATACGATGAGTTGCGAAACAAATTATGCGAAGCTAGAAAAGCAAACACCTGAAGAACTGAAAGTTCCGGAATCTACCGGGTATGGAAGTCTAGACTTATTGCTCAGAATACGTGCAGCCAACTTCTGGCATGAAAGCTTGGTTACGCTGAGTGAAGCGCAGCTCCAGAACTACTGTAAGCAGACGATAGATTTTCTTTACCCGAATCTCGTCCGCAATAACAGGATACTATACAATGAATTGACATTCGTCACCGAACCTGATATGACTGACATCTACAATTATCATTGGTGGCTAGGATGCGCTACAGGTCCAGAAAGCTGCACTCGAGATATTGCGTATATCAATTCACTACTCGACCTTCCTGTGAATGAAGAATGGTCAATTGAACTTGAGAAGGCACTTATAGCTTACCAAAAGAGTGAGCAGAAAATCGAGAACGTCACCGGGTACGGCTGTGCAGAAACATATAAACGACTTCGTCTACAGAAATGAGGTGATTTGATTGAAATCTATCTTACCCATTGACGAAACGTGGACAATCACATCATTTCGTCGAACAAATCAGAATGCTGAAGAAATACTTCGCTTGAATAATCTTCCAAACCCGTCATGTCCAAATGCGTCTATCGAGTATCAAGCACAAGCAGCTGCTGAATCTCAGATGAATGCTCTAGCACAAGACGGGTATGTTCCTGTATACACAGAATCCAATCAAGTCAACGCAACGAAAGCGAATATGCAGGATGATATTCGTGCTTTTGCTATTTCACAGTTTAATCGAGAACAGTTCTTGCAATATGAGACACTTGGTAATATGCCAGGTAATCTAATTATACCGACACAACTCGTAGATGAAGTGACACCTATTCCATCGCACATCCAAGCAAGGATTTTCCAAGAAAGTACGTTACCGGAGATTCAAACAGCTCTACGTGCGAGCATCAAGCAGCCAGATATTCCGTTTTCTGACATCAATAGCAGTGTATCTTCTGATGACTGGTATTGGAAACCTACAGGTGATGTCACATTTCAGATTGCAGGGCAGTCTCCAATGGAAATTCCTTGTTTCCCTGAAAGTGTATCTGATTCTAATTCCGCAACTTGGTCAGAAGAGATGACGACTTACCAGCACTATGAGCCAAAGAACACATACAACAAATCAGGTCCAAGAGCCGTATCATGCACCTTTAAAATTCATAGAGCGATGTGGGACGGAAATCAAGATTCTGGTAAATCAGAGGAACTGGTTGCTTATATGCAATCTGCACTATATCCAGATTATGATACGCAAGCTGCAGAACCGCCTAGATGTACTTTGATTGTCGGAAAATCAATCAGAATTGTCGGTATTCTACAATCATGTAATGTCAATTATTCAGGACCTATTGGGCCTGACGACAAGTATGACTGTGTCAATATAGATATCAGCATTAAAGAAGAATCTGACAATGTTCTTAGCACATCTGCTGTCAGAGACGGCTTAGCTGGTTGGAGGTGATTTAATGATACAATATCTGAATCCGTACGCTTATACCAAACCAAGTCGATATGCTAAACTCAGAACTATCAAAAAAGAAGGTGTAGATGACTCATACCATGAAGTCGTAAATCCGACTCCTCTAGTTGACGTATCTGATTGTCAATTATTCAGAGTAACAGGCAATTACATAAATCGACTTGATTTGATTGCTGAGAAATTCTATGGTGAAGCTTCGTTCTGGTGGTATATCGCTAAACAGAATGCTATTCCTGATTTCGATGTCGTTCCTGCTGATACTGTTCTTCAGATTCCTCCATATGATTCTCTGATGTCTGATGGTAGAGTTTTAGAACCATTATCATATGTATATCTAAATCTAGGAAAGGAGTGAGTTTATGGGACACAGGCAACCTTATATGCAGTTCGTAATTCAGAATATCGCATTAAGAAGTCTTGGTTACAAGAACCCATCTCCATTAGTCGGTATTCGTCTGGAGAATTCTGAATCAGGAATACAGACGAATTTTTCTGTAACTGTTCAGATTCCCGGTGACCAACGAAATAAAGTGCATGTCGGCACTTTCGAAATGATGCTCTATGAGTTTGCACAAATGAGAGGTGACTCTACGACTCCCTGCTATATAGAATTAGGTTGGGCAGATGAAACTGGAATCCTAGAATCTTTGTCTATTCAGGGAATCTTTATTCAATTTTCGTCAACAGTGAACAAAGGATATAACGAGTATGTGCTGAAAGGCATCGGTAACTTCACGAATACCGCTACTATTCGAGGTATCGCTGTACCAGCAGTTAGAGGTAACTACCGTCCTTCTGATGTCGTTGAAGCTGTTCTAGACTATGTCAATGCTGATGAAGTCTTTGATTATGATATTGACCACGATGATGAAATCGTTCCAATACAGAAATTATCTTGTGTAACGAGCTTGGGTGAGTATATCAATGGAAGCTCAGAGCAAAGGGGTTTAATTCAGCAGTCATATTGTGAAGGCTCTAAGAGTTGCGCTTATGGGTTACCAGGCAATAAATCGACAGCATTCTATCGTAAAGCTGGCTATACCAATCGTGAAATCCATGACTTGATGGGAGCACCAGTAGCTCAAACTCAGAGGTCAGCGTCCAGCTATACGTTCAGTATCACAGAACCTACGTTTCACACTAAAGGTATAATACGGTATAAGAACAATGTGAATCTGACGAACTATGTATCTGATCAGACTCTGATTTGGGGCGGTTTGTATACGAATATTCTGAACATCACGGCAACCTATCAAGGCATTACTCAGACACTTCTAGGTTCAGGTGCTACTGTTCAGACCGGTATGGGCATCACGCTAAAAGGTGAATCGCTCGTAACCAATGATAACCGTCAGAATTCATATTGCAGTTCTATCGAATCAATGTATGCCGCTGGAAACGTTCTAAACAATCTGAATGCTATATCGACACAATTCAATACGAACGTTCAGATTACCATAGTAGGAAATACTCGAGTGTATAGAGTAGCTGATGCTGTACGAGTTATCGTGTATACCGGTGGCACGTTAAATCCGATTACCGGTGTTTATCGCATTATCAAGGTAGCTCATGACATCAATGGAACTGGTTATACGACTACTCTAACAGTTCAGAGATTGGATTTGATAACTGCGAATGATACAGCTGCATCTATCGCAGGCTACACCTCAACATCAAGAATGAATAATCAGCAGGCAGCGAGCTCAAAACAACTCAAGAAATTAAATCTCGGCGAGCCTTTTCAGCATATCACCAATATATTGAAAAGAGGTAAGCTATGACTAGAAGAATTGGTTATGTAGAACAAATCGACTGGAATGAGAATACTTGTAAGGTCAGAATACCGAATTTAGACGGCATGGCAAAAGAAGAATACGGTTCTGAATATCTCAGAATGCTATTACCGAATAGACCAGAAGTGGAAGACCTCCAAAATGCAGACATCCCTTATCATATGCAAGGTCTTCGAGTAAATGATGTCGTCTATCTGGTGGATTCAGAAGAACCGAATGAAAATTACACCATTGTCGGTTTCTTCGGTGGAACTTATGGAGAGGAGGGCACGTGATGTTCACGAATTCATTCAGCTATCCGAATCTATTCAATGCCGCTACAGGACATTGCGATACGAAAGAGGATTACGCGAGCATCGTAAATCGCGTAGGTTTGCTCATTCAATCGTATAAAACCGAAGAGTTCTTGTTTCCGAATTTTGGCAGCTATTTTCCAGATATTCTTCTCTCATATAATGGAAGTGCTGCTATTGAAAAAGCTAAGAACGATATCAAGAATGCGATTGTTGAATTCGAACCTTATGTGGATGGTAAGCAAATCAAGATTACAGATGAGTCGGAGGGTAATCATGTCAAGCTGCAAGTCATCCTTGTGCTTGATAAGAATTATGAAGAACTCGCAGGTACAATCGAATGGACCTGGGACGATAAGGGAGGTACTATCTAATGAAATACACGAGTAGAGACGTTCAATCGAATATCAAGAATCTAGTCGACGACGTCAAAGCATTTACTCACATCTGGAATCCAGGTTCAGAAGCAGACCCAGGAATGATTCTGCTAAAAGCACTTGCTGCTGAAGTTGACCTTGTGTCATTCAATCTTGATACTCAGGTTGATGAAATGTATATGCAATCAGCTACTCAGATTAAGAGTATACGACGACTCGGAGTGGCAAATGGATATACTCCTGGTTGGTATAGAGCACCAAGAACAACGATAACAATCGAAAATCTTTCAGAAAGTTCAGCAGTAACTCTTGATTTCTCGCTACCCAACGCGGCGAACAATGTATGCTATGCTGCCACGAATGCAATCGAGGATTTAACAAGTATCCCGTACTTTATTATTCCTGAGAGTGAGCAGCTAAAAGATACAGATATCCTCACAATACAGCCAAAAGGTACGGTAAACGGTCGCGGCGGTAGAGAAGACATCAAAGTTCGCAAAGCAGTTCAAGGGACTATGAAGTCAGTCATTGTGAATCCAAGAATGATTGTCACGACAACGAAAGGTGTAAATACTCTTACTTATAGATTACCAGCTCAAAATATCGATGGAGAACTCATCTGGGTTCAAGAACTGACATCTACATTGGACCCAGTACCGAAAACAGCTTGGTTGCGTGATACCAAGAATAACTTCATTGAAAACACCGAGCGTCGTTTTCAGGTGTCTGTCGATGACTACAACAACCTGGTGATTGTATTCAATAAATTCATCAATGATGTTATTCAATATAACCGACTTATCAGAATCTATTACATCGAAACCTACGGAGCTGCAGGTGAGGTAGCAGAAAATGTCATCTCACTCTCCACGCTGTCTACAGAAGAATCGAATTCACTTAGCGTAACCCACCCAGCAAATACGCTGGATATGCCTGACGGTTCTGCTCTGACTGGTAAAACTCCTTTGACTGCTTCTGAGGCTGCTTCGGAAGCAGCTAATTATGTCAACACCAATGATTCTATCATCACATTGAAGAACTTCACGGCTTGGATTCGTAGACAGCCCGGCATTGATACAGGCATTTCTATTGATTGTCAGAAAGCACTCGAAATCAATTGGGCATATAAATTCGATGAAGATATGGACGAATCAATGAAACCTCTGAAATATCTTTATGCAGGTCCAGACATCAATAAGGGATATGATTTCCCTGGTTGGACAGAATCTGACGCTTATGACCCTATAGCTGGTAGTATGTTCAATCTTGATGATGAGGACTATAAATTCCCTCACAAATTCAAAACCCAATCATTACTCTGGTACTGCATTTTCAATAATTTTCTCGATAAGTGGAATACAGGTTACACTAAAGCTGATGGTACTCAATGCACTGTGGATGGAGCATCAGAATGGGATGGCAATACATCTGATTGGGCTACTGAACTCGTGGATTTGGAGAACCATCCATATCGCCGTTATCGTCCATCTAAAGAAATCCGCAAGATGATTGCGAATAAATATAAGGAAACTTACAATCTGTCAGCTATGGTTGATTTTGGCTGGATTCGTGTCTTTGAGTGGTCAGTGAATGGTATTATCTGGACAAATGAACCGATTGACCCAGATTCCGCTCAAGGACTCATTGATGTTGTTATAAGAGCACTGCGAGTTCGTTTCCACGCTGCTAATATGGAAATCGGAGTATTGCCAAGACAGATGGATATCGTAGATTGCATCATAAATGCTGATTCCAGAATCAAGTATTTCGATGCAGGTTTGTTGAACAAGCCGATGATAAATTGGGGACCTGTTAGAAATGCGCAAGGTGACGTAACGGATTCGAATGTAACCTATGACATTCGATACTTCAATGCCATCAGCTTCGCACGTTTCTTGGATGGTGATACAGATTATTTCTATAATGATAAGACTGGTAAGTTCAATGTTCAGTCACAAATCAGCGTAGCCAAGGAGTGTTTGATTAAGGAGATGAGAATTTGATGAAAGTAGAACATATGATTCCGAATATATACGAGCAGAGTTCAGACATGCGAGTAGTCGCACGATTGTTCGATGCTGAGTTCGAAATCTTGAAGTACTTCACCGACCATATTCTTGATTGCTACTCCCCTGAACATTGCCCTCAGGATTTGCTTGATGATCTAGCAGAACACATCGGTTTTGATTATCAAGAACTAAAGACTGTGATGTATAACCGGATAGTTCTCAAGAATTTTATTAAGAATATGATTAGATACCGTGGTAGTGCTACAGGTATTGGTAACGCTGCTGCTATCGACATCAGATACCGACAAACATACCCAGAAACGAGTTTCGATGTTGCAGCAGCAAGGCGTGGCGATAACCCTTGGGTTTCGAATAAAGAAGCAGGTCAACAGATTCCGATGAATTTTCATGAATCCATTGATATCAATAAAACCTGGATTGATACTGATATAGAAGCAGGAATTATTTATCTGTTCATCATCGCGAGTGACTACTTTCCGAAAATTACAGAAGGTATGACTGCTGAAAAAAAGAAAGCTAATTACGAAGAACGCATGCGGCGTCTTCTAGATTTAGCTTACCTTCAAGAATATGTTCGACCTGTCGGTATGTATCTACTTCCAATGGTTGCTAGAAAGGTAAATCCACAGACTGACTTGACCGTCAAAGCTGTTAGAATTCCGGACTACGAACGGAACAGCAATAACGGTGTTCAAGGAACACCAAATGCGTCAATGCAACACGAGTATGACCGAATGCTATTTGCTAAAGTAGAGAATCCTGACGACGAACTGTCTGTTGAGCCTTGGATTAGAACACTATATCATTCTCAGCTTGCAGGTACACTAAATCATGAGTACTTCCGAAAACCTGTCTATCATATCGAAGGTAAATTTCTATATTATGACCATGATGAGCTGCTTGAAACATATCAACAGATTCAAGATAATGTCCCGGGTATGGCTGGAATGAAAATAGGAGATTCTTTATATAATCCGAATATTCAGCATATTCCTGCTGACCAAGATTTCAGCTACGGACAGGAAGCTACTGATGCTGCAGAACCTGAAACACTACAAGAATCAGGAAAAGCTAAGACAACAAGCTGGGCATTATCCGATGGTTTTGACAATCCGCACACTCCAGGAAGCGGTTATGAAGACCACGTCGGATTTCCACACGAACGTGTTTATCAAGATGTCGGTCTTCGAGGTGAAGGTCTACAACTTCCGAAGGAAACGAGTCCGGACAAGGAATACCCAATCTATGCTGATGCTCAGCGTTATGCTGAACACGCAGTCGGATATATGGTTGACGCACATACAGGAACTCATTTCCCAACACCAAATGACCCAGGTGACGGTGATGACGGGACGAATAAGAATCTTATGATTAACCTATTCGAGATTGACGACACGACCGACGAATCTAGATACACTGGAGCTCAAGATGTTCAGATTTCTGGTAAAGGTCCTGTTCCGAGAAATCCTGTACCTTATGATTCTGAACAGAACGGACCGCCTACTGGTGATGATGTACATTGGTCACTTGACAATTCCGAAGGCGAGAACAATCCTGATGACATCATTCCGTAATGAACGAATCAGTGTTTGATGCCTGACAGTATAATGAAATGAAAGGAGGGGTATTCTAGATGCAACCTTACATTCAAGCAAAGCTAGAACACAATGTTCACGTCGTTATCGGTAAACCTAGAGACGACGGTACGATTGCCGTTCGAGAAAATCGTAGATTTAAGAATACAGCGACTCGATTGATGACAGAAAGTATCTGTGAATATCTAGCAGGCGACGAAAACTCGTATAATAGAGGACACGGTAGACCTAATTTCATGGGTTTCGGTACTATGGGTATCCGCAAGCAAGGTGATCTAGGTAGCCCGACATTAGAATCACAATTCGAAGACCCAAACCCACCAGCACAAGACCGAACTCGTCCGTGGTTTGAGTCTACATCCTTAGCGTTGACAGACACTTGTGGAGAAGCAGTAACCGTAGATGGAGTAAACCCACATTTCTGGAATCCAAAATATGGTTGGGGTACTGCTGATAAACCTAACGAACCTGTATTCGAGGGCGAACTCTGTACAGCAATGAAACCATCAGACGCACAAACGTGGAAAGATAATGGTTGGGAAGTAGTGCAGAGAATACCGATTCTCAGAGCTGATGTCTTATCCGATTGCCCTCAAGATTTGGATTACGGTGCTGACGGTTACGCATCTTCTGCTATTTTCTACGGTTATGCTTCAGTACTCTGGGTGAACAATATGCTTAACCCGAAACAGAAGAAACAAGACGCTGCCGAAAGTGAATCTCAGACAGAACCTGTGGGACCTCCGTTGGACAGAATGGCTATTTCTGAATTCGGACTCTATGAAAAGAATAATACAGACCCTCACGGTTTGCATACTCTGCTTGCTGGTTTTCGTGTTCCCTCAGCAGAAGACATAGTCTATGTATACAAGAATGAAGTCATCTTGGTTGAATGGCGAGTGACCGTTCGTGCTTTAATGCCATACGAAGGAGTAAGCGCAAAAACAGAACCAGTACCGACAGGTATTAACGTGACAGCTGAGGTTATAACTGCATTACCTGACGGAAGGCACGAAGTACAGATGCACGGAGTTGTTAAAGGAGAAGTCGGAGTCCGACAGGATATCCTTTGGACTATAAGTAACAAAGCTGATTTGTCTCCTAATACGACTATCTCTAATACCGGATTACTTAGCATAGCGGCAGATGAGAAAAGCGATGTAATCTACGTCACTGGTGCGTCTGCCGTAGACCCTTCTATCAGCTGTAAATGCGCTATTCTTACTCGTATGAATTAAACATCTAGTCTCCGGTATTTCTTTAACTACTGAATCTACCACGAATTCTGAAATCTAGTTCTCAGCTACTGTATCTGAATTTTCAATACGCACAAATTAGGATGCATAATATAGCGATATGATAGAATCTAAATGAAAAATCGGTTACATCTACCTGAACATCAAACCTATAATAGATACGAGTAGGAAATCGAAACCTACTCGTATCTATTTCTATTTTTACGAAAGGAGTCTTATCTATGGCAATCAAGAAATATAAATTCTCAGATGCTATTCAGTTGACAGACCATTTCAACTCGTCTGAATTCCGCTGCAAACCTGATAATAGTCATGACTATCAGCACGAGTATGCGATTGACGAATCTCTGGTCAATAAGCTGGAGGCTCTATTCACCAAGATTCCAGAGCTTTTCAGAGTATCAGTGTCAAAAATCATTATTACTTCAGGATACCGCTGTGCCAAGCACGATATTGCGGTAGGAGGTAATGGTTCTGGTCCGCACACTGGCGGCTATGCTGCAGACATCTGTGTCTATGGCTCAGATAACAAGCCCATCAGCAGCAAGATGGTCTGCTGTGCAGCACAGGAACTCGGCTTTAATGGCATTGCAAACATCACTTCAGCATATGTCTACACTCATGTAGACACTAAGAACAGAAAATGGTACGGCAATGAAGTCTATGGAAACAATACAGTCACTTCTGATTTCTGGACATATTTTGGTCTAACTCGAAAAACCAATAAGTCGAATGCTGAGGTTGTAAAGCTGAATGGTATTGACGTGTCAGTATGGCAGGGTGATATCGATTTCGCAAAAGCGGCTAAGAACATTGACTTCGTCGTCATTCGAGCTGGTTACGGTAAACTGACATCTCAGATTGATAAGAAGTGGGAACGTAATTACGCCGGTTTCAAAGCACAGAACAAACCGGTTGGTGCTTACTGGTATTGCTACGCCACTTCGGCATCAGAAGCGAAGGAAGAAGCTAAAGCTTGTTTGAAAGCACTAGAAGGAAAACAACTGGAGCTACCTATCTTCTACGATATTCTGGAAGATGACCATATTCCGATGCTCAAGAAAGTAGGAAATGTGTCAACGCTCATCAACGAGATTATTCCAGCATTCTGCTCTATCTTAGAGCAAGAAGGATATTACGTCGGCGTATATTGCAATACATCTGGTTATAATCAGTATCTCAACGACAGCAATAAACAGCGTTATGCTCAGTGGGTAGCTGACTGGACAAGTGCTTGCAGATATGCAGGTGAGAAAGTGATGTGGCAGTATAGCTCTAAGGGTTCTGTTGCTGGCATCAATGGTAATGTGGATAAGGACTATGCGTACACAGACTTCGCAGTCATCAAAGAAAAAGGATTTAATGGTTGGAATGCTGCAGACTACAAGCCGGATTCTGATAAAACATCTCAGAATCCAGCAGTTCAGCCAGCAAATCCTGAAACGCCAACGCCGGAAGAAGCTGGGAACATTTTCGAACAGATTCTCAAGCAAGTTCAAGAAATCAATAATAAACTCGATAAATAAAGCCACAAATCATGAATCTCAGATAGCTGAGATTCATGATTGCTATTGAAGAAAGGAGGTCGAACTATGGCTAAATACACAGAGGGCGATTATATCGACCAGGACGGTGCCGTCAAGCTACTCGTTTATTTGCTCAATCATATCAAAGTCAAGCAAGACACTCTAGTATTTGATTCTACTCCTACGAGTGGAAGTCAGAATCCAGTCACGTCAGACGGCATCTTTGCTGCGTTGTCAGGCAAGCAGAATAATCTTACCTTTGATTTAGTACCGACGAAGGGTAGCACTAACCCAGTAGAATCTAACGGTGTGTTCAACGCACTTGTAGGAAAGCAAGATACTCTGACCTTTGATTCCGTTCCTACACAGAACAGTCAAAACCCAGTCAAATCTGGAGGAATTCACACAGCACTGTCAGGTAAACAAGACATACTGCAGTTCGACAATCAGCCGACGCAAGACAGCACAAAGATGGTCAACTCCGGTAATATCTATACCTGGGTTCTCGCTCAGCTTGCGGGTTATCAATATGTCGATATTTCAGTTTCAGATACAGCACCATCAGGAGCTCCATCTAACCCTAGCAGTACAATTTATATCGTACTCGTACCTGATACTGCGACCTCAAATCAAAATCTGTATTCAGAATATATCTGGGTAACAGCGAATAATGATTGGGAACAGTTAGGTGCTGTGTCTGTTGATATGAATCAGTATATCAGAAAGACGGACATCGACGGTACTTCTATCAAATTCAATGAATCTGGCAAGCTGAGCGCTTTTATCGACCTGTCTAGTTATCTGTTGAAGACGGACATCGACGGTGTCACAATCAAGATGAATAATGCTGGAAAGCTATATGCTGATATCGATTTATCAGGTCTCCTGCATAAAACTGATATAGATGGCGTGACTATTCAACTGGACAGTTCCGGTAAGCTGCAGGCTGTGATAGACTTGTCGAAATATGCTCTATCATCGGACATTGGGGATGCTACTCTAACGATTAAGCAAGGAACTACCACGCTTGGCACATTCAAAGCCAATGCTAAGAATGATTCTACTATCAACATTCCAGAACCTGACCTTTCTAAATATGCTGTAAAAGCTGACATCGGAGATGCAACTATCACATTCAAAATCGGAGATGCAGTTATCGACACATTCAGAACAAATGCAGCTACCGATAAGATTATCACATTCGATTTATCAGCATATGCAGAAAAAACTGATATTGGTGACGGTATCCTGACAATCAAACAAGGTGACGCAACTCTTGGCACATTCACAGCTAATTCTAAAACAAATCAGACTATAGAAATTCCGACGAGCGGCGCAGCAGAAGCCTGGAACGACTCAGACCTAGTGGCACATTCTAAGACAGCAGAATCAGCTATGCCTACTACAATCAAGAATGGCACCCTGCATTACACCACTGACAATAGAAACCTATATCTTGACACGAACAATAACAGAATCAAGATAGGTGACTACATTATCTTAGATGACGATGATGCTAGATTAACACTTCAGAACCCACTCGAAGACAAATTGTATATGGTTCAATCAAACCATAGCTTGTGGTCTTACAAAAATGGTTGGTGGTCGTTGCTGAGTTTCGGTGATATATTAACCAGAAATGTCTTGTTAAGCACCTTTCCACCTGCTGTCGGAGGTAATCTGCAGATACCGGATGCTCAAGAAAACAACTGGGCTGCTCACGCTACAATGCTTCAAGTTTCCGAAAAAGTGTTCTTGACTTCTGAGTTAAAATTTAAATTTATCCTTTCTCAAATTCCATCCAGCTTATCACCCAACCTTCAGATAATTCCTGCAATATATCGGTATACCGGTTTAGATGCGGCTGACGGAAATTATAAATGCGCACTAGTCTGCTCTGGTAAAGCTACCGAAATAGCAACTCTAGGGTGGTACACTGTTGATTATCAAAATCAGATAGACGCTTATCTTGACCCGCTCGAAGTGTACTTCATGGTATTTCTGCACAATAGTAACGGGATTGGTATGCCAGGAGTCTGGGGCACTCAGATAAATGATAAGCCATATCCTACATTTGTGCATCATAATCTTGGTGTGCTGACAGAAGCGCCTCAAACAATCACTATGCAATCAGAAAGTACTGCTAGAATCTATGGTAGCTTATTCGCTAATGGTACTGCTACCAGCTAGCATTGATAGGGAGGTGATTATCTGTGGATTTCAATGCAGGATATGAAACGGGAAACACTGATGAAATGTATGGACGAGATAAGCTATATGCTTACGTCATGATATGGGTAAGACGAAAAATCAAATTCCCTTATTATTTTCGTACTGAGCATCAGCAAGGTTATCGTAATGACCTCTTCAAGATAGAATGCTACGACTTCGAAGAGGTTGATTATTACAAGCGACTTTGTAAAGAATTGTCTAGATACCTAGCACTTATCGAAATAATCTATCCAGAAGACATAAAAGACGGTATAGTCAATCGAATTGATGGAGGACCATCTCTCTTGGTAGATTTGAGTTCGAGTTATCGTGACAATATCGATGGCAAAGATTTCGATTTGAATAAGAAGATTCGAGCGAAATATATTGCAAAACCATTTAGCAGTCTTTAAGCACTCTAAATGACATAATACATTATACATACCGATTAGAGTGCTTAACAGCATCACGTGGTATTATCTATACCTTGATATAATTCTTTATAATAATCTATAAAGAATATCACAATCTTAAGCAAAGGAGTGCTTTTAATGACAGATGCTATTGTCGAAATAATCGTACCACTTATCTCAGTTCTACTCTCTGGCTCGTGCTTGGGTGTCATTCATAACATCATCAAAGATAGACATGCAGAAAAAGAAAAAGCAGCTGAGCGTGAACGCGCATATACTGCGAAACAAGACGCTATAGCTAAGATGTGCTCTAGGTCATTCCGATATAATCTAAAGAGTCAGATTGCATGTGTAATGCATAATTGGAAAGACCCGAATTACAGTCGAATTCAACTGCGATTGGACTGTGAAGAGTTACGAGAAGATATGCAGTTATATACAGATAGTGGTCAAAATCATGCAACTCAATCGATGTACATCAAATTATTCAAAGACATGCGAGAGGACGATGAAGTTTCTGGATGGAGCATCGATGTGCTGTGGATTGAATCTCTTAAAGATGTTCTTATGCAGTAGGGAGGTGATACTATGCTTATCTAAACCGTGAACGGAAGAATATGTCAAAAATATCTGGATTATCCAATACAAGGAGGAATTATCATGTGGACAGAACTTTTCAACGTACTTATCGAAATCGCTGTCGTTGCAATGTCAACAGCAGTTACGGTGCTCATCCGATACGGGATTGCATATCTAAGTGCGAATACGAAAGACCGTAAGATTCAACTTGCTCTCCAAGAACTTCAGACCGTTATGATTGACGGTGTTCAATACACAGAACAGACCTTCGTAGCTCCGATGAAAGAAAACGGCGAATGGGATTTTGATGCTCAGAAAGCTGCACTACAGAAAGCTGCTGAGTATGTAGTTCAGAATTTAACAAAATCCACTAAGAAACTGGTTGCATCTGATAAAGATGACCTGCAGACTTGGGTTGAACAGAAAGTCGAGTCTTATATTCGAAGTATGAAGTAATCGATATAAAGATTACGAAGTATCAACACTATCTTGATACTTCGTAATCGTATATGTAAGATATTATAATGTATATAACGTGGAAAGGAGTTGATAGTAGATGAGAAGAATTCCTCAGCAGACACTCAACAGTCGTAAATCCTCTGATTTCACTCAAGCTTGGATGGTCGATAAAGATGGTATCGCCATCGAAATTGAAGCGCACGTTCAAGCGGGGGAAGAAGCTATCAGCCAACTTGATGAATATGCTATATGTGTTCTTGACGAGTATATTCAGAAAACTGGCGATGAACGTCTGAATAACGCTCTCAAACAGATTATTGAGGAGCAAGTTATCGGCGATATCTATGCTTGTTATCAAGAAGACGATGAAGTTGAACCTGAACTGCAAGGAGATAACGAATACGAAATCGATTTATACAAATGGGTGGTTACAGGTAAGCTACTTGAATCAAAGCAAGCTGAAGACATATATATGAAATATCTTCAACAATTCGGTCGTTCAGTTGATTTGAACACCCTGCTCGAATACTATGAAAACAACGTCGAAGGCGACGATGGCATTAAGTATGCACATATGCTGTTCGATAGATATTTCATGAGAGTTAGGGCTGGTGGACTCAAGAATCATACTGTGGAGGGTAATCATGAAATCTATTTCCGAATTCCTGACACAAAACCAGAAGCTTGGTACAGAGCAATTTCAAATTTCATGTGGGACCACCCAGAATACGCCGGTTACAAACTCAATATCTATGCTGAATTAAACGCAGCAAACCCGAAATTTATCGAAGACTATGAATCCGGCAAAGAATATCTTGATTTGCATTCCAGTAGAAAAATGCGAACAAATCGCCAAATCTTGAAACTCAATTCATTTTACCGACGTGAGTACTTCAGGAAATATAAAAAATTTCCTAAGTGATTTTCAATGAAACCCTTAGCTTTCTTTAAGATGCTAAGGGTTTTGTACTGTTACAATATAATTTTATATGTACATGATTTCTAATTAGCATCAGTTAAATTGCGTGGTCTGTGATGAACTTCGTGACATACCCAGTCTTATGTTAGAATGATAATATAACAGAAAGGAGTTAGAGACCAATGAATATATCAGAACATCTGAAATTTGCAGCAAAGGTAAGCTCTATTTTCGTAATAGGAATTGGTACTGGTGTATCAGTAGCATTGGGTCAGACAGCTCTAGAAGAAGCTGTACAACCAGTTGCTGAAGTTAGTTTAGACGCGACAACGATGTCTTCGACAACCACACAGAAGAACCAGACATCCGCAACTGCAATGTCAGCTACTGTGACCTCATCAACCACTGTTACTATATCAACGACACAAGCAACAACTACCGGTATGCAATTGAAAACAGAAATCACCGAATCTATAACAGAACCTACAATCGAGTGTCAATCAGAGTCTATTGAAACCAGAACTGAATTAGATGTGGTTGAAGTTATAGAGGAGGCTGCTGCGAATTTAAGTGCTGGCAGTCTTATTCGCAGTAACATGCGAGGAACCTACTATTCTCCGGGAGGATGGAATGGATATTCTTCTATGGGAGGTTCTGGACGCTACCTACTGGATTGTAGCTACGGTGGTGATGGCTATGCGAAAGGGAGCATAGCAAGCGGGTACCTATATGACATACTCGGTTATTCAAGCAATGGAAGTCGCACAGCAGTCTGGCTTGAAATTTCAGGTTATGCTGAGATGTCTGGTATCTATTATCTTGATGATTGCAGTGGTGCTGATGTCATTGATTTCTATTATGACCAGAAATCTAACTGTCAATTCAGTTATGCAGGTGTCGTATCTGTTGACGCCTATTACATCAATTAAAGGAGGTGAAAAAGATGGATTCTTACGAAGTAGAGGAAATGAATGAAGAACAAATCGATAAAATCGAAGAAAGATATAAGATATGCGCTTATTGTGGCGAGAAATTCTTTCTTCCATATCTGGTTGACTTGACAAATTATGCGTATAAGCTGACAAACCCGACGGTGCATGGCAAGAAGGTTTTCAAGCAGTTCGGTGGACAGCTGTGGTTCTGTTCATGGACTTGTATGTCTAAATTTCGAAAGACTTACAAACCTAAGAACAATCCAGAATCTGCGAAAGGGTTGAGTTTTTCCGATAAGATACGAAATCATGAAGATTGAACATGATACACATACATCTCGATTTGTTTATTATACACAAATCGGAACTTTGAAATTAGTTTCGATTTGTGTATTATTTTTGGTTCTAACACTTTTTAGGCTCACATATTATATATTGTTCAGCGTGACTGTCGTCAGCACACTCAGCATCTTGATGCTCTATCGTTTGAACAATATCTATAATATCACGGACTCGACACTCGCACGCTATTTGATTGCTTCGCTTACAGAAGTCTTCAACTTCTTGTTGCACTCAGCAAACGTGCGAAGCTGTTTCTCAAAGTCTTCAAATCGAAATGATATTTTTTCAAATCGATATTCAAAACCTATTTGAATTTAAGAAATATAATGAAATGTGGTAGAACTTCGTAATTCAAAGAAATCTATGTTATAATAGATATACAATAAGACAAAGAATTATATACGACGTGCTAAGTTAAGACAGGATTGTCAAGACAGGTAAGCGTGGGTTCGATTCCCACTCACGTCTCCACCCGGGAAACCGGGAATGCGTTTTGTTATCTCCCTTATTTTGTTCTAATCTTATTTTATTTTCGCCTCTTAAGCGAGGCACTTTTTGTCGATATGGTGAAATTGGCATACACGCTTGACTAAGAATCAAGTATCGAAAGATGTGCGGGTTCAAGTCCCGCTATCGACACCATTAAATTGCTGATATGTCCGAGAGGTTTATGGAGCTGGTCTTGAAAACCAGTGATATCGCAAGGTACCGTAGGTTCGAATCCTACTATCAGCGCCAAGTGTGACGAAGGAAGAAACGCAACTTATTTTCTGATGCTGATATACCATTAGGAAATCTGGGGATTTGCTGACGGTCGTCACATTATCAGATAGGCTGTATTCTCAGTCCTCCGGTTTAGTCCGGCGTTGTCTTTAAGTTCGGATAACTTATTGGCATAAACCTCTACGATAAAGAGGCATTTGCGAGGTTGGCGGAATAGGAAGACGCACCGTGAAGAACGGCGAGAAGAGATAATCACGTGATAATGCTTCTCACATCTTGGTTCGAGTCCAGGACCTCGCTCCAATGTGCCGGTATGGTGGAATTGGCAGACACGATAGATTTAGGTTCTATTGCCATAGGGTGTGCAGGTTCGAGTCCTGTTACCGGCACCAATAGTTAGACGATGGGTATGCAAATTGGTCAAAAGCAATCGGTTTTGACATTGACCGATACGAGCAACTGCACTTTATATCTGTGCTAGAAGCTACGTAGGTTCGATTCCTACCTCATCGTACTAACTTTATTCTATGAATGGAGGCTTTTTTATGTTAACAGCTATGAAAAATTACATCGGTACAAAGGTTATCGAAGCTGAACCGATGACCAGAGGCGAGTACGTCAAACTCAGCGGTAGGAATTCTATTCTTATCGACAAAGGTGAATCAGAATCTGATGCAGGATATCACGTTCGTTATGCTGACGGCTATGAATCTTGGAGTCCTTCTCAAGCATTCGAAGACGCTTATCAGAGTTTCGATAAGATGACTTTCGGTAACGCCATCGAATTGCTCAAGAAAGGATACGCAGTAGCTCGTGAGGGCTGGAATGGTAAAGGTCAATACATTAAGCTGGCATCTCGCATTAGCTTTATGGACCCTACAGGTACGATTTGCAATGCAGACCACGACACTATGGGTAATCAAGCCATCGCATTCTTCGGTACTTCTGGCATTCAGGTAGGCTGGCTCGCATCTCAAGCTGATATCCTTTCCAACGATTGGACGGTTGTTATCGAAGAGCAGTAAGAACTTCGTAATCTTATACTCATCTGTGTTATAATTATGGTACAATAAGATATAACACAGATGGGAGGTTATCATTATGGATTCAGAAGGGTTCGAGAGAATCCTGCGTAAGAAATATGCTAAAGGCATACATAAGTTCACTGGTAATAAGACACGTACCGTTTATGAGCTCCGTAATCCTTCAAATAAGGTGAAAGGTTGGTCATTATATGTGAATGGTAAGTGTCTTGTCAACCGTGCTTCATTCTCTGCAGTTTCATATGCAATTTATGACAGAGAGGTTATTCAAACTGCTAAGCGATGGCTCGCTTTGGACAATGCATAGGAGGTATATCTGAATATGGATAACGCACAGAGGTCGATTGTCAAATGTTCAACCCAGGGTGCTCTTCATCTACTTCTTAACTTTGCAGAAGAAAGAGGTTGGGATGGAAGTAAGGGACTTTATCCTTGGTACATCTACCATGAAGATACCGCAGTGCTTATGGTAGGTACGAACCCCAATGGATACGCTCCGAGTTCATATTACGAAAATCATCGTAGTGATTTCGCAGACGCACTCTGGTTCTCGAATCCGACAGCATTTTGCCAGAAAGTTCTTGCAGATGATCTCGCTGAACAGCGTAAGCCAATCAATAAAACACATAAGGAGGTTACGAAGATGGATGTAAGTACATATCTGGAAGAAATCGTAAAGGCTGCAAAAGGAGCAACGATACAGCCTCAAACTCCGGAATCAGCCACTCAGGATGAAAATCCTGCAGCTAAGTTCGAGGGTTGCATTGAAATCTATCGCTATGCTGTGATAGATAACGGCAAAAGTCGGGTCGAAGTCAGCGAAGAAGATTTCTCTGCAAATCCGACAATGCAAAAGTCTAAGAATGTTCAGCATTATGTTCGCACATCAATCAGTATCTGTGATGCTGTTCAAGCAAGTGCTACCTGTAAGGCTGAGGATTACGACAAACGTCAAGGCATTCTTGAAGCAATCGGTAACCTTTTCTGCCAGACCTTCTGTGATGTGACTTTTCAGACTTTCTATCGTAGAATGGAGAAGAGTGAAGCTGAATACGAAAAGCGCAGTCGCACGTGTCCGCTTTGCGGTTCTACCTACTATACACATGCTGGCGCAGTAAGATGCATTGAACAGCATGCGAAGAACAAGGTTGAAAGAGCTAAACGTCATAAGCTCCGCAAGATTGCTCGCAATGAGCTCAGACAGGAAGAATATCGAGCAAAGGTCGAAGCTATGAAAAAGCAGCTCATCCGAGAGGGAGAGAAGCTTACAGCAGAATCTGACGATGATTAAGTTAGTCGGAGTGCCAGAAATGACACTCCGATGTATTCTGGGGTATAGCCAAGTGGTAAGGCAGCAGACTTTGACTCTGTCATTCCGTGGGTTCGAATCCCGCTACCCCATCCACACTTTGAGGACTGAAAATAGTCCTCTCCGGTTTCTAGCGACCTCAATCCTCTACCCATAAAGAAGACTCTTGTAGCGTGCCGACTAATGCTAGATAAGTTCGCACAATACATCATGAATGGAGGTATTCGATGAACGATTATGAAAAGAAACTCGCTGATTTTTGCGGAGTTGAAAACATCGGTGACGTATCTGACGGATATCACACTTTCAACCAGCTGTATCATCAGAGAGCTATCTTATTTGCGTGCATTGTCATGCAGAATAAGGACAAAGCTTGGAAAACTCGTAATCATGAAGACGGTACACCTTGTTTTGGAGGTGGTTGGTTCCTTGTTACCGTTGACACTCCAGAGGGTAGCTACGGATATCATTATGAAGATAGATATTGGAATATCTTCGATTGTGCGGAGCTCGAAAGCGCAAAACCATGGGATGGCTACACAGAGGAGCAAGTTACCAGATTACTATCGCTGCGTCAGACAGTCGACCACCCAACTCATTATAATAAACCAGGGCGTAAAGAATGCATCGAAGAGATGCTTGATGAATTTGGTCCTGAAGCTGTCTATTGGTTCTGCAAGCTTAATGCTTATAAGTATGAATATCGAGCAGGAGACAAAGGTCCTGCTGATGTGGATTTGAACAAGGCAGCTTGGTATTCAAAGTATGCGCATAATTTAACTAAGCAGTTCGATATTCTTGAACTGAATACAGGAGGAACTCAAGAATGAAAGTGACATTGGTAGCACATACCGATTTGGTTGAGACTCTTGTGGCAACTGCGGCTAAGATGTGCTATTCGAGTAAGACAGGCGAAGACCTTGTTAATGAAACCGCAGCACTCAGCCCAGAAGAGGTCAGCAAATATATCGAAATGCTGCGGAGTATGGGGCACGAAAGTCCTTTAGAGCATCTGACATTCACATTCGCAATCGAAGGAATCTCTCGTGCTTGTTCTCATCAGCTTGTCAGACATCGTCTTGCATCTTACAGCCAGAAGAGTCAGAGATATGTCAATGAAACGGCATTCAAATTCGTAACTCCACATTCTATTGCGAGAAGCACAGCCGCTACTGCGAAATTCTGTGAACTGATGCAGCTTATCGCAGATGCTTATGTCGAGCTTCGTGATGAATTAACCTTGGATATCCTACAAGCCGAATATACGGATACTGCTCGTGCGGATTTACTTGATAAAGCAAACCCGGAAGATATTAAAGCTGCTCGCAAGCTTGCGCAGGAAGATTCTAGATATGTTCTTCCGAATGCTTGCGAAACGCAGCTTATCATGACAATGAATGCGCGTGAGCTGCTGCATTTCTTCAAGACTCGATGCTGTAACCGAGCTCAATGGGAAATCAGAGCAGTAGCTGATGAAATGCTCAAGCAGTGTATGATTGTAGCTCCTGATGTATTCGCTAATGCAGGAGCTCCATGCGTGTGCGGCAAATGTCCGGAGGGTAAGATGTCTTGCGGACATCCGAAATCAATATGAAGAAGGATAGGTGTCCTGCGTTCTGCGCAGATGCTTGCACAAATGGATATTGTCCTGCTTCATTATACGAGGAGCACCCAGAAATATATGAACGTCGTATAGATTGCGATGATTGTTATCACAACACTGGTGATTGCAGTGATTGCATCTTTGAAAATTCAGAGATATGCATCAAGAACGAGAAGACATCTTCGTAATCTATGGGATTCTACTGTATAATAAGAGTATAGTTGTAAAGGAGGTCATTAAATGCGTAAAGTAAGATTAAACTCAGCAAAGAATATCGGAACAGTATATCACTTCACGACTACAATCAAACGCCTTGAATCAATTCTCGATTCTGGCAGGATTAACCCAGGCGATTCTACACTGGATAAACCTTTCGTGTGCTTCGGGCGCTCTGCACCTGAGCTTTATCTGAGGAGTCACACTCTAGGTTGGAAGTATGGTATACTTCTTGACGGTAATGTATTATCAGAATCTTATTCCTTTCGTTCCTACGGGTCGTATGCTCATGGATTCCAGGATATTCTTCTCACCTTGAGGAAATATTCTGATGGTTCTAAGTCTTGGTTCACACTTCAAGGTGGCGATGAAGCACCTTATCTTGTAGGTATGCAGACAGTAAAAGCAATCAAGAGCTGGGCTGATCATCTAGAGGAGTCTCCAGAAGATTTCTATAAAGAAGAAATTGCTGATAGAGAAGAAGCTGAGGTTTGGGTATTCGATGCTGAAGATGAAGACGAATACCCGTCAATTTCTGTTCAAGGCAAAGATGTGCCGATGACTATGGGACTTGAAATTACAGGTATGTTCACCTGGGATGAGTTGCCCAAGAGCATTCAACCTATTCTTATCAAATCCGGATATGAAGCAGAAGAACGTATCTGGCTGATGAACCGTCATAAGAAGAGTCCTTATGCTCAGAAAGATGACATTCAAGTTGCTGATGTTCCATTCGTAGATGTAAGCAGAGCAATTCGAGGCTTATGTCTGCCGAAATCAGAAAAAGATTCTGCTAACATACGAGCACTGCTGGATAAGTACAGTGATGATATAGAATCTGGCAAGCTGAAGCTTACCTGGTATCAAGGTTGAGGAGGAATGCTATATGACTTGTCCAATCACAGCAACTACAGGTGGTGCTGATAGCACGAAGTATGTCGTGCGAGTTGGTAACTGCTTTATCAAGAGAATCGATGATAGCGGCGATATTATCATGACTCTCGCATGGGAATTGGCTAAGCAGTGCGATGACTTGACACACGCACAGTCTTGTGCAGAGACTTACGGTGGCACTGTGTATAAAGTCACTCGCTCTCTTGAGCCTGTCGAGAAAGATAGTACCACTTGATAATTGCATCTATTATAGATGTAATCAAATAAAGAATGATTGTACCTTGGCTGATGTTGAGGAAGCAATAGGGAAGCCTGTTTAGCAGGTATCACTGGGCTCTGTGGGTCGAGCCCGGACAACGACTGTATCGAGGTAATGACTTAATCAGTCGACCAGTGGTGATGGCAATAGCTGTCGCTATATACTCCCCTATCCGTTCGCATCTGGCAAGCGGATGTGCTAGTTGCGAACGGTTTATATGAATTTAAGGGCGGTTGCCATAACCGCTATCATCAATTCTAGATTAGGGTGTACCTCCTGATTTAATCTTTTTCAATACCGGCTAATTCTAGATAATGTCGGTTTTATCCGGATGTAATTCAGTTTGGTTAGAATGCTTGTTTTGGGAACAAGATGCCGCAGGTTCGAGTCCTGTCATCCGGACCATATTAGTAAGACACGCATCCAAGTTAGTGTCATATCAAGAATCTTCGTTATCGTGAACAGATTTGTAGTATAATATAAGTACATTAAAACAATAACTGGAGGTAATCAAGAATGATTAAAGATTTTAAGAGCTGGGTAGAAATCACTCGCGGTATTTTTCGCTATGTGATTGCAGCAGGGGCTTCTTATGAAATCCATCTGGAGCACCATTATGCAGATACCGATGTTCTGACTGCGAAGGCATCATTGTATATTGCAGGAGACTGGTGTCCTGCAGTGAAAGAAGGAGAAGTAAGACACGATTATTTCAGCAGAGAATGTCTGCTTGAACATCAGACGGTTCAGGAATGCTTAGAAGCAGCTGCTCTTGATGATGCCACGAATAATTGTGATTCTTCTGTATGAATCGACGAAAACTACCCAAGCTAATGGCTATCAACAAAGGGCGTGTTCAGGTTTAAATCCTGTTATCCACACCAGTTACGGTATGCTGAGTAATCAGCATACCTTTCTATTTATCAGAATGGAGATCAATAAATGGAACAGAAAGAACGATTTATCGAATTACTCAAGAGTACTGCGCGTCCTGGTATCGAGGACTTACTTGCATGGCTGGAAACTACAGACTGGTTCACCGCACCTGCAAGTACTCGATTTCACTGTGCGTATCCGGGTGGGCTCGTCGACCACAGCTTAGCTGTCTATGATGAACTCGTTCGTTTGAATAATACTTATGCGCCAATCATGGGGGCTATTCCGGAGCAATCCATCATTATCATGGCACTTCTGCATGATTTGTGCAAAGTCAACTGCTATAAAGAAGAGATTCGAAATCGCAAGAATGCTTTCGGGTGTTGGGAGCAATATACTGCTTATACCAAATCTGAGAAGCTGGCTTATGGTGGTCATGGTAGCAAATCTGTCTTTCTCGCAAGTCGTTTCATCAGATTGTTCGACAATGAAGCCATTGCTATCAACTGCCATATGGCAACCTGGGAGAATGGTAAGCAGAGCGAAATCGGTGATGCTTTCAGACAGACTCCGCAAGCTTGGCTATTGCACGTAGCAGATGAAGCGGCTACGTTCGTTCACAAGACGTAACAGAAAGGCGGATTTATTATGGATTTATATGTCAGCGTTCTAGTACCTCGAACAATTGTGAATCTTTGCTGCAGGTATACAGGTAAAGCAAATCCGAATGAACATAAGTACCGATTGTGCGACACAGACCCGGACCGTTTCGATGACATTCTGAAAACAGTCAAAAGTGCCAACCCAGGTCAATTCTTCATCGAAGACAGACCGCAAAATAGGATGTGCATAAAAGCAGTTCAGGAATGGAACGATGAACATCCAGACCAGAAGATAGATTTGATTGAGGATGCTGTCAAAGCTGTTTCCATCGACAACTATAAATGGACAAAAATCGGAACACAAGGTGACCATATTGGTGACGAAATGCATGAGTTCGGTAACATTCGAATTCCTGGTTTTTCAAAGAATAGAAAATGGGCTCTGTATGTTAAATTCGTAACTCCAGAACAAGGTAAAGATATCGACGTCATTTCTGCACATCGAAGTATGGATTCAGATGTGGATTGAACTTCGTATATCTACGGAAATCTGTGTTAGAATATGAATACAATGTAAAGGAGGTATTCTAGATGGAACGTGATTTCGATAAGTTATGTGCATATTCTTATGGTTGGCTTCTGTATACCACTGAAACCGGGTATGCAGAATATGCCAGCATTCTTGTGAGTGCTACCCCGGGTGCACGCATTCGGGTTGTCGACGGTGTTCAGTATATATCATTCAATGCGTTGACGATTGCTTCTGGCAGCTACAATTGTGAAACTCTAGATGAATTTCAAGATTACATGCTGGAGCTTCTTCGAAATAATCCTGACTGGACGCACAACCACAAAGACGCTCTGTATGCAGAAGGATATGCCAATGCTTGGGTAGATGCTATCCAATACCTTGCTGAATTGTATCCTGAAAACACTCCGCAGTTCAAACTGCTATTGAAATACGCTAATATCGTACGCAATTCTGGGTTACCGGTAATCTGATGGAGGTCAGAAATGGATAAGAAATTTATCAACATATTCAATAAGCACACAAATAAGACAGCAAATCAGCTTTCAGATAGTGATTGCTTTGAGGTAGTTAGAGCAATCACAAAGAACCGGTCTCTATCTCCAGCTGAGAAATGGAATAGTATTTTCAACTTTACTCAGAACTCTATAACTGTTGGTAACATCTACAGTTTGCTGAAAGAGGTCGATTAAACTTCGTAGCAATGTGGATGATAATGTTATAATATAGACATAAAATATAAAAACTGGTACTTGATAGTACATCAGTTCTTGAACAGACGGAGGTATTTTATGGCTATCATTCAACAGGATGGTTTTGATTTTATCTACAAAGCCACAGAGAACTATCAAAGAAATGTGCAGCATTGGAGCATCGAACGTGTCGCAGCTTATATGTCTGTAATCCATGTAGTCCAGGTGAAGTACACCAGATACTATTCAAGAATTACATACTGCCCGAAATTGGGTATGACTTATTACGATTTGCAGAACACAGATGAAGCTACTAACCGTGACTTGGACAAGCTCACGAGATATCTTTCTTCATATCTGTTACGTGAACTGGAAGATGGCAGCGATGTTATTTCCGCACCTCTTCCTGAAGTGCTTGATAAGCTGGAGGCTCATCTCAAAGACTATGTCAAGCAGTCGGAAGAACCTTTCGAAGTGCTGGGTAAAAAGTGTTACCCGCCCAAGTTCTACAGTAGACCGACAAGAGAGGCCTACGAAGCAGAACGCATTAAGGCAGAAACAGAAGCTAATGAACGTAAAGCTGCACTTGCTCAAGCACTCAGTACTGATAAATGCATTGGCAAGCGCGTTAAAATCAGCTATGGAGCTGATGTCTATGTTGGACGCATTGTGCGTATCACAGACAAGTCTATATATGTTGACGTTTATGACGGTCCGCCTGCAAGTTACGCAGTTGTTCAGCTTAATGCTAGACTTCCGAAAACGTCCACCCGAATTGTGTCGGGTGTATTCTAATACGACATCTTCTACACACTCCTTTCGGCATATGGCCTCGATAAAGCAGTCAGAAATGGCTGCTTTATTGCTGTGCGAACGGTGGAAATCCTTATTGATTGCTACAAAGCACTCTTTTGGTTTTATACATTATACATACCACATAGAGTGCTTGTATGCTGCGTATACTCGCAGAACTTCGGAACTACCTGTAGGTTGTGTTATAATATAGATATAAACAACAAGTACAAGATGTTCTTAAATCAAGGAGGTTTTCATATGAATTTCAAAATTTTCAAACAGATGGTGGCAGACAAAATCAGAGGTATATGCATCGAGCATGACTTATACACCGTCGGTGATAATGATGCTTATTCCGCAATGTTCAACAAGGCAACTCAGAAAACAGCTTCTTCGGACGCGTTCGATGAGCTGGTGTTTGAAATCGCAAAGGACATTCTTCAGCATAGTGAAACCGATATGCCTATCGACTCTGTGATGTTCTACCTGTACAACGAAGCGACAGTCACCACTGTTGAATAAGTCAAGATAAGCTAAAGGAGATAACGACTATGCATAAAAGAAGACTCAACATTCCGCACGTTCTGAAAGCGTTGTTCACGCTGACAATCACTCTGATTTATATCTACATATTCGCCAGTTGGGTTGATATCATAGCCCACAATGAGTCAGCAGAACCTGTATATCAGATGTGGAATATCTTTGCAATGTACTTCTAACATCGATACAGAGGAATCTGAAAATCTGCTAAGCAATGGGCTCATCTAATTCAGGTGAGCTCTTTTTGTTAAGTATCCGATGACAGAACTTCGTACTTATACGCAAGATATCGTATAATATAGATATAAGATACATAAAGGAGGAACTCCTATGGAGAAATGGTACAGTAAATTCCGCAGAGGTGACGTCTGGTTCTTGCATTTCAATTCAGAAGACGGTGACGGCAAGAATACTTCGTCAGTAGAGAAGAAGAGTCGACCTTATGTGATAGTATCGTGCGAAGAGAACAACATGAACGCTCCGATACTCAATGTCATTCCGATAACTACTCGCAATAACGACCGTCTGCCAATGCACGTCTTTTTCGTATACCAAGCTGGGACTCCAAATGGAAGAAATCAGCTGGTACTCTGTGAACAGATTACGACAGTTTCTGAACTCGTATTCAACCACCCCCAGTCACGTTTCATGTATTCGTTCGATTTGGCTTTCATGAATAAGATTGACGAGGCTCTGACTCGACAGCTTGGTCTAAAACCTAGAGTAGCTGATATGAAGATTATCGAGCGTCTTATCGATGAATTAGCTTCTAAGAAGGAAGCTGAAATTGCACGACAGAAAGAGGCTGAGATTAAACAGCGTGTCGAGAACATCGTCGAGATGTTATCACAGCGTTTCGGTTTAGATTTGTCGTCGGATGTTCTTCAGAATAATATGGAATATCGTCCTGAAGAACTTCAGCTGGCAGACAAGGAAGTCATCCAGAAAATGCGTGATACTGCCGCACAGCGGAAGAGTAGAAGTGAAATTGACTCGGTAATGAGCGCGAAAGTCAAAAGCACTGCGACATTCCTGGATACTGCTGCTGAAAAGGTAGACGCCGTTCAGCAACCGAAACATCGAAAAGGTACCGTCTGGACTGTTGCTCAGAAACAGGAATTTGTTGCTGATTACGCTTCTTCATCGATATCAGCTGTGTCTGCGAAATGGGGTTTGACTAAGAAATCAATTCAGCAGATGGCTTGGAAATTCAAGAAGGAGTTGGAAGAGTGTGACACCAAATGAACTTTTCAACGCCAATCAGAAATTAGTCTATTACTGCTATCATAAGTACATAGAAAAGCAGTGCCCTCCTGGTATATATGATGATATCATCCAGGAGGGTTTCCTGGGTTTATGGCAAGCGAGTGTGCGTTTCGACGAAACGCTTGGGTTTCAATTTTCGACTTTCGCTGTTTCAAATATAGTCGGTCGTATGAAGAGATTTCTAAGGGAGCAGAATTCAACTATTAGAATCTTAAGAAGTGACTGGGAGACAGGTGACACTAACAAGTATGTGACATGTTCGTTGGATGCGTGTCTTTCTGAGGATAACGAAAATAATCTAGAATCGATTATACCAGCTCGACCTGACGACTATGAAGGACTTACTGAAGATTTGATAGATAGCTTTATCGAGCATGAACGTCGTCGACGTTATCAGTGCCCGAACGCAAAATCAGATATAATCGAACGTGACTTAGCTATTCTTGAAGAATACCTTTATGGTGTGACTTTCTTTGAGCCACCAGGTCAAGAAGTCATGGCTAAGAAATATGGAACAAGTCAATTTTCAGTATCAAAGATTATCAGAAAAGGTCGGCAACGGTTCAAGGAATTCATTCAATCTATCGATAAAGATAGAACTTCGTAAATCTTAGCTATCTATCATATAATATAGATATAATAAAGTGTGACAGGAGGTGATGAAGCATGCGTAGAAACCCGATGCGTTTCGATGACGTGCCTATCGGTCGTCCATTTCAAGCTGGACCTGACATATTCATGAAAATAGGTCCAGCACTGGACCCGCATGTCCAAAGAATTCCGGAATAGCCAACGAACTGTCGTTGTCTTACTGGTGAACGCAAAGGACATCACTGCACATTCGGACCTGAGGTTCAGGTTAGGCAGATAACAGTGGACTTCAAATTCAGATAAGGAGGAGTTATCAATGGCTACTATGTCGAGAAAGCTCTACGAAGAGTTAGAGGAGAACGGATTCAAAGTCTGTGATGATTATTCTGGAAGAGGAATGTTCGGTGACCGATGCTTCGGTTACGAACCTGATGACGGGAATCTTTTCCTCTGGTTTCTTCAGCAGCTCTATGATGAAGGTGAGGACTGGGAATTCTACGATGAGGTGAGAACGCTGCTTGATTACGATGCATTCGAAACAGAG
>ENA-UESH01000226-UESH01000226.1-human-gut-metagenome-genome-assembly--contig:-NODE-226-length-58074-cov-21.102367_pt1 | contig 58074 bp, 52 predicted proteins | sample MGYA00243001_ERZ508002 | MGnify/ENA primary metagenome ERZ508002 (study PRJEB26167, sample SAMN06115447) | human gut metagenome | host: Homo sapiens | place: China:Anhui | collected 2015-08-07... | reverse complement strand
GACAAGGCGCGCGAACGGGTTAATACCAGACGTATAAGCCGCGAGCGCAACGACGTATTAGTCAAAAATACGTCGTCGTTCGCGACGAGTTCGGTGGTTGTAAAACGTGATTTTATTTTGCCCGATAAATTTGTATTTGTCAAGAATATTCCGACCGATGGACAAATTTATAAATAAAATATCGACTACGATTAAAACGGTTCGGCAAATACTTTGCCGAACCGTTTCGGTCATTTCTTCTTTCGGAGTTTTTCGACGGACAGTATAACCAGCGCGGCGAGTATCGTCAAAGCCTGCGATACGGGCAACGCGATCCATATTCCCGTCGTGCCGGACAGAGACGCCACGGCGAGACTCGCCGGCGTAAACAAAAACGGGTCGAGATAGGTTATAAGATTCGATACCCCGATTTTGCCCACCGAATATTCGTAAGCGCATATGAATTTAACCGCCGCTTTAAGCGGATACGCAAACGCGTATACTATAAAACCGATACGCAGCATCTCGGTCGCCTCGGCGGAAACAGAGAAATTCTCAGGCAGAAATGCAATCGCGGCAGGCGTTGCCGCCATAAATACAGCCGACAGAATAACAAGTATGATAATCGCCTTATTTACCGTTTTTCTCTCCTCTTCGGCATCGCCCGATCCTCGGTAATAACTCAGCGCGGGCTGAACGCCGTCGCATACGCCTTGATAGACGTAATCGTAAGTGTATAACAGATAACTCATCACGGTATACGCCCCGACGGCTGCGACGCCGCCGACTTTAAGCGTAAAAAAGTTCGTAAACATCAACGACGCCGACGGCACGAAATTCAACCCGAACGGCGCGAACGAATGTTTAAGAATTTTCTTCGCACAGTCGATTCCGCGTTCGTCGGATTTTCCGTCGGTTTTATTCTTACCCCTGCCGCGAGCAAACGTTATGGCGGACAGCCCTGCGACGAGAGCCTGCGACGCTACGGTCGCCGCCGCGACACCGTATAGTTCGTATTTGCCGACAAGCAGAAAATCGAGCCCTATATGAGTCAGAAGTCCGACGGCGGTATACGCCAAAGCGGAACAGTTCTTGCCTTCGTTTCTTAAAAGTACCACAAGCCCGGCGCCCAGAACCTGAAACACCGCGCCGAGCGATATTATCAGAGAATAATCCTTCGCATAGCCGAGCACTTCTCCTTCCGCGCCCAAAAGCACCAGAAACGGCGAATAGATCGCCGAACATATTGCCGTAACGACGAGTCCCGAAACCGCAAGCACGACGAAAGCAATGCGCTTTACCTTTTCGGCAAGCGGATATTCGCCCTCTCCGCGCAAGCCGTTTATTACGACCGCCGCGCCGACACCGAGACCTGTTCCCGCCGACGTGACGAACGCGACTATCGGCCATGCGATATTTATCGCCGTCAATCCCGCGTCGCCCGCGCGGTTGCCGATAAAAAGTCCGTCGACGTTCGTATAAGTGCCGACAAGCACCATCGATATAACCGACGGAATTATGTATGCCGCAAGATTGAATTTTTTCACTTTCTCTCTCCGTAAGCCAGTATCATATCGGTGGCATCGCATACGTTTTTCGCCTTATACATGCACTTTTCGGCAATCTCCGCATTGCCGCCGACAAATGCGAAATTTATGCCGGCGTTGTGCGCGAAATTGCGGTCGGTTGCGGTATCCCCGATCATGAATATTTCGCTTTTATCAAGACCGAATTTTGCGGCTATATCCAGCGCGGCGAACGGATCGGGTTTATGCGGAGTTTTACCGTCGTCGCAATAAATATCGTCGAACAGATCCGCTATACCGAGTTTTTCAAGGCACACTTCCGTAATGGCGCGGTCGTCGGTGGTGACGACGAATAATTTCGCCGTCCGTTTAGCCCCGAGAAGTTTTTCGCGTAAGTTTTCGCGCGACGGCAACACTTTCCCCTCGTCGATATGCGCAAGCAAAGCTTTTTCTACGGCATATCGGTCGGTCGGCGCGTCGAAACCGTGCTTTTTCATCGTCTCCGAAATCACCGCCGCGAACTGAGTATAAGTTCCGCCGCAAAGTATTCCGCAGGTGTCCGCGGTATCGCCGTTTACACCTATTTCGCGTTCGATTTCTTCGGCTATGCCGTCAATCTCGGAAACGTCGTCCGAAGTAACCTCTCCGCTCACGATTTGTCTTATCGCCGAACGCGCTATCGGCACCCAGAACGCGTCGAAACGCATAAGCGTTCCGTCTTTATCGTATATTATCGCCTTTATCATCAGTTTACCTTTTCGCCATATGATATTATATCATAACAACGGGTTTATCACAAGAAAAAACAAAACGAACTACGCTGTTTACAAAAACTTTACAATAGGGATTCGATTCGTCGTCGCCGGGCATTTCTCCGCGACTTTACGAAAATTTTACCCGCAGTTTACGATTGTTCGCCTGTATAACCGCAGAAATCGGTTTATAATATCCGCGGAAAAGGAGAACTATATGCCGACGACAAACGAAAATTTTCGCGCAATAGGCTATAAAAGCAATCTCTCGTGCGCGGTACTGATTTTATACGGTTTAATATCCGCGTCGATTGCGGTCGTAATGATCAAACAAAAAATAATCGTCGCGTCCGCTATCTTCATCGTGTTGGCAATTGTCTGCGCAATATATTTTTTCTCTGCGGTTTTCCGCCCCGACGAAATCATATATCTGTCGGAAAATTCTTTGAAAATTTTTGTCCGCGGCAAAGCAAAAGTAATTCCGCTTACTGAAATCGTTTCGCTGAATTATAATCGCATAATGTTCGCGACGAGTATGTCGAAACTCGGAGCCGGACACCTTTACGTCGCCACCGCCGACAAAACTTATACGGTAGGCTATGTCAGATCCGTAAGGTCGGTTTACGAAGAACTGATAATAGCGGTCGACCGTAAAAAACCGTTTTCGGGAAATCCCGCGGAATAAATCTGCGTTTTATTCTTCCGGTCAATATAAATATAAAATAAACGGCGCCTGCTGAGGCGCCGTTTTGCTTGTCCGCAAACGATTGCGTATTTATTTTTCGATTACTTTTATTCCGTCGGGCGCAACAAAAGATTTTTCGACTCCGCCGCCCGGCAGACGTCTCGCTTTGACTACTATATCGCCTTTAAGCGTAGGATAAACCGCCTCTACGAATTCAAGCGAACCCAACTGCGGCGCGAATTCGTATTCAAAAGGTCTTCCGTCGATCGGTCTTATGCCGGCGACGTACTCGGTCATATATGCAAGAACGCCGCTCGCCCAGCCGTGGCACAGACTGTGACGATAGCCCTTATAGCAGAACCTTCCGCAATCGCCGTGCGGGTCGAGTTTGCCTTTTTCGGGTAATTCGTCTATACGCGTGGCGTTTTCCGCCCATTTAACGTCGAAATCTTCCCAGAAAGTAGTCGCGCCGAGACAGAGCATTTTGCCGTAATATTCCCTTATCATCTCTTCCGCAAAAGAGAACTCTCCGCAAAGAGCCAACGCCTTGAAGATGAAATAATTCAGGAAAGTGGTAAGCCCTTCGGCTTTGCCGCGTTTTATCACTTCGAGGTTTTTCGCGCGGTCTTCACCCGCCAGAACAGCCAGCGCGGCTATCTGTTTATACTTGCGTACGGTATACGATTTTTTCTTCAGTCTGCGGATTATGTCGCGCGGCAACGACGCGTCGTCGCCGAATTTTTCAAGCAGATACGCGGCTTTTTCCATAACGATGCGGAGAAGATAATCGGTGCCGGCGATTTCGTCGTATTTTTTATCTTCGTCGTCGACGCCCTCGACGTAATGACTGCCCCAGTCGACGAAGTCGAAAGGCAATTTCGTCGTACCGTCATCTTCTATCCCTGCGGAAAAATCTTCCGCTATACGCTTTACGAAACCGAGATTTTCCAAGACGAACTCCGCATCCGCGGTGCGGTTATAATACTCGTAAAGATTGTATATCCACCATGCCGAATAGTTTGGTATATCGTTCATCCACCTGCCTTCGGCGGTCTGATCCCGACAGAATTCAAGCGAATTTTTTATCTCCGGCGTATCGTCGAAGAGACAGAACGCCGTCTTCGTTTCGGGATATATGTCGCCTATCCACACCAGACGATCCCTCTTTATTCCGTCCCAGACGTAACCGTTTTTAAGACAGAGCCTGAGCGTATACGCGGCGGTTGTCCACACGGTGTTCAGAAGTTCGTCGTCGCAGGTAAATTTACCCCGTTCGGTCCTTTCGTCGGCATCGCACGCCGCGACTACCGATTTTATGACGAACTCTCCGCCCGCCGGGAAGTCTATTCTCAGAAATCTGAAACCGGTCTGTCCGAACGTCATATCCGACCAGTTTGAAAGATTTACCGTAAAATCCCTCGACGAATGGTCGTTAGTCGCGTTTTTCTCGCCGAGTTCGGCAAAAGTTTCGCCTATGGATTCGCCGAAACGCAGTCTGACACCCGTTTCGCCCTTTGCCGCCCGCGTGAGAATTCTCGCGCCGCCGGACAATTCTTTGCCGAAATCGAAGACCATATAGCCTCCGCCTTTTATCGCCGTCGTGACAGGCTCGTAAAGCCCTATCTGGAGAACTTTTTCTTTAAGAAGATTTTCGGCGGAAGTTATATCCCCATCCGCCGCCGCTATTTTTACCGGAAAAATATACCGCATGTTTTACTCTCCTATTCCTACGACGTCGCTGACCGGCATTGAAAACGCTATTCCGTAGCCGGGAGTTTTAAGCCCGACTTTAGTATAAAGATTTTTAAGAATCTCGTCTTTTTTATCCGTATCAACGAGTATCATCACTATTTCTTTTTCGGGTTGCACGGTGATGTTGAACAATTTTTCCGCCTCGGGGTTGGCTGTACCCCTTGCGTGCAGAACCGTGCCGCCCTTTGCGCCGAATTCGCGCGCGGCATCCATAACCGCATCCGAAAAGCCCGCGTTTACTATACAGAAAATTACTTCGTGTGCAAATTCGCCCGTCATATTATTTCTCCTTATTGCTTAAAAATTGGTAGACAGCCACTCCGACGAGACTGGTCATCGGCGTAACGAAAGCAATGCCCTTTCCGCCCCTTACGGTGCGGAACTTTTCTTCCAGCCCTTCCAATGCGGGTTTTATCATGTCGCCGCGTATCACGCCGACGATAACCGCTTTATCGTTTGACACTATTCCGAGAGCCGAACGCGCGGCGTCCGATGCCGTTCCGCTTGCCGAAAGCAGATATTCGGCATTGATTTCGTAATCCTGCAAAAAATCGGCGAAAAATTCCGATTTGTTTCGCGGCACTACCGTAAAAATCAGCGACAGTTTATGCGGCGCGGACGGTTTCTCGTCGCGGGCGATTTTGTTCTCTGTTCTTCTTATCGCGGATCTGAGTCTTTCTGACATGACGCCCCCTTAAAAGTAAATTATCTGATCGTCGTCTGCGGCGAGGAACTTCCTCATGGCGATGTTCGCGCGGACGCGTTTGGTTATTACCGCCTTAAAGCCCAGAAGTTGGATCGTTATAAGCGGCGTCATAGCAACCATAGCCACCACGCCGAAAGCGTTGGAAAGAACGCTCGCTTCGCCGTGAAGAGCCGAACATACGCCTATCGCGAGGGGCAGAATGAAACTCGACGTAAGCGGACCGCTCGCAACGCCGCCCGAATCGAACGCTATCGCCGTATATACCGGCGGCACGAAAAACGCAAGCCCGAGCGACAGCAAATACCCCGGTATCAGATAATATAATATATTGAATTCAAAGTACGCCCTTATCATCGAAAGCGCGATCGAAACGCCTACGCCGACCGAAAGAGCGATCATCATCGATTTTTTGCTTACCGTTTTATCGGTGATTTCTTCGACCTGTTTATTGAGGACCTGTACGGCGGGCTCGGCAAGAACAACCACAAGCCCGAGTATAAATCCTATAAGCGACGTCGCCCATACCGGCAGATCGGAAAGGCATTCGCCTATTTTGAACCCTACGGGCATAAAGCCTACGGCAACCGCCGTAAGGAATATCAGTAGCCCTACGAACGTAAACGCTACGCCGACGCCGATTTTGACAAGTTTCTTTTTCGGCAGGTGCAGGCATGTGAATTGCAACACCGCGAAAAACGCCACTATGAGAACAAGCGCGATTGCGACTTCTTTAGCCGTCGTCAACAACGTAGAACCGACGGCGGACAGATTTATCGAATAGTCCGGGAGTTTATACGCGACGTCGCCGCTCGACGCCACGCCCAAAAGCATTACGGCAAGGATAGGACCTACCGAACACAGCGCGACCAGTCCGAACGAGTTTTCGCTCTGATTTTTCCCGCCGAGCGTCGTCGCTATACCTATGCCGAGTGCCATTATAAACGGAACGGTGATCGGTCCGGTGGTAACGCCGCCCGAATCGAACGCCAGCGCGAGGAAATCTCCGTTGCCGGTTATAACGACGAGCGACGCGAACGCGAACATACAGGAATAGAAAAAGAACAGCATCATCGACAGTTGCAGTTTGAGCAGTATTTTAAGCACCGCAAGCAACAGAAACAATCCGACGCCGACGCCGACGCTTATCGTCAGCACGGTGGGGTTTATCTTGTCTTTGACCTGCGTCGCGAGAACGGACAAGTCGGGCTCCGCGACGGTTATCAGCACTCCCATCAGAAAACATACGACGAGCAGCAGATTTACTTTTTTGAGTCCGGACAGTCCCGCGCCGATATGATCGCCCATGGGCATCATAGCCAGGTCCGCGCCGAGGGAGAACAACCCTATACCGACGACCAGCGCGATTGCCGATACTATAAAAGTAATCAGTTCGGCGTTTGTAAGATTTACGAGGGGGGTAAAGTGAAGAATAACGACTATCAGCGCGACCGGAAGAACCGAAATCAACGCCTCTTTGAGTTTAGCGAGCAACGCCGAAAACACGCATTTTACCTCCTTCAAGAGTATTTATTGTATTTATAATATCATAGGAACGGTAAAAATGCAATAAAAACAGCGGAATTTTAATAAACGAATTCCTTTTGCGATGTCTATTTTGCCGTTAAACCCGTTATTTCGACCTTGCATCGAACACTACGTTACAGAGCCCGTCGGCAAAGTCGGGTTCGTGCGTAACCAGAATAAGCGCGCCTTCGTATGCCGAAAGAGCCTCTTTCAGGGCTTTTTTCGCCTTGACGTCGAGATGGTTCGTCGGCTCGTCGAGTATCAGAATATTAGACGACGAATTGCCCGTAATCGCCAGTTTGAGACGCATCATCTCGCCGCCGGAAAGATTTGAGACCGGCTTTGTCGCAAGTTCGCCGGCAAGCCCGACTTTCGCAAGAGCCGCGCGTACCTCTTTCTGCGAGGAGCGCGGATACGCGTCGAGATATGCGCCGTAAGCCGAAAGATTGCCGTTGTCGAAACGGAGTTCCTGTTCGATATAGCCTATTTTTGCTGCCGGGTGAAATAAAAACGAACCGCCGAGCAACGGTATCTTATGCAAAAGCGTCTTTATCAGCGTGGTTTTGCCGACACCGTTCGTTCCCCTTATCCACACTTTATCCCGCGAATTCATATGCAAAGTAACAGACGGTATAAGTTGTCGGTCGTAACCGATTTTCAGGTCTTTCACGACGAGCATGTCCTTCGTGTTGAGTTCGATATACGGGAACGAAAACGCGCAGTCTCTCTCTACCGAAGGCTTAGCCATAACTTCTATTCTTTCAAGCATTTTTTTACGCGAATTCGCCATGCCGGCGGTGGACGCCCTCGCCCCGTTTTTGGCGATGTAATCCTGCATTTTCTTTATCTCGGCTTGCTGGCGGTTATAACTGTCTTCGTACTGTTTGTTCAGCATTTCGCGCTGTTCGAGGTATTTGTCGTAGTTGCCCGAGAATTTTCTTATCATCCCGTTTTCGATGCTTACGATCGTCGTCGCCACGCGGTTGAGAAACGCCACGTCGTGCGATATGACGAGAAACGTCTTTTTATAAGACGTCAGATATTTTACGAGCCACTCGACGTGTTCTATGTCGAGGAAATTAGTCGGCTCGTCCAGAAGGGTCAGGTCATGCTCTTCCAAAAGCAGTTTCGACAGCATAAGTTTGGCTCTTTCCCCGCCGGATAAAGTACCGATAACCGCATCATATCCGACTTTATTTATACCGAGACCGTTGGCGACTTTCTTTATCGAAGATTCGAGGTCGTAATAACCCGCTTCGTCGAGTTTCTGTTGAAGTTTAGCCGATTTGTCTATCAGCCTGTCGAGTTCGTCGCCGTCGGCGGTCGCCATATCGGCGTACATTTTTTCGAGTTTCTCGTTCACGTCGTCGAGGTATGCGTACGCATTCCTCAGATACGCCATAACCGTTTCGTCTTTCGGCAAAGTGGCGTGCTGATCGAGATAACCTACGCGCAGACCCGGCAGGCGTCTGACCTCGCCTTCGTCCTGCAACAATTTGCCCGCCAGAATGTTTATAAACGTGGATTTACCCGCCCCGTTAAGTCCGACGACGCCTATATGCTCGCCGTTGTTTATCGTGAGGTCGGAATTCACGAACAGGTCGCGGTCGTCGTATCTGTGAGATAAACCTTTAATGTCCAAAATACTCATACTGTCAAGATTTTAACATAAACGAATAAAAAACGCTACCGTACGACTTGCTTTTTGCGTAAAAATATTATATACTTAACGGGAATAAACGGTCGGAGCGGAAAAAATGAAGTTTAGATACAAAATAAACAAATCGATATACGTTACCGTACTTGTGATCCTCGTGTCGCTGGTCGCCGTAGCGTGTTTCACCCTTAACGTAATAAGACTGGTAAAAGCAATCAACGCCGACTTTATGGGCATGAGCGGTTACGATTACGCATCGCTCGCGTTATGCCTCGTTCTGCCGCTCGTATGCGCGGCGTTCATAATCGCATTGCTCGTAAATTCGTACTATAAAACCGAAAACGGCAAACTGATCGTGCGTCTCGGGTTTCTGAAAGACGAATACAAAGCCGCCGATGCGGAAAGCATTATAAAAAACGTAAAGACCGACGTGCTTACGGTGGTCTTCAAAGACGGCTCGCCGTTAAGAATTATCGTCGCGCCCGACCATTTCGACGATTTCTCCGCCGCCCTTATGAAGGAAAATAAAAATATCGTCTACGGCGAAACCGACGAAGACGATAAAAAGAAAAAGAACTGACCGCGGAACGCCGCATATATCGACCCCGTCGGACGACATCGTCCGACGGGGTCTTTTCAACAAATCAGTCTTGCAGACACTTTATGTAAAACTCCCAGTCCTCGCGGCTGAAAAAATGCGGTCCGACGCGATGAAAAAACTTGATTTCGCCCGTGTCGTTACGATCGCCCTCCGCCGGGCGGGATTTCATAGGCGTAAGCCCCGTAAGTCCGTATTCTTTATACGCCTCGCCCGCGACCTCGCAACAGAGGTACTGCGCATCGGTATCCGCCCAGTCGTCCTCGCTCGCCGCGACGACGAAGACCTTTCTCGGGGCGACCGACGCCATAAGAAAATGCTGATCGAAAGGCATTCCGTCGATTCCGTCCTTATACGTTTCGTCAAACCGCGGAGTAAACCAGAACGGAAAGACGTTTATGATGGCGGGTACGGTTTCGCCCCTTTTATCCCGCGAAATCGCCGCTCCGCAACAGCCCGAACAGTTGACCATGCACCCGGCGAAATTTTCATCTCTCGCGGCGGTCAGCAACGCGGTCTTGCCGAGGCGCGAATGCCCCGCGACGTAAAGCGTCTCCTTTGCGGCGTAACCGCGCGAAATCAAATATCTGCCGACCAGCGTCGCCGCAAACGACCACAACGTCAGTTTGCCCGCCGAATCGAGATCGTTTCTGTCGACGAAAAGCGGCGCGATTCCGTTTGAAAAATCGTTGTTGTCGCTCGCTATCTCTTTATAATAAAGGTGCGCTATCGCAAGCCCGCCGTCCATAAGTTCTTCGACGGGACAATACTTCGTCGGCAACATCCGCATAAAGTCGAGATGAACGACGGTTTTATACTCTTTCACCCTCGTCGGGATAAACAGATCGCATATAAACGTCGCCGTTCTGCCGTTCTTCGTCAACGCAAATTCAAGCGCGGTATGCGCGGCTTTGCCGCAGAAAAAGTAGCCGTAATCGACGTCGGTTTTTTCGTCCGTCACGTCCGACACGACGACTTCGAGCCCCGTTTCGTCAACATAACCGTACTCGGCTTTCAGAATGGTTCCCAGCGTCTGCCCGCGTGAAAATTTTCCGTTTTCGTCTCTTTCAAAATCGGGCAAAGCCATATCGGCTTTATATCTCGAACCCGATATAACCGACTTATAGTTAAGGTTACGCATATTATCTCCTCCCGAAATAAATTTTAACGCCGCTCTCTTTTCTGCAAAGCGAAACGTCGTCGAGATGTTCCACTCCGTTATCGTAGCCGTACTCGCAATACGTCACGTCGGGCGTAAGCAAAGCATTTTCGTTCACGACTTTTCCGCCGAGTTTTTCGACTTTTATCACGCCGAGTTTTTCGCCTTCGGTAAGGAGTCTTAAAGACGACGTTTTAAGCGACCCTTCGCCGCAGGCGGAAATCGTAACGTAATCGACCGGGCGGTTTTCTATCGCCAGTCTGTAAGTATGACAACCGCCGAGGTCGAACGTAACCGCGCCGGGTTTAATCGCGCCTTCATACGCGAGCGTTTCTTCCGCGTCGCCTTCGTATCCGACCCTTATACGGATTTTGGGCGACGAGAACGCGTCGGGCGTAACCATATCGATAAACAATACTCCGCAACCGATATTCTCTTCAATCTGTTTTTTTACGTTGCGCGCCGCGGTTGCGCGGGCGGTTACGGTGCTTTGAAGTTTTCCTTTGACGCTCTTTATTCCGTCGCGATAAACGCCCCACAGTTTCTCTGCGTTCGCGTTGATCTCTTCGTTTGCATTTGTTATTTCGTCAAGTTGTTTATATACAGAGGAAAAATCCGTTCTGCCGACCTCGTAGCCGTCGAAAATTTCGTCGCCGAGCGCGTGAAGTTTCATCACCTGCAACCGGGCATACGCATTGTCGTAAATATCCAGAAGAACGTTTTTCGCCTCGCCTTTCGCCGCAGCGACGAATCCGCGCAGTTTGTCGGCGTATTCCTCCGTGTAACGGCGGGTTATGAGTTTTGCAAGATTGTCGTCTTCGGCGATTTTGCCTGCCGCCGTATTGTACAGACAATCGTTCACTACCGGCGTGCGGTATATAAGCCGCGCCGCGTCTTTATCGCCGACGACTTTCGCATATGCCTCGACCGCGTCGTCTTCGTTACGGATTTCGCCGCGCCAGAGTTTCGCCGCATAGGATATAATCGGATACGCCCCGGCGTAAAACCCGTCGGAAAGTTCCCATTCGGTCATCAGCGCGCCCATCGGCTTATGCTTTAACGCATACGCGGTCAGCGTCTCCGTGTTGTATGCCGAGGAAGTCTCTCTTCCCCAGGCGCAGAAGAAATATTCAAAACCGAGTTCGTCATACACCGAAAGCCAGTCTTTACGGACTCTGCCCGTCCAATGCCCCTTGGTCTCGCTGCCGATGAAACCGTAAGTCCAGTGTCCGAGAATTATATCACGCGGTATGTCTTTCGTAATATCATAATATTCAAAGAAGTCGTCCCACATCATCATCTTCTTGCCGAGTTTTTTCGCAAGTTCGTAGTTGTGCAGAACCTGTTTCAGAAACATTTCTTTTTTCGTTTCGCCGTTTTTCAGCCTTTCGCGGCAACGCGGGCATTCGCCGAACTCGAAAATTTCGTCCAGCCCCATGTGGACGTATTCCCCGTGAAACAGTGAGCATACGTCGGATATGTACTTATCGAAAAATGCGTTGAACGCCGGATTTGAAACGCACCCGACCGCGCCCCTTTTATACACGGGCGACGTCCAGCCTCTGCCCTGAGTTTTTTCGTCGGGGAATTCCGCGAACTCCGCAACTTCGTCATAGCAGAGCAGTTTTTCTACATGGTAAAAATTCTCGAACGCCGGCACGGCTGTAAGCCCCTGTCCTTCGATATAGCCGACGATTTCTTTCATCTCGTCGAAAGAATACGTTTCGTCGGGGTCGAAAAACGGAGTGTCGGCTGTTCTCACGCACGTTTCGAGATATAAGAAAATCGTATTATACCCCGACTTTTTCGCAAAATCGACGTATGACTTCACAAAGTTTACGCTCTCTTTTTGTCTTGCAAGATCGAGTTGCAACGCGATCATTTTCATCATATATCGTTTTCCTCCGCAAGGCTCTTTTTCTCTTTTAAGCCTGCACGGTATATTATATCATATAACGCCTTTCCCGTCAAGAATTATTACCGGAATTATCCCGCTCCGGCGGCGGATATGTCGTCGAAATATTTTTTTATGCCGTCGGCGATGACCGACGCGGCTTTCCACACCCTCGACAGTCTGACCGTACCCAGAGACCCGGCCTCCGAGGTCTTCTCCGCGACGACGCCTATGACGTTCGCGTCGCCTATCTTCGTCAGATTTTTTTCGACGCCGGCACCCGGTTTCAGCGGACAATCGCTCATTCTTATAAGTCCTATTTCCTCTTTCCTGCCGACCGCGGCGTCGACGGCGAGAATTTTATCGCAAGGATGCACCGAACTCAGAAACGCGGCGAGCGAATCCACGTCTCTGGCGGTTACGGGGCTTGCGAAAGTACCGTAAACGAAAGTCCTTCCGCCGAGCGTCTCGCTTAAAAAACTGCCGACGAGAGGTCCGAGACTGTCGCCTATCACGGCGTCGGTGCCGATGCATGCGACCACGAACCTGTCGCCTTTGAATATTTCGGATAAAAATCCCGCCACGCCGCGGGCGGCAAATTCGTTTTCGACGTTAAAACCTACGCTTTTCATATTATTATTATTTACACGAAAATATTTTGTAAACTTGCTTGCAAAATTTTTATATTCGTGATATAATGCCCGTATAATTATAATCGGATTTTCATAAGTTGATACGGAGGTCGTCTTATGGTGGTAGATATAGTCTGCGGCGCTTTATTGCTCGTTTTCGGGCTTTTCGGCGTTTTTAAGGGGTTCGCGCGCCAGATTTTCAAATTCGTAAGTTTCTTCGCGGCAATTATAGGCGCGTTTTTGCTCGTCCGTCTTGCTTTTGACTTCCTGTACGGCTTCGACTTTTTCCGCAACTGGCTCGACGCGATGTCGAAGGCTTTCGACGTCGAAGGCAAACTCGGCGGGCTCGGTACGAAAATTGTCGATTATGCGGCTAAATACGGTAAAAAATCGGGCGAACTGCTCGCCGAATACACTATGAACGCGATTCTCTTCGTCGTTCTTGCGATACTCATCGGGCTTGCATTCAAATTGCTTAAAAAGATAGTATTCCCGATTGCGGATATGCCAGTTATCAACGTGTTCGACCGTCTTCTCGGTCTTGCGCTCGGTCTCGTATGGGCCGCGGCGATAATCATCGGGCTGATGCTTTTGATGAACTACGCTATCGCGCCCAACGTCAAGGCAGTCGCAGACTGGTGGAACAAAACCCTCGAAGGCTCGCCCGTCGTCGGAAAATACGTCTGGAAGTACATCGACAAAATCGGCGAATGGCTGTACGGAACGATACAGTTCCTTGCGGGTCAGATCAAACTCGCCGTCAAGTAAAACAAAGATTTCCGCCGCGAACCGAAACGGTTCGCGGCTATTTTTTTTATTTATCGCCCATACTTATATGACCGGAATTTTATGAATATACGGTTATAAACAGATAAAAAACCATTGATAGTTTTATCACCGTTGTTTTTTTGTTTGTATTTTTACAAAATTTGTGATAATATATATAATACCAACTTTATAATCACGGTTTATAAAGGCAATTTACTCGGGAGAGATTTAATGAAGAAATCAACTAAAACAATCATAGTCATCGCAACAATACTCGTCGCGGTGATAGGTATTCTCGCCCTGGCGGGAGCGTTGACCGGATCGGCACGAAAGAAAAGTACGCAGGACTTTTTTGAAAAAGCCGGCATAGTCTATACCAAAGACGCCGACGATAACGTAAAATACACGTTCAACGCGTCGAAGTGCGAATTCGACAGCATTTTAATCGATACCTATACGATTAAAGGCATTAAAGACGGAAAGGTAAAATACACGACATACCGCGACATTTACGCCGCCACGACCGAAAACGAAATCAACGTTCTCAAAGCCAACGGAGTCGCGTTCGACTGCGCCGACCCCAACGCGGGTTCGTTCTGGTCCAGTCTTATAATGCCCGTCATAATGCTCGCGCTGGGCGTAATGGTATTCATGTTCCTTATGCGTCAGATGGGCGGAGGAACAAAGGGCGCGCTGGACTTCGGCAAGACCAAAGCGCGCGTCAACCAGAGCGTAAAAGTCCGCTTTACCGACGTGGCAGGCGCGGAAGAGGAAAAAGAAGAACTCAAAGAAGTCGTCGAATTCCTCAAAAATCCGCGTAAATTCTCCGCACTCGGCGCAAAAATACCCAAGGGCGTACTTCTCGTAGGACCTCCGGGAACGGGTAAAACCCTCTTCGCGAAAGCGGTTGCGGGCGAGGCAGACGTTCCTTTCTTCTCCATAAGCGGTTCCGACTTCGTTGAAATGTTCGTCGGCGTCGGCGCAAGCAGAGTCAGGGATCTTTTCGCTCTTGCCAAAAAGAGCATGCCCTGTATAGTCTTCATCGACGAAATCGACGCCGTAGGTCGTCAGCGCGGAGCGGGTCTCGGCGGCGGCAACGACGAAAGAGAACAGACCCTTAACCAGTTGCTCGTCCAGATGGACGGTTTCGAGGCTAACGAAGGCATAATCATAATGGCTGCGACAAACCGCGCAGACATTCTCGACCCCGCGCTTTTGCGTCCGGGCAGATTCGACCGTCAGATTTACGTCAACATGCCCGACGTAAGAGGCAGAGAGCAGATACTTAAAGTACACTCCCGCAACAAACCTCTGGCAACGGACGTCAACTTCAAAGTTCTTGCAAGAATGACCGCGGGTTTCTCGGGTGCGGATCTCGCAAACCTCATGAACGAGGCTGCCATACTCGCCGCCCGCAACAACGAAAAAGCGATAACCAACGTCGACCTTTACGAGGCGATAAACAAGGTAATGATAGGGCCGCAGAAGAAGAGCCGTCTCGTTACCGAAACCGACAAGCGTATCACCGCTTATCACGAATCGGGGCATGCGATACTCGCAAAACTCCTGCCCAACTGCGACCCCGTGCAGGAAGTTTCGATCATTCCGCGCGGTATGGCTGCGGGCTACACGATGACCCGCCCCGACAACGACAACAACCACGTCGAAAAAGCCAAACTGCTTGACGATATAGTCATGACCCTCGGCGGAAGAGTTGCCGAAGAACTTATAATAAAAGATATTTCCGCAGGCGCGTCCAACGATATTTCGGTCGTAACCGACCGCGCCAGAAAAATGGTCACCCAGTGGGGTATGAGCGACGTCATCGGACCCGTAAACTACGGCGACAACGATCAGATTTTCGTCGGCAGAGACTATCAGACCCGCGCGAATTACAGCGAAAGCATGGCTGCGCTTATAGACAGCGAAGTCGAAAAGATAGTAAAAGAAGGTCACAAAAAGGCGACCGAACTTCTTTCGGCGAACAAGAACCTGCTCGATGTTATGGCTCGCGTACTCATCGAACACGAAACCATTTATCAGGACGAAGTCGACCTCATCATGGAAGGCAAGTCCGCAGCGGAAGTCGGCGTTTATATAGAAGAGCGTGAAAAACGCGCCGCCGAAAACCCCTTCGAGCGTACCGCCGCAAAGGAAAAGGCTGCGCCCGCGCCGACCGTGACGCCCGCCCCCGCCGAACCCGAAAAAACGGAGAATAAGGCGGAAAACAAGACGGACGACGCCGCAAACGCCGCGTCCGACGATAAAAAGACCGAAGAATAACAAGATATTTTTAATCGACGAGGTTTACTCTGCGTCATTGCGGGCTTAACGCCCGCAATGACGAATATTAAACAACCATGTACGACAACGTTGTCAACGATAACGCCGAAGTAAAAGAACTCGACGTAAAAGAGGTATTCCCCAATCCGGATCAGCCCCGTAAGGCTTTCGACGAAACCGCGCTTAAAGAACTTTCCGAAAGTATCGTAAAGCACGGCGTAATTCAACCCATAACCGTCGTAAAGCGCAATGACGGATATATGATCGTCGCAGGCGAAAGACGCTTTCGCGCGTCGGTTATGGCAGGAAGAAAAACAGTGCCCGCGATCGTCAGGAGTTTCGGAGAAAGGGATATAAAAGAAATCGCCCTGCTCGAAAATCTTCAGCGCGAAGACCTCAACCCGATAGAAGAGGCGCGCGCGATAAAACGGCTTATGGACGAATTCGCTCTGACGCAGGACGAAGTAGCCGAACGTCTCGGCAAAAGTCGTTCCGCCGTGGCTAACACGTTGCGACTTCTGTCGCTTTCGCCCGAAGTCACAAGGCTGGTGCTCAACGGCGAACTGTCCGCCGGGCATGCGCGCACGCTGGTCACGTTGCCGTTCGTAAAGCAATCCGCCCTTGCCCGCAACGCGGTGAAAGAGGGGTGGAGTGTCCGCGACCTTGAGGCGTTTTTACGCAAACTCAACGGCGAAAAACCGAAACAGGACAAAAAGCCGCAAAAAGAAATATGCCTCGAATTGCGCGACCTTGTTGAGCGTATGCAACGCGCACTCGGCACGAAAGTATCGGCTATCGGCAACGACGACAAAGGGCGTATTTATATCGATTATTTTACGCGCGACGATTTAGACCGTCTTGCTGAAATTTTAGACTATATCGAAGACAAATCCGAAGAAATTTTCGGTAAATGATTTTACGGTATGGTCTTCGGCAAAAAAGTATCAACGACGTAACAACGAAAGAAAATGCTTAAATTTGAAAATTATTCGATTGAAACACTCAAAAAATATATTCCCGTAATAGAAAAAAGCCCGCTGAACGTGAACGACGTCTCTACGGGCAGTTTCTTTATGTGGCACGAAGGCGTCAATCTCGCTTTCTGTACGACCGAAGACGGCTCGTTCGTTTCGAGACAGGACGTTTCGGGCGAAGTCGCGTTCAGTTACCCGTTCGGCGGCGATATAAAAGCCGCCACCGAAGAAATTCTTGCATATTGCCGCGAAAACGACATTCCGCTTAAATTCTACGGCATATCGGACGAACTTCTGCAAACGCTGAAATCAAACCCGAATTTCGATAAGATCTCCTATGCGTTCGACCGTAAATGGAGCGATTATATCTATGATTTTGAAGAAATGCGTCAATTCGCGGGCAAGAAATTCGGCGGGCAACGCAACCACATACACAAATTCGACGCCCTCTACCCTACGGCGGAATTTTCACCGCTCGTCAAAGCCGATTTGCCGAAGGTCAGAGAATTTTTAATCGCATATCACGCCGAACATTCGGTCGCCAATTTAGAGGAAAACGACGAATTCCGCCACACCGTCGAACTTGCCGAGCGTTTCGACGAACTCGGACTTATCGGCGGTAAATTCACGCTTGACGGCAAAGTGATTTCTTTCACCATAGGCGAAATTCAGGGCGACACCCTGATAATCCATATAGAAAAGGCTCTTAAAAGCGTTACGGGGGCATATCCCGCCACTTTCAATTCGTTCGTGAAATACGTCGGGGAACATTACAACGGGCTGAAATTCGTCAATCGCGAGGACGACAGCGGCGATCCCGGGTTGAGGACGTCGAAACTGCAATACAACCCGATAAAACTCGTAAACAAGAACATAGTCAAGATAAATTCGCCGTACGCCGGCGTCGAAATACCCGAAATCACGGGCGAAAAAGTCATATTAAGCGAAATACGCGAAAGCGATAAAGCCGACTATCTCGCGCTGTGCATCGACGACGAAAACAACAAATACTGGGGTTACGACTATAAAACCGACGAAAACATCACCTCCGCGGTAGACGAAAACACTTTTTACGATATAGCGAATTTCGACCGCGCCGTAGGCGATTCGATAAACTTTGCGGTACGCGACAAGCAGACGGGCAAGTTGATCGGCGAAACGATAACCTACAACGCCACCGTAAACAAAAAAGCCGAAACGGGATGCAGAATTGCCAGGGAATACGCGGGGCAAGGCAAAGGCAGCGAGGCTTTCGCGCTCACCGCGGATTTTGCCGAAAGTCTGGGTCTGACGCCGACGGCAAAGTGTTATAAACAAAACGAGGCGTCGCGGAAGATGATACTCGCCTGCGGTTTCCGTTTTATCCGCGAAGACGATACGTTTTATTATTTTTCGAGATAACGGAATTCCCGCGCGGTAACCGTATTAAAAACAAAAAGGATGCGTTTTCACGCATCCTTTTATTTTTTGTAAAGAAATTTACGCCGCCCATACGGGTTTACCGGAAGATATATCCCAGTTGCCGACTTTCGTCGTTCCCGCGGTCTTCATATCTTCGTATGTGTCGTAACGGTAAGCGTTTTTCCAATAATAAATTTTCATAGTACCGCTTGCATCAGCCTCAGGATTAAATGTCGTTGCATTCAGCGATATTAACGCACCGTCTTTAAGACCTTCAAATGTATCATTACTTGCATATATAGCCGTACCCGTAGCTCCACTAGTCGTATAAGGTTTTGTTTGATGCAAAGGCATAATTCTTCCATTTGCATTAACGGGAGCAATCAGGTAAAGATTTTGATATACTGTCTTCATTTGTCCGTGCCACTGATCTTCGGTTGCTAAATCACCGTAATATCTTGTTGTCCCGGCAGAGGCAAAAATACCAACCGACGCACCCTCTGCTCCGGTCGCCGCCGAATCAAATGTCTTTCCGAGTTCCAATATTACTCTGTTAAATCTGAAATAAACAGTTTCCGCACAACCGAATATTGAAAAATTCGCAGTATAATTTGCTGTAGCAGCATAAGACATATAAACATTTTCTATAGAAGTAAGCGTTGCATATTCTGCTAAAATTCTAGTCTTAGTCCAACTTTCCCAAACTGTTACTATATTTGTAAGCGCAACGTTTTTAATCACCGTCATATCTGATAACGATCTACCGCAAATTGTTCCGAACAATCCATACGAGTTGCCCGCTCTGAATGCATTAATATTATGACCATTACCGTCAAACGTTCCAACAAAGCCTGCCACCTGATCGGCAACATATTGTCCTTGATCGTTCCTTACGGCTTTTACTTCTGTCAAATATGTTTTTGGGTCTGTATCTCCGCTCGGATAACTTGTATACGGGTAATAAGTATTATAACCTGCTGTAGCGTACACTGAGTCATTATAAAGTTTTTTATTTGTAAAATCTACGTCTGCGTTCATTATGAAATACCCGGTTACGGTTTTTCTGTCGGCGGTAAGACGCATGTCTTCAAAATCGGTGTAGTCGCTTATGACTTTGGTGTAAACGGTTACGTTGTTGTACACTACGTCGTAAGCGTCGGCAGAAAGAGTGAAGACACTCTTCGCGGGGGTCTTGCTTTCGTCGTGCGCGCCCGTGAGTTTCTTGTTTACGCCGTCTACGGTAAGATCGTAATCGGTTCCGTTATAAGTCTGTTTTGCGGTAAACGTTACGCCGTCGAACAGCGCGAACATATTTACGGGGTTATCGAGCGTCTTGTCTTTTCCGTCGAGAGCGGAAAAATACGCAACCGCGGTATCGATTGTCTCAACTACTTTTTCCACCGTAACGGTAAACGATTTATTTTCGGTTACGCCTTCGGTTACGGTATAAGAAACTTTAACGGTGGCAGTCCCGACCTGTTTTGCGGTAAGCTTTCCGTCTTTATATTCGACAGCGTCGCCGTCTACGGTTACGTTCACGGTAACGGTTTTGTCGTTCACCGTTACTACAGGGGCATATTCGGTTTCGGTGTCGTAATTTTTACCGTTAAGGCCGGCAACGGCTTTAAGCGTAACGTTGTCGGTTTTAACGTTTTCGACGGCGGTTATAACGGTTTCGCCGCATTCGCACTTGCCGATTCTGCCGTTTTCAACGGTCTGCCATACGGTTGCGGAATGTTCGGTTTTACTATCCTCGTCTGCTTTTCCGCAGGTCTTGCAGGTGTTCCAGTGATAATCGGCATCGTGAGCCTGAACGGAATAATCGTGAGCCTTGGCGTAAAGCGAAACTTTACCCGTCACTTTTCCGTTGTCGAAATCCCATTTTTTAGTTCCCGCTTTATTATACCAGCCGCAGATGTCGTCGGTCGGAGCGGTAAGTTTTTCTTCGTACTCTACCTTTGCCGCACTCTTCTTCGTGCCGTCGGCATTATAAAGAACACAGTCGAATTTATAATAACTTTCGAGTTGCTCTTTCTTGGTTTCGTCAGCCGCGGCAGCCGCCTTCGCGACGTACGCAAGCGAAAAACTCGCCTGCTCGGTATAGACGGTGTTTCCGTCGGTAACGTAGCCGATTACGGCAAGATCCGTACCGTAGTTATCCGCGGGTATATCGTATACGAACACGATAAGTTCTTTCATTCCCGCGTCGGTTTCGCTGTCGAACCAACCGTCAAGCGTGGTCGCCTTTTTGGTTATTACGTCCGCGCCCGTATAGTCTTTAAGCGCGGTTTCGCCGAGCAACGCCGTCGGAAGAATTCTGACGCCCGTTTCGGCGGTATCTTTATTCAGACCGTCGAAAATCGTCTTATCCAGCAGGATATGAAATTTAACGCCCGCGCCGTATTCTTCGTCTACATAGCGCACGGACGCGCCTTTCACCTTGAATTGCTCGCTCGTTACGGTAAGGGAAGAACCTTCCGCCGCGTAAGCCTTACGCGCGGAAACGCCTGCCGCGGTTATGCCGAGCCCGATACAGATCGCAAGCAGAATGCCCGTGATTATTCTTTTCGGATTTAAGGTTCTCATAATTCCCCTCCCCAATCGTTACCGACGTCCCAGTTGTCGTTCCACTTTACGCCGTAACCGTCTGCGCCGCCGCTTGTGCGAATGGTATCGTCCGCGACGTTGAAAGCCTGCGCCTCAGCCTTTACATAAGGTTTTTTAACCTTGTTTCCGGGCATCGGCGCGTTGTTTTTCACGCTGTTTTGTGTCATTTTTTCTCTCCTTATTTTTTTATTTTTCAGGAGTCTGTACGCAGATAAAATCTGCGGATAAAACTCCGTAAAATACGATTTTGACCGATATATCCGTTATTTTTTGTTTCGCGGAAATTCACCTTGTCGTGAGTGAGGAAATATTCACTCCGAGGTAATCCCCCTGCCGGGAGATTGCCACGCTCGTTTCACTCGCTCGCAATGACATAATAAAACAGCGGTTGCCACGACCTGCAAGCGGGTCTCGCAATGACAATGATTATACTAATGTTGCGTCGCTATGCTCGCAATGACAAATCCTCGATTCGGCAAGAATTTTCCGTTAAGAGACGCTTTTGCTCGGTACGAGCAAAAGCGGATATATCCGCTTTTTTGAAATTTTGAATTCGGTCGTTATGTACGGGGCGGAATTACGGGCGTCCAGTCGCCGCCGTTGTCGTCAGACGGCAAATTTCCGCCGTCGTCTTCGCTGCTTTGCGGCGGCGACGAATTGTCTTTATCCGTATTGCCGCCGCAACCCGTAAGCAAAAACATCGCCGATATAAGCGATAATACAATCGCAAAAACGTACGCCGCGAATTTCTTCATCAGTTAGCCTCGTATACGGGCGCGCCGGAAGATATATCCCAACTGCCGACTTTGGTTTTACCCGCCTCGATCATTTTTGCGTAAGAATCGTAACGCCATGCGTTAGCCCAGTGGTAAATTTTCATATTCCCGCTTTCCGCCGTAACGGGGTTATTGTTCGTATCGAAAGAAATCGTCGCGCGTTCTTCAATATCCGCAAAGTCGTTCGATGCGTAAACCGACATATTGCTTTGCTGAACAAGCGGGAATATCCTGCCGTTCGTACTTGCGGGTTTCGCTATGACATAAACGCTCTTTATCGAGTATTTCATCAGATACCCGGGAAATTCTGTACCCACGTCGAGTTTCTGGTTTACATAATACGGAGTGTAAACGAGACTTCCGAAAAATCCCACTGCCTGACCTGCGACACCAGTGGCGGTCGAGTCAAACGTATCGCTCATTTCGAGAAGGAAATCGGTAAACGAAATGTTAGTATAATCGGCGCAGCCGAACAGCGCGCAATACGATTTTCTGTTATAATCCGCACTGGTTATATCCGCGACGTTGATCGAAACGTACACGTTTTCTATCTGCACGTTGGTCGCGTTGAGCGCGAAAAGCGTACCTATCATGCCCTGTTTGAATATGTCGGTATTGGTATAAGCCACGTTACGGACAGCCGCTCCGTTCATGTTGCCGAAGAACCCGTAGGAATTACCCATGTGGAAGTTGTTTATCTTATGACCTCTTCCGTCGAAAACTCCGGTAAAACCTTTGCCTTTCTTGGCGTCGAGCATATCGGTATTGCCTTTACCTCCAAGCGAATAGTAGGGATAGAATGTATCGTACTGGAAGTAATTGCCTGTAGAGCCGACTCTGCCGTCGCCGTTGATGTCGAAATTCGTCATGTCTATATCGTTGCAAAGGCAGATATAGCCGCCTATCTCTCGCTTGTCTTCGGTAAGCACCATATTCAGGAGATCCTCCGGGACTTTAACGAAAAGCGCGCAACAGTCAGCCGTAAATTCATAACCGTATCTGTCGTTTTCGACTACGATCGTCTGATTTTCGGTAACGGAGCCCCTCGCGACGGACGCGTCGGTTATCTTTCCGCCGGAAACGGCAAGAGTTTTACCGTTCATACTCGCCGCGACGATTTCGGCGTCGAACAGCGTCGCGAACAGGTCTGTTCCGTCTTTCTTCTCGATTATTCCTTTAAGCGTCGAGAAATCGACTTTATCCGCATATTTCGCAATCGGTTTAAGTACCGTTACGTTGACTTCCTGCGAAAATTCCAGGTCGTCGCCGACATAGCCGATCGTCAGGGTGGTACTTCCCGCCGCGACCGCGCTTAAAACTTCGCTTTCGGCGTCGTATTCCGCAACCGAAGTATTTCCGACCGTGACGGCGGGTTTAAGCGAATTGCCGTTTACTACAAGTTCGGGCACAAGCAGAAGTTCGGTGTCGTACGTTTCACCCTCGAAAGATTTTATCATGCCGAGGGTCAGATCGCCCGCAACGGGCTTTCCGCCGATTTTCAAAAGTACGTTATCGATTACCTTGACGGTTATTTCTTTGGTCAGGTAGGGCGACTGTATTCCTCTCCATTCGGCGGAGACGGTCAGCGTCGTTTCGCCTTTTTTAAGCGGCGTAAATACGCCGTCTTCGACCTTGCCCAATGTGTTATCCTCAAGCGTATAGGTTATAGACGCGTCGTCGTAAGCAATCCCCGCAAAGAAGACTTTACCGCCGATTTCGGCTCGGTTCAGCATGTCGACCTGCAGAAAATCATCCGATTCGATCGACAGGCTCGGCAGATTGCCGCCGAGCGTAACCGTTACGGCGCATTTCGCGTTTACGTCGCCGACCGACGCCGTTATGTCCGCTTTACCCGGGCTTACTGCGGTTATATCGCCGTATTCGTTGACCGTCGCGATTTTCGTGTCTGAAGATACCCATTCGCACGAAACGGAGGTCTTGCCGTCGCTCGTCGCCCTTACCTGAGCGATGTCGCCGACTACCATGTTTGCGGTATCGTCGCTGAGAATGATTTCGGTTATCTGCACCGACGAAGACGACGAATCGTCTTTCTTATCGGTTTTACACCCGAAAGAGCCTAACGCGAGTACAAGACTCGCCGCGAAAAGCGCGGTTAAAAAACTGAATTTTTTCATAAATCGTTATTTTCTCCCTTTACAGACTTTTAAGGAACGCATCCATCTGGTTGGTGCTGTTTTCGTCGGTATGCGAAATACCCGTCGCGTTAGCCACCGCTTTGAATTGCGTCTTGAGTTCGGTGAGTTCGGACGGCGAAAGCCTGTCGGGATACAACACAAGCATCATATACGCGGGCGAAAGCCATTCGGCGTCGATATGCCCCTTGCAGAGGTTATATTTTACCGGGTCGGAATTTCTGATTCCTTCCAGCGCGGCGTAAGCGGCATCGTAGTCTTTAAGCCACTGCGCGACCGTCGCGTAAGGCCACATATCGGGGTCTTCGAGGTTAGTCGTTCCGCTGAGAAGGGTATGACCGTTGTACATCGATCTTACGATACCCGCTCTTAAACGCACGGATTTATATATTTCCTTCATATTCTCCGCCGCGGGACCGAACATCGCGTTCATATATTTTTCGGTATAATAAGTCTGACTGCGGCTGCCGTCCCATTCGAGTTTACTGTCGAGATAAGCTTTGAGGTTGTGCCACGCCGTGCAGGTACCCGTCTGGGTTATCTGCGACTGGTTGTATATAAGTTTTACGTTGTTAGCGGCAAAGAAGGTAAACGCGTCTTCTCCGTAGAAGTTCTGAGTTTCGACAGGGTACATATAGTGGCTGAACTTGGTCGAATACGTCCAGAGGAAGATTTCGCCCGAGAGTTTGCCCCAGTTTTTAAGGTTTTCTCTGCCTGCCTCGTTACTGTCGGCGTAAATCGAAGACTGGTGATCGAAAGAACTGCTGGTCGCAAGGTATACGCTTACGCCGTCTTTAAGTTTCATTTCGGAATACGAAGTATCCGGAGCAGTCTCGGTTGCCTGATACGCAAAGAAAGTAAGCGTCAGATCGTCGCGGCGATATTCGTCGCCGAAATCGGGGTCTGCCATCGCGGCGTCTATCTTCGTGCGCAGATCGTTCATGAAGATGATTATCGACGACGCGAACGATCCGTATTTATTCTGATCGGCTATACATGCGTCGCAATAGCACGGCGGGTAGTTGTCGTTCTGCGTAAAGTTGAGTATACGCAAATCGGGGTAGTTGGTTTTATCGTACTTTTTAAGGGTTTCGATCGCCTTGGCGCAAGCGGCGTCAAGCATTGCCTCATACTCGTCGCTGCGGGTTCCGTCGGGGTTGGTTCTTCCGCCTGCCGTATAGCATAACTGATTTTTAGCCGAATTGTACCAGTTGGGATGTCGTTCGCCCCACTCGTACTCGGACAACCAGCATAGACAGTTGTGTACGCCTCTCTTTTCGACGGTATATTTACCCGTCGGTTTGCCGTCTTTATCCAGAACGGGGACCTGCCTTTCGACGTTGAACGTTATATCGCTGTAAGTCTGCGGCACGCGGAATCTGTAAGCCCAGTCGCCCGTCACGAGACGATAAAACCCGTTTGACCGGAATTCGAGGTCGGGTATATCCGTTACGTCGAAATTTTTGAGTTTAAGGTTTTTGACGTTGGTATCGATTTCGTAACAATCTTCGTAATACACGTCGAAGTTAAAGTATATGCCGAGAAAGTCGTACACGCCGTAAAGCGTACCGTTTTCGCTGCCGCCGAAAATATAAATGTTTTCGTCGACCGTAACTATTCTCGCTCCGTCTTTGGTGAGTTTGTTTTTATCGACGGTTATGCCGGACGCTCCGAGAACCGCCGTATCGCCGATAGATATATAATGCCCTTGAACGGTCGCGCCTTCGGTCTCTTTGACGACCTGAAGTTTTATGCCGGTAGCCTCGGCAAAAAAAGTAAGGAGTTCGTCTCTCGCAAAGTTGAGCGCGGCACCGGGATTTTCCGGCATTACGATTTTGTAATCACACATTTTATTCTTAACGAAGTCTTTGTCTGTGTCTTCGGCATTGAATACATGCGTGCCGTTATATTCGTCTTTGACGATTATCTTTGCGTCGGGGTCAAACTCTCCGCGGTCGGAATTATCGTCTTTCCCTCCGCCCGTCGTACATGCGGAAAGCCCGACTATGCCCGCCAGCACTGCCGACAGAGCTATATTGAAAAATTTTCTGAATTTTTTACTCATATGTTCCTCCTTGAGAAGATAAGAAAACAAAATACGGGAATGTCTTTCGCTTTTTTATTGCGCCGAAACGACTTTCAGGCGATACGACGCATACGATGCGTTGTTGTCTTCGTCGAGTACATAAACGTACACCGTATAGTCGCCCTCTTCGGTAAGAGAGAATTCCGACACGTTATATCTGACAAGGACGCCCGCGGCGTTGTATATGAAAGTTATAACGGTAAGGTCTTCGACCGCGGAATAATTATCCGAAAGTTCGTATTCCTTTATCTTATACTTGTAACCGAGCGTAATCGTCTGAACGGTGGATTCGTCCGAGCCGTCCGTAAACCGTATTTCGGGCGCGGTCGTGTCGACGACTTCTACCGACGAGGCAAGCCATGCCTTTTTACCCGCCGCATCGACGGCGGTATAGGTGATCTTATATAATCCGTATTCGGAATAGGTTATTTCGTAATCTCTGTCCGCAGGCGCGTTTTCGAGTTTTACGCCGTCCGCGCTGACCGCAGATTTGTTCGACGGCGTTTTGACCGTGACAAGCACGTTTTTGGCAAGTACGGGCGACAGCGCATCGCTCGCTATCGCGCGGTAGATAACGCCATTGTCGTTAAGGCGAACGTTGCCCGCTCCGCGCGCGGCGTGAATATACGGTTCTTTATTATCGGTTTCGGCGCGGTTCATTATCTGATCCTGAACGCTGTGAATTCTGAAAGCCGCCTCGCCTTTCAAGCCTTGAAGTACGATTTCCAGTTTTATCCGCGCATAGTCGACGGAAGATGCAAGCGGCAGATATATCTTTCTTTCGGAATCCTCGTAAAGCAGATTTCCGCTGTCGGCGTCGTATGCAAGCAGACGCTGTTTGCCGTCTTTGATGTCCTCGCTCAGATTTATCTTGTCGCCGTTATACGAGGCATAACTCTTGCCGTTTTCTTTGTAGAATCCGATTACGATGCGCTCTTTGGTATCTATATCCGTAAGCACTATGCTTAAAGTCGTGTAATTCGACTTATCGGCAGGCATTGCCCAGTTGAGCGAGAACGTCGCGAAAGCCAGCGGAGAGATGAATTCGAGCGCGTTGTCGCCCGAAGTTTTATCCGACGTAAACTCTATATACGCGGATTTTTCCGCGGAATAGTCTCCGACGAAATATGCGGCTTTATCGAGCGTACCGGTATAGCCGACGTCGACGATTTTAAGAAGTCCGCTCCGATATTCGGTTTCGCCCGCGACGTATCTGAATTCCATCGTCGAAGAACCCGTAACCGTAAATTCGTCGGGGTCGGCAACCTCGGTAAATTCCCCTCCGTCGAAAGAAACACAGACCTTATAGTCGACGGCGGTCGGATCTTTGCCGCGGAATACGTAAACGCCCGCCGACGGAAGAGTATATGCGAGACCTTTGATATAATAATCGAAGAATACCGGACGATCGACGAAACTTTCGGTTTCGTTTGCGACGCACGTTACGGTATACGACCATTCATAGGTTTTAAGTTTGTCGGCATAGGTATATACGATTTCGTATTCGCCGACAGCGGTCGGTATGAACGACATATCGTTATCGGCGATAAACGTCTTATCTCCGCATTTTGCCGCCGCGCTTACGGTAACTTCTCCGTTAAGACTTTCCGCTTTGTACGCAGGTAGGACGACTCTGACGCCCGCCTGCATCGTATCGAGAGTTTCGGTACGGAACGTCGCGGGGGTTTCGTCTACCGCGTTGACGCCGACGAGTTTTCTGCCGACGTTGCCGAACGAGTCCGCCGCGGTGTATTCTATAACGTATCTGCCTGCCGAAACCGGGGTGAAACGATTGTTCTTAACCAGAACGCTGCTTTCCGCCGTTCCGCCGTAGTTGTAGTATACTTTCGCCTTCACTTCGCCGACAAGGTGCGGATCGTAAGCAACCGCATCGAAAAGTCTGAATTCTTCGCCCGTTTTCACATAGCACTCGCCGAGTTCTTTGCCGCCGTTTACGACGATATTCGGCGCGACGTTGTCTTCGTATTTACCGTCGACAAGTCCTTCGCCGACGTACCCGCCTATCGATTCGATATACAGGTGAGTCGAAGACGTGTAGTTGCTTGCGGTCGAAACGGAAACGTAAACTTCGCCGGTCGTAAATCCGGGGAAGACTTTTCCGCATATGTCTGGGTTATAAACCTGATTGGCAAGGAATTTCCCGCCCGGATAGTTGAAATAGACGCCGCCCGTGTCGGTATCGAATGTCCACCAACCGAAGTTGTCTATCGACTTGGTTCCCGAAGAGGTAAGAGACCCGCCGTAAGTATTCTGATATACGCCGTACTCAGTACCGTCTATATAAACTTTACCGGTTATGATATTGTTGTTATACTTCGGGTCGAGACCGTAAGTTCCCTGATTAGTCGCCACCGTCCTGACGTAAACGCCTTCGTCGGTGTGTATAAACATTTCAAACGTAACGAAAACGTCGGGGTTATAACAGTCGGTAAGCGTAACGTCAACGATACCCGCCTCGAAACCTACCGGGCGGTTGCCGTTATTGTTTTTGTTGTAAGCCCAGTTGGACTTTTGCTGAAGAGCCGACGAATACATGGTTATTATGTCGTATTCCCCGCTCTTGCTGAGGTCTACGGGTTCGCCGAAAGTGAACGTATCGCCCGCGGCAAGGGTTATGTCAAGCCCCGTTCCGCCGTAACGCGTCGAAGACGCGTCGCCGTACTCGTTTTTCATTCCGGTCGAAAACACTACCGAAGAATCTTCCGAACCTACGCTCCATTTTCTCGCGGTAGCCCTGAACGTCTTCCGCGCGCGGAATTTCTTGCCGCCGAGAGTATAAACGTAAACGGCTTTGTATTCGCCCGCCGTATCGAGTAACGTTTCCGTTTCGGACAGAACCTTTCCGTCGGGCATTATCAACGCCTCGAAAGACCCCGTAAGCGACTCTCCGCCGTCGGGGACGACGGCGACTTCCGCCGGCAGCGTAAGCGCATCGCCGACGAAATAATAATCGTTTATTTCCGTTGTTTCGACTACTGCGTTTTCAGCCATAACCGCAATGCGGTTTCCCGTAAACGCAAGCGTGGACGAAACGCCTAAAACGACGGCTAACGCCGCGCCCGCAAAAAGCAAATTTTTCCTCTTTATCTTCATATTTTACTCCTTTATTCCGCCAAGCGTCATACTGCCCATAAGTTTATTGTGCAGCAGCAGGAAAAGAATAATCGTCGGCAGCGCAAGTATCATACAAGCCGAAATGACTATCGTGACCTTACCGCCGAAATCGTTTGAAAGTTTGCCCGAAGGCAACAGGTATATGAAATACGCAAGCGTCGGGTGCGTCGGCATATACAATTCTATCGACGAAAAGTCGTTCCAGAAAAATATAAACCTTATAAGCAACACCGAGCCTATCATCTTCGCCGCGAGCGGCATATATATCCTGAACATTACCACGAACTGCGATGCGCCGTCTATTTCGGCAGCCTCGCTGTAAGTGTCCGGCATGCCCTTGAAAAACTCGTAAAACACGAGGAAGTACATACCCGTAAAACTGCAACGCTGAATGAAGTTACCGTACCATGTGTCGTACAAGCCGAGGTTTCTCAAAAGCAACAATTCCGACGGATACGCGCCGACAATCGGCAAAGTCATTACTATAAGCACGACCATATACACCGCTTTACTGAATTTATAGGGGTACTTGGCGCACATATAAGCCATTATCGCCGGGATTATAGCCTGCAGAAAACCGTTGCCGAGCGAATACAACAGAGAGTTCATCAGCATCGTGAAGAAATTCTGTTCGCTGACGTGCTGAACAAGTTTCTGTCCCGAATAGAAACTGGTGTCGGCGGTATAATGAAACTGCCTTATGACGTCGGTATAATTTTTGAATTGAAAAAGCGTATAATAACTGCTGTATTCGTCACCCTTTATAGTCTTCGGCAAGCCGAGTACGTTGTCGATGAAGTCCGATTCGCTTTTAAGCGAAGTAAGAAATCCCCATAAAAGCATGACGACTATCGACAAAAGATAGAGTATCAGAACGGCGCAGATAATGCCGACGGCGATTTTCATGCCATTTCCGCTTATCCGCTGTCTTTCCCTTGTTCTGTTTTTCATGTTTTTTGCCCCCCTTAAGACAGCGACGGTCCGAGTTTTGCCATGACCTTTCTGGTAATCAGGACTATGGGCAGAGTTATCGCCGTAAGGACGATACCGAGCGCGGCAAGTTGCGAATAAGTGAGTTCGTCGGGGAAGTTCGGATTTTCGCGGACGTTGCCGGCAAGACTCTTTATAAACAGGAAGTAGCCGAAACTCGACAACCCGTAGTCGTCCGCCCATACGCCGAAAAACGCGAACAGGCTGAGTTGGTGAGTAAACACGCCCGTAAGCGATATGACGACGAAGGTCGTAAACGTAGACCATATCATCGGCATGGTAACGTGGAAGAATTCCTGCACGATGTTCGCGCCGTCAAGTTGCGCCGCCTCGACTATCGAGCCGTCTATTCCGCTCATCGTACCCGTAAACATCATTACGTTTACGCCGAAAGATATCCACACGTTGTAGAAAAGTATTGTGGCTATTCTCGTTTTAAGCGGAGCGTCTATCGACAAAAGCCCGTATTCGGCGTGAAAAACCGCCTTGTATACCTCGTCGACGATACGGCTGAACAGAGTAACGAAAATTATGCTTGATATTATCTGCGGCATAAACAACATTACTTTGAACGTACCCGCAAGCAGGAATTTCTTGTAGATATAGAACGAGAAAACGAGCGCGAGCGGCAACCCGATAAAGAGTTCGCACGCAATCATTCTCAGCGACATCGCGATCTTGCTCCACCCCTTGCCGATGGTCTGAAAAGCCACACGGAAGTTGTCGAACGCGGCGAACTGCTTTTCGTAACCCATTCCGCTGTCGGGAATGGCGAAACGCTGAAACGCGACGACCAGCGAATTGAAGTTGACGTATATATAAAATATACAGAACTGCAACACCGGCAGAGCCACGACGGCGATATAGAAGAGCAGTCTCTTCGTTTTTTTAGACAGAACTTTACGTTCGGTCGTCTTTAATGTGTTTTCCATTTATTCCTCTTTAAGGCATATATTTTCCGTGAATCGGCGCGAGCGGCGGCGTCAGGAAAGCGTCCAGGTGCTTTCGCTTATGCCGGTGTTCGCGAACACTTCTTCTACCGTCTTGCCCGCTTTATACGCGGCGTAATAACTCGAGTATTTCGTACTGCCGAAAGTCGGAGTTATCGACGGCGAAGAGAAGTGAATTTTAAGGGCGTTCTGAATTCTCTTTATTTCCTGATCGCCCGAACCGTAATATACGATATTCGCCTTACGCGAAAGGTTATATACGTCCTGTTGATAAGACGAAAGCCCGTTTAATTCGGTGCCCGAAAGCGTATAATTTATAGGTCTCGTGATACCGGTAAGAGCGGTGAAAGCCCTTAATTCCGCGTCGCTGTACAAGAATTTAAGGAAAGCCTTGCACGCGTTCACGAGGTCGGTATTGTTCTTTATGTTGGCGTTGATATACGCGTAAGCGATACCGTTGTCGAGAAGGGTTGCCTTATCCGCCTCGGCGCCGTCGGCTTTCGCCTCGACCGAACCCGTTACGAGAACGGGCAGGCGCATACAGCGAACTTCTCTTTCGCCCGCGTCATCGGGTTTTTTCTTGTTGTATTCGCCGAAGTTGTCGACGTCGACGGATTCGTTATACCAATAAGAACCCTCTAAAAGGAACGCTCTCGGCTTGTGGTTACGATCGTCGAGACCTCCGTCGATGAATTTCTTCTGAACGGCGGTATGCTGATCCTGACTGCTGACTTCCGACGCGAAGAACCCTTCGTTCATCATAATCTGAATAAACGCGGTGGCGTAATATCTGGCAGCCGATCTGTAAGCGAGATAACCGTTCGCTTTTGTTATGGTCGTTTTCTCGGTTATCGGTTTTTTAACGTAATCGATGCCGGTGAAAAGATTTTCGTTCGTATAGCCCGTAACGACTTCGACTTCTCCGTCGAGACTGTAAACGGTCTGCAATTCGTCGTAACCCGCAAGCGACGCCCAGAGACCTTCTACGAGGTAGTTCGTATAATAAAGGTACTTGCCGCTTACGGTAAATGCCGCCATATTGACGTCGTCTTTGATGAACTTCGCAAGAATGATCATCTCTTCGAGCGAAGACGGAAGTCCGTCGTCCTCGGTGCCGTAAACGCCGTCGGGACCGCATGACTTATCGGTGTTTTCGTCCTCGACGAGATACAGCGTGCCGTAATCGGTGTCGGCGACGTTGCCGGTCTCCTCTTTCGCAATATACCAGTTGTGGTTGTCAAAGGCGTCTTTATCGTAAATAAGCCCCGGGAACCATTCGTAATGCGGAAGAGCGTAATATTTTCCGTCGGAACCTTTAAGTCCCTCTCTCGCGCTCTCTCTTATCTTGCTTTCGAGCGTTACTCCGTCCGCTCCGACTTCGGTCATTATGTCGTCGAGGGGAAGAATGCTCTGACTCTGCGCGAGTTCGTATATATCGGAATACCTCTCGTCGAAGATTATCTGATAACCCGAAGACGTAAGCGTCGAACTGTCCGCCTGAGTGTTTGAAACGTCTATATAGACGCCCTTTTTACCGGTTTCAAAAGACGTATCCTTGTTAGCCTCCTGAAATCTTTCGGCTGCCTCGTCAAGCCATTTTCTGCCGATTCCGCCCGGGAAGTTCTGAACGTGAATCTGCGTGGCGTTCTTCGCCCAGTCGGGGACCTTGCCGTCGTCGGGCGTATTGTTTCCGCATGCGGTAAGCGACAATGCCGTAAGTCCGCTTAAAATAAGCGCGGTGAGTTTTTTTACTTTCATAAATTTTCCTCCGTCAAAGGGATTCTTCTTCGCCGTTCGGCGAAGAAGAGGGTACCCTCTTTGATTTTATTTTTTCCGACACAATCGGGTCGGGTTTTACCTTGTTGAAATTTCAGAATTTAACGGGTAACGGGTTTTCGGCGTGTGCCGTTTCGATGACGTTTATCGTCATAGCCGACTGATACAGCGGAACGGCGAGTTCCGCGCCCTCGGTGATCACCTTATACAGATTTGCGTATATCCCCGCCGTGCCGACGTCGAACGCCGTGCCGTCGTAAGAACCCGATTCCTCGTGTACGTTGAGTTTTTCGACGCAGTAGAGAGGATTGCCGTTTTCGTCTTCGAGGAAGTGTTCGATAACGGGTTTTTCGGGGTTTTCGCCGTCTTTTATATATTTAAGAGTATATTTCGTCGGCGTCGATTTAAGCGTTCCCTTCGAGCCCTGCACCTTTATGTTGTAATCGCTGAAAGCGTCTGTCGAATTCATCTCTATGTCGACAAGAGGTTTGTTCGGCGCGGTAACGAGAATTTTAACGTAGTCTTCGGCGTCGCCGCTGGTAAGCGCGGTATCGAGTCTGGAATATACGACCTCGGTATTTTCGTCGAACCCGAGAAAACCGAGACCCATCGCTATCGGGTGCGGGCCGGTATTATATGCGCTGCCGCCCATATGTTTCTGCATCGTCTGCCAGTCCCAGCGACGGGCAAGGGCGTTATAGCGTATGCTCACCTGTTTGACGTCGCCAAGAAACCCGTCTTCTATCAGTTTAAGTGCATGAAGATAAAACGGAGCGAGTTGGGTATTCTGGAATACCGCAAGAACGACGCCGTTGTCTTTCGCCGTTCTGATAAGCGTTTCGCACTCGAACCGGTTTCTCGCAAACGGCTTTTCGACCATTACGTTTTTCTTGTGTTCGAGCAGATCTTTTGTTATCGCAAAGTGCATATCCGAAAAAGACGCGTTGACGACAAGGTCGACGTCTTTATCGAAGAGTTCGCGATAGTCCGCAAAAGTTTCGCACCCCGGATAGAGGTCTTTCGCCTGATTTCTTCTTCTCTCGTCGGCATCGACGACGTATTTGACATTATAATATAAATTTCTCTCCGAACGACAATAAACGCCGTGAATGTCGCGTCCGCTTCTGCCCTGTCCGATGATTGCCAGATTCAACTTCTTCATGTGAATACTCCTTTCCGTTTTATGGATATTAACAAAAATAAACTATTTTTTATAAATTCTATTGCAAAATAAAATCTTCGGTATTATACTTTAATCGTGACCCGACGCGATTCTACGCCGATCGGGAAAAACCCAAAACCTTTATCGAAGGTGACTTTATGGATATTTCAAACGAAAACCTCGTATACAACCACAGATATTACAAGACACCCGCCGCATCTCCCGAGGCGTTTATGAAACACTCGCACAACACTTACGAACTGATATTTTTCGAAAAGGGCAACGTTACTTACTTTATCGAGGGCAAAGGCTATAAACTGAAGAAAAACGACCTCGTGTTTATCCGTCCGATGAAGTTCCATTACGTCGACATTCAGCCGGATTCGGAATATTCGCGTTTCAACATCGCTTTCGGCGATTCTTTCGTCGGTAAAAAACTTCTCGATTCCGTTCCCGAAGAAATCGAACTCGTTCACTGCCCCGAGGAGTGCGTCGTCACGGAAATTTTCGCAAAAACCAATTACTATGCGGCACACCTGGACGAAGATTCTTTTACAGACGTTCTTGCGGCTCTGCTTAAAGAACTTTTTTACAGCCTGAGAATTTCGGAAAACGAATTCTTCATAGATTCTTCAAAACTCTCGCCGATACTCGGCAAAGCCGTTGACTATATCAACGACAATCTCTTTACCGTAAAAGACATAAAAGAGGTTGCGGACAAGTTGTACGTCAGCGAACAATATCTGTTCCGTATTTTTCAGAATCAGATAAAGATAAGCCCGAAAAAATATATCAACAACAAGCGACTTTTATTCGCTCAGTCGATGCTGAGGCAGGGGATGCGTCCGACGGACATTTACGAAAAATGCGGATTCGATTCTTACCCCGGATTTTACAAACAGTACGTCGCGACTTTCGGATACGCCCCTTCCAAAGAAAAACCTGCCGCAACTCTGCGTTAATTCTCTTTTTTACCGTTTACGAAAACGGCGGAAACGTTTACGTCGTCGTCGAAAACCGCTATGTCGGCGTCGTACCCCGTCGCCAATCTTCCTTTCTTTATTTTCAGCAGTTTTGCGGGCGTTTCGGTTATCGGCTTTACGGCGGTAACCATGTCGAAACCGCATTCTTTTGTCATTACGCGAACCAATCGGTCGGTCGTGGCGATACTCCCCGCGAATGCCGAACGGTCTCTGAGTTTACAGACCCCGTCTTCGACTATAAACGCCGTTCCGCTCATTACCCCCTCTGTTATATCAGTACCCGCTATTTCGAGACTGTCCGTGCAAAGGACGGTCCTGTCCGCGCCCTTTATCTTTATTATCATCTTTATCAGTTCGGGCGGCAGATGTTTTCCGTCGGCTATTATCTCGGCGTAAAGTTCGTCGCGCAGAAACGCGCTTTCTGTTACTCCGAGCGAACGAAACCCGTGGTCGCGCGTAACCGTAGACGTACACGAATACAGGTGAGTCACGAGATTGCAACCGTTTTCGATCGCCGTTTTCATATCGTCGTATTTCGCATCGGTATGACCCGCCGACGCTATTATTCCGTGGTCCGTCAGATACTTGCAGAATTCGCCGTTTTTATCGTTTTCGGGCGCGTACGTCCATCGCGATATACTGTCTCCGAACTCTTCGATCAGGCTTTTGTAATCGTCTTCTATCGGCGGAGTTATAAATGCGGGACATTGCGCTCCGCACTGTTTCGCCGACAGATACGGACCTTCGAGATGAACCCCTACGACGTCGCTTTTAATCCTGCCGGACTTTTTCGCCGCGACTATGGTTCCGACGGCTTTTTTCATCGTCGGGAATGCCCCCGCGGTTACGGTCGGCAATATCGCCGTCGTCCCGTGCGTCAGATGAAAGTTACAGGCGGATACGGCATCCTCTTCTGTCCCGTTTATAAACGGATGTCCTCCGCCTCCGTGGGTGTGCATGTCTATAAACCCCGGCGAAACGTATCTGCCCGTAAAATCGTAACGTTCGTCGGCAGGCTTACGTTCTTCGTAAAACCCGTCTATAAGACCTTTATCTATATATAAGTACCCCGAACGCAAACCTTCGGGAGTTATTATTTTGTCGCTTTTTATCTCTATCATAAAAGTGCGGAACTCTTATCGTCGAGATATAATTTCGCATTGTCTCTCGTCCTTAAAATACTCGCCGGGCAATGTTCGTCTATCCTTCCGTTTATCGTTTCGTAAACCGCTTTTGCCTTTGTCGCCGCGGGTACTATACAGAACAGCCACGGCGCGGCTACGAGAGTGGGAACGGTCAGAGTCATCGCGTGCGTCGGAACTTCTTCGATCGTCTTAAAGCATCCGTCGTTCACTTGCTGATTGCGGCAGATTTCGTCGAGTTTAACGGGTTTTACAACCTTTTTATCGTTGAAATCCGCAACGTCTGGGTCGTTGAACGCTATATGTCCGTTTTCGCCTATACCCATTACGACTATATCGGTCGGATTGGCTTTAAGCAGTTCGCCGTATCTTTCCGCCTCTTTTTCGGGGTCTTTCGCCGTAATATCTATGTAATTCACGCTTTTGAACGGAACAAGCCCGAATATATGCGCCTTTAAGAAATTCCCGAAACCCTGCGGCGCGGCTTTGTCAAGCCCTATATATTCGTCCATATGATATGCGTTCACTCTGTTCCACTCTATCGTTTTGTCTTCGACCAGAGATTTCAGAACGTCGTTCTGCGACGGAGCGGCAGCAAAAATCATATTGATTTCATTCTTTTTGACAAGTAACTCCTTGATTTTAGCCGCAACGTCTTTCGCCGCGGCATCGCCCATAAGCGTTCTGTTTTCAAAAATTTCTACCTGTAATTTATCTTTTACAAACGTCTTCATAACAAGTCTTTCAATTTTTCCACAGCGTCCGTAAACGCCGCTTTTTGATCCTCATATTTATAAGGGTTATCGAAACTCTTTCCCACAAGCGCGTTAAGACCCGAAAAAGTCTGTAAATGCGGCTCTAATGTTATAAACGTGTCTTTTCCGCCGTTTACTTTGTAGTCGTCGAGTATTTCTTTAATCTTCGCCTCTCCTTTGCCGGCGGGAACTATCTTCCCTGAGTAAAACGCGTCTTTTATATGGAAATACTCGATATAATCGGAGAGGAGCTTATACGCCGCCATAGGGTCGTAGCCATCCAAAACGAAGTTGCCCATATCGAAAACGCACCTCATTCTGCCGCCGAAATATTCGACTATTTCAAGGCATTTTTCAGGGCTTTCGCCATAGATAAGAGCCTCGTTTTCGTGGCATAAGGTAAGCCCCGTACCGTCGGACAAATCGACAAGTTTTTCGATTCCGTCATAAATTTCGCCATTGCATTTATCGAACGGCGTTTCCTTTGAATAAAAGGAGAAAATTCTAACGTTTTTCGCGCCTAAAATATTCGCAGTTTCGTAAACTCTTTTCGCGGTTTCGTAGTGTCCGTTCAAATCGCCTTTTATATCGATTTTGCCGAGCGGCGAACCTATCGACGAAACTCTGATTTCATAATCATCAAGTATTCTTTTAGTTTCTTTTACTTCGCTTTCCGTTAAAGTCGAAACGTTTTTACCGTTTACTCCACGAAGTTCAATATACTCTATTCCGAATTTATTTAACGCTTCGCATTGCTCTTTCAAACCGTCCGCATATTCGTCCGCAAAAGCGGATAAAATAAGTCTGTTTTTCATTTTATAACTCGAATTTATTTACTTTTTCTTCGTTTCCGCTTTTCATAGAGCGATTAACGGCATTCATAACGAACACGGTGGATATAAATTCCGCGTAATCGCGCCCCTTGCCGCCGTTTAACATCGAATAAAATTCATCGAACTCGGTGTTAAAACATTCGCTGTCGCTCGTTATAGGGAATGTCTCTCCGTCGTTTGTGTTCTCGGTTGCGCGCATAGCGTAATAAACGTAGTTCCCGTCAACAAAAAGACCGATTATATCGTAGTCTTCGTATCTGAAAACTACGGTTATTGTCCTGCCGTTTTCAAACGTCCTGACGCTCAACGGATAGTAACCGAAAATAGTCGAAACGATTCCGATTAAATGTTCGCAATAAAAGAAAAACCCGCCGAAATCGTTCTTAAGCGAAATAGGCGCGCGGACAAGTCCGCCGAATGTCTTTCCTTCGACGTTGTTTTCGCGGTCGTGTTTAAGTTTTTGCACCCAATCGACGTGTATGCACGACGAACCGCCCGTAAGTCTTACCCCCGCCGCTTTGCACTCTCTTGCCAGTTTAACAGCCTCGTCCTCGCTTATGGTGACGGGTTTGTCTATAAACATAGGCACTCCGCTTGCTATATAAGGCTTTGCAAACTCATAGTGCTGATTTCCGCGGCGTGCCGTTACGATTACTCCGTCGACTTTGCCGACCGCCTCGTCGTAAGAATCCATGACTTTGACGCCGTATTTTTCGCTTAATTTTTCTGCCGCGCCGGCATCCGTACTGTAAACGCCGATAACTTCGACGTCTTTATACTTTTCGTCGTTTTTAATAAAACCTAAAAACGTATCGGCATGCGAATTTTCACAACCTAAAATTACTATCTTTTTCATATTTTAATCTCCTTTCCGTCGGACGAGTAGGTCGCAAGCAATATTTTCATGGTCTTAGAACCCTCGTAAAAATCTATACCGAATTTTCTGCCGCTCTCTATGCAATCGTAGAAATCCGATATAAGTCTTTCGTGGCTCGAACCCCATTCTTTTTTGCCGCGCGTCGGTTTATCTTCGCCCGCGGCTATACGCTCTCCGTTTACGAACAGTTCGTCGCCGATAAGCATCGCCGTCTTTTCTTTGGTAACGAACGTAAGCACGTTCGGGAAACACGTTTTCGACGCGTTGGTCGCATTGAATATAACGTTACGGTTTTTACCGAGGTCGTACACGGCGTGTACGGTATCTTCGACTTCGATTACCCCTTTCAGCGAATCGTTGAAACACCGCGCCGTAACGCTTTCGGGCATTCCGCATACCCACTGCATAAGGTCAAGCGAATGTATCGCCTGATTGATAAGCACCCCTCCGCCTTCTTCGGTTTTCGTTCCGCGCCATCCGGCAGATTCGTAATATGCTTTATCCCTTACCCATACGAGGTTGACGTATGCCGCTTTAACGTCTTCCGCACGGATAATCTCTTTGAGTTTCCTCTTTGAATCGTCGTATCTCGTCTGAAAACACACCCCGAGCCGCGCCTTGCTTTTTCCGACTGCGGTTTCAAGTTCTTCGAGTTGTCTTTCGTTAATAGCCAAGGGTTTCTCGGTCAGTACGTTTATGTCTCTTGCGAGAGCCTCTTCCGCCATGGGCGCGTGCAGATAATGCGGAGTGCAGATATGCACGACGTCTATACTCTCATTGTCGAGCATTTCGACGTAATTCGTATATTCGTTCGCACCGAGCGAGTATTCTTCGTTCGCGCGCGCAACTTTTGTTTTATCGACGTCGCATATCGCGACGATTTTTCCGCCGAGGCTTTTTACCGCCTCGATATGCAGGGGAGATATAGCCCCCAATCCTATTATTGCTACTTTCATCGCACTTATTTTAACATAACGAAAATGAAAAGTAAATAAACGAATTTAACCGTTTACATTAACAAAACTAAACTATTTAAGGCAAAAAGAAAAAGCCCGTCGGGCTTTCAGTCTTTTTCGTAAATGCTTACCGAAGTTTCGCCGTCGGTCTCTGTCAGATGAACGACTATTTTTTCTTTCATCGAAGACGGGACGTTCTTTCCGACGAAATCGGCGCGGATAGGCAACTCTCTGTGCCCGCGGTCGATAAGTACCGCAAGGCGGATGCTGTTCGCCCTGCCGACCGAAAACACTGCGTCTATCGCGGCGCGCGTCGTTCTGCCGGTAAACAGAACATCGTCGACGAGTATCACGTCTTTTCCCTCTACGGCTTGCCGCGCGAGTTCGGTTTTTACCTTTACTTCTTCTCTTACGTCGTCGCGGTAATGGGTTATATCGAGTTCGTACAACGGCACGTCAACGCCCGCGTTCAACAGTATATTTCCTTTTATTATTTTCGCCAAAGGAACACCGCGCGTTTTTATGCCTATAAGCACGACGCCGTTAAGGTCCTGCGAACGCTCTATAATCTCGTAAGAAAGTCTGGTCATAGCGCGTTTAACGGCTATCTCGTCAAATAACAAGGTCTTGAATTTCATATATTTATCGCCTCTTGAACGGAAGTTTGTATTATAATCTTATCATTTTTTAAGCGACCCGTCAACGCTTTCGACAAAAATAAGCGCGAAAAAACAAAAGGTCTGTCGTTTCGTCATTCCGCATATATTATCATAAAAGAAAAAAGGATTTTGCGTCTATGGGTAAAAACAGATCCGTCGCGCTTATCGACGAAGTAACCGCGGGGTTTTCGTCGTCGGGTGAAAAAGTACGCGGCGTAGCGGTTTTAACGAGCGATAAAAATCAAAGGATTTTCAGACTTTCGCTTATAAATCTCGCCCCGGTTTCGGGCGAAGGATATTTTCTTTTTCTCCTGTCGGACAAAGCGGAAATATTCGCCCTGAAAAACGTCGGCGGAATAGAAACCCCGGTCGGATGCGGCGGCGAAGACGTCGCCGCCGCGATTATATGCAGGCAAAACGGAGAATTCGTGCCGGTGGCGTACGGAGCGTTTTCCAAAAACGCGAAATCCGTAAAGGAGATGATAGATTACGCGCAGAATATGCTTGACTCAGGCGCGGACGGCGCAGCGGCGGCGAAACCTGACGCTCAGGTCGAGGCGTACGACGACGAAGTCGTTGCCGCCGAAAACTACTACGCATTCGCCGACGACGGATCGGAAATAAAGGAGAACGGTTATGGAAAAAGCAGAGGCGTTGAAGATGAAAATGGGAACGCTGAAAGCGGCGGCGAAAGCCGCGAAGAAAAAGAAAAATACGATTTTACGCCTTTCGTCGATGAAACGCAAAACGTGTCTGGCGACACTTATTTCGATAAAATAAAACCGCAGATAGAGCGATTGTTTGCGGATTACCCCGAAGAAAAATCTCTGAGCGAAGTCGTACCCGACAGTCGCTGGGTCAGAATAAAATACGACGACGGCGAATATTACGTCGTCGGTGTATTATACGATAAAGACCGTCCGCTTTACCTGTGTTACGGCGTGGAGGGAAGGTACGGCGAAAAACCCGAGAAAATAAACGAATACTGTTCGTTCATTCCGTCGTCTTTATTCAACCTGAAAGGCGACGGCTACTGGGTTATGTTCCAGCGCGCGACGAACGGCGAATGCGTAAAATAAGTTTACATATTCTTAAATGTATGCTATAATTTTTACGGACGCCGACCCGAAATCGCGGCGGCGAGGATAAAACAGATGGTAAAACTGTGGATAAAAGTTTATAAGCACGACAAGATAATAAAGCAGACGGTAGTCGAAAAAGACGAAAAATTCTATTATTCAAAATTCCCGGAATATCTGTCGGAAGGGTGCTACGCTCTTGACGAGGCTACGCCCGTCGTGCTTAAAAATCATATAATGAACTTCGCGAAATATCACATGACGGTTTTTAAGCCGTCCGATTTCATCGAATCTTTCAACTACGATCGAATGACGGTCGAGAACCTCGACAGATAATCCGTCGGTTTGTCCGTCCGCGAATAAAATCTTGAAATCTGCCGAAACTGTAACCGATGAAATTTTCGGCTTATTTATCTTTCGTATGGGTTCTGACGGTATGTTTCGATTTGCTTACCGAGGCGATCTTTTCTTTCAATCCGTTGGAATATATCTTCGGCGCGGGATCTTTCGCCGTAAGACTTATCTATATTCTCGGCGGGGTCGGCGCATTGTTTTTCGTGCTGTTCGTCGTTATATACAAACCTTTCAGATCTCTGTCGAAATAACGAACGATTAAAGCCGTCGCTTTCGCGTCGGTTTTTTATTTATTCCGAAAATCGCTTGACCGATAACCGCCGAAGTTATAATATAACGATATCGTAAAAACGAGGATATAAAAAAATGAAGACGTTAAAGACCGTTCAGACGATTTCAAAAGTCGGGAAAATTTTAAGCAAAATAGCATTCATCTGCTCTGTAGTCGGATTTTTCGGTTGCGTTATCGGCATTATGACGATTGCGATTTGTTCGGGCACGGTAACGATAAACGGCGTGGATTTTCCGACGTATCTTACCGAAAACACCGACGTTACGACAGGAATTTTGTATTCTTACATATCGGCGGGTGCGATTTATTGCATTGCCGGCGCGGTAAATTCTTTCTTTGCGGAAAAATACTTCGCGAAAGAACTGGAAGACGGTACTCCGTTTACGTTCGACGGATCGGAAAAACTTATGAAACTCGGAATTCTGACGATCTGTCTGCCGTTGGCGGCATCGATATTGTCGTCGATAATCTACGGCATAATAAAACTTGCCGAACCTTCTGCCAAACCGGCGGATTCGGGTATCGCGGGTTCGCTGACTCTCGGCGTAATGTTTATAATCCTTTCGCTTATATGTAAACTCGGCGCGGAAGAAAAATCACAACAAAAAGACGCCGTTAAGGCGTCTTCCGAAAAAGAAAATTCCGATTTATGAATTTATAACGGCGGGAGTTTTCTTCCATTTGTTCAGTTGAACGACGTACAGCGCGACGCCGACTATAGCCGTAATGCTTTCCGCGACGGGGAACGCTATCCATGTGTAATTCAGACCGATAAGCGAAAACAGATAAAACAGAGGTATCAGACCGAAAATCTGTCTCAAAAGCGTAAGTACAACGCTCGGCACGGAATTTCCTATCGACTGAAACAGCGTCGGTATTATAAAACTGAAAGTCGCCGGGGCAAAACTTATACCTATTATCGGAAACGCTATTTTACCGATCGACAACACCTTTTCTGTCTTATTGAAAACCGATATTATCTGCGTCGGCAAAAACTCGAAACAGATTATACCTATAAGCATGGTTACCGCGCTTATAACGAACGAGCAGTTCATTATCGATTTTATCCTGTCGTATCGCTTTATCGCGTAATTGTAACTTATAACGGGCACTATACATGTCTGCAACCCGATAAGCGGTATCCAGAAAAACGACTGAACTTTATAATATAAACCCAGTACGGTGACCGCCTCTTTGCAAAACGTCGCGAGAATGGCGTTCAACGCCACTATGTATACGGTGAAAGCCGATTGCATAAGTATCGAAGGATAACCGTAGTAGTATATTTTTTTAATATACCGTCCGAAACTTTTAAGTTCGGGCGGTTTTCTTAGTCCCTTTACGCCCGTGATGATCGCCGCGACTATCTGCCCTATAATAGTCGCGATAGCCGCACCCTCGACCCCGAGTTCGGGGAATATCCACCAACCGAATATAAGAACGGGGTCTAAAATGACGTTTATAACGGCACCGGTAATCTGCGCTATCGTCGGCAGCAACATATTGCCTTCCGCCTGATGAACTTTAGTAAAATTGCCTTCGGTAAAAACGCCTATACTGCCTATACATACTATTATTCCGTACCGATAGGCATAGTCCTGAGCGATTTTATCCGTACACTGAAATTTTATAAACGGTTTGAGTACGAGAACCGATAAAACCGAAAAGACAATCCATGTCGCGACGGATAATACCGCGCCTACGCCCGCCGTATAGTTGGCGTCTTTCTCTTTTTTTTCGGCGTACAGTTTAGCCATATATGTATTTACGCCGACGCCCGTACCTACGGCAAGCGCGATTATTATCAGTTGCATCGTATAGATGACCGAAAGCGCGTTCAGACCGTTACCTGCAGGGTCGTATTTACCTATAAACAGACTGTCTACCACGTTGTAAAGAGCCTGTATAAGCAACGCTGCCATAACGGGCGGCGCTATTTTCAATAATATTTTTATCGGTTTTTCCGTCCCGTAAAACGCCGGGTCTCTCTGTTTTACCATAATTATAAGGGTTTCTTTTTTATTTTTCCGTTAAGTCTGGGATATTCGGGCGGTGTCGGCGACACTTTTTCAACTTCTATAATATCGCGTATTCCGCTGTCTTCGGGCAGAGAAAACTCATACACATCGTTTATTCTTCCGCCTAAAATTTCTATCGCTTTTTCGGCCTCTTTGATCTCTTCTTTCGCCTGCCCCTTGAACGCGACGAATTTGCCGTTCGTTTTTACGAAAGGCATACAGTATTCGGATAAAACGTTAAGCCTTGCTACCGCCCGTGCGACGGCATAATCGAATTTTTCGCGATAATTTTTATCTCTGCCGAGTTCTTCGGCTCTGCCGTTTATTATCTTTATTTTCTTCAGCCCCAGTTTATCGGCGACGGTCGATAAAAATTCGCATTTTTTTTCCGTTGCCTCGACACAGGTGAAATACAAATCTTCTCTTAAAATTTTATTCGGCAAAGAGGGAAATCCTCCCCCCGAGCCTATCTCTATAACTTCCGCGCCTGTTGAAAACTTATCCACATAAAGGCAACTGTCCAGAAAGTGCTTTACGATTATTTCTCTGTCGTCGGTTATCGAAGTTAAGTTGAATTTCGCGTTATATTCTTTGAGTAACGAAGAAAACTCGTCGAATTTTTCCTCTTGTTCGTCGCTTAAAGATATTCCGTATTTTCCGAATAAATTTTTCATAAACTGAATTTTAACATTTTTGAGCGATTTGTCAACCTAATTAATGCAATTGTGTATAAATAATTAACAACCGTCTGTTTTATCGCTTTTCCCGCCATATTTTTTCATTACATTGAAAAACGGAACGATTTTTTCTTGCTTTTTTATCTTTTATTTTATATAATATATAAAAGCGATTTTCGTTTGTGGCGACGATAAATAAATAACGGTTTTTCAAAAGTGGACAAGTTCCGCTTTGTCTACCGCCGTAAACATTTATTAAACCGTCGACGCACATTTTTATAAAATCGAAAATTGTAGATAAAATAAGCAATTTTAATGTGTTTATATGCGGTTGTCCACAAATAAACCGAGCCTACTGTTTCTATTACGAAATAAATAAAAAAATATATAATCTATCATAAGGCGACGCAAGCGAAGGAGAGTAAAATGAAAATAATCGTCAACGGCACCGATCTGTCTAACGCCGTAATGAAAGTTTCTAAAGCGATAAGCGTAAAGACGACCAATCCCGTACTCGAAGGTATTAAACTTTCGGTAAGAGGAGACAATCTCACTCTGACCGCCACGGATACGGAAATAGGCATAGAAAAGACCATTCCCGCCGAAACTTTCAAAGAGGGCGATACGGTTGTTCCCGGCAAGATGTTCGCCGAACTCGTAAAAAAACTCGAAAACGAAGATCAGGTCGAAATTTATCTCGAAGAATTGAACAAACTTAAAATAGTTTACGGCGACAGCGTGGTATATCTTTCCGCGCTTTCGGCGGAAGAATTCCCTGTCATAAAGAAAAATCTTAAAGAGAAATACATAACGCTCGGTCAGAAGGATTATAAAGACGTCGTAAACAAGACCGTTTTCGCATGTTCCACGGACGAATCCCGCCCGATACTCAAAGGGTGTCTGTTCGAGATTAAAAACGGCGAACTCAAATGCGTCGCGCTCGACGGGTTCAGAATGGCGGTAGCGAAAACTCCGATAAAAGAGAGCAGCGGAGATTTCAGAATGATAATACCCGCAAGGTCGCTTGCCGAAATATCCAGAATGCTCGAAAACGACGATGCCGATCTTACGGTCGTTTCCGAAGACAATTCTCTTATGGTCGAAGAGGGCGGTACGGTTTTCGTAAGCCGTCTTTTAGAGGGAGAATTCATAAATTACGAACAGATTATCCCCCGCGAGTTCGTAACCGTAGTCAAAGCGGAAAGAGAGGCTTTGCTCAGCGGTCTCGAAAGGGCTACGATAGTCGCAAAAGACGCGAGGAACCTCGTTAAACTCGAAATAAGGGAAAACGACATAAACATAAAGGCAAATTCCGAGAAAGGTAACGTAAACGAAAACGTAACTATTAAAAACGACGGGAACGACCTCGATATCAACTTCAACGTAAAATACCTCAGCGACGCGCTCAAAGCGTCGTCGGACGAATACGTTTTCCTTAAATTCGTAGGAGAAATCGCACCCGCGATAATAACCCCGATCGAAGGCGACGAATATGTATTCCTCGTTCTTCCGATAAGAATAAATTAAAATTCGTAAACGAGAGTTATAGAGTTGACAAAAGTCAACAAAAAAAGTATAATTTCAAAAGCAAATAATCGGCGAAGTGTAAAATCGCGCGAATATACAGGAGTAAAAGAAAATGAAAAGAACTTATCAACCCAAAAAGAAGACCAGAAACAAAGTACACGGTTTCAGAAAGAGAATGGCTACAACCGCCGGCAGAAAGGTTCTGAAGAGAAGAAGAGACAAGGGTCGTAAACGTCTTACCTATTGATTTGATAAACAGACTTAAAAGAGAGAGCGATTTTAATAAAATTTTTTCAAAAGGGAAAAGAGTTTATGCAAAATCGCTCGTTATGCTTTATATAAAAGGCGACGAACTTAAAATAGGTTATTCCGTAAGCAAAAAACACGGAAACGCGGTAATCAGAAACCGTATTAAAAGGCTTATGCGCGCCGCGACGAGAGAGGTTTTCAAAGATATAAAAACCCCTCTTTATATAGTATTCATGCCTAAGAAATCCGAAGAATATTCTTTCGATAATTATCTTTCGGATATGAAATATTGCATCGGCAGAGAGAATATAAAGTGAAAAAGATAAACCCCGTGAACGGATTTTTTATAAAAATACTCAAATTTTATAAAAAGCACGTTTCGGTCGCGCTTAAAAGCGGTTGTATTTTCACGCCGACGTGCAGCGTATACGCGATAGAGGCGTTGGAAAAACATTCGTTTTTTATAGCTTTGTTTCTCATTATATGGCGTATACTTCGCTGTAACAGGCTTAACAAAGGCGGGTTCGATCCCGTTCCGGATAACTATAATCTGAAAAAGTGGCTTATTTGATAAAACAGGAGTAAAATGGCAATTTCAAACTTACTGGCGGGCGTACAGGTATCGCTTATCGGGTCGATCGGCAGCGTCAGTTATAAATACGCGTGGCTTTTGGGCGTTATAGAGTCGTTCATAGGTATAGTCGCGGACGTCGGCTTGGGCATAATTCTGTTCACCCTCGTTCTTAAACTTATAACCCTGCCCCTCGATATATTTTCCAGAGCGTCTATGAAAAAGAACGCTCTCAAAATGGAAATGATGAGGGACGATCTCGAAAAACTTCAGAAACAATACGCTAACAACAAACAACTTTATCAGCAGAAGATGATGGCTCTTTACAAAAAGAACGGATATTCCGCTCTGATGCCGTGTCTTCCGACGATAATCTCGCTCGTATTCTTTATTATTGTCATAGGGGCGTTCAGTTCGTATTCCAAAAAAGCCGACTTTGAAGTTTTCAAAAAGATGGCGACGGCTTATGACGAAGAAATAGTTTCGCTCGAAGGCAACGGCATAGTAAACGCCGGTACGGAAGAAAACAAAGAATATTACGTCAATCTCGACGCCGCGTTAAGAGAAAAGGGATACTATAAATATTTTGAGGGTTACGATCCGAACGGCAATAAATATTCGATAGGCGATTATACCGTTTATTTCGATATTTATACGGATTCCGGCAATCAGGAACTCAAAACCGCTTATCCGGATATTTATACCGCGTTTATAGACGATTTCGGCAATCTTAAATTTACCGACGAAAAATTAAAGAACAGAATTCTCGACGAACTTAAAAACGAATTCGTTAAGACTAAGTTTACCGCGGAACAGATAGAATCGCTTACCGCTGAAAATCTCGTTTCGGGAAACGCGACCGAAGGATATTTCTTCAAAGACGAAGATATTCAGAGAATAATCGAAAAAACTTCCGCAGGCGTATTTGACGGTTTTGCGTCTTACGACGGCGAAAGCGGAGTATGGACTTTCATATTCCCCGAAAACGGCAACGCCGCCGATACGCTTGTAAACAAAGACGATATTGCGAAAGAATTTCTTACCGAAACGCTGATAGAAAAAATAGCGGGCGATTATGCCGCGGAAAATATCCTCGGAGCGGCTCGCACGGCGGCAAGGGAAAGTTATATAAGCAACAGAAGTAAATCGGTTTTATTCCCGTGGGTAAAGAACCTGTGGGTCGTGGACAGCCCCTTCAAACCGGCTATTCCGACGTACTCGAACCTTTCGTCGACGCTCTTCGGCAAGACAAACAGCACTCAGTTCACCGAGGCTAAATACGACGAACTCACCTACGATATTTCGGAATATAAACAGACGGGTTTCGGCAAAGGTAACGGACTTTTCATACTGGTAGCGTTGTCCATACTGACTATGCTTTTGTCGACGGTTATAATGAATAAAACCCAGAAAACCCAGATGGAACTTTCTTCCGTCGACGGCGCGAACGGACAAGCCGCGACGCAGCAGAAAATGATGACATGGATCATGCCTATTATGTTCGGCGTGTTCGCATTCATCTATTCGGCTGGTTTCTCGATTTACATGGTAACGAGTTCAATACTTTCCACCTGCTTTACGTTAGCGATTAACTTCTGCGTGGAAAAATCGTTCAAACATAAAATAAATAAAAAACAAGCCGAAGATGCGGGAAAAGCACGTTACGGCAAAAGAAGATAAAGGAGTAGAAAAATGCCGACTTATTACGGTAAAACGGTCGAAGAGGCGATCGAAGAAGGATTGAAAGAACTCGGGCTTGACAGAGAACAGGCCGATATAAGAGTAGTAGAAGAACCCAAAAAAGGCTTTTTAGGTCTTAATTCCAAAAAAGCAGAAGTCGAAGTAAACGCTAAAAAGAGCGACGGCGAAAGAGCGAAAGAGTTCCTTGAAGGGCTCTTCCCTATAATGAACGTAAACGCTAAATGTAACCTTGTCGAAGAGGACGAAAAGATCGTTATAGACCTTATCGCCGAAAGAAGTCAGCAGGTTATAGGTTATCGCGGCGAAACGCTCGACGCTTTGCAGACTCTTGCCGGCGCCGTTGCCAACATCGGCAGAGACGATTACAGAAGAGTCGTCGTAGACTGCGAAAATTACAGAGAAAAACGCGAAGAAACGCTTAAAGGATTGGCTGAAAAACTTGCCGCCAAAGCGGTTGCCGAAGGCAGAAAAGTCATACTCGAACCTATGGCTCCGTATGAAAGAAGAATAATCCATTCCGCCCTTGCCGACAGCAAAGACGTAACTACCGAATCCGAGGGTAAAGAACCCGCAAGAAGAGTCGTAATCGTTCCGAACGAACTTCTCAGCGACGAACCTATAGACGCGTCGTTTAAGGGTAAAAGAAACGGCGGTTTCAAAGGTAACGACAGAACTACCCGTTACGGAGATCGCGGAGGTTACAGAGGTAACAACAGAGACGGCGGATACAGAGGAAACCGCGGCGGTTTCAGGGGTAGAGACGGCGGATATAACCGCGATCGCGGCGAACGCGCTCCTCGTCAGCCCAGACCGAAGACCAGCGGCTGGGGAACGTTCCTCGGCAACAGCAACGATACGAATAAAGACTGAAATAAATAAAAAAACGCAGAGTCATACTCCGCTTTTTTTATGTGTCGAATTCTTTCGCTTATTGCTTTTGCGGCGTAAACCGACTATGCGAAAGATTTTTACTTGATTAAAATACCCCGCGAGGATGTTCCTCGCGGGGTTGTGTTTTACGATAATTTATTCCATACGGATATAGTGCAGTGTTCGCTGTCGTAATTCTTGCCCGCCTGCGAATAATCGCAGAAGGTGACGAACTTGCCTTCGATCGTTTTCATTCTGACGGTCAGATTAGAGTCGAACTTGTCGTTTGTAACTACCTTAGCCGACGGAACAGCGCCCTTTTTGATTTTTACTTTTACGGGTAAAGTCAGGTCTTCGCCGAAACGTTCGTCGCGGCAGAGAACGACGGGTCCTCTCGAATACGCGACTTTTCCGTTCAGTTTTACCGCCCTTACCGGAGTTTTGTATGAAATATCTATAACGCTTTTGCTCCAGACTTTTTCGAGCGAGAAATATCCGTTCTTTACGCTTAATTCGGTTTCTTCGCCGTCGATGCGTATTTTCGGATTTTCCATCCAATGAGGAATACGAATATAAAGTCTGAATTTTTCGTTGTCGGATTTTACTGCTATTTTAGCGTGAGGCGTGGCGTATACGTTGGCTTTTACGGCGATTTCCGTCTTATAGCCGTTCGTTTTGTTTTTGAAAATCTCTTCGTTGAACAGGTTTACGGAATAACCGTCGTCGGTCTTGCAGATTCCCGCAAGAGAAAATACAGCCGTTCCCGCGCCTCCGATCGACGCGCAGCAACCGTAAGTTTTACCGTTTTCCATAACCATGAATCCGCCGACTTTTTTGGCGCGTTGACCTAAATACAGCGGACTGTAACTGTCAAACGGATAAGGCTCGTGCGGGGTGGGGATCGCTTTGTCGCCTTTCCAGACTACGCCGAGAGTCCTCTTCATGGTCTGTTTTTCGTTGTTTACCGCGCCGAAAAGGGCGTTGTAACCCGAACGTTCGATGACGTCGATATATCTTACTTCGCCTGTCAGCGCGAAGAGTTTCGCGGCGAGTTTCATAAACGTTACCGTTACGCAGGTTTCCTGCATTACGCCGTCGGAATATTCGGTCTGTTTAACCGACGAATGATCGAACAATTCGTGCGTGCAACCCGAGCAACCTATTAAAGTGTAATCGCTTACGACGACCATATCGAAGAAATTCTGTACCGCTTTAAGGTAGTTTTCGTCGCCTTTTACCTTATAATATTCCAGAAGACCCTCGAAACAACTCATCATTTCGTATGCTTTGGTATATTTGAATTCGTAGGGGTAATTTTTCTTTTCGAGGCACGCGTTGTAAAGGTCGAAGTCCTTTGAAAATCCCGTGCTTACGATGTATTCCGCAAAATCTATATACTTCTGTTCACCGGTCAGATTATACAGTTTGACGAACGGTTCGAGTATCGAACACGAATTCATTCCGCCGTAGACGCCGGAAGTCATGCATATGTCCGTCTGATGCTTGTCCGTTCCGACTTTTTTCAGAATATAGTCGGCGTGTCTTTTAAGCGCGCGTATTATTCTGTTTCTGAGAGCCTCGGTTTTGCATATCTCTATATAATAGATAAACCCGAGCATGACGTATTTTCTGCCCCATACGTCCCAGCCGTGAAATTCGGTTTCTTTGGAGTATGTCGAAAATCTGCCGCAGTTCTCCTGAGCGGAAAGCATGTCTTTGACGCTTGCGGTAATTTCGGCGTAGAGTTTTTTATCTTTGGTTACGCGGTAGGTAAGACTTGCCGAACGCATGAGTTTGCCCCAGAATTCGCCGCGCCAGCCGTTCGTTCCGCCGTCGGGGAGAGTCCTGAACTGATTTACGGTAAGACGCCATAAGTCGGCATCGTAAAACTGAGCATTCGTAACGTAGTCGTTAATTTTACCCGCATACCCTTTGACGTTTATCTCGCCCGCCGCGGGATAGGTCACTTTGTTGTTTATCATATGTTCTCCGTTTTATATATTTATTTTTTACAGGTTGTCCGCAAGTTCTACGATTTTGCGTAACCTGTGATTTAAGCAACTTTTGGAAATTCCCAGTTTTTCGGCGAGTTCCGAAAGCGTCAGTCCGCGATTGTTTATTCTTGCGTCCGCAACCGTTTTAAGGGGGTTCGGCAGAGATTCTCTGCCGATCGCATCGTCTATTTTTTCTATCGCGCGTATCTGTTTGACCGATGCGTCTATCTGCTTGCTCATGTTGGACATTTCGCAGTTGAGTTGTCTGTTATAATTGTTGTTCATATCCTTTTCGACGGTTATTTCGGCGAGTTTAAGCACGGCTTTGCTCGCCCCCATAAGCGCGAGAAAGTCGGAAATTTCGTCACGCGTTTTAAGGTAGACGATGAACGCGTCTTTGCGCTGTATGAGTTTTGGCAGAAAGTACAGTTCGCTTAAAATTTCGCATACGTCGGTCGCGAAAACATAGTCGCCGAATACGAATTCGAGGTGATACCCTGTCGACGAACTGCCGTCGCTTTTCGGTAAAGTCGCGCTGCCCCCGCCCGAAAACGCCCCGCGCAGAAACGCGGCTTTTTCGGCGTCCGTTACGACGAGATCCCATTTGACCCCGAATCTGAGTTTTACCCCCTCGGCGTCGACTTCGAGAACCCCAAGATCGTCTAAAATTTCGGTCGCGTCATCGTCGTAGCGGATGACGTTGCGTTTCTTCTTTCTGCCGTTTTCTTCGGAAATTTTAACCCTAAGACCGTATACGACGGCGAAGTATTCCGCAAAGGTTTTCGCGCCGTCGGCGTTGTCCGTCGCGATTTCGAATCCGACCTTTCCGCCGACGAGAGAAAGCGACCCCGCGGAACGCAAAAAAGCCGAGACGAACGCTTTTTTTTCGCCGTCGGTTTTTTCTTTTCCGCCGAGTATTTCTCGTTTTACTTCTTCAGAAAAATTCATCGATAATCGCCCTGTATGGTTATTTTTGATTTCTCCGTGCTTACAGAGTTATCGGGTTGAAAGGCTCGATGCCATGTTCCTTTTTATATCGCGCGAAACGCAGATCGGGTAGCCGTCCGTCGATGTTGTCTATTCTGTCAAGCGGGAAATCCACGCGTCTGAACAGTTCTTCCGCTAAGGCAATGTCGCCTATGCGGTCGGTGGTGTGAGCGTCGCTGTCGATGACGAATCTGACGCCCGTATCGATGACTTTTCGCCACTGCTCGTCCGTCATGTGAGTTTTTTTGGTGTTTATTTCGATGTACGTTCCGTAGTCGGCGCATACCTTTGCGACTTCGACTGGGTCGGTGAAACACAGGTACCCGACGTGAGTGAGGACGTCTATCGGATTATATTTTACGGCGTTGACGTAGCAGCGCGTATTGTATTTTACCAGCCTTTCGCTCGGAGCGCTTTTCAGTACCGAACGAAATACGTTTCCGCACAGCAGGTGGGCGAAATCGCCGAAACTCTTGTAGAATATAAACCTGTGTACGCCCGCCAGAATGAGGTCGAGTTTGGGGTAGTCGGATTCTTCGACGTCGATACTGCCGCATTCGCCGCGAAGGTTCGACTCTATCCCGAGCAATACTTTAACGCCGTATTCTTTTTCGGCTGCGGTGCAGTCGGCCCGCATCTGCCCCAACTTTTTTCTGCGCATACCGAAAGCGGGATGCGAAAATCCGTGATCGGTTATTCCTATCCCGTAAAGACCTTTTTCTTTTGCCGTAGCGGCATTTTCGGCGATCGTTCCCTTGCCGTGACTGTAAACGGTGTGGGTATGCAGATCAAAATTTATTTTCATCTCCGAATCTTCCTAAGTAAACCAGTTCCTCTCTGAGTTCCGTCCCGGTTTTTTCCCGTACGGTTTTGCGGACTTCGTTTATCAGCGAATATATATCTTCGCTTTTGCAATCTGCGTCCGCTATAATGAAATTCGCGTGCTTTTCGGAAACTCGCGCTCCGCCCACGCGTCTGCCTTTTAAGTTACAACTTTCTATCGTTCTGCCGGCATAGCAACCGTCGTTCAGAAAGACGCTCCCGCAGGATCTGCCTTTCGGCTGTTTGCTCCGCCGCAGATTTTTATAGTATTCGATTTTGCTTTCCGACTGTTCGTATTCCGCGTTGTCCAGACGGAACGCCGCTTTCAGCACGCATTCTCCGTTTTTTTTGAACAGACTTTCGCGGTATGAAAAACCGCAGTCTTTCGCGGGGTATATTCCGTCGGTCGTAACGACGTAACTTAACCTGTCTGCGACGGACTTGCCGAAACATCCCGCGTTCATCGTGACGACCCCGCCGACCGTTGCCGGTATTCCGCTTAAAAATTCTATTCCGCCAAGGCTGCTGTACAGCGCGAATTTTACGAGTTCGGATATTTTTACGCCCGCGCCCGCTGTTAAAATTCTGCCGCAGAGCGAGATGCTTTTCAGTTTTTCGGTCGAAACCACCGCGCCGCGATAGCCGTCGTCCGAAACGAGCACGTCCGAACCTCCGCCGAGAATAAAGTACGGCAGGTCGGCTTTTTTAAGGTCGCTTATAAGAGCCCCGGCAACCTCGTCGCAGTCGGGCGCGAAATAATAGTCGGCTTTGCCGCCCGTTCCGTAAGAACATTTTTTCGACATATCCGCATTGCGGGTCAGAATGGAAACGTATTTATCGGCTATCGGTTGCATTCCGTCGGCGTTCGGCATTTTTATCCTCTCCTATTTTACATTAAATTATTCTTAATTACAAGCGTTTGACGGCGTTATGGTCGAGTTTTCAAACGAATAACACTTTTTTCTCTGCGTCACGCTTTCGTACAGGTCGCGCTTTATATCGCTTAAAATCTCTGCCGAAATCAGCGGATTTATGGTTTTTGTCGTCTTTTTTTCGTCGAATTCGCTTAGCGGATAGTTCCTTTCGGTTCCGGCGAACGGCGAAAACATATTCAGCCCGCCGAGTTTTTCGCCCGTCGTATCGCTTAAAAGATATTCGGCGAATTTTTCCGCGGCGGCAAAATCGTCGGGGTCGTCGGCGGTCACGGCGATATATTGATATAAATCGTCGAACGTTTCCAGCGGCGTTACCGAATATGCGAACTCGCGGACGGAAAATCTGCGTATGTCGCGCTGAGTGCCTATAAGCGCGTCGGTCTTGCCCGAAACGAGTTTTATATACGCGTCTACCGATTTTACGACTTCGATTATGTCGGCGGTTATGCCCGACGCGTACGCCGCGCCGAGCGGCAGGTTAAGCCCGCCGTCCGACACTGTAAGTGTCTTTATGGGGCTGTCGTCGCCGCTTTTACGGAAAAGAAAATATCCGCCCTGCGCCCACGGGAACGCGTAAGCGGTTTTTCGTTCTCCGTTTATCCTCACGGTAAAACTTCTTACCAGCGGAACCACGAAGTCCGCGCCCGCGCCGAAGGATACAAGGTCGGGTCGTTCGCCCTGCGATAAGGCGATTTCAGCACTTTCAGCGGTGTGCTTTTTAACCAGGACGTGGCATCCGTCCGACCCGAATTCGACCGCGCGTTTCGTAAGGAAATCCCCGCGGGATCCCACGCCGCCCTCGAACGTTTCGACGTGCCACAGCGTCAGAATGCGATCGTAAAGCGTGGGCTTCAAGGGCGACTCGTCTTCGCTTAAAGTTTTCTTAGCCGCGACGAGAGGGGTAAACGCCAGCGTGAAAATCAACATAATATAGAGTATGATTTCCGACGTTTTTTTCATATGCGGAGTATTCCTTGTCATCGGTTACATTATATGCGCGTGCGTCGGCGAATAAAACGTAAATAAATTAAATTATTTTCGGCGGCGAAAACGCTTTGTCAAAAGGCGAAAACGTGCTAAAATAGATATATAAAATTTTGCGGAGCGCGAAATATGGGTAAAATCATTCTGACGGGCGACCGTCCTACGGGCAGACTTCATGTGGGGCATTACGTCGGCTCGCTTAAAAGAAGAGTTCAGTTGCAGAACGAGGGCGATTACGACTGCATGTACGTCATGATCGCCGACGCTCAGGCATTGACCGACAATGCCGAAAATCCCGAAAAGGTAAGACAGAACATAATCGAAGTGACGCTGGATTACCTCTCCTGCGGGCTTTCGCCGGACAAGACGACTATGTTTATTCAGTCTCAGGTGCCGGAACTTACCGAATTGTCGTTTTACTATATGAACCTCGTTACGGTGTCGCGTCTTCAACGCAACCCGACGGTCAAAAACGAAATTCAGATGAGGAATTTCGAGACGAGTATACCCGTGGGATTTTTCACATATCCCATAAGCCAGGCAGCGGATATAACGGCGTTCAGGGCGAATATAGTACCCGTCGGCGAAGACCAACTGCCGATGATAGAGCAGACGAACGAAATCGTAAGAAAATTCAATTCGGTTTACGGCGATACGCTTGTCGAGGCAAAAGCCGTTCTGCCCGAAAACAAAGTCTGCATGAGACTGCCCGGTACCGACGGAAAAGCGAAAATGAGCAAATCGCTCGGCAACTGCATATATCTTTCCGATACGGCGGACGAGGTAAAAACGAAGGTCATGAGCATGTTTACCGACCCCGACCATATCAGGGTTTCGGATCCCGGCAAACTCGAAGGCAATGCCGTGTTCACATATCTCGACGCGTTCGCGACGGACGAACATTTCAAGGCGTTTTTGCAAGACTACGCAAATCTGGACGAACTCAAAGCGCACTATACCCGCGGCGGATTGGGCGACATGAAGGTCAAGAGATTCCTTAACGAAGTTCTGCAGTCGGTTTTAGACCCGATAAGAAAACGCCGCGCCGAATTCGAGCAGGATATTCCCGCCGTGTACGACATGCTTAAAAACGGCAGCGAAAAGGCTGAAAAAGTTGCTTATAAGACGCTTAACGAAGTAAAGTCTGCAATGAAAATAAATTACTTTTCGGACGAAGAACTGATAAAGGCTCAATCCGAAAAATACAAGCGCGGGTAATACGATGAAAAAGAACAGAGAAGAACTCGAAGAACTCGACGAAGTTCCGCTTGAATATTCCGACGAAGAAATCGACGCTATTTTAGACGAAGAAGGAATGCTCGACGGAGACGAGGAAGAGGTTGCCGAGGCGGCAAAAAAGAAAAATCGTAAAAAAAAACATTTGAACTGACCCCTCCCGCCGATATGGAAGACATTGTCGATTATCTGTGCGCCAGGCGCAGACGGCGATTGAGATACGATGTGGCAGACGCGCTTTATTATGGCGAATTTTCCGTCGACGGAACAAACGGCAGGAATTACGAGGGCATAAAAATCGCGAAGATCATCGACGCCGAAATCAAGGCGGGCGTAAAACTCGGCAGAATGGCGAAATTCGACGGACTGAAAGCCAAAGAACTCAAAGAGGAGTACGACGGCGAAAAAGCGTACGAGTACGCCGGTCAGGAACTCTGCCGCGGCGGGTTGCTACTTAACGGCGACACGGTAGAAGTGTACGTTTTCGACTGGGATATACGCGCGTTTCATCACGTCGGTTATCTGTCGGGCGAAAAGACCGAAGAATTGAAACCGTACCTCGAAGACCCCGAAAAATATACTTACGACGTCAACATTGCGGTTACGGGCGGAAAGTATAAAACGGTGACGCGCGACGAATACGGAAAGCAGGTCGTCGTAAAGGGCGACGAGGGCGAGTACGGGCTGTACCTTGACGTGACGGTATTGAACAGAACGGATTAAAAACATAAAAACGCCGCGGCGGAGAATCGAATTTCTCCGCCGCGGTTTTGTAACGCGATATTTGTATATTGTCCGGCATCGCCTGCGGACGACCGTCAGGCTGTTAATTCCCGCCGACGCGCGACGATATGTCTTCCAGCCTGCCCGAATAATGATACGAGAACACGTCATCGTCGGTGACGATGATATGGTCGTAAAGAGCGATGCCGGCAAGTTTGCACAGGAACATCATTTTCGCCGTCGACGAATCGTCCGCCGAAGACGGTTTGCATATTCCGTTGGGATGATTGTGCGCGACGACGATCGATTTTACTTTTTTCGACGACAGAGATCTTACGAAATCGGCGAATGGAAGTTCGACCGCCGAGGCGTCGTTCTGGGTGAATAATTCTTTGCCGATAATCCGATTTTTCGCGTCTAGCAGAAACAGGGTGAAAACCTCGTCGGTATAAAATCTGTAATAGCGTAAGACGTGGTCTTTAACGGCGGAAAAACTGTAGAGTTTCTGCGATACGATCTGTTCGTCGGCGCATACGTCGAGCAGTCTGCCCATAGCCGAAAGGTATACCGCGGTGTTTTCGCCGATACCCTCTTCCTTTTTAAGGTCTTCGACGGGTGCGCGCAGGACTGCCGACAATGAGCCGTATTTATTAAGCAGTTTATGTGCGAGGGGATTTACGTTCACCCTCGGCACGGCGTAAAACAGCAACAGTTCGAGAAGTTCGTGCTTTGAAAGCGAATCGGGCGATGCGACGAAACGCCCGCGCATTCTCGAACGATGATTTTCGTGTACGTTGTCTTTTGTCTGTTTCATAATTCTATCCCCTATGCCGGCCAAGAATAAAACTAACCTTGCCAAAACGCCGCTATTTTCGCGCTTTTTGTCAAATTCTCGTTTGAAGTACGTCCGGTACGTCTGCACTCG
>ENA-UESH01000223-UESH01000223.1-human-gut-metagenome-genome-assembly--contig:-NODE-223-length-58516-cov-10.510635_pt1 | contig 58516 bp, 54 predicted proteins | sample MGYA00243001_ERZ508002 | MGnify/ENA primary metagenome ERZ508002 (study PRJEB26167, sample SAMN06115447) | human gut metagenome | host: Homo sapiens | place: China:Anhui | collected 2015-08-07... | reverse complement strand
CAACAACTTACCCATGAGACCCCTCCGCTGGCTCTCGCCTAATGAGTTCGCTGTCCAATATGTTTGACAAACCTACATATACTAATACTAAGTATAAAATTTTTTTCTTCTCCCTAAACAGATTCCGGAAGAAAATACGCCCCATTTCCGGCGTATTTTCCGGAAAACGGGCCGAACGGAGTACCCGAAGTGTCCAAAATGCACTTTTCGTGGAAAATGCAGATTTCTGTTGACAGCGGGGCCGGGATTCTGTATAATGTTTACCATGCCGTTTTGCGGCATCCGCTTTGTCAACTGCGGCCGCGGGGGACAAGTCCTCCGCCCGCCGTCGAGTATGTGCGGCAGCTTCGATCTGCCGCCGGATTTTTACAAAATGGAGGTGTCATGCAATGTTCCGTACCTATCAGCCCAAGAAGCGCCAGCGCTCCAAGGAGCACGGCTTCCGCAAGAGAATGGCCACCAGCAACGGCCGTAAGGTTCTGGCCCGCCGCCGCGCCAAGGGCCGCGCTCGCCTGACCCATTGAGGTCGCGGAAAGTGCATCGCGCATAAAGGATAGACCAGGGACGGTGGAAGGGAAAACTGCCGTCCCTTTTGGCCTATGCTCATTTCAGCCGCCGCACCGGCGGAGAAGGTGCTTGTTTTCATGAATCCTGCCGTCACGGTAAAAGAGAACTACGAATTTCGCCGGATCTACCGCAAGGGGAAGTCGGCGGTGTCGCCGCAGCTGGTGATCTATTGCCAGCGGAACCGCCGGGGGCTGAGCCGCCTGGGGGTCTCCGTCAGCACGAAGCTGGGCGGCGCCGTGGTCCGCAACCGGGTGAGAAGGCGCATCCGGGAGATTTACCGGCTGAATAAGCCGAAAATGGTCCCGGGATACGACATCATCGTGGTGGCCCGGGTCCGGGCCGTGGAAACCGGCTATCAAAAGCTGGAAAGCACCTATCTGAGCCTTCTGAGGCAATTGAATCTGCTGCGGGAGGACCCGTCATGAAGCGGGCCATCCTGCGGGCCATCCGGTTTTATCAGGCGTCCGTGTCGCCGCTGTTTCCGCCCCGCTGCCGGTATATCCCCACCTGCTCGGAATACGCCCTGCAGGCCGTGGAGAAATACGGGCCGCTGCGGGGCGGCTTTATGGCGCTGCGGCGCTTTCTGCGATGCAATCCCTTCCACAAAGGCGGGTATGATCCTGTTCCCTGAAAACCTCGTTTTTCCCACCCAACAAAAAACGGAGGTAACTACCCCATGTTTGCAACGCTCGGATATTATATCTGCGTTCCCTTTGCCTTCCTGACCCGGCTGTTCTACAGCTGGACCGGGTCCTATGGCGTGGCCCTGATCCTGTTTACCCTGGTGGTGAAGTTGGTGCTGCTGCCCTTCCAGCTCAAGAGCAAGAAGAGCATGCTGCGCATGAACCGCATGCAGGGCAAGCTCAACGACATCAAGACCCGCTACGCCAACAACCAGCAGAAGCAGCAGGAGGCCATGGCGGAGCTGTATGCCAAGGAAGGCATCAACCCCATGTCCGGCTGCCTGTGGTCCTTCATTCCCTTCCCCATCCTGATCGCCCTGTACTATATCATCCGCGTGCCTATGCGGTACTTCATGGGCCTGTCCGAGACGGTGATCGCCGAGATCACCACTCTGGCCGGCAGCCTGGGCTTCACCGTGGCCGACGGCAGCCAGGCCTATGAACAGATCTATCTGGCCAAGTTCATCCATGAGCATTGGGCGGATTTTGCCGGAAAGTTCGACGGCCTCATCGACCTGAACTATAGCTTCCTGCACATTGACCTGGCGGCTCAGCCGTCCACGCTGTTCAGCCAGTTCCCCGGCGGCGGCTGGCCCGTTTGGGGTGCACTGCTGCTGCCCATCATTTCCGCCGGCATCCAGTTCGTCATGAGCTTCATCACCATGCGCACCAATGGTTCTGCCCCCAACGGGTCCACCAAGACCATGATGTACATGATGCCCCTGATGAGCCTGTGGATGGGCTATATTCTGCCCTCCGCTCTGTGCGTGTACTGGATTGCCAACTCCGCCTTCTCCCTGATCCAAGAGCTGACCCTGAATAAGTATTTCAACAAGAAGCTGGACCGCGAGGAGACCGAGAAGGAAAAGGCCGCCCGGGAAAAGCGCTATGCCAAGTATCAGCGCCAGAAGGAGTTGATGGCCCAGCAGCAGCTGGCCAACGGCGGCAAGAAGCCCCAGAATCAGCAGGGGAAGAAAAAGCCCTCCGGCGACAAGAAAAAGTCTGCCGGAAGCAACGAAAACGGCCGCGTGGGCCAGCGTCCCTATGCCAGGGGCCGCGCCTATGACAAGAGCCATTACGATGACTAATGATGACTAAGGAGTTTTGTCTATGAGTTATATTGACGTAACGGGCAAGACCGAGGAGGAAGCCATCCGCAAAGCGCTCCAGCAGCTGCAGATGGACCGCGACGATGTCTCTGTTGAGATTTTGGAGCGGGCCAAGAGCGGCTTTCTGGGCATCGGCAGCAGCCCTGCCCGGGTCCGCGTGACCTATGGTCAGCAGGAGCCCGAGGCTCCCGCCGCCCCGGTCCAGCCGGAGAAGAAACCCGAAAAGAAGCCCGAACCCAAGCCCCAGCCGAAACCCCAGCAGCCCAAGCCCCAGAAGGCCGAGGCACCCAAGGCCGCCCCCAAGGCTCCCGAAGCCCCCAAGGCTGAGGAGGCTCCCGCCGCCCCGGTTCAGGAGTCCTGCCAGGACGACAACGCCCGCCGCATCACCGAGTTCCTGACGGGCCTGCTGGAGCATATGGACAGCCCCGCCCAGGTGAAGGTCACCGAGACAGAGAAGGGCCGCTACAGCGTGGTGCTGGAGGGCCAGAAGCTGGGCCAGCTCATCGGCCGCCGGGGCGAGACCCTGGATGCCATCCAGCAGCTGACCAACTATGCCGTCAATTCCGGCCGGGAAAAGCGCATCCGCGTCCATGTGGACGCCGAGAACTACCGGGCCAAGCGCGAGCAGAGCCTGGAGTCCCTGGCCCGCAAGGTGGCCGGAAAGGTCACCAAGTATCGCCGCAGCGTCACCCTGGAGCCCATGAACGCCTATGAGCGCCATGTGATCCACGCCGCCCTGCAGGATGTCCCCGGTGTGAACACCTACTCCATCGGCACCGAGCCCAACCGCCGCGTGGTGGTGTCCTACGACCGCGACAAGCGGTAAACGAATACGAAAAAAGAACGCCTGCGGGCGTTCTTTTTTTATGTGATGCCGCCGAACCAAAAAAGAACGGCAAAAATTTAACATTTTTTCGAAATTGTTTCCTTATAGTAGAAAAAGTAGTTTACACAGCTTGACCGACTGTTGTATAATACAGTAAAGTCGTTATCAGGCTGCTTTTTACGGAACAATTCAAAAAAATAACAGGAGGAAAATTCCCATGTCTTACAGAATTCTGGTCGTCAACCCCGGCTCCACGTCCACCAAGATCGGTGTCTATGAGGACGAGAACCTGCTCTTTGACAAGACTCTGCGCCACAGCGCCGAGGAACTCGAAAAGTTTGACTCCATCCCCGCCCAGAAGGACTGGCGGCGCAAGCTGGTGATGAAGGCCCTGGAGGATCAGGGCTTCGATGTGAAGACCCTGTCCGCCGTCTCCGGCCGCGGCGGCCTGCTGGCTCCTATCCGGGGCGGCACCTACGCCGTCAGCGACCGTCTGGTCCGCGACTGCACCGTGGGCGTTCAGGGCCAGCACGCCTCCAACCTGGGCGGCATCATCGCCCGGGAGATCGGCGACCAGCTGGGCATCCCCTCCTTCATCGTGGACCCCGTGGTGGTGGATGAGCTCAGCGACGTGGCCCGCTTTGCCGGTCACCCCCTGTTCCACCGCACCAGCATTTTCCACGCCCTGAACCAGAAGGCCGTGGCCAAGCGCTACGCCAAGGAGCACGGCAAGAAGTATGAGGATCTGAACCTCATCGTCTGCCACATGGGTGGCGGCTGCTCCATCGGCGCCCACGTCCACGGCAGCGTGGTGGATACCCAGAATGCCCTGGACGGCGACGGCCCCTTCTCCCCCGAGCGGTCCGGCAGCCTGCCCACCGGTCAGCTGGTGAGCCTGTGCTTCAGCGGCAAGTATACCGCCGGCGAGGTCCGCAAGATGCTGGCCGGCCACGGCGGCCTGGTGGCCTACACCGGCTCCAACGATATGCGCGACCTGCTGAAGGCCGCCGCCGAGGGCGACAAGGAGATTGCCGCCACCGTGGAGGCATTCCACTATCAGATCGGCAAGGAAGTGGGCGCAATGGCCGCCGTCATGAAGGGCAAGGTGGACCAGATCATTCTCACCGGCGGCATTGCCTACGGTCAGGAGACTGTGGACGCTATCACCGATATGGTGGGCTGGATCGCCCCCATCACCGTGTATCCCGGCGAGGATGAGCTGCTGGCCCTGGCCCAGGGCGCTCTGCGTGTCCTCAACGGCGAGGAGCCTGCCCGGGTGTATTGATCGAAACCCCTCAAGCGTTATAAAGGCAGCCGCCCGACCCGGGCGGCTGCCTTTTTTTCTCTGTTCAGTTCCACACGATGTCAAAGGCGGCGGTGAAGCCGCAGGAGGCGTCGTGGGAAATCAGCATGCCGGTGCTGCGATCCACCACATAGCCATAGCAGGTGACGGTGACGGAGGTGCGGGCGTCCTCCGTCTCAAACACAAAGCCCTGGTCCCAGCGGTCATTGACCAGCGCCGCCATATCCTGGGCAGAGGCGTCCTGGCTGGCCAGCATGGCCAATAGCAGCGGCTGGATGAAGGCAGTGTCGGCATAGACGAAGTCCGGGGCGGAGGACGGGTCCCCGCTGCCCTGGGTGGTATAGGAGCACCGGAACCTCACGGCGGTCAGGTATCCGTTGGCGTCTGTCTCATATTTCAGGCGGCTTGGAAAGGCGTTTTCCAGGGTGGCTGCATATCCCCGGAGTGAATCCCGCACCCATGCGCCATTGGAGTGCAGCCGCAGGGGAGAATCCGTGACCCGGGCCATCTGGTTGAAGTTTTCCGCAAACTCCTCCACCGTCAGCCGCCCGCTGTTAGCAGGCATCAGAAGAATGTTGCTGCCGCCGATTATGGCCAGGATCACCAGCCCCCAGGCTACGGGAAGCAGCGCCCACCGCCACCAGGGAATGTCCCGGTTCTGGCACAGGAGCTCTCCCTCCCAGGGCATCTTCAGGCCGTCCCGGCAGTCCAGATAGCTTCTGCGCAGCCGCCATAGCCGCAGAACGGGAATGTACAGGGCGATCCCGTATACCACGGCCATGGCCGTGTAGGCGTAGGCCTGGCCCCAGGTGGGGCGGCGGCCGTCCGGCTGTTCCACCGTCAGCCCCAGCAGCAGCTTGCCCGGCGTGACGCCCCACAGGTGCAGCAGCACCGGCTCCACCCCCAGCATCAGCAGCAGGCTTCCCACATAGGTCAGCAGGGAGAACCCCGGGGTCTGGGGCGCGATCCGCCCCAGCATCAGCGCCAGGGCCACGGCGGAGGAGCACAGAAGCATATCCAGCCCCCGGGCCAGAAACCGCCGCCAGGGGCACGGCTCCTGACAGTCCGCCCGGACTGCGGCAGCGGCCGCCTGGGGCGGCGTGTACAGAAGCCGCCAGTATTTTTCCGCGTCCAGGGTGTCATAGCAGGCGTGGTCGGCCTGCATGGCCCGGCACACGGACTGATCCGCCCGGGCCTGCTCCTCCCGGCGGCGCAGGGCCGCCAGCCGTTGCGACAGGGCCTCGGACAGGGACAGCTTCCCGGCCTGCATGGCCCGGATCTCCTCAATGGGCACGTCCAGCCGCCGCAGCAGGCGGACCCGCAGCAGGGTCTCCAGGTCATCGGGGCTGTAGTCCCGATAGCCGTTTTTCCGCCGGGCCGGATGCACCAGCCCCTCCTGTTCGTAGTATCGGATGTTGGCCCGGGACAGTCCGGTGCGCTGCTCTACGTCCTTGATATGCATGGCGTTGCCCTCCTTTTATCCGCAGTATAAGGGGTAAAGGGACTTGACAGTCAAGTGTTTTTTTCAGGAAATTTCCAGAACCACCGGGCAGTGGTCGCTGCCGTACACCTCCGTGCGGATGGCGGCGCCTGTCACCCGGGGCAGCAGACGCCGGGACACGATGAAATAGTCGATGCGCCACCCCACGTTCTTCTCCCGGGCGTGGAAGCGGTAGCTCCACCAGGAATAGGTGACCTCCTCCGGGTGCAGGGTCCGGAAGGTGTCGGCAAAGCCCGAGGACAGCAGGGCGGTCATCTTTTCCCGCTCCTGGTCGGTGAAGCCCGGGTTCATCCGGTTGGTCTTGGGATTTTTCAGGTCCATCTCCTGGTGGGCCACGTTCAGGTCGCCGCAGTAGACCACGGGCTTTGTCCGGTCCAGCTCCATCAGATAGGCCCGCAGGTCATCCTCCCACTGCATCCGGTAATCCAGCCGCTTCAGCCCATCCTGGCTGTTGGGGGTATAGCAGCACACCAGATAGAAATCCGGGTATTCCGCGGTGATGACCCGGCCCTCGTGGCGGTGGATATCATCGCCGAAGCCGAACACCACCGACATCGGCTCCTGCCGGGTCAGAACGGCGGTGCCGGAATAGCCCTTCTTCTCGGCGGAGTAGAAATACCGGTGATAGCCCTCCAGCTCAAACACCGCCTGCTCCGGCTGCAGCTTGGTCTCCTGCAGGCATATCACGTCCGGGTCCTCATTTTTCACATATTCCAGAAAGCCCTTGGTCAGGCATGACCGCAGGCCGTTGACGTTCCAGCTTACCAGCTTCATGGCGCTCTCCCTTCGTTTTTTTCTGTATCATACCACAAACCGGGCCATAATCCAAGAAAATCATTGACAAACCCCGCCGCCGGGGATAAGATAGGGATAAATCGGCGTGGATGGGAAGAGTACCCGGTTCAGCCTCCGTCACAAGAGAGTCCGGCAAGGTGAAAGCGGACACGGGGGACCCGGCGAACATGGCCCCGGAGCCGTCCGGCCCAGCGCGGACGCGTGAAGCCGGACCGGGTGTGCCCGTTACAGCGCGGGGACGTGTCGGCGTCCCATGAGGCCGCCTCCTGGGGGAGCGCGGCGAAGCAAGGTGGTACCGCGGTGCGCTGCATCGCCCTTGGCAGTCAGCCGGGGGCGTTTTTTGTTTGCCCGGCCGCCGGAAAAACGCCAAAATTTTAAGCCGCTCTTCCATTCGGAGCGGCGGAAAAGGAGATAGATCCCCATGGAAAAGCAGAAATTCTATATCACCACACCCATTTACTACCCCTCGGACAAGCTGCACATCGGCCACACCTACTGCACCGTGGCCACCGATGCCATGGCCCGCTATAAGCGGCTCACCGGCTGCGACGTGCTGTTCCTGACGGGCACCGACGAGCACGGCCAGAAGATCGAGGACAAGGCCAAGGCCGCCGGAAAGACCCCCAAGGAGTTCCTGGACAACATCGTGGAGGGTCCCCAGGGCATCCTGGACCTGTGGAAGCTGATGAACATCTCCAACGACCGCTTCATCCGCACCACCGACGACTATCACTGCCAGTCCATCCAGAAGATCTTCCGCAAGATGTACGACAAGGGTGACATCTATAAGGGCACCTATAAGGGCAAGTACTGCAAGCCCTGCGAGAGCTTCTGGACCGAGAGCCAGCTGGTGGACGGCAAGTGCCCCGACTGCGGCCGGGAGGTCATGGACGCCGAGGAGGAGGCCTATTTCTTCCGCCTGAGCAAGTACGCCGACCGGGTCCGCCACCTGCTGGAGGATACCGACTTCCTGCAGCCCCGCTCCCGGGTCAACGAGATGGTCAACAACTTCATCAAGCCCGGCCTGGAGGACCTGTGCGTCAGCCGCACCAGCTTCTCCTGGGGCATTCCCGTGGACTTTGACCCGGGCCATGTGGTATACGTCTGGGTGGACGCTCTGTTCAACTACACCACCGCCCTGGGCTTTATGAACGACCGGTATCACGACTACGACAAGTATTGGCCCGCCGACGTCCACTTTGTGGGCAAGGAGATCGTCCGCTTCCACTCCATCATCTGGCCCGCCATGCTCATGAGCATGGAAATGCCCCTGCCCAAGCATGTGTACGGCCACGGCTGGCTGGTGATGGACGGCGGCAAGATGTCCAAGTCCAAGGGCAACGTGGTGGATCCCTATGTCCTGGCGGAGAAGTTCGGCGTGGACGCCCTGCGCTTCTTCCTGCTGCGGACCTTCCCCTTCGGCTCCGACGGCAACTTCTCCAACGAGCTGCTGATCCAGACCATCAACATGGACCTGGCCAACGACCTGGGCAACCTGGTCAGCCGCACCACCGCCATGGTGGAGAAATACTTCGGCGGCACCCTGCCTGCGGAGCGGGAAAGCAGCGACGCCGACGATGATCTGAAGCAGATGGCCTCCACCCTGCGGGACCGCTACGAGGCGGAGATGGAGCGCTTCCAGTTCCAGAACGCCCTGGAGCAGATCTTCAAGACCATCCAGCGGGCCAACAAGTATATCGACGAAAACGCCCCCTGGACCCTGGCCAAGGACCCCACCAACCGGGGCCGCCTGGCCGCCGTGATGTATAACCTGCTGGAGACTGTCCGCATCTGCGCCGTGCTGCTGACTCCCTTCATTCCCGACAGCGCCGAAAAGATCTTTGACCAGATCGGTGCCTGCCCGTGCTGCCGCACCTGGGAAAAGGCCAACGTGTGGGGCAGCCTGCGCCCGGACGTCACCGTTCATAAGGGCGAGGCCCTGTTCCCCCGCATCGACGCCGAGAAGGCCCTGGCTGAGCTCAACGCCATCCAGGAGGCCCAGCGCAAGGCGGCCCTGCCCGCCCTGGAGCTGGAGCCCTATACCCAGGAGCAGGTGGACTTCGACACCTTCTGCAAGTCCGATTTCCGGGCCGTGAAGATCAAGAACTGCGAGGCCGTGAAAAAGAGCGACAAGTTGCTGAAGTTCACCCTGGACGACGGCAGCGGCACGGATCGCACCATTCTCTCTGGCATCCATCACTACTATGAGCCGGAGCAGCTCATCGGCAAGACCGCTGTGGCCATTCTGAACCTGCCGCCCCGGAAGATGATGGGCATCCCCAGCTGCGGTATGCTGATCTCCGCCGTCCACAAGGAAAAGGGCGAGGAGAAGCTGCACCTGCTGCTGCTGGACGACGCCATTCCCGCCGGTGCCAAGCTCTGCTGACAACTGCATATAAACTCCCTCCGCCAGCGGCGGAGGGAGTTTGCTTATTCCCAAATGCCCCCGTCTGTGTTACACTGATACAAAACGGATGCAAAAAGGGGAGGGGATGCATATGAAGGACGCCTGTTCCGCCGGTGCGGCGGCGGTGGGCCTGCGGCTGCGCCAGCAGCGGCTGAAGCGGGGCTGGAGCCAGGAGGGCCTGTGCCGGGGTATCTGCGCGGCGTCGTATCTGTCCAAGATCGAACAGGGACAGGTGCAGGCGGCCCCGGAGCTGCTGGAGCTGCTGTTCCGGAGGCTGGAGCTTCCCTGGTACGGGGAGAGCCTGCCGGAGCTGGAGCGGCTGGTGGAGCGCCGGTATGAATGCCTGCTGGACGGGGATAAGGAGGGCTTCCGGGACAGCCGGGAGGCGTTTTGCCAGGCGCTGGAGACCATCCTGTCCAGCCCCTTGGCGGCGGACGGTCTGGTGCTGGACGCCATGGACCGGAACGACCCCACGGAGATCCCACCGGCCCTGGAGCCGTATCTGGACCGGCGGCAGCTGGCCATTCTGCGGGTGGTGCAGAACCGGGACATGGAGGCGGTGCGGCTGCTGCCGGAGGCGTATTGCTATCTCATGGCCGGTATCGCCGGGTATGAGCAGGGCAGCGACTATGTGGGGGCCATGACCCTGCTGCAGCAGGGCTATGACCTGGCGGCCCGGGACGGCCGGGTGCGGCTGATGCTGGAGTGCCGGATGTTCATGGGGAGTCTCTGCTGCAACCAGCTGGACCTGGGTGGCATGGAGACGCATTATCAGGCGGCGGAGCGTATGGCCCGGGCCCTGGGGCGGCAGGATGATCTGCGGAGCATGGCCTATAACCGGGCGGCCTCCCAGGTGGAGTGCGGCCAGTATCAGGCGGCCTACGGCTATTTTGCCGCCCTGGAGCACCCCCGGGTCATGGAGCTGCACAAGCTGGCGGTGTGCTGCGAGGGGCTGGGCCGGACCCGGGAGGCTCTGGACGCCCTGGACCGGGCGGAGACGGCCCCGGAGGAGTATCCGGACCGGGCTCTGTGCATGGGGATCTGCGGGCTGGTGCGGCGCAGGCTGGAAAACCCCGGCTATCTGCGGGACCCGGATTACGGCGCGGCGCTGATGGACGTATTCAACCGCTGCCGCCGGGAGCTGCCCATCGGATACGCGGCCTTTCATCTGCCCCGGGTACTGGAGTGGCTCACCGCCGGGCGGCAGTATAAGCAGGCCTATGAGCTTCTGCGGGACTTTCCTATCAAACTACCGAATCTGCCGATTGAATAGGGATTGACAGGGAAAACTTTCCCATATATACCCCGTTTTCATCGTCTTACCAGTGTGCTATGATATTCCCGAGGTGAGAAACAATGAAAAACAGACTCTGGACACGGAATTTTACCCTGCTGATCGCCGCCAGCGGACTGGGCGCCGTAGGCGGCATCGCCGGCGGCTTTGCCATGTCGTTTTTGGTGTTCGACGAGACCGGCAGCACCCTGGCCTCGGCGCTGGTGCTGGCGACGGAGCTGATCCCGGGCTTTCTGCTGCCCCTGTTCATTGCCCCGTGGATGGACCGGATGCCCCGCAAGCCCTTCCTGATAGGCGGCGACATGCTCAACGGCGTCATGTATCTGCTGCTGGGGGCGTATCTTCTGCGGGGCACGTTCTCCTATGTGGGCTACCTGGCCTTTTCCCTGGTGCTGGCGTCCCTCAGAGCCTTTGACGAGCTGGCGTACAACAGCATTTTCCCCATGCTGCTGCCGGAGGGGGCGGAGCAGAAGGGCTACGCCGTGGCCTCCACCCTGTACCCCGTTCTGCGGGTGATGATGCTGCCCCTGTCGGCGGTGCTGCTGGACGCCGTGGGAGCGGCATGGCTGCTGGTGGGACAAGGAGTCCTGTCCCTGATGGCGTCGGCGGTGGAAAGCGGCATCCGTATTCACGAGGAGCGCCGCCCGCCGGAGGAGAACTCCTCCCTCCGTGCCTGGTGGGCCGATGTGAAGGAGGCCGCCCGGTACCTGCGGCAGGAGAAGGGCCTTATGAACATCTATGGCTACATGGCCGTCACCAACGGCGTGGCCAGCGGATATTCCCCCATTCTGGTGGCGTTCTTCCGGACGTTTCCCGGCATGACGGCGGCCATGTACTCTCTGTTCTCCGTGGCTGAGTTCCTGGGCCGCACAGTGGGCGGCTTTGTGCAGTACCGGATGGAGATCCCGGAAAAGAAGCGGTACGGCTTCGCCTTCCTGGTGTACATGGTGTACGAGGCCATGGACATGCTGCTGCTTTGGCTGCCGTATCCCCTGATGCTGGCCAGCCGGGGCCTGTGCGGATTTTTGGGGACCAACAGCGCCACCATGCGCCAGGCGGCGGTGCAGCGGTATATTCCGGACCGGCTGCGGGCCCGGGTCAACGCCTTTGAATCCATGCTGTATACCGGCGCGGCCGCCGTGCTGTCCCTGGTCATCGGGGCGCTGGGGGAGGTGCTGGACTACCGCCTGTGCGTCACCCTGTGCGGCGGGTTCACTATGGTCGTGTGCCTGGCCACCATCTGGCGGGGCCGGAAATACGTCCGGGCCGTGTATGAGCGGAGCGGAGAATAAGCGAATAAAAGCGAGAACGGCGGGGCCGAAGCCCCGCCGTTCTGGCTTATTTTATGATTTCCGAAAAATCCGGTAGGGCGGGGCCAATGTGCCCCGCCGAAACCCGGACATACAGCCTTTAATCCTCCTCCACGTCACCCACCAGGGCAATATGCAGCTCGTCCAGCTGCTTCTGCTCCACGGTGGAGGGGGCGCCCATCATGATATCCTGGGCATTCTTGTTCATGGGGAAGGGGATGATCTCCCGGATGGAGCTTTCGCCTGCCAGCAGCATCACCATGCGGTCCACGCCCGGGGCGATGCCGGCATGGGGAGGCGCGCCATAGCAGAAGGCGTTGTACATGGCGGGGAACTTCTTCTTCACATCCTCCTCGCCCAGACGCACCAGCTCAAAGGCCTTGACCATGATCTCGGGATCGTGGTTCCGGACGGCGCCGCTGGACAGCTCCACGCCGTTGCACACCAGGTCGTACTGATCGGCGGTGATGGTCAGGGGGTCGATCTCACCCCGCTCGGCCTTCAGCAGCACCTCCAGGCCGCCGCTGGGCATGGAGAAGGGATTGTGGCAGAACTCCAGCTGGCCGGACTCGTCGCCGATCTCGTACATGGGGAAGTCCACGATCCAGCAGAACTCATAGCGCTCCTTGTCCATGTGGCCCTCGCAGGCCGCGCCGAAGGTCTTGATGAGCACGCCTACGGACTTGGTGGCGGCGGCCCCGGCGGCCACCAGCACCAGGGTGTTGGGCTTCAGGTCCAGGGCCTGGGTCAGCTGCTCCTGGATACCGGTGACGAACTTGGCGATGCCGCCGGCCAGCTGGCCGTTTTCGTCCATCTTGAACCAGTAGGCCTTGGAGCCGGACTGCACCTCGCAGTCGCCCAGTAGCTTGTCGATCTGCTTGCGGGTGAGCTTGCAGTCGGACACGGGGACCATCTTCACGGTCTGACCCCGCAGGGCCTCGAACTCGCTTTCGGCGAACAGGGAGGTGACATTTTTGCAGGTCAGGTCGATGCGCAGGTCGGGCTTATCGGAGCCGTAGGTCTCCATGGCGTCCCGATAGGCGATGCGGCGGAAGGGGGCGGAGGAGGCCACGTTATAGGTGCCGAACTTGGCGAAGATGGGAGGCAGCACGTCCTCCAGCACGGCGAACACGTCCTCCTGGGTGGCGAAGGCCATCTCCATATCCAGCTGATAGAACTCGCCGGGGGAGCGGTCGCCCCGGGCGTCCTCATCCCGGAAGCAGGGAGCGATCTGGAAATAGCGGTCGAAGCCCGCGGTCATCAGCAGCTGCTTGAACTGCTGGGGAGCCTGGGGCAGGGCATAGAACTTGCCGGGGTGCTTCCGGGCGGGCACCAGATAATCCCGGGCGCCCTCCGGGGAGGAGGCGGTCAGGATGGGCGTGGTGATTTCCAGGAAACCGTGATCCTTCATGGCGGCCCGCAGGGCGGACACCACCTGGCAGCGGAGGATGATGTTGCTCTTTACCGCCGGGTTCCGCAGGTCCAGATAACGATATTTCAGACGCTGGGTCTCGTCGGCCTCCCGGCTGCGGTTGATCTCAAAGGGCAGGCTGTTGTACCGGCAGCGGCCCAGGACCTCGATCTTCTCCGGCACCACTTCCACGTCGCCGGTGGCCTGCTTGGGGTTCTTGCTGGCCCGCTCCCGGACGGTACCCTCCACGCTGATGGTGGACTCCTTGTTCAGGCCGTTGATGATGTCCATCATCTCCTGGTTCTCCACCACCACCTGGGTGGTGCCGTAGAAGTCCCGCAGCACCACAAAGGCGAAGTTCTGGCCCACGACCCGGACGTTTTCCATCCAGCCCACGATTTTCACGCGCTGACCCGCGTTGGCCAGCCGCAGCTCCCCACAGGTATGGGTTCGCATCTGCATCATATGAATCGCTCCTGTTCTGATAAAGATTTGTATAGTTTGGTTACAATATCACGTTCTGTATTGAATTACTTGATTACAAACTGAAATATTTCATTCAGATATTTCGGTTTGTATTTATTTTTCCAGGATGACCTTGCCCTGGTTCCGCTGGGACAGTCCCTGAGTGATCCGGGACAGAGTGTCCTCAAAGGACAGCTTGGTCTGCTCGCCGGAGGTCATATCCTTGCAGGCCACCAGGCCCGCGGCGATCTCGTCGTCCCCCAGGAACACCACATAGGGGACCCCCAGCTTGTCGGCATAGTTCATCTTGGCCTTGAACTTTTTCTGCTCGGTATACAGCTGGGTACGGACGCCTGCACTCCGCAGCCGGGTGGCCAGCCGGATGGCCGGCGTCAGGTCCTGGGTCATGGGCAGGATCAGCACATCGGCGGGAGCCGTGGGCAGCTGGGGGTTCAGCAAACCTTGCTCGCCCAGCACATAAAACAGCCGCGTCAGGCCGATGGAGATGCCCACGCCGGGGAGCTGACGGTCGGTATAATACGCAGCGAGGTTGTCGTAACGTCCTCCGGAACACACGGAACCGATCTCCGGATGGTCCAGCAGGGTGGTCTCATACACCGTGCCGGTGTAGTAGTCCAGGCCCCGGGCGATGGTCAGATCCACGGCGAAATTCTCCTCCGGAACGCCGAAGGCGGAGAGATGCCGGGTGACGGTGTTCAGCTCCTCCAGCCCCTGGTCGAACAGCTCGTGCCGCCCCTGATACCCGGCCAGAGCGTCCAGTACCTGCCGGTTGCTGCCGGTGATGGAGATGAACCGCATGATCTCGTCGGCCTGCTCCGCCGTCAGTCCCACGTCCTCCGTCAGGCAGGTCCGGACCTTGCCGGCTCCGATCTTGTCCAGCTTGTCCACGGTGCGCATGATGTCGCCGGACTGCTCCGTCAGGCCCAGCATGGCGTAAAATCCGTTGAGGATCTTCCGGTTGTTGACCCGGATCTGGAACCGGGTCAGGCCCAGGGAGGTGAAGGTCTGATAGATGATGGAGGGGATCTCCGCCTCGTTGGTGATGTCCAGCTTGCCGTCGCCGATGATGTCGATGTCCGCCTGATAGAACTCCCGGAAGCGGCCCCGCTGGGCCCGCTCGCCCCGGTATACCTTGCCGATCTGATACCGGCGGAAGGGGAAGGCCAGGTCGTTGTAGTGCAGGGCCACATACTTGGCCAGGGGCACCGTCAGGTCAAACCGCAGGGACAGATCGGCGTCGCCCTTCTGGAAGCGATAGATCTGCTTCTCGGTTTCACCGCCGCCCTTGGCCAGCAGCACCTCGCTGGCCTCGATGGCCGGGGTGTCCAGGGGGGTGAAGCCGTATCGGCTGTAGGTGGTGCGCAGGATCTCCATCATCCGCTCCATCTGCTGCTGCGGGGCAGGCAGCAGCTCCATGAAGCCGGAGAGAGTCCGGGGGGTCACAGTTGCCATGGTGAAATATTTCCTTTCTGTTGTGTATTTCGGTTTTGGTACGAAAAAATGCGCTCCCGTCCCGTGTTTGGGACGAGAGCGCATGAATACGCTTCGTGGTGCCACCCAAATTCAGCCCCAAGGGGCCCTCGTAGCTCCTGTTACGGGGAGCGGGCCGTGGATGTTTCCATCCCCGCTGGGGGACTGTCTTCGCTTCTCCTGCCGGGGCGCGCTTGCAGCCGGTGTCGCGCCTCTCTGGTGCCGGTGGGGGTGAAGGTACTCCTGTCTCCTTTATGGCGGTCGTTCTTCTTATTTTATGGCATTCTGGCCCGCTTGTCAAGCGGTAAAGGGCTTGGTTTTGGGGTTGACTATGTCGCGCCAGGCCAGGTCGCCCCGGGCCAGGCCCAGCACCAGCATCTCGGCGGTGGCCACGTTGCTGGCATAGGGGATATTGTTCTGGTCGCACAGGCGGAAGATATTGGCCACGTCCTCGTCAGGGACTTTCTGGTTGGGGTCGCTGAAGCAGAGAACCATGTCCAGCTCATTATAGGCAATGCGGGCCGCGATCTGCTGGCCGCCGCCGTGGTCGAAGGACAGGAAGCGGTGGATGCGCAGGCCGGTGGCCTCCCCGATCTGGAGGCCGGTGGTGGCGGTGGCGCAAAGGGTGTGCTGGGCCAGAATGCCGCAGTATGCGGTGCAGAACTGGACCATCAGTTCCTTTTTGTTGTCGTGGGCGATCAGTGCGATATTCATGGAGGCACTTCCTTTCGTGTTTTCAGATTCGCATCAGGGGCACCTGGTGCCCGGTGATGCGCCGTGCGATGTTTTCATAGGCCCGGGCCGCGTAGTAGTTCATGTCCCGCAGGGGGATGCCCCGGTTCAGGGCATAGGGGACGTCGCTGTCCTCCGGCACCACCCCCAGCAGGGGCAGTCCGGCGGCGTCCATGGCGTCGTCGATGGTGCTGTGGAGGGCCCGGAGCAGCTTCTTCTGCACCCGTCCCACCACCAGAAACAGGTTTTCCGTGGTGAAGCGCTTATCCAGCAGCATCACCGTGTGCTGGGCGTCCCGCAGGGCGGAGGCGTCGGTGGTGGTGATGACCACCACGCAGTCGGCGCAGCCGGTGGCCAGGCGGAAGCCCTGTCCCAGCCCCGCCGGGGCGTCGATCAGGCAATAGTCATACTCCTGGCGCACCTGGTCCAGCAGCTGCCGCATCTGCTCATCGGTCACGTCCAGCTGTCCCCCGGGGGACAGGGGAGCGGTCAGCAGATGCAGCCCGGGATACTTGGGGTGATCGGCTGCCGCGTCGGACAGGGAGCAGCGGCCGACGATGACGTCGGAAAAATCCATCAGGGCCTTGTCCGTCAGCCCCAGGGCCAGGTCCAGGTTCCGCAGGGTGATGTCGCAGTCCAGGCACAGGGTATTTTTCCCAAGGGCGGCCAGCGCCAAACCCACGTTGGCGGTGAAGGAGGTCTTTCCGGTGCCGCCCTTGCCGGAGACCACTGCAATGATTTTTCCCATATCCAGGTACCTCGTATACAGTTGGGGACTCAGCCCAACGGCGCTTTTTTGATGCGGGCGAAGGGCCGGGGATAGGCTGCCGGGGTGGGACGCTCCTTCCGGATGATGACCACCCGGTGCCGCACGTCCGTTCCGGGGATGGCATAATCCCAGATTTTTCCAATTTTGCCCCCCAGCTGGGCAATGGCGCTTCTGGCGCGCTGAATCTCATCGTCGGTGTCCACCGACTTCATGGCCAGGAACTGACCGCCCACCTTCACCAGGGGCAGGGCCAGCTCACACAGTACATTCAGCTGGGCCACGGCCCGGGAGGCGGCTATGTCGTACTGCTCCCGGTGCTGCCGGGCGAACTCCTCCGCCCGGGCGTGGACGCACCGGACCCGCTGCAGGCCCATGGCGTCCACGGTCTCCTGCAAAAAGTCGATGCGCTTTCCCAGGCTGTCCAGCAGGGTCAGGTCAAAATCCGGCTCCAGCAGCCGCAGGGGCATTCCCGGAAATCCGGCCCCGGTGCCTACGTCCACCACCTGCTTGCCCCGGAAGTCCGCCGCCGTCAGCAGGCAGGCGCAGTCCAGCAGGTGCAGCCGCGCCACGTCTGCCGGTTCGGTGATGGCGGTCAGGTTCATGACCTGGTTCTTTTCCAGCAGCCGCCGGGAAAACTCCGTCAGCGTCGGGATGTTTCCTGTGTCCAGTCCCAGCTGGGCCAGACCCTCTTTCAGAATGGCTTCCAAATTACTTCTGCTCCTTCAGCAGGTCCCGGATCTCCGCCAGCAGCTCCTCGGTGGTGGGACCGGCAGGCTCCTCCGGCGCGGGCTCCTCATCCTTCTTCTTCAGGGCGGCCAGCTTGTTCATGGCTTTCACCAGCAGGAACATGGCAAAGGCCACGATGATGAAGTCCAGGATCACCGCCAGCAGATTGCCGATGCCCAGCATTACCGGCGCAGCATCGCCCGCTGCCACGGCGGCCTTGTTGAGGATGATGTTCCACTGGGTCAGGTCGATGCCGCCGGTGATGAGACCGATGAGGGGCATGATGATGTCGTTGACCAGGGAAGTGGTGATCTTGCCGAAGGCGGCGCCGATGACCACGCCGATGGCCATGTCCAGGACGTTGCCGCGCATGGCAAACTCCTTGAACTCATGGAAAAACTTCTTCATAAGTACCCTCCTTCCGTCCTCAGTGCTTGGGAACGATGCGGTCGTGGCCGCCCATATAGGGCCGCAGGGCCTGGGGGATCAGCACGGAGCCATCGGCCTGAAGGTTGTTCTCCAGGAAGGCGATCAGCATCCGGGGAGGGGCCACACAGGTGTTGTTCAGGGTGTGGCACAGCTGCATCCTGCCGTTTTCGTCCTTGTAGCGGATTTTCAGCCGCCGGGCCTGGGCGTCGCCCAGGTTGGAGCAGGAGCAAACCTCGAAATACTTCTGCTGCCGGGGGGACCAGGCCTCGATGTCGCAGGACTTGCACTTCAGGTCCGCCAGGTCGCCGGAGCAGCACTCCAGCTGCCGCACCGGGATATCCAGGGACCGGAACAGCTCCACGCTGTAGCGCCACAGCTGCTCATACCACTTCTTGGAGTCCTCGGGCTTGCAGACCACGATCATCTCCTGCTTTTCAAACTGGTGAATGCGATAGATGCCCCGCTCCTCAATGCCGTGGGCGCCCTTCTCCTTCCGGAAGCAGGGGGAATAGGAGGTCAGCGTCTGGGGCAGGGACTCGGCGGGTACGATCTGGTCGATGAACTTGCCGATCATGGAGTGCTCGCTGGTGCCGATCAGATACAGGTCCTCGCCCTCGATTTTATACATCATGGCGTCCATGTCGGTCTGGCTCATGACGCCCTCTACCACGTTGCCGTGGATCATAAACGGGGGAATGCAATAGGTGAAGCCCTTGTCAATCATGAAATCCCGGCCATAGGCCAGCACGGCCTCGTGGAGCCGGGCGATATCACCCATCAGATAGTAAAATCCGTTGCCGGACACCCGCCCGGCGGCGTCCATGTCGATGCCGTCGAAGCGCTCCATGATCTCCGTGTGATAGGGGATGTCGAACTCCGGCAGCTTGGCCTCGCCGAAGCGCTGGACCTCCACATTATGGGAGTCATCGGGGCCGATGGGCACGGAGGGGTCGATCATCTGGGGGATGACCATCATGATCTTGGTGATCTGCTGGGTCAGACGACCCTCCATCTCCTCCAGCTGGGCCAGCCGGTCGGCGTTGGCCTTCACCTGGGCCTTGGCCTCCTCGGCCTCCGCCAGCTTACTGGGGTCCTTCTTGGCCTGGCCCATCAGCATACCCACCCGCTTGGACAGCTGGTTCCGCTGGGCCCGCAGGTCGTTGGCCTCGTTCATGGCGGCCCGCTTCTCGGCGTCCAGGGCAATGACCTCGTCCACCAGGGGGAGCTTGGCGTTCTGGAACTTCTTGCGGATGTTTTCCTTAACGGCTTCCGGATTGTCCCGGACAAATTTGATATCAAGCATGGATTTTATCGCACCTTTCCGTGTTTCACGTGAAACATCATGGTTTTTTGATGGTGTGCAGGGCTTCCAACAGCTCGTTCAGGTCGTCCACACCGTAATATTCCAACTCAATGCGCCCTTTCTTCTTGCCGGAGACAATGCGGCATCCCCGGCCCAGAGTGTTTCCCAGATCCCGGGCGGCCTCCTGGGCATAGTCCACGGTCAGACCGGCAGGGGAGGGCTTCTCCTTCTTTCCGGCGGTGAGTTTCTTCACCAGCTGCTCCGTCTGCCGGACGGACAGGTCATTTTTCAGGATGGTGGCCGCCGTGGTCTCCTGCAGGGCAGGGGACAGGGGCAGCAGCGCCCGGGCGTGGCCGTTGGTCAGCCGTCCATCCTCCACCATGGCCCGCACTGGAGGACACAGGTTCAGCAGACGCAGGGCGTTGGCCACGGCGGACCGGGACTTGCCCACCCGCTGGGCGGTTTCCTCCTGGGTCATGTTGTACTGGCTCATCAGCACCTGATAGCCCTCGGCTTCCTCGATGGGGTTCAGGTCCTCCCGCTGGAGGTTCTCGATCATGGCCAGCTCCATGGCTTTGCGGTCGTCGGCCTCGATGACGATGGCCGGCACCTGGGTCAGTCCCGCCATGCGGGCGGCCCGCCAGCGCCGCTCACCGGCGATGATCTGGTAATAGCCGGACTGCAGCTTCCGCACCGTCAGCGGCTGGATGATGCCGTGCTCCCGGATGGAGTCGGCTAAGTCCGCTAAGGACTCCGGGTCAAATTGCTTGCGGGGTTGGGATGCGCAGCTTTCCACCTGAGAAATCGGCAGAAACAGACTGCTCTTTTCCTCCTGAGAGTCGATCACGTCGTCTCCCAACAGGGCGGCCAGGCCTTTGCCCAGCCCTTTTGGGTTGTTGGCCATTGCTGAAACGCTCCTTTCCGCACAGAATCAGGTATTTTTCTTGAGAAATTCGTTGGCCAGAGCCAGATAGGCCTCCGCGCCCCGGCAGCCCCGGTCATAGGCCGTGATGGGCTTTCCGTGGCTGGGCGCCTCGGACAGGCGGATGTTCCGGGGGATCACCGTGGCATACACCTTCCCGGGGAAGAACCGCTTGACCTCCTGGGCCACCTGAATGGCCAGGTTGGTGCGCCCGTCGAACATGGTCAGCAGCACGCCCTCGATCTGGAGCCGGGGATTCATGTTCCGCCGGACGATGCGCACGGTGTTCATCAGGTCGCTGAGGCCCTCCAGGGCGTAATACTCCCCCTGAAGCGGCACCAGCAGGGAATCCGCCGCGCACAGGGCGTTCAGTGTCAGCAGTTCCAGGGAGGGGGGACAGTCCACAAAGATGTAGTCATAATCCTCCCGGACGGCGTCCAGGGCGCTGCGCAGCAGGAACTGCCGGTCCGACATTTCGATCATCTCCACGCCGCCCCCGGCCAGGGCCTTGCTGCTGGGCAGCACGTCGCCATAGGGGGTGGTGACGATGGCCTTCCGGGTCTCCACGCCGTTGATGAGCACGTCATACACGCCGTTGGACACGGATTTGTCCACCCCCATGCCGGAGGTGGCGTTGGCCTGGGGGTCAAAGTCGCACAAAAGCACCCGTTTCCCCAGGTATTTCAGGGCCGCAGCCAGGTTGACACAGGTGGTGGTCTTCCCAACGCCGCCTTTTTGATTCACGATCGCCACGATTTTCGCCACTTTGTCCACACTCGCTTTCTGTCGGTCTTTATTGTAGTATATCACATTTTCAGTCGGTTTCAATAGAAAATCTGCAAAATGAGAAAAAACTTGAGAAAAATGTTTCACGTGAAACGGCGAAACCAACACGCAAAAAGGGTGGATGTTTCACGTGAAACATCCACCCCGTGGGTCATATCAGGATCATCCCCGAAACCGGCGGCAGCCGCAGCCGCAGCTTCCCGCCGGGGGCATAGAACTGCTGGAAGGTCAGGGCCTCCCGGGCCAGCTCCCGGGGCCAGGGAATGGCCACCTCTGCGGCGTCCTCGCCTGCGTTCAGGGCCGCCACGGTGATCTCGTCTCCCAGTTGCCGCCGCAGCACCAGAACGCCGCCCCGGGCGTGGAGATAAGTCAGGTCCCCCCCCTGCAGGGACAGGCGCTCCCGCCGCAGCTGCCCCAGCTGCCGGAAGAAGGCCAGCAGCTCCTGGTCCTCCTGGCCCCAGGGATAGGTCCCCCGGTTCAGGGGGTCCTCAAAGCCCTCCATCCCGGCCTCGTCGCCGTAGTACACCGTGGGGGAGCCGGGGAAGCAGTACAGCAGCATCTCGCCCACCCGCAGCCGGGCCTGGCCCTTCTGCCGCTGGGCAGGGGAGAGGCGGTACGCCGCCCGGCCGTCCTTGGTATCCGGCACATCCTCTGCCCCCAGCAGGGTCAGGATCCGGGGCGTGTCGTGGGTGCCCAGAATGTTCAGGGCGCTGTAGAAGGCGGGCCGGGGATAGTGCTCCCGGATGACCTCCATGGTGTCCCGGAAGACGGCGGCGTCGCCGCCCCGCAGCCAGTCCAGGGCCGCCGTCCGGAAGGGATAGTTCATCAGCCCTTGGGTCTCGCTGCCCAGCAGATACCGTCTGCGCTGGCTGTAGGCGATCTTGTTGCTGCCGTCCTCCCACACCTCGCCCAGCAGAAAGCTGTCGGGCTTTTCCTGGTCCATGGCACTGCGAATTTCGGCAATGAAGTCGTCCGGCAGCTCGTCGGCCACGTCCAGCCGCCAGCCGGAGGCCCCCTGCCGCAGCCAGTGCCGCACCACGGAGTCTCCGTCCCGGATGATGAACCGGCGATAGCTGTCCGCGGACTCCTGCACCGCCGGCAGGGTCTTGATGCCCCACCAGGCGTCGTAATCCTCCGGCCAGGGGTGGAAGGAGTACCAATTATAATACTGGGACTCCCGGCTCTGGGCCGCCCCCAGCTCCGGATAGAACCCCTGGGCGTTGAAATACCGGCTGTTGCTGCCGGTGTGGTTGAACACTCCGTCCAGCATCACCCGGATGCCCCGGCACCCGGCCTCCCGGCACAGGGTGCGGAAGTCCTCCTCGGTGCCCAGCATGGGGTCAATGCGCCGGTAGTCCGCCGTGTCATACCGGTGGTTGCTGTCGGACTCAAAAATCGGGCACAGGTACAACGTACCTACTCCCATACTCTGTAGGTAGTCTAATCGGGAGGTGATCCCCGCCAGACTGCCGCCGAAGAAATCGTTGTTGCGGATGATCCCCTGGGCGTCGGGCCGCCACACCGGGGTGTCGTCCCAGTCCTGGTGGATCACCCGGTCCCCCACCATCCCGGCGGAGTCCGGCACCCGGGTGCGGCAGAACCGGTCCGGGAAGATCTGATAGGTGATACCCCGGCCGAACCAGGCGGGGGTGGGGCGGCTGTCGTCATAAACCGTCAGCTGCCACCGGGCCTGGTCGTCGAAGCCGTGAAGGCCGTATAGCCTTTGCCCCTCCGGATACGAAAACCGGAAGGCGTACCACACCAGCTCCGGCTCCTCCGGGGCGGTGTATACCCCCTGCCACCGGCCATCATCGCCGGGGGACAGGGCCACCTCCTGCTCCGTACCCGCAAATTCCCGCCGCAGCAGCAGCGTCACGCCGGTAACGTTTTCATCCCCCGGTCGAACCGCGAAACGGACAGTGGCGCCGCACGCGGCGGCGCCAAAGGGGGACTTATATTCCGTATCGCGGGAGTCAAAGATCTTGCTCATGGAATGCCTCATTTCAGCAGGGTATTTTCGCCGATGACCACGGCGCCGATCTCCTCCTGGGAGAAATAGGAGTTCACAATGTCCACGGCGGTGGAGGCCAGGGCTGCACCGGAGCCGCCCTTCTCGATGACCACGGCCACGGCGATCTGCGGATCGTCATAGGGGGCGAAGCACACGAACACACCGTTGTTGGTGTTGGCGATACCGGTTTCTGCGGTACCGGTCTTGGCGCCGGCGGACACCACACACTGGGAGAAGTAGTAGGACAGGCTCCCGGTGGTCAGGTTGTGCATGCCCTCCTTCACCGCCTGCAAGGTGCTGTCGCTCATCTCCACGGTGTTCAGCGGCGCCTTGTCATAGGCGTAGATCACCGAGGAGTTGTCGTAGGATTTCACGTTTTTCAGCAGATGGGCCTCATAGTGCTGGCCGCCGCCCACCAGGGTGGCGATGTAGTTGGCCAGCTGCAGGGGCGTGAACAGGTCATAGCTCTGGCCGATGGCGGCGGTCAGGGTCTGGCCGTCGGTCCACTCCAGACCGTTGCGCTCGGCAAACTCCGGGGTGGCCATGGAGCCCTTGGCCTCGGCGCTTCCCGCCCCGCCGATCTCAATGCCGGTATACTCGCCCAGACCGAACTGCCTGGCGTAGTCCGCCAGGGTCTTGATACCCGTCAACCGGCCCGCCTCATAGAAGAAATAGTTGCAGGACACGGTAATGGCCTGGGACACGTTGACCCGTCCGTGGGTGCCGCCGTACTCGTTATAGATCCAGCACCGGGGCTGGGGAGATTTGTAGTAGTCATACACGCCCCGGTCCACAATGGTGGAGGAGGGGGTGATGATCCCCGACTCCAGGGCCGCCACGGCGGTACAGGGCTTGAAGGTGGAGCCCGGGGCGTATGCGCCGCCGATGGCCCGGTTCAGCAGGGGAGTGCCCACGGTGTCGCTGACCAGCTTGCTGTAATCCTGGTCAAAGGCGGACAGGTTATAGGTGGGATAGCTGGCCATGGCCAGCACCTCGCCGGAGCCTACCCCCACCACCACCGCCGCGCCGCCCCGGACAATGCCGTCCTTGGCGGTCATGGCCTCGATGGTCTGGGCCAGGGACTTCTCCGTGTCCTCCTGCACATCGATGTCTAGGGTCAGGGCCACGGTGCCGCCGGGCTGAGGCTCCTTGGTGTAAAGCTCGCCGGTGATCTTCCCCTCCTCGTTGGTGGTGATGATCCGGGTGCCCTTGGTGCCGTGGAGATAGGACTCAAAGGCCTTCTCCACGCCCTCCCGGCCCACCAGGGAGTTCATGGAGTAGCCCTCCATGTCCCGATAGCCGGTGACGCCGTTTTCCGGGTCGCCTACCCAGTCCTCGTAGTAGATGGGACTCAGCCGCCCCAGCACATGGGCGGCGTACTCGGTGTTATACACCCGGGCGGAGGAGGTGCCGGTGGATACCCCCTGATACTGGCCGTCCGCCGTCTGGCTGATCAGCTCCACGGACAAGTCGTCGGCAAAGACGTACTGTGCGTCCGTCAGACTCTTCACCGCCAGCTCATACCGCACCCCGGCGATGGTCCGGGCCTGGTCGTCGGTATAGCTGCTGTCGATTTTGAACAGCTCCCGCAGCTTGGCCATGAACCGGTCCGGCTGCAGGGTGGGGGTCACCTGGGACAGCTTGGAATAGGGGATGCTCTTGTTTTTCAGGAACAGGGCGAAGCCCTCGCTGTCCTGGGCGTCGGTATAGCTGTAGGGCGCGGTTTTGCTCAGGGGCAGGGTATCGTTCCAAACGGTGTCGTTCTCGGTGCACAGGTCCGTCAGCCGCAGAATGGCGGCGTTCAGGTCCTGGTCATTCTCAAAATCCTTGGCGGAGAAGATCAGGGTATAGGTCAGCCGGTTGGACACCAGTACCTTGCCGTTGCGGTCGGTGATGATCCCCCGGGAGGCCTCCACCGTCTCGCTGGCGGCGTTGCTGGCCAGGGACTTGGCCCGGTTTTCCTCCCCGTGGAGGATCTGGGTATAGTACATCACCCCGGCGAAGGCCAGCAGGCACAGGCCCATCAGCCCCGTCAGCGCCCAGATGCGGACCCGCACCGGGTCAAATGCATTTTTCTTCATGGCACGCCTCCTATCTCAGGATCCGGTTGTGCACGCTGCGCAGCAGCAGATACACCAGCGGCGACAGCACCACCGTCACGGCCAGCTCCCGCCCCGTCAGCGACAGGGCGGCGCTCAGCTCCACCCCCTGCCGGAAGGTCAGCAGCACCGTGTGCAGCAGGTCCGTGATCACCAGGGCCAGAGCCGCGCACAGAACGGCGCACAGGAACCCCTGGCTCAGAAGCCGCTTGGCGATCATCGCCGCCGGCAGGGCCGCCGCCAGAAACGCCAGGGTATAGAAGCACGGGATGACCCCCGGCATAGTCAGGTCGCACAGCAGGCCGAAGACGCCGCCGAACACGGCCCCCTCGGCGGGACCCTCCAGCATGGCCATGATCCCGGCGATCACCGGCGGCAGAAACGGGTGCACCGCCCACACGGAGATGCGGTTGAGCACCAGGGACTGCACCAGCACCAGCAGCAGCACCGCCCCGGCGTAGTACAGCCATTTGAAGAACATATCCCGTTGGTTCATGGATTGATTCATGGCCGCTCCTCTCAATCCACGATGGTGAAGTCCGTGATCACGAACACCTCCACCAGCTGGGTGATATCGGTTTTGGGGATGATGGTGGCATAGCGGGTCAGGCCGTTGTCATCGGTTTTGATCTCCTCCACGGAGCCGATGACCAACCCCGAGGGATAGTAGCCTCCCAGGCCGGAGGTGACGATCATGTCGCCGTTGATGAGGCTGGATTCCCCCTCCAGGTACGACAGCTTCAGCTTTCCCTGCCCCATCAGGGCCAGGTCCCCCATGGCCACCGTCACCTCGCCGGTGCGGAACACCAGGGCTCCCAGCTGGGAATCCGTGTCCAGGATGGTGGTCACGGTGCACCAGTTGGCGCCCGCCTCGGTGACCACTCCCACCAGATAGCCGTATTGATCCACCACGCAGTCGCCGATGGCCACGCCCAGGCCGGTGCCCTTGTTCAGAGTCAGGGTCCTGGACCAGTTGGAGGTGCTGCGCTCGATGACCCGGGCCGCCTCAAAGGTGAAGTCCCGGCGCTGCTGCCGCAGACCGTTCAGGTCCCGCAGCCGCTGGTTCTCCTCGCTGTCGGCCTTGGCCTGGCGCGCATCCTCCTTCAGCTGGGCGTTTTCCTTGCGCAGCTCCTCGATCTCCTGGCGCAGGGATTCCACCGTCTCGAACCGCTGGCCGATGTTCTGGAACCATCCGGCCACGGCGGAGCCCGCCGCCCGGAAGGGATAGGTGACCACCCCGGCGGCGTTCTGTAAAAAGCCCGTCTGGTTGCTGACGGCGCTGGCGATACACAGCCCCACCGCCACCACCACCACAGCGGCCAGCATCATAATGCCGTTTTTCTGAAAAAATCGTTTCATAGCTTATTCCCTTTTTCACAGCAGCGTCACGCCGAACTCCGCCAGCATCCGGCTCAGCAGCAGCACCGGCAGACCCATCACGTTGAAAAAGTCCCCGTCGATGCGCTCCACCAGCAGGGCCCCCTGGCCCTGCACGCCGTAGGCTCCGGCCTTGTCCATGGGCTCACCGCCCCGGATATAGGCCCGCAGCTCCGACTCGGACGCCGGACGGAAATACACGTCCGTGGACTGGGCCCGGGTCAGGGACCGCTGTCCCTGCCGCAGGGTAACGCCGGTGCACACCGTGTGCCGCCGCCCCGCCAGGTCCGTCAGCATCCGCAGGGCGTCCGCCTCATCCTTGGGCTTTCCCAGCCGCTGCTGGTCCAGAAACACCATGGTGTCGGCGGTGATGACGATCTCGTCCTTCTCCGACGGCACTGCCTGGGATTTTTCCCGGCTGATGTAGGACACGATCTCCGGTGGCGTCAGCCCCTGGGGATACCACTCCTCTACCTGGGGGACCCGCACGGTGAAATCCCGGATGCCGATCCGGGTCAGCAGCTCCTGCCGCCGGGGGGAACCGGAGGCCAGCACGATCCTTGCCATGGCCTCACCTCCCGGTGGAGCCGAAGCCGCCTGCGCCCCGCTCCGTCTCGTCCAGCGCGTCCACCCGCACCAGCTCCGGCCGCACCACCGGCACCACCATCAGCTGGGCGATGCGGTCCCCGGGCCGGATGGTATAGTCCTCCCCGGACAGATTCACCAGCCCCACGGAGATCTCCCCCCGATAGTCGCTGTCGATAACGCCCACGCCGTTGCTCAGGCCGATCCCGTGCCTGAAGCCCATGCCGCTGCGCACAAACACCAGGGCCACATAGTCCGGGGAGGGCAGGGCAATGGCAATTCCCGTGGGAATGCCCATCCGCTGGCCCGGGGCCAGGGTCACGTCCGCCTCCATGCACGCGCACAGGTCCATGGCCGCCGCTCCCGCCGTCTTATACTGGGGCAGCGGGAACTCCCGGCCTATTTTCGGCGACACCGCCTTGATTTTAAGCTCCATTGTACCACTTGCTCCTATTAAATATGAAAACAAACTGTGAAAAGATTGTAAAGGTTGATAACCGGGCGTATTTATTCCACACCCCGGTAGAACAGGCCCCGGGTCAGCTGGTCCGGCTGGTAGTCGCTGCGGCCCTGATAGGCCCGCAGCACCCGCGCACACTCCTCCGGCGACTCCGTGGTGAACCGCAGCCGGGCCCGGGTCAGCCCCAGCTGCCGCCACTCCGGCTTATCCGCCAGGAACAGCACCCGGCTGTTCTCGATCTCGCACCGGTGGCCCCACTGGCCCACCAGGGGGAACTGCGCCCCGGTGCGGTCCACCAGGACATTCTCCTGGCCGCACCGGCAGGCAGGGGAGCGGTCTCCATAGTCCCGCCCGGCGTCCCGGCAGCCCAGCTCATTGCGGATGACGCAGTTTTCCATGATCATCAGCGGCAGGCGGCCGTATACCACCGCCTCGCAGGGCAGAACCTTCCGCAGGTCCCGGAGTTGCTGCCACCGCAGCTCCATGGACACGGCGGCGGCTTCCAGCCCCAGCTCCTTCCAGAACAGCAGGGCTCCGCTGTTGAAAATATTCAGCCCCAGATCCCCCCATAGGGGAAGGCCCAGCCCATCGGCAATGGGCAGGTGTCCCAGATTGCCGATGGCCACGGCGGACAGGTGTTCCCGGTGCCGCTGCAAAAGCAGCCGCAGAGGCTCCTCGTCCTCTGTCCGGAAGATCCGGGGAAGCACCGCGCAGATCTGGGTCATGCCCGCCCAGCGGGCCAGGTCCATGCCGTCCAGCAGCTCTGCCGGGACATACACCGTCCCGCACTGGGCCAGGGGCTCCGTCAGCTGCTCCGGCCGCATAATGGAGCAGGTCAGCACCGGCGCGTCAGGCCCCGGCCGGGCCTGGGGCAGGGGAGAGGGGGTACCCGTCCGCCGCACCGGCGGCTGGGCCAGGGCGGCTTCCAGGCCCTCCAGGGCCTGCCGCCGCAGGGCGTTCACGGCGCTGGCCGGCAGCATCAGCCCCTCCTCCAGCTCCACCCGGGTTTCCCGGGGCCGGAACACGGTGCCGCCGGTTTTCTCCAGCCGGGATTGCAATTCCTCCGCCGTCAGAGCCCGGTTCCGGGCCTCCTCCGGGGTGGGACCCTCCGCCCGGACGGCGTGTCCCCCGGCGCTGGCCGTCAGGGATACCGGCTCCCCGGCCCGCAGGGTGCAGACCATGTCCACCGGCACCCGGCGGCTGTCCTCCCTGCTGTACCCGGCCTTGGCCCGGGCAAACAGCTCCTTGGGCTCCGGGGCGTTCTCCGGCCGGGTGCCGAACATCTCCGGCCCGGTGCGCCCCTTATAGTATCCGTCGGTGAAGCCGCTGCGAGAGAAGGCGGCCTCCAGCTGCCGGGACTCCTCCCGGCTGGGTCCCCGCTTCTCATCCAACAGACGGCGATAGATCCCCGTGATCACCGCCACATATTCCGGCCGCTTCATGCGGCCCTCCAGCTTCAGGCACGCCGCGCCCATCTGCTCCAGCTCCTGCACATAGTCCGCCAGATTGGCGTCCTTCAGGCTCAGGGGATGGCCTCCGGCGGCCTTTTCGTTGACGCCGTAGGGCAGGCGGCAGGGCTGGGCGCAGGCACCCCGGTTGCCGCTGCGTCCGCCGATCACGGCGCTCATTTCGCACTGACCCGAGTAGCACATGCACAGGGCCCCGTGTCCGAACACCTCGATTTCCGCGGGACAGCCCCGGGTTATGGTGTGGATGTCCCGGCGGCTCAGCTCCCGGGCCAGCACCACCCGCTCCAGGCCCAGCTCCGCCGCCCGGCATGCCCCGCCCAGGGTGTGCAGGCTCATCTGAGTGCTGGCGTGAAGGGGAACCTCCGGCGCAATTTCCCGGGCCAGCCGCCAGATGCCCCAGTCCTGGATGAGGATGGCGTCCACCCCCATGTCCGAGGCTTTTTTCAGGGCCTCGGCGGCGGCAGGCAGCTCCCGGTCCGTCACCAGGGTGTTCAGGGTCAGATACACCTTCACCCCCCGCAGATGGCAGTAGGCCACGGCCTCCCGGAATTCCTCGTCCGTGAAATTCCGGGCGCTGCGCCGGGCGTTGAGCCCGCCGAAGCCCATATACACGGCGTCGGCCCCATTCTGCACGGCGGCTACCATGGCCTCCCAGCCCCCGGTGGGGCTCAGCAGCTCCATCATTGGCCCCGGCCCTGCTGGGCCTTGAACAGCTGGCGCTTCAGCTCCGAGGCCTCGTTCTTGGCCTGGGTGGCCTCGTCCAGATAGTTTTTCACCTGGCGGCGCAGATTCTCCGCCGCCGCCTGATTTTTCAGCAGCTCATCCGCCAGGTTCACCGCCGCCAGCACCGCCGCGTCCGTCTGGCTCACATGCAGGGCATCCAGCACCTGGCGCATCCTCTCGTCCACCAGTGCGCCTACCTTCTCCATATATGCCGCGCTCTCGTCTGCCACCAGGGTATACTCCTGGCCGCAGATGTTCATTGTCACCTTATTTGCCATGTCATCCTCCTATTTATGTAAACCGCAAAAAGAGTCATACCGATACAGAATCCATTATACCACAAAATCCCGCCGGGAAAAGCCTTTTCTGCCGAAAAGGAGAATTTTGTGAAAAACCTGCCTGGGCGGCTTTACGAACCGGGGGATTTCGTGTAAAATAAAGGGGTTCCGAAGGAAACAGAAGGGAGGGCGCGGCTATGAGCGGCTATATCCTGCGGGAAAATGACCCCAGCATCGTGCTGACGGCGGACCAGGTGGACCGCCTGGTGAAAAACGGCGACGGCGACGCCGCGCTTTTATACCTGCTTCTGATGCGGGCGGACCGGGGCATCACCGAGCAGGAGCTGCAGTCCCGGCTGCGCTGGAGCCAGCTGCGGCTGAACGCGGCGGAAACGGGCCTGCAGCGGCTGGGCCTGATCCAGCGCCCGGCGGAGACGCCGCCTCCGGCCCCGGCGGAGGAGCGCCCGGTATACAGCGCCCAGGACCTGGCGGCCCTTCTGGAGGACGACCGCTCCTTCCGGATGCTGATCCCCCAGGTGGAGGAGAAGCTGGGCCGCAAGCTGAAAACCGCCGACCTGCAGGTGCTGGCGGGGCTGTATGACGACCTGGGCATGCCGGCGGACGTGATCTATCTGCTGGTGAACCACTGCATCACCCGGTCCGAGGAGCGCTACGGCCCCGGCCGCCGCCCCACCCTGCGCCAGATCGAGAAGGAGGGCTACTACTGGGCCCGACAGGGCCTGTTCGACCAGGACAGCGCCGCCCGCTATCTGAAAACCTGGCGCGATAAGCAGCAGGGCCAGTCCGCCTATATGCAGGTGCTGGGCCTGGGCCAGCGCCGCCCGGTGGCCAGCGAGGAAAAGTACATCTCCGATTGGATGGACAAGGGCTTCCCGCCGGAAACGGTGGCTCTGGCCTACGACAAGACCATATTCTATAAGAAGCAGTTAGAGTGGCGGTATCTCAACGGCATCCTCCGCCGCTGGCACGAAAACGGCTGGCACACCCCGGAGGAGGTCCAGCAGGGCGACGCCGGAAAGCCCGCCCAGCCGTCCCCGAAGCCGGACAAGCCGGATCAAGACAACTCCCGCATGGAAAAATACATGAAGTGGTAATATAAATCGGTAAAGGAGGGAACCCCATGCCCTACGACGGAAAAATTCTCAGCCGGGCCATGGCCCGCTTTGACGAGGATAAGCAGCGCCGGGCCCGGCAGTTCCGAGAGCGTCAGCAGCAGCTGTTTGCCCGGGAACCGGAGCTGGCGGACATCGACCGCCGCCTGCGCGGCACCATGAGCCAGATCATCACCAGGGCTCTGCAAAGGGGCCAGGACCCGGTGCCCGCCATCCACGCCATCCGGAACGAGAATCTGGCCCTCCAGCGCCGCCGGGGGGAGCTTCTTACGTCTCTGGGCTATCCTGCCGACTATCTGGAGGAGAAGCCCCGGTGCGCCCGGTGCGGCGACGCCGGGTTCCTGCCGGACGGCTCCATGTGCGCCTGCCTGCGCAGCTACTACGCCCGGGAGCAGATCGCGGAGCTGTCCCACATGCTGGACATCGGCTCCCAGAGCTTCGACACCTTCCGCCTGGACTACTATTCCACGGACCGGGGCGGCCTGCCCCGCTCCCCCCGGGAGGCGGCCCAGCGGAATCTGGAGATCTGCCAGTCCTTCGCCCGGGACTTCCGCCCCGGGAAGCAGAATCTGCTGCTGTTCGGCGCACCGGGCCTGGGCAAGACGTTTCTGTCCGCCTGCATCGCCCGGGTGGTCAGCGAGGACGGCTTCTCCGTGGTGTACGACACGGCGGGGCATATTTTCTCCCAGTTCGAGGCGGCCAAGTTCCGCCGGGACGACGTGGACGAGCCGGATGAAAGCGTGGAGCGCTGCATGGCCTGCGACCTGCTGATCCTGGACGACCTGGGCACCGAGATGACCACCGCCTTTGTCCAGAGCGCCCTGTACCAGCTGCTCAACGGCCGCCTGCTGGCGGGAAAAAGCACCATTATCAGCACCAACCTGGACCCCGACCAGATCGGCCGCCGCTATTCGGCCCAGATCATGTCCCGGCTGGAGGGGGAGTTTGAACTTCTGCCCTTCATCGGCCAGGACATCCGCCGCCTGAAGCGGGAGCAATAATCGCGGCGGGGCACATGGGCCCCGCCCTACACGGGTTCGATCGACAGACACTTTGTAGGGGCCGACGTCCTCGGCGGCCCGCGTTCACGAAACCGGAAATGACAATTTCATCTCATCCTCCCATCCTGCACGGCTCACGCCGTGCAGGATTTCTTTCATCCCCGCAAACCGAATTAACGACCGCAAACGTTACCGCGCTGACCCCCGCATGATGTATCATCTTTCAAAAATTCGCGCCGCCCTCGTGCGAACTCCTGCAAATTATTTCAACACAATAAAGAATCCGCGAATTTTCCGTGAACATCGTAACGAAAATGTAAAGAATTTTTGTACAAAGTGAGAATTGATTTTTTCTGCAAAATAATTATCATATTGGACGGAATGCAAGAGGAGTTGCGTCCTTTTGCTCCAAAACATTATGATGTATGAATAGAGGAGGAGAAAAATGGTTAGCTTTCTGATTTGCCTGGCCTTGCTCATCGGCGGTTATTTCGTCTATGGCAAGGTGGTGGAAAACACCTTCGGGCCGGATGACCGCGAGACCCCCGCTGTGAAGATCAACGACGGCGTGGACTATGTGGTCCTTCCCCAGTGGAAGCTGTTCATGATCCAACTGCTGAACATCGCGGGCCTTGGTCCCATCTTCGGCGCTATGCAGGGCGCTCTGTGGGGCCCCATCGTGTTCCTGTGGATCACCTTTGGTACGATCTTTGCCGGTGCAGTGCATGACTACTTCTCCGGCATGATGAGCGAGCGCAACAACGGCGCTTCCATCTCCGAGATCTCCGGTATCTACCTGGGTGGCTTCATGAAGAACGTCATGCGTGTGTTCAGCGTGGTGCTGCTGATCATGGTGGGCACCGTGTTCGCCGTGGGTCCTGCCGGCCTGATCGTCACCCTGTTCAAGAACGGCGGCTCCACCGGCATTGTCACCACCACTCTGTTCTGGCTGATCATCGTCCTGGTGTATTATTTCATCGCCACCTTTATTTCCATTGACAAGATCATCGGCAAGATTTATCCTATCTTTGGTATCTGCCTGATCGTCATGGCCGTGGGCGTGGCCGTGGGCATCTTTGTCAAGCCTGAGTACACCATTCCTGAGATCTGGGATCACTTCGGTTCCATGCATCCCAAGGGAACTCCCGTGTGGAGCTTCATGTTCATCACCGTGGCCTGCGGCGCTATCTCCGGCTTCCACTCCACCCAGAGCCCCCTGATGGCCCGCTGCATGAAGAGCGAGAAGCAGGGCCGCTTCGTGTTCTACGGCGCCATGGTTTCCGAGGGCGTCATCGCCCTGGTGTGGGCCGCTGCCGGCTGCGCTCTGTATGAGGTCACCGGCGGCCTGAACACCGGCCTGGCCGAGATCCTGGCCAATGGTCAGTCTGCCGCCATCTATGATGTCTGCGTCAAGACCATGGGCAAGGTGGGCGTGGCCCTGGCTATGCTGGGCGTCATTGCCTGCCCCATCACCTCCGGCGATACGGCCTTCCGCAGCGCCCGTCTGGTGCTGTCCGACTGGTTCAAGATCGACCAGAAGAAGTGGAAGAACCGTCTGCTGCTGTGCGTGCCCGTTCTGGGCGTGGGCGCTGTCCTGGGCGTGGGCAATGCCCTGGGCTTCATCGACTACACCGTTATCTGGCGTTACTTCAGCTGGACCAACCAGACTCTGGCCATGATCGTCCTGTGGGCCGCTTCCATGTACCTGTTCTACGAGAAGAAGAACTACTGGATCACCGCCGTGCCTGCCACCTTCATGAGCGCCGTTTCCGCCACCTACTTCCTGCTGGGCAACGAGTGCCTGGGCCAGTTCATCAACCACAAGACCGCCGAGGGCGTCACCGTGTACAACACCGCCGTGGCTTATCCCATCGGCATCGCCGTGGCCGTTCTGTTCCTGGGTATCTTCCTGTACACCATCAAGAAGCGCCATACCCAGCCTCACTACGAGACTCTGGGCAAGTAATTCGCCCCTTTTTCAAAACTTCGCAAAGCGGCAGGCCCCTCCTGCCGCTTTGCCCCTATGGGAGGAACTGCTATGATCTTTGCACCTGCACGCCTTGGCAGCGTCACGCTGGATAACGAGACCCTGGCGGCGGATAAGAAAGGCTGCCGCCGCTTCGGCCCCTGCGGCGTGGGCGAAAAGGCCCTGTATCTCAACAGCTTTTTCATCGACCGGCACTATTATGTGGCGCTGTCCTCGGTGCGCCGTGTGTTCAAGCGTGTGGCCATGAGCAAGGGCGGCTTCACCGGCAAGGGGGCCTTCGGCTCCATCCCCTACCTGGTGGTGGAGTACGACGGCGGCGAAAAGCAGTGCAATTTCAAGCACGAGGAGGACGTGGACAACCTGCTGGCCTACCTCTCCAAGCTCTGCCCGGACCTGCCGCTGCAAAGCCGCAGGGTGGAGCAGCACATGGCCCAGCAGCGGGCCGAAAACGCCCGCCGCTATCTCAAGGAACTGACGCCCCAGGCCCAGGCCGAAAGAGAGCGCCTGGAGCGGGCCCGTACCTTCTTAGAGGACCACACCAACCTGACCCGCCGCCTGTCCCAGGCGGCCAAGGCCAAGCGGGTCAACGACCGCTCCAACCCCAGCTATAAGTGGGTGGCCCTGGCCATCGTTATCGCCGGTGTTGCCGCTTTGGTGTATGGCATCATCACCATGGTCCGGGGAACCAGCAGCCTGGGCATCTACTTTGCCCTATTTGGCCTGGCGGCGGTGTTCCTGTTCTCCGGGGCCCATGTGCTGCCCACCGCCCGCAACAACAAGACGGCCCTGTCCCGGGAGTGGGAGCAGGCCCAGGCGGACCTGGCGGCGGTGCTGCCCAAGGATTTCCCCCTGCCTGCCCGCTATGCCCACCCGGTGGTGCTGACCCGGATGATCCGCGTTCTGCGGGAGGGCCGGGCCCAGACCGCCGACGAGGCCCTGGACGTGGTGAAGCGGGACCTGAAGGCCCTGACCGCCGATGTCCAGGTGGAGCAGTGGGAGTATGACGAGGTGGTGGCCGTGAAGCCCATGTTCCTGCTGTCGGACTATCAATAACACAAAAATCTCCCCGCCCGGGGAGATTTTTTGTGCTTGACAAATACCCGGGAGGGGTATATAACTATAGATACCCCCACGGGGTATCATGAAACAAAGCGAGGCGGGGAGACTATGGAAGAACACAACTGCTGCCGCTGCTCCCAGCGGAAAAAGGAGCGCTCGCCGGAGGAATACAAGCGCCTGATCCACCGGCTCAACCGCATCGAGGGCCAGATCCGGGGCATCCGGGGCATGGTGGAGGCCGGGGCCTACTGTCCCGACATCCTGGTCCAGGCGGAGGCGGTGAACGCGGCCATCAACGCCTTCAACAAGGAGCTGTTGGCCAGCCACATCCGCACCTGTGTGGCCCAGGACATCCGGGACGGCAAGGATCAGGTCATCGACGAGCTGGTGACCACCCTGCAAAAGCTGATGAAATAGGAGTGGACACAATGAAGCAATACAATGTCACGGGCATGAGCTGCGCCGCCTGCTCGGCCCGGGTGGAAAAGGCGGTGGGGAAGGTCCCGGGGGTCACAGCCTGCTCCGTGAGCCTGCTGACCAATTCCATGGGCGTAGAGGGCACGGCGGAGCCCTCCGCCGTCATCGCCGCCGTGGAGGAGGCAGGCTACGGCGCGTCGGAAAAGGGCGCGGCCCAGTCGTCTCCCAGTGCCGCCGAGCAGCAGCTGGAGGACCGCGAGACGCCCCGTATCCGGCGGCGGCTCCTGTGGTCCGTGGGCTTTCTGCTGGTGCTGATGTACTTTTCCATGGGCCACATGATGTGGGGCTGGCCCCTGCCGCCGTTTTACGACAACAACCATGTGGCCATGGGGCTGACCCAGCTGCTGCTGACGGTGATCATCATGGTCATCAACCAGAAGTTCTTCATCAGCGGCTATAAGGCCCTGTGGCACCGGGCTCCCAATATGGACACCCTGGTGGCCCTGGGGGCCACGGCGGCCTTCGGCTACAGCACCTATGCCCTGTTCGCCATGACGGCGGCCCAGGTCCGGGGCGATGAAGCCGCCGTTATGACCTATATGATGGACTTCTATTTTGAGTCCGCCGCCATGATCCTGACCCTGATCACCGTGGGCAAGATGCTGGAGGCCCGGTCCAAGGGCAAGACTACCGACGCCCTGAAGAGCCTCATGAGCCTGGCTCCCAGAACCGCCTCTGTGCTCCGGGACGGCCGGGAGGTGGAGGTGCCGGTGGAGCAGGTGCAGCAGGGGGACGAGTTCGCCGTCCGGCCCGGGGAGAGCATCCCGGTGGACGGCGTGGTGCTGGAGGGCTCCAGCGCCGTCAATGAGTCCGCCCTCACCGGCGAGAGCATCCCCGTGGACAAGGCCCCCGGCGACGGCGTGTCCGCCGCCACGGTGAACCAGTCCGGCTATCTCCGCTGCCGGGCCACCCGGGTGGGCCAGGATACCACCCTGTCCCAGATCATCCGCATGGTCAGCGACGCCGCCGCCACCAAGGCCCCCATCGCCAAGATCGCCGATAAGGTCTCCGGCGTGTTCGTCCCGGCGGTGATCTCCATTGCCGCCGTGACCACGGCGGTGTGGCTGCTGCTGGGCCACCCGGTGGGCTACGCCCTGGCCCGGGGCATCTCCGTGCTGGTGATCAGCTGCCCCTGCGCCCTGGGCCTGGCAACGCCGGTGGCCATTATGGTGGGCAGCGGCCTGGGGGCCAAAAACGGCATCCTGTTCAAAACCGCCGCCTCCCTGGAGGAGACGGGCCGGGTGCAGATCGTGGCCCTGGACAAAACCGGCACCATCACCAGCGGTCAGCCTCGGGTGACGGACATCCTCCCGGCGGAGGGCGTCACGGAGCAGGAGCTGCTGACAAACGCCTTGGCCCTGGAGCAGAAAAGCGAGCATCCCCTGGCCCGGGCGGTGCTGGACCGGGCGGAGGGCCTGACGGCCCCGGAGGTATCGGATTTCCAGGCTCTGCCCGGCAACGGGCTGACAGCCAGGCTGGCGGGCCGGACCCTGTGGGGCGGCAGCGCCGCCTATACGGCGGAAAAGGCCGCCGTTTCCCCGGAGCTGCGGGCCCGGACGGAGGAGCTGTCCCGGCAGGGGAAAACGCCCCTGTTCTTCGGGCTGGATGACCGGCTGCTGGGCATCATCGCCGTGGCGGATGTCATCAAGGAGGACAGCCCACAGGCAGTCCGGGAGCTGCAGAACATGGGCATCCATGTGGTGATGCTCACCGGCGACAACCAGCACACCGCCCGGGCCATCGGGGCCCAGGCCGGGGTGGATCAGGTCATCGCCGGGGTGCTGCCGGAGGGCAAGGAGGCCGCCATCCGCCGCCTGATGCAGCGGGGCAAGGTGGCCATGGTGGGCGACGGCATCAACGATGCACCGGCCCTGACCCGGTCCGACACCGGCATCGCCATCGGCGCGGGAGCCGACGTGGCCATCGACGCGGCGGACGTGGTGCTGATGAACAGCAGTCTGCTGGACGTGCCCGCCGCCATCCGGCTCAGCCGGGCCACCCTGCGGAACATCCACGAAAACCTGTTCTGGGCGTTTTTCTACAACGCCATCGGCATACCCCTGGCCGCCGGGGTGTTCATCCCCCTGGGGCTGACGCTGAATCCTATGTTCGGCGCCGCGGCCATGAGCCTTTCCAGCTTCTGCGTGGTGTCCAACGCCCTGCGGCTGAATCTGTTCAAGCTCCGGGATAACCGGCACGATCATAAGAGAACCAATCACTTAAACGACATCAAGGAGGAACAAACTATGGAAAAGACACTGGAGATCAAGGGCATGATGTGCCCCCACTGCGAGGCCACCGTCCGCACCGCCCTGGAGGCCATGCCCCAGGTGCAGGCCGCTCAGGTCAGCCACGAAAGCGGCACCGCCGTGGTGACCCTCACTGCCCCGGTGGAGGACGACACCCTGCGCCGCACCGTGGAGAACAAGGGCTACACCGTCACCGCCATCCGCTGACCCTCACCGCCGTCCCTCCGCAGGGCGGGGCAAAAAAGCCTCGCAGAGTTTGCCGCCCGCAGGCGGCAAATCAAGTGAGATTATTTTCGCCCGGGGCGTGTACCTGGGCGAAAATACTTCTCAGTCTGCAAGTGTGGAATTGGTTCGCCATCAGCGAACCAATTATGCATGCAGCAGACTGCAAGCCTTTTGTCAAAAATGGGCGAAGCCCATTTTTGACAGTATCAAGAAAAGCACGGCGCAAGCCGTGCTTTTCTCGTATAAATCTTCGGCTGAAAGAGGGTCCCAACAGCCGTGACTTACCCTCAGGCTCTCTCCATGGCCTCCCGGAAGTCTCTCTGGTCGGTGAAGATCTCCTGCTTGTAGGGGTTCTTCTTCTGTGCCTTGGCCCGCTTGATGATGCTGGCCAGGATCACCACGTTCACCACCAGCGCCACGATGGAGATCACGCCTTGGGCCGTGGGATTGGCCGCCGTGGGCCGGACGGCGGGATCCATGAAGCCGTCGGCATAGACGGAGGTGATGGTGGAGAACACGCTGTTGTCCTGGAACAGGGGGAACACCTGGGCAAACATGCACCACAGGGCCAGGGTGTTGGCCCGGTTCTGGATCCAGCCGCCCTTGTTCCAGAAGTGGTTGGCAAAGGTGGGGGCCAGCAGCAGGGCCAGGCCGCAGTACCAGGAGTGGGTGGGCAGGCAGTTGTAGGTATACTCGAAGTTCCACAGGTCATAGGCCAGGATATAGCACCAGGTCATGTCGGGCCACAGCATGTCCTTCTGATCCTTGGAGGAGTAAATGCCCCACCAGGCGGTCATGCAGAAGATGTTGACGATACCGGCAATGCCGTTGACCCAGTTCCACCAGCCGCCGTACAGCCACACGTTTTCGGAGGACAGCCACCAGCGGTCGCCGAACTCCTTCATAGCCGCGGCGCCGTGGATGGCGGACTCAAAGTCGCTGGCCACGGCGATGAGAATGTTGATGGCCACGATGGCAAAGGGGAACACCTTGAACCATTCGGTCTTGCCGATGCTCCACTTGTACTTGAGCATCATGAAGCCGATGCACCCGGCGGTGGCGGCATAGAGCTTGGCATAGTGGAACCAGCTGTTCATATTGGTGTAGGTCTGGTTGTTCAGGGCCCATTCCGCGCCGGCCCGTGCGCCGATGGCGATGGCGATGAAATACACCGTCAGCGCAGCGGGCAGCACCAGAAAGCAGATGATGCCGCCGGTTTTGGTGCGGCGGGCGAATTCGTTGGCCAGCACCAGCCCGGTAAACACCAGCACAAAGCCCAGAAGCTGATACAGGGCGGTTTCGCCGTAGATCTGGAATAACATGTCCATTCCTCCTTAAAAATTTTCTGTCTCCTAAGCTCAGCCGCCTGGTCCAGCCAGAGAAGCCCGGACCATCGGCTATGCCGCCAATATAGCACAGGTTTCCTTAAAAAGTCAACTGTCACACGGAAGAAAGTGTTGAAAAAGCCAAAAAAAGCGGGTATAATGGAACCGAAATCGGCTGTGGTATGTGGCCATACCACAGCCAGAGGAGGAAGCGCGTATGGAGTTTGAAAAGCTGGTGTCCCCATCGCTGAAGGACCTGTTCATCACCCACATCGAGGCCATGATCCTCTCCGGGGAGCTGCCGGTGGGGCAGCAGCTGCCGCCGGAGCGCCAGCTGGCCCAGTCCATGGGCGTCAGCCGGGCGGTGGTCAACAGCGGCGTGGCGGAGCTGGAGCGCCGGGGATTTTTAGAGGTCCGGCCCCGGGTGGGCATCTTCGTCACGGACTATCGCCGGGCCGGGACCCTGGACACCCTGAAATCCATTATGACCTATAATCGGGGCCGCCTGCGCAACGAGGAGATCCGCTCCATTCTGGAGATCCGGGACGCCCTGGACAAGCTGGCGGCGGCGGGGATCATCGCCTGCGCCTCGGAGGAGGATATCGCCGCCCTGTTCCGGGCGGCGGAGGCCATCCGGGAGGCCGGGGACAACCGCCATGCGGCGGAGGCGGCCTTTGCCTTCCAGCATGAGCTGGCCATGCAGTCGGGCAACACCCTGCTGCCCCTGATCTTCCGGTCTTTCTATTCCTCGGTGCTGGTGCTGTGGGAGCGGTTCTGCGCCCTCAACGGCGTTTCCATGCTCTATGAGACCAGCGTCCGCCTGTGCCGCCACATCCGGGACCGGGACCTTTCCGCTGCCGTGGCCTGGATCGACTACTGCACCCGGGAGACCGTCTCCGGCAGCCGCCGGATATACTACTGATCCGGGAGCGGCAAAACCAATGTCACAAAAAGAAATCACCATCCCTCAGGATGGTGATTTCTTTTTGGAGCAGGGTACGGGAATCGAACCCGCCTCCTCGGCTTGGGAAGCCGATGTACTACCGATGTACTAACCCTGCGAACCGTTACCTGCTGATTATAGCAGACTCCCGGCGGTTTTGCAACCGCTTTTTTTGTCGGAACCGGGAAAACTGCGCCGCCCGGCCCGGGACTGCCCATCCCCGGCCGGGCGGCGCAGGTTCAGATGACGTAGTTGTCCCCCTGGGGCAGGGACATCAGGTCTGCCAGGGTCACGCCGGAGAAATATTCCCGGGTCACCCGGTAATACCCCTCCCACACCGGCAGCGTCCGGCAGTCGGCCGCCCGGGCACAGGCGCCGGCCCCGTCCTTCAGGCAGCTCACCGGGGCCAGATCGCCCTCGGACCGCAGCAGAATGTCCCACAGGGTGTACGTCTCCGGCTCCCGGGCCAGGCGATACCCGCCCCCGATGCCGTGAACGCTCTCAATGAAACCGGCGGCCTTCAGGGCGGGCATCAGCTTCTCAATATATTTCAGCGAGATGTCCTGCCTTGCAGCGACCTCCTTCATGGGGATGTAACCGCCGTTGCGATGCTCCGCCAGGTCCAAAAGGATCCGGATGGAATACCGCCCTTTTGTCGAGATCATGCTATCTGCCTCCTTCGTGTCTCTCCATTATACCCCCAAACCGGTGGGTAAGGCAAACCTTTTTTGGTAAATTTCCACATTTTCTGTCGGAACATTTGCATATTCATGATGAATATGCTATACTGCTGAAAAATCCACAGAAATGAGGCGCTCTTATGGACCAATACAAGATCATCCAGGTAAAGGAAAGCGTTTTCGCCGATAATGACCGGGAGGCGGACCGGGTCCGCCAACAGCTGAAGGGCCAGGGGACCTTTCTGCTGAATCTGATGTCCTCCCCCGGCAGCGGCAAGACCACCACCCTGCTGCGCACCGTGGAGGGGCTGAAGGATCAGCTGCGCATCGGCGTTATGGAGGCCGACATCGACTCCGACGTGGACGCCGCCGCCATGGCGGGCGCAGGGGTCCGCTCCATCCAGCTGCACACCGGCGGCATGTGCCACCTGGACGCCGGCATGACGGAGCAGGGCCTGCAGGAGCTGGGGACGGAGGACCTGGACCTGGTGGTGCTGGAGAATGTGGGCAATCTGGTGTGCCCGGCGGAGTTCGATACCGGCGCCGTGAAGAACGCCATGATCCTCTCCGTGCCCGAGGGCCACGACAAGCCCCTGAAATACCCCCTGATCTTCACGGTGTGCGACGCTCTGATCATCAACAAGATCGACGTGCTGCCCTATTTCGACTTCGACATGGACAAGGTGGTGGAGTACGCCCACCGCCGCAACCCCAATCTGAAGATTTTCCCCATCTCCGCCAAGTCCGGCCTGGGCCTGGACGCCTGGCGTCAGTGGCTGCTGGAGGAGACCCGGGCCTGGAAGGAGAGCTGACCCCATGGAGCAGATTTTCTCCCAGCTGTTTTACGAGGTGGAAAAGCACCGGGACACGGTGCTGGTGACCCTCATCGCCGACCGGGGCAGCGCCCCCCGGAAGGCCGGGGCACAGATGCTGGTGGGGGCGGAGGGCCGCCTGGTGGGCACCATCGGCGGCGGCGCGGTGGAGGGCCGCAGCATCCAGCTGAGCCAGCAGCTGCTGGCCCAGCGCCGCTCCTGCATCCGGGAGTTCCCCCTGCACCAGGCCCCGGAGCGGGACATCGGCATGGTCTGCGGCGGCGACGTTACCGCCCATTTCCAGTTTATCCCGGCGGAGGACCCCCTGTGGAGCGAGACCGCCAGCCGGGCCCTGGCCCTGCTGAACCGCCGCACCGCCGGCTGGCTGGTGCTGGCGGAGGACGGCTCCGCCCCGGCGCTGCTGGACCGGGAGAGCGTGGTTTCCGGCAGCCTGCCGGAGGATACCGCCCAGGCCCTGCGGACCCCGGGCTTCTCCATGGCGGCGGGGTATATTTCCCTGCCTCTGCCCATCGGCCAGCGGGCCCTGCTGTTCGGCGCGGGACATATCTCCCAGGCCCTGTGCCCCCTGCTGACCCCCATCGGCTTCCGCCCGGTGGTGTTCGATGACCGGCCGGAGCTGGCCAACACCCGGCTGTTCCCCACGGCGGAGCAGGTGATCTGCGGGGACTTCACCCGCATCAGCGACTATCTGACCATCACCGACGAGGACTTTGTGGTCATCATGACCAGCGGCCATGTCCGGGATTTCCAGGTGGAGGAGCAGACCCTTCGGGGGGACTTTGCCTATGTGGGGGTCATCGGTTCCCGGCGGAAAACGGCGTCGGTGAACCAGCGGCTGCTGGAGGCGGGCATCCCCCAGTCCTCCATCGACCTGGTGCACACCCCCATCGGCACTCCCATCCTGGCGGTGACGCCGGAGGAGATCGCCGTCAGCATCGCCGGTGAGATGATCCAGGTCCGGGCCCAGCGCCGGGGTCCCACCTCCCACGGCTGCCCCATGCACAGCTGATTGCATAGTAAAAGCACCAGACAGGGCCTGCCCCTGCCTGGTGCTTTTGTTGTTCAAAGCCGTCACGGCCTTTCATAGCGGTATTCCAGCCCGAAATCCCGGTCATCCGCCTCCCGGTGCAGATAATCGTATCCCTGCTCCGACACGATCCGGAAGCCGCATTTTTCGTGGGCCCGCAGGGATGCGGTGTTCTTTTTGCCCACGCAGTCGCAGAGCCGGAACGGCCCCTCCGCCTTCATTGCGTCCAGGACCTCCGAAAGGAGCCGGACGCCGTAGCCCTGCCGTCTCCGGTCCGGGCGCGTCTCCAGGGCCTCCAGGTAATACGGCCCCTCCGGAATCTTACAGGTCCTCAGGGCGCTGACCCACACGCCGTCCTCCTCAAGGACCCAGCAAATGGCCTGCGGCTCCTTGAAGAACTCGTTTTTCAGAAAGTCCAGAAATCCGGACTCCACCATGCGGACGGCCGCCTCCTTGTCCGGCTCCTCCGGGCAGAAAAAGTCCGTGTTTTCCAGGTTGCTTTCGGCGTAGACATCCATCAGCCTTCTCTCGTCCAGCGTCTGACCGTCTGTGATTTTCAGCAGCATCTTTTCTCCTCCTGTTTCCGGCTCTCCCGCCTGGTGCGTCATATCTCCCGCTCCATGATAATGTACCGGGCCTCGCCTATGGTCTGGAAACGATTTTTCGTCCAGAAGGCATGGCTCTGGGGATTGCCCTTGTCCACCCCCAGGCGTATTTTTTCGCAGCCGCAGGCGGAAAGATACGCCGCAAGCCCGCTGATGATCTGTGAACCCACGCCCCGGTGCTGATACCGCACGTCGGTCATGAACAGGCCGATGAAGGCAGTATTTTTTTCGGGATAGCCCAGGATCAGGTCCATAATGGCCGCCAGGGACCCGCCGTCGAAAAAGCCGACGTAATATTTGTCCTCGCGGCTTTTTCCCGGCGGCAGGGCCTCCATGTCGTCCAGTATGCTCTCTTTTGTCACAAAGGGCTCATGATACCGGTAAAAGATCCGGTTTTCGCGGCACAGCTCATAAATGGCGTCCACGTCATCCCGGCCCAGCCTCCGCACCTGATAAATTTTTGAAATTTCGGATATCTCCACGTCAAGCACCTCCGTCAGCCTGTGATCTGCAGCCGTACCGCCGGTAATGTGCGGCAGGCTGGAAGCTAATGATGCATATACATTCTTGACATATGGGATTCGCCGTCTCCCTGTACCATACACAGAAACTCCCAGCCGTATCTTTCGTAGAAAGCGGTATGGTCAGTAACCAGATAGATCGGTGTAATCCCCTTGGCTTTCATATCCTCCACGACCATATTGAGCAAGCGCCCCGCAATGCCTTTGCAGCGGTAGTCCTTCTCCGTATAGACCGCACAGACATTTGGCGCAAGGTCTTTTCTGTCGTGAAAGTCATTTTCGATCACGCCCATACCGCCTATGATTTTGCCGCCATCCAGGCAAAGATACCAACCGTACTCTGTTTCTCCGCTGAGATAGGCATTCATGCAGTCCAGATAAGCCTCCGTCGGAACGCCCCATTTGCTATGAAACCAATCGGCAGCGGTTTTTGTCAGCTCCGGACGCTCCCTCAATTTAATGCAGCTGTATTCTTCCATAATTTTCCTCCCCGAGGTCCGCTATTCCGCCTTATTCAAACGCCCTGTTGAAGATAACCGGCAAACTTGAAGTTGTCAGTCCAAAATCAGGACGCCTGCGCAATCGGACATTTGTGTAAATGAAAGGTCTGGAAAATCTTTTCTCAGTTCCTCAACGACAAAGTAAATTTCATCATTATCCCATGTGTCTCCTGCCTTCAATTTACACTGTTCTAAGTCCTTTCGTGTTTCAAAGGCAACATCGCCGATAATAATTTTACCGGATTCTTTTAAGTAGTTACGCAAGTCTAACAGAAAGTCGTTCTTTTGCGCATCCGTCAAATGATGTAGAGAGTATGTCGCAACAATATAATCATAACGAAAGTTACGCAATGGTTCGACAAGCCCTTTTGAAAAGTCCCCCTGATATAAATGCGCATTTGGCATTTTCTCAGACGCCAACGCAATCATTCTTGATGAAAAGTCTTGCCCATAAATGGAACAGCCTCGCTCGTATAGTTTTGTCGTTAATGTGCCTGTTCCGAATCCAATATCCAGCACAGCGGCATTTTCAGCTCTCATTATGGCCTGAAAAATGAACCCAAGAACCTTTTTATAACCGGCAAAAGGGTATGTGTTTTCCTCATCAGAAATGCCAACAGTTTTGTCATAGCCATCAGCCCAAAGGTCGAACTCTATGTTGTTTAGCATACTTACTTCCTCCATCAAATTACAGATTTGTCCGCCCTTATTCAAACGCGCCGCTGACGTAACGGTACTTATCCAGGCTGGACGCAGCATTCCAGGTCATGTAGCCGCCGGTGTTGCCGGTTTCGGTCAGGGCCCGGATCTGGGCGGCCACCTCATCGGGGCCATAGGTGTTGTAGGGCTCCCGGATGGCGTTGTAGCACTGGATCCAGGTGCGCACGGCGGCAGGGGAGGGGGTCTCCTGCTGGCGGGCGGCGGCCTTTTCGCCGAAGGTCTTCATGGTCTCATAGGGATGCTCCCAGGGCAGCCAGCTGCCGGAGGCGGAATAATGATCGGGGTACGGCATGGCGCTGATGGCGTCCATCACGCCGCTGATGGCGGCCCAGTACTGGCCATAGGCGGTGACGTATTTCTCGGCGCACTCGCCGAACACGTCTGCCGAGACATACACCCCCGCCTCATGGAGCCGGTCGGCGGCATACTGCAAAAACCGCTGCACCGCCTGGGCCTTGCTCTCGTCATTGGTGTTGCGGTAGTCGATGGTGCCCGCCTCGTCATAGTCCCAGGTGCCGTCCGGGAAGCGGACGTAGTCGAACTGAATTTCGTTGAAGCCCATGGTCCGGGCGGCCTCCAGGGCCAGGTCCACCTTATACTGCCACACATAGCGGCTGTATACGCTGGGCCAGTACATGCCGCCGATCTTCAGCGGATTGCCGCTCAGGTCCGCCACCACGCACTCCGGGTGGTCCGTGGCCAGGTTGGGATCGTTGAAGGCCGTGATCCGGCCGATGACATAGTACCCAGCGTCCTTCAGCTTCCGCACCGCCGCCTGATAGTCCTCTAAGGTGTTGTAGGCGTCCTCATAGGCGCTGGGGGAATACTGCTGCATCACCGGGGAGGCGTAGCCAATGGCCCCGCCGTCCATGATGTCCACCACAAAGGCGTTGATGCCGCAGCCGTCGGCCACGGCGATGTAGGCCTCCGGATTCCGGATGGCCTCGTTGTTCAGATACAGGGCCTTCACGGTGCCGGGCATGACGTTGTTCTCGAACTTGGGCTTTTCATAGGCGTCATAGTCCAGCCCCGCCGCGTTGCCGCCGCCATAGCTGTCGCCCCGGTCGGCGTGGAGCTGGGCCATATCCGCGTCATAGGCCGCGGCGGCCTCCTCCTCCGTCAGCCGGACATACCGGGCGGGGATGCAGCCCCCCTCCGCCTGGTAATAGGCCACGCTGCCGTCCTCCGCCAGTCCCTGGTAGCCGGTAACGGTCAGGGCCTGGCCCCGGAGCACCAGGGGCCCGGTGGGGTTCCCGTCCCCGTCCGTCAGGTTCTGGGCCCGGCGGACATACACGGTTTTCAGCGTCACCACGGCGCTGACGTCACTGGTGAGGTTGGCCCGGTCCAGCCAGCCGAAGCTGCCGTCCTCCCGGGGTACCCGAACCTGGTCCGGGTGGTCATCACTGGCCTCCTCCACCACATAGTTCACCTGACTGCCCCGGATCAGCTGCTCCAGAACGGCGCCCTCCTCATCGTACAGGGGGGCCGTTTCCGACGCCGAGGCGATATAGCCCGCCGCCGTCTCCAGGGGCTTTGCCTGCTGCCGGGTGAAGTGCCACACCAGGGCGGCAATGGTGACCAGGCACACCAGGGCCAGGACCACGCAGGGCCACTTGGGGCGACGCTGCTTCCGGCTGCGCCGGGGCCGGGGAGTGTATTCCGGCTCGGTTTCCGGGGCCCAATCGGGGGTCCATTCGCCGGTCTGCTGCTGATTCACGGACATAGGGGAAATACCTCACTTTTTGGATTTTTCCCCATTATACCGTATTTTTCGCCGGATGGCTACACTTTTGTTTCTGTCCCGGCCTGTCCCGCCGAAAAATCGGGACAAAACCCGGCAAAAGCGGGACAAACCGCCGGTGATGCGGACGGAAATGTGAATTTTTTCCCCTCCCCTTGCAATTTTGAAAAAATAGGCTATGATATAGGAGAAAGAATATGTCCCGCCCGGCGGGAGAAGAAAAGAAGGTACTGTTATGACAAAAATTGACATCGTGTCCGGTTTCCTGGGCGCAGGGAAGACCACCCTCATCAAGAAGATGGTGAAGGAGGCATATCAGGGCGAGAAGCTGGTGCTCATCGAAAACGAGTTCGGCGAGATCAGCATCGACGGCGGCTTTTTGAAGGATGCGGGGATCCAGATCTCCGAAATGTCCTCGGGCTGCATCTGCTGCTCCCTGGTGGGCGACTTCGGCAAGGCCCTGCGGGAGGTAAAGGAGCAGTTCCAGCCGGACCGCATCCTCATCGAGCCCTCCGGCGTGGGGAAGCTCTCCGACGTCATCGTGGCGGTGGAGAACACCGTGGCGGATATTCCAGATATGAGGCTGAACTCCTTTGTCACCGTGGCCGACGCCGGCAAGGTGAAGGTGTATATGAAGAACTTCGGCGAGTTCTATAACAACCAGATCGAGTCCGCCGGCACCATCATCCTGTCCCGGACCCAGAAGCTGACCCAGGAGAAGCTGGAGGCCGCCGCGGCCCTGCTGCGGGAGAAGAACCCCACCGCCGCCATCCTGACCACCCCCTGGGACCGGCTGGACGGTCAGGCCATTCTGGCCGCCGTGGAGAAGGTGTCCCTGGCTGACGAGCTGCTGGAGAAGATGCGGGCCGAGCACGAGGCCGAGGAGGCCGAGCACCATCACCATCACCACGAGCATGACGAGGATGACGGCCACGACGAGCATGAGCATCACCACCATCACGATCATGACGAGGACGAGGACGAGCACCATCATCACGACCACGATCATGAGCATGACCATGACCACGACGAGCACGAGCATCACCACCATCACCACGGCGAGGGCGAGTGCGACGATCCGGAGTGCTCCTGCCACCACCATCACCACCACGCCGACGAGGTGTTCACCAGCTGGGGCGCGGAGACCCCCAAGCAGTTCACCCAGGCGGATATCGACCGCATTCTGACGGCCCTGGACTCCGGCGACTACGGCGCCATCCTGCGGGCCAAGGGCATCGTGCCCGCCGCCGACGGCCAGTGGCTGCACTTTGACTATGTGCCCCAGGAGCACGAGGTGCGCTATGGCGCCGCCGACTACACCGGTCGCCTGTGCGTCATCGGCTCCCAGCTGAAGGAGGACGGCCTGAAGACCCTGTTCGGCCTGTAAGGAGACGCCTATGGACATTCCTGTATATCTCATCACCGGTTTTCTGGACGCCGGAAAAACCGACTTCATCAACGGCATCCTGAAGGACGGCTTCGCCGCCGAGGACCGGACGCTGCTGCTGTGCTGCGAGGAGGGGGAGACGGAGTACGACCCCAAATCCCTGTTCAACGTCTTTACCTACACCGTGGACGACCCCGCCCAGCTGACACCGGAGTTCTTCAAGAAGCTGGAAAAGCAGTACCGCCCCAAGCAGGTGATCATCGAGTTCAACGGCATGTGGAGCTTCGAGCCCCTGTACCGGGAGGGTCTGCCTGCCAACTGGATCCTGTATCAGATCATGTGCCTGGTGGACGCCACCACCTTTGAGCCGTATCTGCGGAACATGGGCCAGCTGATGATGGAAAAAATTCTCAACGCGGACATGATCATCTTCAACCGCTGCAACGAGGAGCTGCGCAAGGCCCTGCGGGGCCGGAACCTGCGGATGGTGAACCGCCGGGCCGACATCTATCTGGAGAACACCGACGGCACCAGCGAGGACTACGTCACCGAGGACATGGCCCCCTTTGACCTGTCCGGCGGCCACCTGGACGTGCCGGACAACGACTACGGCATCTGGTATGTGGACATGATGGACAACCCCCAGCGCTACGACGGCGTCACCGTGCGGTATAAGGCGCTGATGTGCCACTCCAAGAAGTTCCCGGGCATCCACTGCCCCGGCCGCTTCGCCATGGTGTGCTGCAACAACGACATGCAGTTCCTGGCCCTGGTGTGCAAGGGTCAGGAGCTGGAGAAGTTCAAGAACCGCCAGTGGGTGGAGATCCAGGCCACCGTGAAGAAGGAGCAGTGCCAGGCCTATGACGGCGAGGGGCCGGTGCTGTACGTCACCGGCGTGAAGCCCTGCCAGAAGCCGGACCCGGAGAACGTCAGCTTCTGATACGAAGCGTAATATTCGCATATAATAATACAAATAGCAAAAGAGGAACGGCGCAGCCGTTCCTCTTTTGCTTGTCAAAAAGTATCCCTGCCGTGACACCACAAGGGAGAAATCGCCTTGCTTCATCCGCCACCGGCGGCGCTTCGGCGATTTCCCCGGCGGAAAACCGGCTTTGTTTACAAATAATTCAAAGGCTTCCACTTGACAAGGGCGGCAGGGGGTGGTAAACTGCGTTTAGCACTCAGGAAGTTGGAGTGCTAACGGAGAAAACGATATGGAATTGACCGATCGAAAAAAACAGATACTGAAGATCGTGGTGGAGGAATATGTGGCGGCGGCGGAGCCGGTGGGCTCCAAGGCCATCGCCCAGAGGATGCCCGGCAAGATCAGCTCCGCCACCATCCGCAACGAGCTGGCGGACCTGACGGAGATGGGCTATCTGGAACAACCCCACACCTCCGCCGGACGGGTCCCCTCCGCCAAGGGCTACCGGCTGTATGTCAACGAGTTGATGGAGCGCCGGTCCCTGAGCCGGGAGGAGGAGGATAAGCTCAACGCCTCCCTGGCCGAGAAGCTGGCGGGAACGGACCAGGTCATGGCCCGGGCGGGCCAGATGGTCTCGTCCTTTGTGGGCTACCCCGCCTACACCGTGGCGGACCACAAAACCGCCGCCACCGTGCGGCGCTTTGAGCTGATCCCCGTGGACCAGAGCAGCTTCATCGCCGTGGTGATGCTGTCGGACAGCCAGGTGAAAAGCCAGCTGCTGCCGCTGCAATTGCCGGTGGCCGACGGCGGCCTGCCGGACATGAGCCACCTGCTGAACACCCATTTCACCGGGATCGGGCCGGAGGACATGAACGGACGGCTGATGAGCCTGTCGGAGCAGGTGTCCGGCCAGTGGTTCCTGCCGCTGAACCAGGTGGTGGAATATGCCGGACGGCTATTGAAGGAAGCCAACAGCCAGGAGGTCTTTACCGGCGGGGCCAAGGAGTTCCTGCGGTTCCCGGAATACCGGGACGCGGACAAGGCCCACGACCTGATGACCTTTATGGTGGACAATAAAGAACAGCTGCCCGCGCCCACGGAGGGCGGCCCGGTGCAGATCCTCATCGGCCCCGAAAATCTCAACGAGGCCCTGCGGGACAGCAGCGTGGTGGTGGCCAGCTACGATATCGGAGACAATATGCGGGGCCTGGTGGGCGTGGTCGGACCCACCCGGATGGACTACGCCACCGTGGCGGCGCGCCTGAGCTACTTTGCAGAGAGCCTGGGCCGCATGTTCGGGAAGAACCAGCTGCCCCCCAAGGAGGACCAGGAAACATGAGCGAGAATGTGAATCAGGAAAACAAGCAGGAACAGGAAAACACGGACACCCCGGAGACCCAGCCCCAGCAGGAGCCGTCTCCGGAAACGGCGGAGGAGACCTTCACCGTCACCCGGGACCAGATGGAGAAAATGGAACAGCTGGCCAAGATGGTGTCCGACGCCAGCGACAAATATCTGCGGCTGGCAGCGGAATACGACAACTACCGCAAACGCACCGCCAAGGAAAAGGAGAGTCTGTACGGCGACGCCAAGGCCGACACCGTGAAGCCCTTTTTGGAGGTGCTGGACAACCTGGAGCGGGGCCTGGCCCAGTTCGAGGAGGGGGACCCCCACCGCCAGGGTATGGAGATGATCTGCAAGCAGTTCATGACCGTGCTGGAAAAGCTGGGCGTGCAGCAGATCGAGGCCCTGGGCCAGCCCTTTGACCCCGCCCGCCACAACGCCGTGATGCATGTGGAGGATGAGTCGGCCGGAGAGAACACCGTGGTGGAGGTATTCCAGCAGGGATACGCCCTGGGCGACAAGGTCCTGCGGTTCGCCATGGTGAAGGTAGCTAATTGAGAGGAGCATGTGCTATGAACGGAAAAAAACTTTATAAAAGCCGGGATAACCGGATGATCTCCGGCGTGTGCGCCGGGATCGCCGAGTATTTCAATATGGACCCCACCATCATCCGTCTGGCCTGGGTGCTGTTCAGCCTGCTGGGCGGCAGCGGCCTGCTGGGCTATATCATCGCCGCCATCGTGATCCCCGAGTATCCGGTGGACTGACCCTTGTAAACAAATTTTATTTCATATATTCAGGAGGCAATTATTATGTCTAAAGTTATCGGTATCGACCTTGGCACCACCAATTCCTGCGTAGCCGTCATGGAGGGCGGCGAGGCAGTTGTCATCCCCAACGCGGAAGGTAACCGCACCACCCCGTCCGTGGTGGCCTTCTCCAAGACCGGCGAGCGCATGGTGGGCCAGGTGGCCAAGCGCCAGGCCATCACCAACCCCGACCGCACCATCTCCTCCATCAAGCGCGAGATGGGCTCCGACCACCGGGTCAGCATCGACGGCAAGTCCTACACTCCCCAGGAGATCAGCGCCATGATCCTGCAGAAGCTCAAGAGCGACGCAGAGGCCTATCTGGGCAGCACCGTCACCGAGGCCGTTATCACCGTCCCCGCCTACTTCACCGATGCCCAGCGTCAGGCCACCAAGGACGCCGGCAAGATCGCGGGTCTGGACGTGAAGCGTATCATCAACGAGCCCACCGCCGCGGCCCTGGCCTATGGCGTGGATAAGGAGCAGGCCCAGAAGATCATGGTGTACGACCTGGGCGGCGGCACCTTCGATGTGTCCATTCTGGAGATCGACGACGGCGTCATCGAGGTTCTGGCCACCGCCGGCAACAACCGGCTGGGCGGCGACGACTTCGACCAGTGCATCATGAAGTACCTGGTCAGCGAGTTCAAGCGCACCGAGGGCATCGACCTGTCCGGCGATAAGGTTGCCATGCAGCGGCTGAAGGAGGCCGCCGAGAAGGCTAAGATCGAGCTGTCCGGCGTGACCACCAGCAACATCAACCTCCCCTATATCACCGCCGACGCCACCGGCCCCAAGCACCTGGACGTGACCCTGACCCGGGCCAAGTTCAACGAGCTCACCGGCCACCTGGTGGACGCCACCATGGGCCCCGTGCGCCAGGCCATGTCCGACGCCGGTCTGAAGCCCTCCGACCTGTCCAAGGTCCTGATGGTGGGCGGCTCCAGCCGTATCCCCGCCGTGGTGGAGGCCGTGAAGAACTTCACCGGCAACGAGCCCTTCAAGGGCATCAACCCCGATGAGTGCGTGGCCATGGGCGCGGCCCTGCAGGCCGGCGTGCTGACCGGCGACGTCAAGGGCCTGCTGCTGCTGGACGTGACCCCCCTGTCCCTGGGCATCGAGACCATGGGCGGCGTGTGCACCCGCCTGATCGAGCGCAACACCACCATCCCCGTGAAGAAGAGCCAGATCTTCTCCACCGCCGCCGACAACCAGACCTCCGTGGAGGTCAACGTGCTGCAGGGCGAGCGGGAGATGGCTGCCGCCAACAAGAGCCTGGGCCGCTTCCACCTGGACGGCATCGCTCCGGCCCGCCGCGGCGTGCCCCAGATCGAGGTGACCTTCGACATCGACGCCAATGGCATCGTCAACGTGTCCGCCAAGGACCTGGGCACCGGCACCGAGCAGCACATCACCATCACCTCCTCCTCCAACATGAGCAAGGACGACATCGAGAAGGCCGTGAAGGAGGCCGAGCAGTATGCCGCCGAGGACGCCAAGATCAAGGAGAAGGTGGAGGTCCGCAACCAGGCCGACCAGATGGTCTATCAGTCCGAAAAGACCCTCAGCGAGGTGGGCGACAAGCTGCCCGAAAGCGAGAAGGCCCCCATCCAGGCCGGTATCGACAAGCTGAAGGAGACCCTGAAGGGCGAGGACACCGACGCCATCAAGGCCGCCACCGAGGAGCTGACCCAGCTGTTCTACAAGATGAGCGAGAAGCTGTATCAGCAGCAGGCGCCCCAGGGCGACCCCACCCAGGCCGGCCAGCAGGGCGGCGCCCAGGGTGACCAGGGCGGCCAGTATTACGACGCCGACTACAAGGTCGTGGATGACGACGACAAGAATAAGTAAGTGAAAATATACCACCGGAAAGGGGCAGGGCTTCCTGTCCCTTCCTGTGGTGTTCAGGGATAGAAGACCCAGAGAAGGGAGCGGGCCTTTATGGCAGACAAACGCGATTATTACGAGGTCCTGGGCGTTGAAAAAGGCGCCAGCGAGGACGAGATCAAAAGAGCATACAAAAAGCTGGCCCGGAAGTATCACCCGGACATGAACCCCGGTGACAAGGAGGCCGAGGAGAAGTTCAAGGAGATCAACGAGGCCAACGAGGTGCTGTCCAATCCCGAAAAGCGCCAGAAATACGACCAGTTCGGCTTTGCCGGGGTGGACCCCAACTATGGCGCGGGCCAGGGCGGCGGATACGGGGCAGGCGGCTTCGACTTCGGCGACCTGGGCGATATTTTCGGCAGCTTCTTCGGCGGCGGCTTCGGCGGCGGCCAGCAGCGGCGCAACGGCCCCCGCCGGGGCGAGAGCATCCGGGCCAGCGTCTCCGTGGACTTCACGGAGGCCGCCTTCGGCTGCGAGAAATCCGTGACGGTGGAGCGCAGCGAATCCTGCCCCACCTGCAAAGGCAACGGCTGCGCCCACGGCACCACGCCGGAGGTGTGCCCCGACTGCCGCGGCACCGGCACCGTGACCCAGGCCCAGCGGACGCCCTTTGGCGTCATGCAGAGCCAGGGCCCCTGCCAGAGGTGCCGGGGCACCGGCAAGATCATTCACCAGCCCTGCCCCGACTGTCACGGCAGCGGCCGCATCCGCAAGCGCCGGACCATTCAGGTGAACATCCCCGCCGGTATCGACAACGGCCAGACCATCTCCCTGCGGGGCCAGGGCCACGCAGGCTCCAACGGCGGCCCCAGCGGCGACCTGCTGATCACTGTGATGGTGCGGCCCCACGAGATCTTCCGCCGGGAGGGCACCTCCGTATTCTGCGAGGCCCCCATCACCTTCACCCAGGCGGTGCTGGGCGCGGAGCTGGAGATCCCCACCATCGACGGCCGGGTGAAATACACCATCCCCGAGGGCACCCAGACCGGCACCGTGTTCCGGCTGCGGGGCAAGGGCATTCCTGTTCTCAACGGCCGGGGCCGGGGCGACCAGTACGTCACCGTCACCATCGAGACGCCCCGGGACCTGAACCGGGAGCAGAAGGAGGCCCTGAAGAAATTCAGCGAGACCCTGGGCGAGAACAACTACGAAAAGCGCCGCAGCTTTTTCGGAAAGAAGAAGTAAGCCATGTATCTTGCAGACTATCACGTCCATTCCACCTGCTCCCCGGATGGGCGCCAGACCATGGCCCAGGCGGCGGAGGCTGCCGTCCGGCAGGGTCTGCGGGAGCTGTGCATCACCGACCATGTGGACACCATCCACTGGGGCACCTTGGCCCCCCGGGACGACTTTGACTGGGAGGAGTCCCGGCGGCAGTTCCATGAGGCCCAGGCCCTGTGGGGGGACCGGATCACCCTGCGGCGGGGGGCGGAGCTGGGGGAGGCCCAGTTGAGCTTCGACCGGGCGGACCGGCTTCTGGCCGGGGAGGAGCTGGACTTTGTCATCGGCTCCGTGCACCTGAGCGGAAAAAAGTTTGTCAACATGGACCTGTACTATATTGAAAAAGGCAGCGAAGCGTATTATGATAGTGTCATCGACAGCTATCTGGACGATGTGCTGGCCCTGGCCCGGTGGGGCCGGTTCCAGGTGCTGGGCCACCTGACCCTGCCCCTGCGGTATATCAACGAGCACCACGGGGAGCACATGACCTTCCGCCGCCACATGGACCGGGTGGAGGAGATCTTCCGCGCCATCATTCCCCAGGGGGTGGGCATCGAGTGCAACACCAACCGGGGAAACGAGCCCCTGCCGGGGGAGGATATTCTGCGGCTGTACCGCAGTCTGGGCGGCGAGATCATCACCCTGGGCAGCGACGCCCACCGGCCCGGGGACGTGGGCTGCTTCATCCGGCAGCGCCAGGAGCTTCTGCGGACCTGCGGCTTCCGCTATTTCACCACATTTGAACGGGGCCGGCCGCAGTTTCAGGCCCTGTGATACCCGAGAGGAGAACGAATCATGAAAATTGCCATCGGCTGCGATCACGGCGGCTATCTGTTGAAGCAGGACATTCTCATCTGGCTGGAGGAGCACGACATCGACTTTGAGGACGTGGGCTGCTTCTCCACCGAAAGCGTGGACTATCCCATTTACGGCGAGAAGGTGGCCCGGCTGGTGGCCTCCGGCGACTGCGAAAAGGGCATCGTCATCTGCACCACCGGCATCGGCATTTCCATCGCCGCCAACAAGGTCAAGGGCATCCGCTGCGCCCACTGCACGGACTCCCTGTCCGCCGAAATGACCCGCCGCCACAACGACGCCAACGTGCTGGCCCTGGGCGCGGGCATCACCGGCCCCAACCTGGCCAAGCGCATTGTGGAGGTGTTCCTGAACACCGAATTTGAGGGCGGACGCCATGCCCGCCGGGTGGGACAGCTGGACAGCATCCAGCCCTGAATTATTCCGTGAACGGAGGTGCGCTCCATGACCACAAAGGGATATCATCGCTACCGGGGAAGAAACACCCGGGGCAAGGCGGCGCTGGTCATCGTGCTGGTGCTGGTGCTGATCGCGGCGGTGGCCTATCTGCTGACCCAGGAATACGTGGTGTATGATGACGAGGGCAAGGCCCATCTGGAGCTGCCCTGGTTCCGGAAGGAGCCGGAGAAGCCCCAGCCGGACCCCACCCCTGCGCCGGATGACGTGGACATCACCCGGGAGGAGCCGCAACGGCAGAAGGTGGACGCCATCCACGCCTGGGAGCTGCCCTACGGCTGTCTGGGCGGCGACCCCGGCTATCTGCTGACGGGCCGGGAGGCCGTGGCCGTCAACGTGAAGCTGTACGACGGCTCCGTGGCCTATCACACGGCGGTGTCCCTGCCGGAGGGCGTCCTCACCGGCGGCAATGCCACCAGCCGGAACCTCCAGACCATTCTGGACAGCGACTGCTACACCGTGGCAAGGCTTGCCTGCTTCTGCGACAACGCCTATGCCGACGCCATGGGGGACCGGGCGGCCCTGTGCACCGCCGAGGGCGTCCTGTACCGGGACGGCTCCGGCCGCCGCTGGCTGGACCCCACCAAGCCGGAGACCCTGCGGTATATCACGGACCTGGCCGAGGAGTGCGCCCGGCTGGGCTTTGATGAGATCCTGCTGGACTGGTTCCTGTACCCCACCAGCGGCGATCAGTCGGCTCTGGAGCTGCCTGCCGACAAGACGGCGGTGCTGAAGGACTTTGCCCAGGCTCTGGAAAAACAGCTGCCGGAGGGCACGGTGCTGTCCGTGGTGCTGCGGGAGACGCCCACGGCGGACAACGGCCTGACGCCGGAGCTGCTGACGGCCTGCTTTGACCGGGTGTATGTCATGCCGGAGGCGGACGCCTCGGCCCTGCCCACAAGCTACGACGCCGCCACCCGGGTGGTGGCCATGACCGCCTATGCCCCCGACAGCGGCAGCTATCTGGTGACCCAGTGAGAAATTGTTTCGACGGGCGAAATAAGTTTCCAAAATGAATAAAAAATCCCCTGAAACGCCGACGAAAATGTGGCTTTCAGGGGGTTTTCATTTGTCCAAGGCTATGGTACAATATCCTTTTGTGAATCGAAATCAAGGAGGGGATACCGTCCCATGGAAAAAGAAAACAAGCTGGGCACCATGCCCATTTCCAAGCTGATTATCAACATGTCCCTGCCCATTATCATCTCCATGCTGGTGCAGGCCCTGTACAACATCGTGGACAGCGTGTTCGTGTCCCGGGTGTGCGAGCAGGCGCTGACCGCCGTGTCCCTGGCGTTTCCGGCCCAGAACCTGATGATCGGTCTGGCCACCGGCACCGCTGTGGGCGTCAACGCCCTGATGGGCCGGGCCCTGGGAGCCAAGGACCAGCAGCGGGCCAACGCTGTGGCCATCAACGGCGTGTTCCTGGCGGTGGTGGGCTTTGCCATCTGCGCTGTGCTGGCGCTGCTGTTTGCCGGGCCCTTCTTCCGGTCCCAGACCCAGATCGACTACATTGTGGAAAACGGCACGGACTATCTGCTGGTCTGCTGCTGCGGCTCCCTGGGCCTGTTCTGCGAGATCATGTTCGAGCGGCTGCTGCAGGGCACCGGCCGGTCCATCCTGTCCATGTATTCCCAGGGCCTGGGCGCCATTGTGAACATCGTGCTGGACCCCATCTTTATCTTCGTGCTGGACATGGGCGTCACCGGCGCGGCGGTGGCCACGGTCATCGGCCAGTTCTGCGGCTGTATCCTGGCCCTGATCTTCAACCTGAAGAAGAACAAGGAAATTCACTTGCAATTCCGGGGCTTCCGGCCCAACTGGCGGCTGGTGGGCAACATCTACGCCATCGGTCTGCCCAGCGTCATCATGGTGGCCATCGGCTCGGTGATGACCTTCTGCATGAACAAGATCCTCATCGCGTACCACTCCGCCAAGGAGACGGCGGCCACGGCCTTCGGCATCTACTTCAAGCTCAACAGCTTCATCTTCATGCCGGTGTTCGGCCTGAACAACGGCGTGGTGCCCATCGTGGCCTATAACTACGGGGCCCAGAACCGGCTGCGGATGGTGGAGACCATCAAGCGCAGCACCATCTACGCCTCCTGCATCATGGTGCTGGGCGTGGTCATCTTCTGGGCCATTCCCGGGCCTCTGCTGAAGATCTTCGACGCCACGGACACCATGCTCCAGGTGGGCGTCCCCGCCCTGCGGATCATCTCCCTGAGCTTCTGCATGGCCGGAGCCTGCATCGCCCTGGGCAGCTCCTTCCAGGCCCTGGGCAAAGCGGTGTACTCCATGACCACCTCCATCATCCGGCAGCTGGTGTTTCTGGTGCCCATTGCCTATGTCCTGGCCCGCTACGGCCATTCTATCGGCAACAACGATCTGGTCTGGTGGAGCTATCCCCTGGCAGAGATCGCCTCCCTGCTGGTGACCCTGGTGTTCTTCCGGCGGCTGTACCGCACCCTCATCGCCCCGCTGCCTGCCAACGGCGGCGCGCCGGTCCACGACGACTCCGACGACGATCCCATCGGCGAATAACCCGAACAGCGCATCCCCCGCCTTGCCAATTGGCAGGGCGGGGGATGGTTTATTTGCCGGGCCTGGCAAAATCAAACCCCCGGAAAGCATCCGCTTTCCGGGGGTTTCTCTGTCATAACTCAACACTATAGATTTTTTGAAATTTGCTTTAAAAAAACGTCGTATGACAGCAAGAAAAACTTGATGCACAGAACTCACTTGTCTTTTGATTCTTCAGTTGTGTCAGAGACTGCTCCTTCCAGCAGATCTGTCACTACCTGATTAAGCTGT
>ENA-UESH01000218-UESH01000218.1-human-gut-metagenome-genome-assembly--contig:-NODE-218-length-59625-cov-10.166790_pt1 | contig 59625 bp, 38 predicted proteins | sample MGYA00243001_ERZ508002 | MGnify/ENA primary metagenome ERZ508002 (study PRJEB26167, sample SAMN06115447) | human gut metagenome | host: Homo sapiens | place: China:Anhui | collected 2015-08-07... | reverse complement strand
CCATTGACCAGCTCGCCTTCCTTCTGCAGCAAGCTCTCAGGGATCAGCACGGGCATTGCCACGTTCTCATGGCCGGTAGCCTTGAAGCGGGCATCCATATCCTTCTGGATGAGCTCCCAGATCGCCTGACCGTAGGGGCGCAGGATGATGAAACCCTTCACGCTGGAATACTCGACCAGTTCTGCCTTGACGCAGATGTCGGTATACCACTGTGCGAAGTTCTCCTCCTGACTGGTGATCGCCTGTACGAGCTTTTTGTTGTCTTTTGCCATTTTAATCTTATCCTCCCAAGGCCGTGCGCCAAACGCTCATCGTTCCGCACGAACCCATATATAAAGCCCCGCCGCCTACTCTGCCGTGTGCAGAGGCGCGGATGCGGGGCTTTTTTGCTTGTTGGTCGCTCAGCCCTTGTGGCTGTCCACAAACTTCACCACATCACCCACCGTGCGCAGGTTCTCGATGGCGTCGTCCGGCACCTCGATGCCAAACTCATCCTCCAGCGTCATCACCATATCCACGATGTCGAGGCTGTCGGCCTCAAAATCGCCCATAATGTCACTGTCCATCGTGATCTTAGCGGGGTCGATGTCCAGCTGTTCTGCCAGCAGTGCGCGGATCTTCTCAAACGTATCCATGATAGCGGTCTCCTTTTGCTTTAATTTCGCATCTTCACGCTGCGCAGACCATGGCAGCCTTTTCCTCCTCCCCTTTGGCGGGCAGACTGTCTCCCTGCGCAGAACGCTCTCTTTCTTTATATCCCATGATATGCTTATTGTCAAGCCCCGTTTTGCATCCGGCATGGTTTTCCGGGCAAAAATTCCGTTCAAATTTTCTCTGCCAGCCCTTTTCTGCTTGACAGACGGGGGCTATTTTCTTATCATTATAGAGTGGCAAGTTTATGGGGACTGACCAGCAGCCCCAAAGGAGTTTTCAACATGAAGCTTTCATTCACCAAAATGCAGGGCTGTGCCAACGATTATATCTATCTCGACTGCCGCGAAAGCGGTGTGCCGGAGAACATCGCAGCCCTTTCGCAGGACCTCTCCCGCCGCCACTTTTCCATCGGCGCGGACGGCATCATCTGCATCTGCGCCCCGGTGACGGCCAGCGCAGACGGACGGATGCGCATCTTCAACGCCGACGGCAGCGAGGCCCAGATGTGCGGCAACGGCGTACGCTGCGTGGCCGAGTGGCTTTATACTCACGGCGTCGCCAAAGAGACGCTCGTCGTGGACACGGGCAGCGGCCCTAAGACCATCACCCGCAAGGGCCGCCAGCTCTGGCAGGTGGAGATGGGCGGATACTCCGCCATGGCGGCGGCTCTGCCCGCCGTGAATATGGGCGAAGGCCCGCTGGTGGACTGCCCCCTCACCGTGGAGGACAGGACCTGGCGTGTCACCTGCATCAGCGTGGGCAACCCCCACTGCGTCACCGTCGTGGACGATGTGGACAGCCTCAAGCTCGAGGACATCGGCCCGGCGTTCGAGAAACACCCGAACTTCCCGGAGCGGGTCAACACCGAATTCGTGCAGGTGGTGGACTCCACCCACCTGAAAATGCGGGTGTGGGAGCGGGGCAGCGGCGAGACCTGGGCCTGCGGCACCGGCACATGTGCCACCGTGGCGGCGCTGACCGAGCTGGGCGTCTGCCCCGCCGGGGAGGACATCCACGTCCAGCTGCGCGGCGGTGAGCTCATCATCCGGGTGCTGTCGGGCAAAAAACTGCTGATGACCGGCAGCGCGGTCACCGTATGCGAAGGCGTCACTGAAGTTTAAGCATCCTTGCCCTCTCCGTTATGTTTTTGGCTTTCCCTCTGAGGGAGCCGGACGCGGAGCGGCCTGAGAGGGCAAGCCACTTATAAAGAAAGAATTGAGGGAAAGTATCATGAAAATGAACAAACATTACAATGAGCTGAAGGCCAGCTACCTCTTCGTGGACATTGCCCACAAGGTCGCCGCCTATCAGGAGGCACACCCTGAGAAGGAGATCATCCGTCTGGGCATCGGCGATGTGACCCAGCCGCTGGCCAAGTGCGTCGTGGACGCCATGCATGACGCCGTCACCGAGATGGGTACTAAGGAAGGCTTCCACGGCTACGGCCCCGAGCAGGGCTACCCCTTCCTCAAGCAGGCCATTCAGGGCTACTACGCAGGCCGCGGCACCAAGCTGGACGAGGACGAGATCTTCATCTCCGACGGTGCAAAGAGCGACCTTGCCAATGTGCTGGGCCTGTTCGACGTGGACAACACCGTCCTCGTTCCGGACCCCGTCTACCCCACCTATGTGGACGACAATGTCACCGATGGCCGCAAGATCATCTATGGCCGCACCAGTCAGGAGAACGGTTTCCTCGGGATGCCCGACGACAGCGTGAAAGCTGACATCATCTACATCTGCAGCCCCAACAACCCCACCGGCGCTGCCTACACCCGCGACCAGCTCAAGGCATGGGTGGAGTACGCCAGAAAGAACAACGCTATCATCCTCTACGACGCCGCTTACGAGTGCTTCATCTCCGACGGCGAGCTGGCCCGCAGCATCTTCGAGATCGATGGCGCCCGCGAGTGCGCCATCGAGATCTGCTCCTTCTCCAAGATCGCAGGCTTCACCGGCACCCGCTGCGGCTACACCGTCGTGCCGAAAGATCTGGAACGTGACGGCATGAACATCAACAAGCTCTGGCTGCGCCGCCAGACCACCAAGTTCAACGGTGTGCCTTATGTCGTGCAGCGCGGCGCTGCCGCCGTCTTTACTGAGAGCGGCATGGCTGAGATCCAGCACAACCTCGACTACTACCGCAAGAACGCCAAGGTCATCGCCGACGCTCTGGACGAGTGCGGCGTGTGGTACTGCGGCGGCAAGAACAGCCCCTACATCTGGCTGCGCTGTCCCGGCAGCATGAAGAGCTGGGAGTTCTTCGACTGGCTGCTGGAGAACTGCGGCGTCGTCGGCACCCCGGGCGTGGGCTTCGGCGAGTGCGGCGAGGGCTACTTCCGCCTGACCGCTTTCGGTGACGCCGAAAAGACCAGGGTGGCTGCCGAGCGCATCAAGACCGCCATCAAGGCACTGTAAATTTTATCGCACAAAAAGAGGGAGGCACCCCGCCGGGGCGCCTCCCTCTTTGCTTGCAGTTCAGCGGTTGAAGGTCGTGCTGAGGGTCGTGCTCCACTCCCCGCCCGGGGCGAGGCAGGCCGCAGCAGCACGCTGCTCCCACTCCTGCGGATCGTTCACCGAGGCGGGCAGCGAGTTCCACGGCTCGATGCAGACAAAGCGCACCGGCTTGGACAGAGCCGACCAGATGAGGGTGTAGGGGAAGCCGGCCACATCGCAGACGATGCTGCGGCCCGTGTCCTTCTCGTAGATGCCCAGCGTCCTGGTGCGCAGGCCCGCCATGCAGAAGCTGTCGTTGTCGAAGAGGTCGTTGGTCAGCTGGATGGCCTGCTGGTTCTTCCACTGGTAGTAGCATTTGCCCGTCAGCAGGCCGCCCCCGCTGGCGTCGAGGATGACCGGGCTCTCGGGCTGGTCGAAGCGGAACTCGTAATCCTCGACGGTGTGGCTGTCATCGAACGGCACCTGAAAGGCCGGGTGGTAGCCGATGCCGAACCGCAGCTCTTCGGCACCGGGGTTCGAGACGGTGAGGGTGTGGTGAAGGGTCTTTCCGTCCAGCCGGAAGGTGCTGGTGAGCACGAAGTCGAAGGGGAACTTCTCCGCCTTCATGGCCTCATCCGGGCGCAGCTCGAGCTGGATGGTGTCGCCCTCCGCTTTCAGCAGGGTGTGCTCCACATCCCGGGCAAAACCGTGCTGGCCGCCCTTGTAGGTCTTGCCGCCATGGGTGAAGCTGCCGTCTTTAAGCTTGCCCGTCCACGGGAAGAGGATGGGCGCGTGGCGCTTCCAGACTGCCGGGTCGGCCTGCCAGAGCAGCTCCTCCCCCGCCGCGTTCTTCAGGCTGACGGCCTCGGCACCGTGAGTGTCCACCGTAAGGCTCAGAAATTCGTTTTGAATGGTCGCCTGCATTTTCAGTATCTCCTTTGTCCTTCTTATTTTCCGGGGCCTGCTGTTTCCAGTATACTCCCCCGTGTGCCAAAAATAAAGCCCCCTTCCCATGCTTGCACAAATCGTCACTGGGCAAAAGCCTTCACCCCTTGGGGACAGATTTCCCCCGACCGGGGGAAGCCTTTATTCGGAAGCACGATTTCCATGCTCTGCTTGCTTCAACAGGGCTGTGCCAGCGGCAGGGTGACGACAAAGGTAGTGCCGTTTTCGCTGCTGCTCTCCACAGTCACACTGCCACCGTGCAGTACGGCGATCTCCCGCACAAGGGCAAGGCCAAGCCCCACGCCGCCCATCTCCCGGCTGCGGGACTTATCCACCCGGAAAAAGGGCTGGAAGATGCTCTCCCGGCAGTCTGCGGGGATGCCCGGGCCGGTATCCGCAACGCGCAGCACGGCAGTTTGCTTTTCCCGCCGCAGAGTGACGCGCACCGCACCGTCGAGGCGGTTATACTTGATACCGTTTTCCACCAGATTGAACACCAGTCGGTAGATCAGCGCATCACTGCCCACCATGCCCAGTTCCGCGCAGTCCTGCTGCAAGGAGATATTGTTTTTCTGGGCAAGGGGGGTCAGGTCAGTCAAAATTTCCTCCACCAGCGGTGCAAGGGCGATCTGGTCAGTACGGGAGATCGATTGCAGATTGCTCATCTCTAATAAAGTGCGCACAAGGGCGGTCAGGCGATCCAGTTGCTCCCGCAGAGAGCTGACCAGCCCGGCAGTCTCGGCATCCATGGCTGGGTGCTCCTCTGCAAACAGTTCCAGCTTCGTCTGCAAAATAGCCAGCGGGGTGCGCAGCTCGTGGGCTGCGTTGCCCGCAAACTGCCGTTGTAATTCAAAGGACTGTGCCAGGCCATCCAGCATCCGGTTTACCGACCGGCTCAACTGCCCGAATTCCTGCACGGTATCTTCGTCCAGACGGACGGTAGCAATGCTGTCCTGATCGACCCGCTGCGCCTGCTGCGCAAGCTGCTGCAACGGTTTCAGAGCTCTGCCGCTGACAAAATAAGCGATGGTCGCGCTGAGGATGGTGACCACAGCAGTGATGCACCAGCCCTTGCGGCCAAAAACCACCTTTGCATCGTAGACTTCCTGTGAAAAATGCGCCAGCAGGCTGGACATTTCCTCCTGCGGGATCTCGATGGTCAAGGAATCCTCACTGCCGGGCTGATACTGCATCATAAAGCCGTTGAGGGCATCCATGCCGGTTGCACCGGTGCGGTATAAAAGCAGGTTCATGCACACGCAGGCACAGGCGATGAGCAGCGCCGTCAGCAGGGTGATGCGCCATTGCAGGGACAACCGTTTCATTGTACCTCTCCTCCGATCTCGTAGCCTTCCCCGATGCGGTTGCGGATGGGGTCGTAGCCCAGCACCGCCCGCAGCTTTTTGCGCAGGGCAGAGATATGTACCCGGATGGAGTTGCTGAAGCTGTCCACGCTTCCGTCCCAGACGTGCTCAATCAGCTCTTCCTGACTGACCGGGCGTCCCTGATGCAGCAGCAGATATTCCAGTACGCCGCTCTCCTTCCGCGTCAGGGCAAGGGTCTGACCATCCACCGTGGCAACGCGGCTGCGGGTGTTGAAGCTGAGCCGCCCGCAGCACAGGCAGACGTCCTGCTGGATGAACTTGCGCCGGGTCAGGCTGCGCACCCGGGCTTCCAATTCTGCAAGGTGGAATGGCTTGGAAAGATAATCGTTCGCCCCGGCATCCAGCCCCTCCACCTTATCTGAAATTTCACTGCGCGCTGATAAGATCAGCACACAGGTCTCAAGGTCGTGCTGCCGTAAGCTGCGCAACACCTGCATCCCGTCCACCTTGGGCAGATTGAGGTCCAGCAGTACAAGGTCGTACCGCTCTGCCGTCAGCGCTTCCAATGCGGCTTCGCCGTCTGCACAGGCGTCCACCTCGTACCCGGACAGCCGCAGCTTCCGGGCAATGTCCTCCCGCAGGGAGTGCTCGTCCTCTACCACCAAAAGGCGCATTTTGTTTTCCACCCTTCCCGTAAAAATCCATTTCTTGCGTTTTTCTTCATTATAACAGATTATAGCAGACGGTGTTAAGATTCGTGTTAAGATTTTCTTAGCAGAAATTTTATCCCGGATAGTGTATACTGGTGCCACCAAACAACAGGAGGCTATGATGTTCATGACAAAAAAACAGGCGCAGCTGCTTTTGCTTGCTGCCGGGGTACTGATGCTGCTGTTCGGCGTATGGCGGGGCGAGGCAGACACCGTATTTTCAAAAGCCATCCGGCTGTGTATGGAGTGTGTGGGCATTGGATAAGAAAAAATTAAATCCCCTTGCCCGGTTCCGGGGCTTTATACAGGCCGGAGCGACCCTTTTAACCAACATCCACCTGCCCAACTTTGCTAAAGGAACGCTGTATCAGGGCAATGGAAAATACGTCTGCGTCCCGGGGCTGAACTGCTATTCCTGCCCGGGCGCTGCCGGTGCCTGCCCGGTGGGGGCGTTTCAGGCGGTAGTGGGCTCTTCCAAATTCCGCTTTTCCTACTACATCACCGGCATTCTCATCCTTTTCGGGGTGCTGCTGGGACGGTTCATCTGCGGTTTCCTCTGCCCGTTCGGGTGGTTTCAGGAGCTTTTGCACAAGATTCCCTCTCCCAAGCTTTCCACCAAAAAGCTAAAGCCGCTGCGCTATTTAAAGTATGCGGTGCTGCTGGTCATGGTGGTGCTGCTGCCATTGCTGGCGGTCAACGAGCTGGGCATGGGCGACCCCTTCTTCTGCAAATATCTCTGCCCACAGGGCGTGCTGGAAGGCGCCCTTCCCCTCTCCCTGACCAATGCTGGCATCCGCGCCGCGCTGGGCAAGCTGTTCACATGGAAAGCCTGCATTCTGCTGGCAGTCATTATGGGCAGCGTGGTGTTCTACCGCCCCTTCTGCAAGTGGCTGTGCCCGCTGGGCGCGTTTTATGCGCTGCTGAACAAGGTCTCGCTGTTCCAGATGCGTGTAGACACCCACAAATGCGTCTCCTGCGGCGCCTGCGCAAGGGCCTGTAAGATGGACGTAGACATTACCAAGACCCCCAACCACGCCGAATGTATCCGCTGTGGGATGTGTATGAAAGCCTGCCCCACGGACGCCATCCAGTACAAGTTCGGGCTGGGAGACCAATCAAACACCGAAACAACAAAGGAGTAAAACCATGAAATTCAACCGTGTAACCGCACTTTTGCTCAGCCTTACGCTGGCTTTCAGCCTTGCCGCCTGCGGGCAGGGCGCGTCCTCTGCATCTTCTGCATCCTCTTCTTCTGCCGCTTCCTCTGCGGCAGCGGAAACCAAGACCGAGGAGCAGCTGCTGGCCGAGGAAAACGAGATCCTTTCCGCAAACGATGCCCTGTGGGAGAAGGTGTTCGCTTCCATGGACAAAAACATGACTGAGACCACCCTCAGCACGAACTACGGCGATTTTCTGCGCAGCTCCGTGGAAAAGACAAAGGACCAATTCTCGGATGAGGAGTACAAGACCCTGACCGCCGATGCAGAAAAAATCCGTGCCATCGAGGAGCAGATTGCCACCCTTGCCCTCGCGGACGCGGCCGCTTCCGGCGCTGCCGCACAGGGCACTGCCTTCCCCCAGTTTGAGGGCAGCGATTTAGAGGGCAACCCGGTGGACAACAGTCTGTTTGCGGGCAACGCCTTTACGGTGGTGAACTTCTGGTTCAACGGCTGCAAGCCCTGCGTAGAGGAACTGGACGACCTGAACACCCTGAACGAGAAGGTCAAGGCACAGGGCGGCGAGGTTGTCGGCATCAACACCGAGACGCTAGACGGCAACCAGCAGGGCATTGATGCCGCCAAAAAACTGCTGGCTGCAACGGGCGCAAGCTACCGCAACATCTACTTTGCCTCCGGCAGCGACGCCGGCAAGTTTGCGCTGAACATCATGGCCTTCCCCACCACCTACGTTTTTGACCGGGACGGCAACGTTGTGGGCCAGCCCCTGCTGGGCGGCATCGACAAGGAAGAAAACCTTGCCGCCCTGCAAAAAAATATTGACGCTGCCCTTGCCAAGGACAACGCCAAATAAGCTATTCTCCCCTGCCACGGAAATCAACTTTTAGAGTTCGTCCCAGAGCAGCCGGATGAGGGGCAATTTCCCGTAAGCTGCTGCTCGTTTGCGCCCTCATCAGTCACCTGCGGTGACAGCTTCCCCCCAACCGGGGGAAGCCTTTAGAGAAAATTTGATTTCTGTAATTCCCTGCCGCCTACGGGCGGCTTTTTTTGTTTGCACCGGGCATTGTCATGCACGCCCGGGCGCCGGACGGAATACGCTGGGGCAGAAGCATACTTTTACCAGCAAAGGAGCGTATCTCCATGAAGAACACCGGAACTCTCCGCATCCAGGCCTTTGCGGCCCGTCAGTCCAGCCCTGTCGAGGGTGTGACCGTCACCGTCAGCGGCAACGGCTTCACCGCCACCCGCCTGACCGACACCGAAGGCAACGCCGACGATGTCACCCTTACCACCCCAGCCTGTGCTCTCTCGCTGGACGAGAACAACACCACGCAACCCCCCTACGCGGTCTGCAGCCTTGTGGCCTCCAAACCCGGCTACCGCACCGTCCGCATCCTGGGCGTGCAGGTCTTCCCCGGGCAGGTGACGCTGGCCCAGCCCGAGATGATACCCGACACCGAGGAGATGCGGGACACGCCCAACGTCCCCATCGTCATCCCACCCCACAGCCTCTTCACCGGTGACGGCGGCAGCGGCCCGACCCCGTCCCTCGCCTGTGTACCGCGGGTGCTGGACCGGGTCATCATCCCGAAAAATATCACCGTCCATCTCGGCAGGCCCGCCGCCTCGGCCCGGAACGTCACCGTCTCGTTCCGCAGCTATATCGCCAACGTGGCGTCCAGTGAGGTGTATCCGACCTGGGCTGACGAAAACAGCCCAGCGAGGCAGCCAAACTGCCTTCCGACTCAGAAATTCCATTCGATCGTGATTTTTTGTTCTCCGGCAAGCGGATCTTTTGGGCTGACAATGACCCGATGGACCAACAGTATAACAAGTTCACGGGTCAGCTGTGAAACCTGTGCCAGTTCACGGACACGCTGCATCTGCGTCTTGATCACACCGCTCTCTTCCTGCTGTTGCTTCAGTTCCGCTTCCAATGTATCGATCCGGATCTCTGCCTTTTTCACTTCTTGCAGAAAGGTCTGGTTCATTTCAGAAAACTGAACGGCATCAATTAAACCTGACACCTTATCCAGATACAGTTCCTGCATAGCCTTGCGCCGCCGGTCTGCTTCGCTTTTCAACCGTTTCAGCTCGTCGCGCCTGGCCTGCTCTCGCTGCTGGATGGGGTCATCCTGTTCTGGAAGGGTAACTTTTTCAGGGTCAAAATAGTCTGCCGCATACGCCCGGATACGTTCCAGTACAGCATTCTCCAACGCGTCCATATCTGTACAGTTCTTGTTGCCGCACACTTCCGGTGCGCGCTGGTGCATCCGGCAGCGAACATAGCGTCTTTGTGTTCCATCCGCTCTCGGCTGTCGTCCCGTCTGCTCCATAAAGCTTCCACAACATCCGCAGACGATTTTTTTTGCAAGTGGATGTATCTCGCCCTTTGCCCCGCTCCGGGTGCGCTCTTTCAGCATCATCTGGACAGTCTCAAAGGTTTCCATGTCAATGATCGGTTCATGGGTATTTTCTACAACGATCCACTGCGATTTCGGGAGCCACATCGTCTTTTCCGTCTTGTAGCTGATCTTCTTATGTCTCCCCTGCACCAGATTTCCTGCGTAGGTCTGATTATGGAGCATCTGGTACACCGTCGGGCTGCTCCAAAGTCCTACATTCCTGTTTTTCGCAGCAATGTGATAGTGAATGCCGTTCATCTGCTTATAGGCTGTCGGGCTTGGGACCTTCTCATCGTTGAGGATGCGCGCGATTTTATGTGCTCCTATCCCGCTGAGAGCCATTGAGAAAATCCGCTTTACAATTTCTGCCGCTTCCGGGTCAACTACGAGCTTTCCCTTTGCCTCCGGATCTTTGCAATAGCCGTAAAGTGCAAAAGAGCCGATGAACAGCCCCTCTTTCCGCTTGTGGTCAAGCACCGAGCGCACATTGGTGGACAGGTCTTCCAGATACCACTCGTTGATCAGGCCGTTGATCTGGCGGGATTTTTTGTTCGCGGTATCGTTGGTATCCACATGGTCTACCACCGCAATGAAGCGGATGCCCCACTCCATGAACTTTCCGTGCAGATACTTTTCCACGAGCTCCATATCGCGGGTGAAACGGGATTGCGTTTTGGCCAGTACCACATCAAACTGATGTTCGCTTGCGGCTTGCAGCATTGAATTGAATGCCGGACGGTTCCGGTCGATGCCGGAATAATCCTCATCCGAATAGATCTGGTAAATATCAAATCCTTTCTCAATGGCGTACTGGAGCAGCATCGACTTTTGATTCTGAATGCTCTCCGATTCGCCAATTTTATCTTCATCTTCTTTGCTCAGGCGGCAGTAAATTGCTGCTTTCATGATTTGCCCCCTTCTTTTTGTACACGAGCATCCATGCGCAGCATAACGCATCTCTCCTTCAAATTCAGGGATGCTGCATCAGGCGCAGGCTCTTGAAGGAACGCCATTTAACAATCCATCGATGATATATCGCTCAAATTCCTTTTGAAACCGTTCTTTGCGCTGTTCGTTGTTGTCCGAACGAAATTTTTCGTGCAGAATAAAAGGAGTTTTTTTCATCGGATCCCCCTTTTCGGTCCACTTGGTTGTGATATGTGTCACTTCAGTCTATTTCCAGTCAGCGAAATTCAGAACTTTCCAGATTTTTCATGCAAAATATCGCAAGACGTTCAAAATCAACTTGAAACACTTTTGCCGCAATGGTACAATTATATTGTCATTTTATGGAAACTCGGCGCAAAGCCCCGTGCGGACAGGCCGCAAGCGTCGGAGTTCCTGTGGGATGTGTAAGAATAGCTAAGGCAGCACTGCGCTACTGCACTTGCGTAGTATTGCTTTCCGAAAATGTGAGGAAGGTATTATTGTATGATGAAGAAGATCTCCCGCCGCTCGTTTTTGCAGGTCTGCGGCATTACTGCGGCAACGGCAGCGCTGACCGCCTGCGGCGGCGGTAAGGCCGAGAGCGGCAAGGGCAGCCAGAACGGCAGGATCCAGATCACCTTTTACCTGTGGGACCGCTCCATGATGAAAGAGCTTACTCCGTGGCTGGAACAGAAGTTCCCGGAGTATGATTTCAACTTCATTCAGGGCTTCAACACCATGGACTACTACCGCGACCTGCTGAACCGTGCGGAGCAGCTGCCGGACATCATCACCTGCCGCCGCTTCTCCCTGAACGATGCGGCTCCTCTGGCAGAGCACCTGATGGACCTGAGCACGACCGAGGTGGCTGGCACCTTCTATTCCAGCTATCTGAACAACAATCAGGAGCCGGATGGTGCGATCCGCTGGCTGCCCATGTGCGCCGAGGTGGACGGCACGGCTGCAAATGTCGATTTGTTTGCTCAGTACAACATCCCCCTGCCCACCAACTACTCTGAGTTCGTGGCGGCCATCAATGCCTTTGAGGCTGTCGGCATCAAGGGCTATCAGGCAGACTGGAGGTATGACTACACCTGTCTGGAAACCATGCAGGGCAGCGCTATCCCGGAGCTGATGAGCCTGGAGGGCACCACATGGCGCATGAACTACGAAAGCGAGACCGAGGACGGCTCCACCGGTCTGGACGATGTGGTATGGCCGAAAGTCTTTGAAAAATATGAGCAGTTCCTCAGGGATGTGCGTGTGCAGCCCGGTGACGACCGGTTGGAGTTGAACCCCATTGCCAAGCCTTTCTATGCGCGGCAGACCGCCATGATCCGCACCACTGCAGGCATAGCGGATGTAATGCCTGACCAGTACGGCTTTAACGCATCCATTCTGCCCTATTTCGGCGAGACTGCCAACGATAGCTGGCTGCTGACCTACCCCATGTGTCAGGCAGCAGTTTCCAACACGGTAGCACAGGACGAGGCGAAGCTGGCTGCTGTGCTGAAAGTGCTTGGGGCCGTGTACAGCGCAGAGGGACAGAGCAAGCTGGCCTCTGGCGGCGCGGTGCTCTCTTATAACAAGGAAGTCAATATTACCTCCTCCGCCTCTCTGGAACACGTTGAGGATGTCATCAGCGCAAATCATCTGTATATGCGTCTGGCCTCCACCGAGTTCTTCCGCATTTCGGAAGACGTGGGCCACAAGATGATCACCGGCGAATACGATGCCAGGGCCGGATACGATGCGTTCAATGAGCAGCTGGTCACCCCCAAAGCAGACCCCGAAACCGAGATCCTGTTCACCCAGAACACCGCATACTCCCTCGACATGACCGACCACGGCAGCGCTGCGGCTTCCTCACTGATGAACGCCCTGCGCGCCGCCTATGATGCGTCTGTTGCAGTCGGCTATTCGCCGCTGGTGTCCACCTCCATCTATTGCGGCGATTACAGCAAGCAGCAGCTTTTGTGGGTAATGGCTGGCAACTACGCTGTCTCGCAGGGTGAATATACCGGTGCAGAGCTGCGGCAGATGATGGAGTGGCTGGTGAACGTGAAGGACAACGGTGCAAACCCCATCCGTCACCGGAATTATATGCCCGTGACCAGCGGCATGGAATACAAGGTGACCGAATATGAGCAGGGCAAGTTCCGTCTGGAAGAACTCACCATCAACGGTACACCGCTGGACGATACCGCCGCCTATACCGTATTTGTGGCAGGCACCGATGTGTGGATAGAGAACGAAGTCTACTGCAACTGCCCCATGCCGGAAAATCTGAAAACCAAGCGGACGGAATATGCCATTGAAAAAGCAGACAGCCGCTCCTGCCTGAAGGATTCGCTGGCGGTCAGCAAGCAGTTCCCCGCCCCCTCCGAGTATCTGACCATTGTACAGGGAGAATAAACTCTTGAAAAATGAAACTACGATGCGGCCTACGATAAAAAAACGTATCCTCGCAGTTCTGGCAGCACTGCTGCTCGGCATCGGTATTTGGACGAGCTTCGTTGTCTTTACGGATTTTATGGAGCACACCATCTACGAGGAAAGCACGGCACACCTTACGGAGATCTACCATCAGGCAAACCAGACCCTTTACAATAAGGTATCTCTCAACTGGGGCGTCATGCGGATGTGGACGCCTTATCTGGAAAGTGCGCAAAGCGATGCCGATGTCTGCTCTTTCCTTGCACAGGCAAAGGGAGAATACCATTTTACAGACTTTTTCTTCGTTTCGCGGGATGGCTCCTATGTCGCACTGGATGGTGAACGAGGCTATCTTGATCTGGGTCGGACGCTGTCGCAGCTGATCCTGGAGCAGAAGCCTATCGTGGCAAACTCGGTGGTCCCGGACAAGCCGGAGATCATGGTGTTTGCAGTCCCCACGGAAAAAGGCAGCTATCAGGGCTTTGACTACGAAGCCATTGCCGTCACCTACAACAACAGGGATCTGGTGGACTCCCTGAAGATCTCTGCCTTTGAAGGGCACGGCAGCACCTTTGCCGTGCTGCCGGATGGCCGTGTGGTACTGGACAGCAGCAGCGCGGATATGCGCGGCGTACACAACATCCTTGCCATGCTCAAAAATTCGGCTGGTTTTACGGCAGAACAGGTCGATGCCCTGCAAGATTCTTTTGCTGCCGGGGAGAGCGGCAACCTTGAGTTTTCCATCAATGGCGTCAGCTATTACATGGTTTATGGTTCTGCCTCCTTCCAGAACTGGACGATCCTTGGCATTGCTCCCAAAAGCGTTGTGAACGCCAACATGAACCGGCTGCAATACACCACCATGGCCGTGATGAGCGGTACAACGGGTATGCTGGCCGTTGCTGCTCTGCTTCTGGTGGTACAGAACAACCGGCAAAAGCTGCGGAAAAAGGATCAGCAGCTGCTGGCACGCGAGGAGTTGTTCTCGAACCTTTCCCGCAATGTGGACGATGTGTTCCTGATGATCGACACCGAAACCAGCAAGGTGGAATACGTCAGCCCCAATGTCCAGCGCATTCTGGGCCTCTCTCCCGAGGCGGTGCAGGAGGATCTCTACGTTCTATACCCTGCCGGAGACGACAGCGGTGCATCGCGGCTGGAAAATCTGATGCAGATGGAACAGGGCGTCCAGCAGGAATGGGAGCGTGAATTTGTCAATCAGGAGACCGGTGAGCCTCGCTATATCCATGTGACCGGCTTCATCAATGATGTGCAGGGCGCAAGAAAGTGCATCGTGGATCTGTCTGACCGCACGGGCGAGCACCAGACCACGCTGGCTGTGGAAGCCGCACTGGAAGTAGCCGAAAAGGCCAGCAAAGCCAAGACAGACTTCCTCTCCAATATGTCCCACGACATCCGCACCCCCATGAACGCCATCATCGGCATTACTACCCTGATGAAAAACGAGCTGCACCAGCCGGAAAAGCTGGCCGAACATCTGGGCAAGCTGGAAACTTCCGGTCGGCTGCTGCTGGGCATCATCAACGATATTCTGGACATGAGCCGCATCGAGAGCGGCAAGACCACCCTGAACATTGAAAAAACGAACCTTCCCCAGCAGGTCAGCCAGCTGGACAGCATTATCCGGCAGCAGGCCAGCCAGCGCCGCCAGACCTTCACGGTGGAGAACCATGTGCAGCACGAAAACGTGCTGGCCGACCCCAACCGCCTGAATCAGGTCCTGATGAATATCCTCTCCAATGCGGTCAAGTATACGCCCCAAGGCGGACACATCCGGCTGGATGTAGAGGAGCTTAGCCATACCGAGCACTACGCCAAATACCGCTTTGTGGTGCAGGATGACGGCATCGGCATGAGCGCGGTCTACCAGAAGACTCTCTTCGATCCCTTTACCCGCGAGGAAAAATCCGGCACCAACCGGGTGCAGGGTACCGGTCTTGGCATGGCCATCACCAAGAGCATCGTAGACCTGATGGGCGGCACCATTCATGTGGAGAGCGCCCCCGGCAAAGGCTCCCGCTTTGAGGTCGTGCTGGAACTTCCCATCGACGCCGAGGCGGATAAGGTGCAGACGGCGTCGGCCCTCCCGGAGGAGGATGAGGCCGTCTCTCCCCTGTCCGGGATGAGCTTCCTCTGCGCCGAGGACAATGCCATCAACGCCGAAATTCTGGAAATGCTGCTGGAGACCAAGGGCGCAAGCTGCACCATCTGCTCCAACGGTCAGGAGATCGTGGATGCCTTTGCCAGCGTCAAGCCCGGCGAGTATGACATGATTTTGATGGACGTGCAGATGCCGGTGATGGACGGCCTGGAGGCCACCCGCCGCATCCGCAATGGCGAAAATCCACTGGGACGGACTATCCCCATCCTTGCCATGACCGCCAACGCCTTCCTTGAGGATATGCAAAAGAGCAAGGAAGCCGGCATGGATGAACATCTCTCCAAACCCGTGGACATTGCAGCACTGGAACAGACCGTAAAACGCTTCCGCGTTACCCCCCCCCCATTAAAAAATAGCGGAAAAGCGCGTTTTCGCAGATGGAACACACAAATGATTTAGAAGAGGGTCAGAACGTGAATACACTTTCCGAGATCGAGGAATATTACAAAGCGCGTGAGCAGCAGCTGTTGAAAAAACTTCATCGACAGGAAGCTGCTCTTGCCGCAGCGGAGCAAACTCTGAAGCGATTGACCGAAAATCAGAAAGCGCCGATGGACGAAACCACCGAGCAGCGTACTGCACAGGAGCAGGCATTCAAAGAAAAACTCTATCGGGATCCGCTGACAGGAATTTACAACCGCCGCTATTACGAAGAAGTTGTCCGTAAATCCATCGGCCCGGCAGGGATCGCGCTGATGGATGTGGACGATTTCAAGATCTGCAACGATACTTATGGGCATTACGCCGGAGATATGGCACTGAAAACAGTGGCAAACACCATCCAGTCCTGCATTCGGGAGTCGGACCTGCTCATCCGCTATGGCGGAGACGAATTTCTGCTGGTGTTATCCGGCATTCCGGGAGACTTTTTGCAGACCAAACTGGAACAGATCCGCACCGCCGCGCAGATGGCATCTGTACCCGGCTATTCGCATTTCCGTATCTCGCTGAGCATTGGCGGAACGATACAGTCCCTCGCCGACCCTATGGAAAACATCGTTCGCCGGGCAGATTGGCTGATGTATCAGGCAAAGTGCCGCAAGAATGCCGTCATGGTGGAGGTTCCGGGGCATGGCCTGGCGGCTTTGGAAAAACTTTTGCAGAACAAGTCACAGATCTTACTTGTGGATGACTCCGCAATGAACCGCATGATGCTGACAGAGATCCTGGGGGATAGTTACCATGTCCTGGAAGCAGAAAACGGACGGGAATGCATGGAAAAATTGCAGGCAGAAGCCGAAAACATTGCACTGGTGCTGCTGGACATCAATATGCCCGTTATGGACGGCTTTGAAGTGCTGAAAGCCATGAATGCCAACCACACCATCGAGGATATCCCGGTCATTATGATCTCCAGCGAGGACTCCGATGCGACGATCCGGCGTTCCTATGAGCTGGGCGCAAGTGATTATGTCAATCGCCCCTTCGATGCTCATATCGTGTACCGCCGTGTGACCAACACCATCAAGCTGTACGCCAAGCAGCGGCGGCTGGTGCAGATGGTCTCTGAGCAGATCCGCGCCCGTGAAAATAATACGGATACGCTGGTAGGTGTACTGAGTCATATCGTAGAATTCCGCAACGGCGAAAGCGGCGCCCATGTGCGGCACATCCGTATCATCACCGAGCTGCTGCTCCACCGCCTGTTGGAGTTCAGCAGCAGATACTCGATCACTGCGGAACAGCAGGATATGATCCCGCTGGCTTCTGCCCTGCACGACATCGGAAAAATCGGCATTGACGAAAAGATCCTTAATAAGCCCGGCAGGCTGACCCCGGAGGAATTCGAGGTCATGAAGACCCACAGCATTCTGGGAGCCCAGATGCTGCATGATCTGGATAATTTTGCAGAGCAGCCGCTGCTGCAAACGGCCTACGAGATCGCCCGCTGGCACCACGAACGCTGGGATGGGCGCGGCTACCCGGATGGGCTGAAGGGCGATGAGATCCCCATCAGCGCACAACTGGTCTCGCTGGCTGATGTGTACGATGCACTGACCAGCGAACGCTGCTACAAAAAAGCCTTCTCCCACGAAAAAGCCGTGCAGATGATCCTGAACGGCGAGTGCGGAGCGTTCAACCCGCTGCTGCTGCAGTGCCTGACGGATATTCAGGCTGACCTGAAAGAAGAATTACAGCAGCGCAACTGAGCAATGGATGCAATAAAACAGGAGAACAAAAAGCCCAAATGAAACACAGAATCTCACGCCGTGCATTTCTGCGCGGCTGCACGCTGCTGGCGGCATCTGCTGCCGTCGGCAGTCTGACTTCCTGCGGCGGAACGAACGCGAAGGACAGCGGTCTTCCGCAGCTCATTGTGGGAAGCGATACCTATCCACCCTATATTTATCTGAACAATGACGGCGTTCCCGCCGGGATCGACGTGGAGATCGCCACCGAAGCGTTCCGCCGCATGGGATATGCTGCCCGGTTTGAATCGATCGATTGGGAGCAAAAAACAGATCTGGTGGAAAGCGGTACCATCGACTGCATCTGGGGCTGCTTTTCCATGGATGGGCGCGAGGAGGTATACCGCTGGGCGGGACCCTACATGGTGAGCCGTCAGGTGGCTGCGGTGGATGCCGACAGCAGCATCCGGACACTCGGCGACCTTGCCGGAAAGACCATCGCCGTGCAGAGCACCGGCAAGCCGGAGGAGATCTTTCTCAGCGGCTCCGACCCGCGCATCCCACAAGCGGTCGATGTGTTCAGCACCGAAGACCGCAGCGTGCAGTATGCGATGCTGGCCTGCGGCTATGTGGATGCCATCGCTGCCCATGAGACGGCCATCCTGCAATACATGAAGGACAATTCCGTGGAGTTCCGCATCCTCGAAGAACCGCTGCTGGTCACCGGGCTGGGCATCGCCTTTGCCAAAAACGACAACCGCGGGCTGAACATCCAGCTGAACGCTGTTCTTGCGCAGATGCGCACAGACGGCACACTGGAGCAGATCCTTGGCAAGTATCTTGAACATGCTTCACAGTATCTGGAGGTGGACACCATTGGCACGTAAAAACAGAACCATCTCAGATACATGGAGATGGGGGCTCTATCTGGTCATCGGTGTGCTTTTTATGGCCGGCGTCGTTTTTTTCTCGAGTTGGCAGGCACTGCACACAACGGAGGCTCGTTTCTGCCAGACCCTTGATTTTGTCAAATCCCAGTCCACCAGCTTTGAAAAGCACAACGATACGGTCGTGGCCAAAGCGCTCCGCCGCGCGGCGGTATCGGTGCATCAGCTGGCACAGGCCCCTGCGCTCGACCTTTCCGACCCGCAATGCCTGAACAGGCAGGCAGAAATGCTCTGGCTCACAGGTATTTCGGTTCTGGCCCCGGACGGTACGCTCCTGTGCGAATCCACAACGAACGGCATCGGCTATGCCCAGTTTGGAGAACAGCTCAAAAATGATGCCGTTCTGGACGTTTTCTCTTACCCGCAAAAGACCTACCTGAAGCGGGTCCTGCTGGAGGATGGGTCTGCCGTGGATGTCGCGGCACACCGGGCAGAAAGCAAAGAGGTCATCCTGCTTGCCTACCGCTATACCCCGGCAGAATTTGTAGAAGGAACGGCCTTGTCCATCCAGAGCATACTGGACGGCTACTCGGTTGAGACCAGCGGCACATTGTTCATCGTGCAGAACAATCAGGTCATTGCCTCTAACCGCCCGGAACTCATCGGGCAGAATGCTGCGGACAGTCCGCCAGTGCAGGAGATCCGCAAAGCCGGGGCGGCCGAAACGCTGACCCATACCCACGATCGGAACGGCTCCGGCTGCTATGTTGGAATGTACTGCCACGGAAGGTCTTTCGATCTCTACGCGTATACGGATGAAAAATCCGTCTTCCGTGAATCGTTTCCGTTGATTTTGATGGCGCTGGCCGGTTACATCCTGCTTGTAATGGTCCTTCGGGTGCTGCGCAGACGCTCCGTGCAGGAGATGGAGCAGCAGAAGAAAGAGCAGGAGAAGAAGTATCAGGCTCAGCTGGAGGAACAGAACCGCAAACTGGAGATCGCACTCCAGCACGAGGGTGCGGCAAACCGTGCCAAGCGGGAGTTCCTGTTCAATATGAGCCACGATATTCGCACCCCCATGAACGCCATCATCGGCTTCACCTCGCTGGCTGCGACCCATATTGATAATAAGGAACAGGTGCTGGACTACCTGAAAAAGATCTCTACCTCCAGCCAGCATCTGCTTTCCCTCATCAATGATGTGCTGGATATGAGCCGCATCGAGAGCGGAAAAGTAAAAATTGAAGAAAAAGCGGTGCATCTGCCGGACCTCGTCCACGATGTGCGCTCCATCATCCAACCCGATGTTTCGGCAAAGCGGCTGTCGCTTTTCATCGATACCATGGACGTGGAGAACGAGGACATCATCACCGACCCACTGCGGCTGAACCAGATCTTGCTGAACATTTTGTCCAACGCCATCAAGTTCACTCCCACAGGCGGTACGATCAGCATCCGCATTGCCCAGAAGAACGGTGCGCCCAAGGGCCGTGGCTGCTATGAGTTCCGCATCAAGGACAATGGCATTGGTATGAGCGAAGAATTCCAGAAGCACATCTTTGAGGCATTCAGCCGGGAGGAAAGCTCCACCGTCAGCGGCATTCAGGGTACCGGCCTGGGCATGTCCATCACCAAGAACATTGTGGATATGATGGGCGGCACCATTGCGATTGAAAGTGAACCGGGCAAGGGCAGCGAATTCATCGTAGATCTCTGCTTCGCACTCAGCGGACAAAGGGTGGAGCCCAGGCAGCTCCCGCAGTTGGAAGGGCTGCGCGCATTGGTAGCAGACGACGATACCGACACCTGCCTGAGCGTCAGCACCATGCTGTCCAAGATCGGGATGCGGCCGGAGTGGACGATCTCCGGCCGGGAAGCGGTGATCCGCACCCGATACGCCATGGAGCAGGGCGACGAATTCAGCGTCTACATCATCGACTGGCTCATCCCCGATATGAACGGCATCGAGGTCGTGCGGCAGATCCGCAAGGTGATCGGGAAAAGCTGCCCTATCATCATTCTGACGGCCTACGATTGGACGGATATTGAAGAGGAAGCCCGCGCTGCCGGAGTGACCGCCTTCTGCGAAAAGCCGCTGTTCCTTTCCGAACTGCGCAGAGTGCTGGCAGAACCGTACGGTGCAGAGCCTACCTGTAAGCCAGCGCAGCCAGATGCCGCCGAGCTCAAGGGAAAGAAGCTTTTGCTGGTGGAGGACAATGCCTTGAACCGCGAGTTCGCACTGGAGATCCTGAAGGAAGCGGGCTTTGCGGTAGACACTGCTGAGGATGGCGAGATCGCTGTCCAGAAGATGAAGCAGGCGGCCCCCGGGCAGTACGATTTGATCTTAATGGACATCCAGATGCCCAAGATGGACGGTTACGAGGCAACGCGGCAGATCCGCGCTCTGCCGGATGCTGCAAAGGCAGACATTCCCATCTTTGCAATGACGGCAAATGCCTTTGAAGAAGACCGTCAGAGTGCATTGAAGGCCGGTATGAACGGCCACATTGCAAAGCCGCTGGATATTCCGCATCTGCTGCAGGTCCTCGCAGATGTACTGAAATCATAACGGCTGCCAGCCGACAAAAGCAAAAGCACCCGCAGCATTCGCTTCCAGAGGTCAAGAGCCTCTGCGAAGCCTGCTGCGGGTGCTTTATTTATTTTTTGTCTGACAGGCGTTTGGCTTACAGGATCTTGTGTAGCTCCTGCACAAGGTCGCCGATCACGATGGGCTTGGACAAAAAGCCGTTCATGCCGCTTTCCAATGCGTTGCGGCGATCCTCGTCGAAGGCGTTGGCGGTCATGGCAAGGATCGGGAGCTTTGCCCGGGCAGGGTCATCCAGTGCGCGGATCTTCCGGGTGGCGGTGTAGCCGTCCATCACCGGCATCTGCACATCCATCAGCACCAGATCATAGCTGCCCGGCGCTGCGGTGCTCACCTTTTCCACCGCCACTTCACCGTTTTCCGCCGTATCGACCCGGAAGCCGTACTCGCGCAGGATTTCCTGCGCGATCTCGCGGTTCAGCTCGTTGTCCTCTACCAGCAGGATATGTCTGTCCTTGAAGTCGGCGTTCTTTTCCGGCAGAATCTCCTGCGACGCACCTGTCAGCTTCTGGCCGAGGGCGCTCATCAGGGTCTCGCGCAGGTCGGACATGAACATGGGCTTGGAGCAGAAGGCGGTCACACCGGCGGCCTTTGCCTCTACCTCAATGTCAGACCAGTCGTAGGCCGTCAGGATGATGATGGGGGTATCGTCGTTCAGGCTGCGTATCTGGCGGGTGACCTCGATGCCGTTCATATCCGGCAGCCGCCAGTCGATGATATAGGCGTGGTAGACATCGCTCATCTCGATGGACTGCCGCGCGCGCAGCACCGCTTCCTTGCCGGAAAGGGTCCACTCCGCACGCATTCCCACCTTGACCAGCATCTTTGTCACGCTGTCGCAGGTGTTGAAATCGTCGTCCACCACCAGAGCCTTCAGGCCTTCCAGCTCGGTGATCTTTTCCACCGGGCGGTGCTCTGCCTGCACCCGCAGCGGCACACGAATGATAAACTCGCTGCCCTTGCCCTGCGCTGTCTGCACCTCGATGGTGCCGCCCATCATATCCACGATGTTTTTGGTGATGGCCATGCCAAGGCCGGTGCCTTGGATACGGCTGACCGTGGAGGTGCGCTCCCGCTCAAACGGCTCAAAGATTTTTTTGGCAAATTCCGGGCTCATGCCGATGCCGTTGTCCTTGATGCGGAACTCGTACTGCCCGCAGCCGCGCACCTGCCCGGCAAGCTGGCGTACTCGCACCGAGACCGTGCCGCCCGCCGGGGTAAACTTGATGGCGTTGGACAGCAGGTTCAGCAGGATCTGGTTCAGCCGGGTCTTATCGCAGTAGACATCCTCGTCGGTCACATCCATCGCGTCCATATAAAGTTCCAGCTGTTTTGCGTAGATCTGCCCGCTGACGATGGTTTTCAAATCGTGCAGCACATCCGAAAGGTTGACTTCCACCTCTTCCAGATGGATCTTTCCGCTTTCGATGCGGCTCATATCCAGCACATCGTTGATGAGCGAGAGCAGATGGTTGCTGGAAGCAAGGGTCTTGGCCAGATAATCCTTCACCCGCTCCTTATCGTCGATATTGCTGATCGCCAGAGTGGTAAAGCCGATGATGGCGTTCATGGGGGTGCGGATGTCGTGGGACATATTGGAAAGGAAAGTGCTCTTGGCGCGGTTGGCCGTCTCGGCGGCGGCAACGGCATCCGAAAGCGCCTGATTTACCTGTTTGTCGGCGGTGCGGTCGGACATGACAAGGATGTATTTGGTCCTGCCCTCCACCTCGCTGCCTATGGCGATGTTATGGAACCAGCGGCGCTCTTTGGTTTCCAGATGCTCAAACTCGAGATCCCATTCCCGCTGCTGCCCGCTGAGAAGCCCATCCAGAAAGTTTTCGCCTTGCTCCGGGGCGCCCAGCTTGTCCAGAGCAAAGGCATTTTGCCGGACTTCTCTCCACGGGATGCCCAGCAGCCGCTCAATGTTCGGGCTGACATAATCCACCTTGGAGGTCTCTGCGTCCAACATCAGGAAAACGTCGTCCACGTTCAGCGAGAGCTTCTGGAACAATTCATCCCGGTAGGAGATCTCGGTATCCTTCCGGCGCAGGGTCATATGGCTTCTGCGCACAATGAGCAGAATGACCAGCACCGCAAGACCTGCGGCGATGCCCGCTACGATCTGTATCGTATGGAACCACAGCTTATCCAGATTGGCATTGACGATTTTGACCGGGACAAGTCCCAGCATCGTCCAGCTCTGGATCGCCGTGCCCTCGTAGACCAGATAATAACTGATGCCGCCCAGCTTTACCTTCATGTTTCCGCTGCTGCCCTGTGCAAAGGCATTGGACAGATCCAGGATCTGCGCCTCGGAAAGGTCGGAATGGTCGCGCAGCATCGCAATGAAGTTGTAGACCGTTTCCTTGCGGTTTACGGAATTGTCGATGACCACCCGCCCATCCGGGTAGATGACATAGTTGCTGGCATTGCCCTGAAAGGCAGAATTGTCCAGTAATCTCAGCACCTCATCATTGTAATAGGTGATGGCAACGGCATCGTAGGCAAAACCCCGGTAGCTGCCCTGCGTTTCGGGACAGATGAACGCCAGCATCTGGGTTTTGCCGGGCAGAGCCGTATTCATCACAATATCGTTACCGCTGGCAAGCTCTTCGTCCAGATTTGTCTGCAGGCCAAGGTAGCCCGTTTCCCCGGTCACAGTCATGTAGTTGCCGTCATAGGTAAGAAAGTAGAATTCGGCAAACCCAGCCTTCTGCTGTGCCGCCCTGATATACGCCTGTATTTCGGCCTCATCCGAGGTACTTTCCAGAAAGCCGTTGTACAGATGCAGGTAGGTCAGGTTCTTGCGCACCATCTCTTTCAGCATATTATTGGATTTATGCAGAACCTCTTCCAGATGCGAGGTGCTTTCCTGATAGATGGTCTGGGACACAAACGAGATGTACTGGACGCTGAAACCGACTGCCAGAAAGACAAGAAGAAGGATGGCAGCAACAGGGGGCCATTTTTGCCGGGGATGGCAGTTTCGTTTGGATTCGTGCTTTTCGTCTGCCATCCTGCTCACCTCAACGTAATGTAGTTTTCAGGTTCTGCAAGCGCTGCGCCGCCGCCGGAGACATGATCGCGCCATCTGTTTTTTACCCATGTATCTTCGTCCAAAGGCGTGCCTCTTTCGCTCGCAAGCAGCGCTTCCATCTGTTTTTCCGCTGCCAGACAGGTCACGGTAACGGTGTCGTCGTCCCGGAGCGGCTGTCCGTTCCGGGTGATGCCGGTCAGAGTATAGCTGCCGCCTGCCTCTTTGACCTCCACGGCAATGCCGCTGACCACCGGCAGAGAGCCGCGGTTGAAGGGTACAAACCCACCCTTGCAGCCCTCCACAAAGGCGCGGACGGTCTCCTTCAGCTCTGCGCCGGTCATGGTGCGCTGGCGGGACATCAGACCGTTGGGCATGATCATGGAAGCGGCCATTTTCTTATTATAGTCTGCCCGCAGTACACTGCCGGTAAAGCTGTTTGCGGTGGCAAGCAGCACATCGGTGCCATAAACGCCCCGCAGCGTGTTCGCCATGACGGAGAAGGAGGCGCTGCCGCCGTTTGCGTGGAAGACATTGGAATAGCTCTTCCCGGAGGTCAGAACGATCTCGTCATCGGCAGGCGTATCTTCGGCAAGAAGCTGGGCATTGAACGCACGATAAGCCTGCTGTGCCGTGTACTCGCCCGCGATCATTTTGGAGACCACGTCCTTGGAGACGGCAAAGAAATCGTTGGAGGCAATGCGGATATACATGTGGTTTTCTTCCACCACATCGCGCACGTCCTTCATGTACTCGGTCAGGCGCAGGGGGACGTTCTGGCTGTAGCTCAGCACATCCTGCCCGTCGGCAACGATGCGGCTCTGCGCCTCCTCGGAGAGCATGACGTTCAGCACCTTCATGGCTTTTTCGCGGCGCGCGGTGTCCTGCTCGAGGTCACGGTTCAGAGCGATCTGGAAATACGGGGTGGTCATGATCCACTTTTCGCCGTTCTGGCTGAAGAAGGGCAGGAAGATCGTGTCGATGCCCTCATCCTGAAACATCTTGACACCGGCAGAGCTGCCAAAGTACATGGCAACTTCTCCGTTCCGGAACATCCCGGTCACATCGTCGTAATTCAACGCAAGATCGTCTGCCGTGAGGTGGGTATCCTGAATGAACTGCGCCATCCGCTCAAACGCCCCCGGCCACACGGTGTCGTCCAGACCCACCCGTGCGGTGCTGGCAGGGTCGCTGTAAGCAGTGCGCCACTTGCGCCCATCAGTCGTGGTAAGCTCGGCAGCGGAAAGCCCCTGCAGCGTTTCCATGCAGGTGTAGTCGTAGGTATAATCGGCGGTAAAGCCACGGATGCCCACTTTTTCAAACGCCTGACAGGCCGAAACGAAGCTCTCGTAATCGGTGGGCAGAGGAATATCGTACTGCTCAAAAAGGCTGCGGTTAACCACAAAGCCGTGGGCATCGGCGCAGACCGGCAGCCAGTTCACGCTGCCGTCCTCGTTTTTGAAGCTGTTGAGGTAGGTGTTGTACACAGCGCCCGCCTCGTTGGTCAAGGCAAGGTTCATCAGGCTGTCCTTCAAGGGAGCCGCATCGTGCAGCGAGAAGCGGCAGCTGGTGATGATATCCGGCAGACCGCCGTTCTCCTGCAAAAACTTGTAAAAATCCAAATCGTTGTTGCCCACGATGAATTCAATATTTACATCCGGCAGCTGGGACTGGATATAGGGCGCATAGGTTTCGTACAGGCTATTCGTCCACAGATACACCTGAATGGTCTGGGCGTCCTCCTTCTTTTCCACACTTTCGGCGTTTTTTGTTCCGCAGCCGGTCAGCATGGAGACCGCCATCACCAGTGCCATAAGCACGGAAAACAGGCGGCGCAATGTTCTTTTGTTCATCAAATCGTTCTCCTCACAACTCTTGGGCAGCTGCCGTTCTGCACTCCCGAATACCACAAAAAGGCATAGGTACAGCACGACAGAGATATAAGATTATATTACCACCGCCATGAGGGATTTTCAATAAAATTTCATGTATTGATACCTAAAAGCAGCGCGCGTCCGATTTCTTTGCGCCAGTCGATGCAGCTTTTTGTATCAACGCACAGGGTGAGGCGGGCTGCCAGTATTCTTATGTGCTGCTACCCTCTGTCCGCATCAGAGATATTTCTGGATGGTCGGCACAAGGACATTCATATTGATCGGTTTTGCGATATGGTCATTCATCCCGGCATCCAATGCCGCCTGTTTATCTTCGGAGAAGGCGTTTGCCGTCATGGCGATGATGGGGATGTCCGCCTTTTGGGGGTCATCCATCCTCCGTATCTTTTTTGTCGCATCGTAGCCGTTCATCACCGGCATCTGGATGTCCATAAAGATCAGCTGATACGTTCCGTTCGCCGCTTTTTCCAGCATATCCACACATTCCACGCCGTCTTTGGCTCGGTCTACCGTGCAGCCCTCTTCCTGCAGCAGCTCGACGGCGATCTCCGCATTGAGGTCGTTGTCCTCGGCCAGCAGGATCTTCACGCCGCACAGGCTCTTTTGGTCCGAAGGGCCAGTCTCCCGTTTCGCCTGTATTTCATCCTCGGACGCAATGCGGCAGGGAATGGTCACAGTAAACGTGGAGCCAACACCGATCCTGCTCTCCACTTTCACGGTGCCGCCCATCAGCCCGACCAGCTTTTTCACGATGCCCATCCCGATGCCGCTGCCTTCCACCTTGCTGATGGTGGACGTACGTTCCCGTTCAAAGGGTTCAAAAATGTGCTTCTGGAACTCCTGCGACATCCCGATGCCGTTGTCGGCAACCGTGATCACCATATTGCACCAGCTCTCTTTTTCGCCGGGCTTCTGCGTAACATCGCAGCGGATCGTGCCGCCGGCTCCCGTGTATTTGACCGCGTTGCTGACGAGGTTTGTACAGACCTCAGTCAGGTGCGGAATATCCGCATAGATATACGGATGCAGCAGCTGTGTTGTCACCGTAAGCGTCTGCCCCTTGCTGTCTGCCAGATTCCGGAACATGGCAATGCAATTACGGAAATCCTTCTCGACATCCGAAACGGAATACTCCATCTCCGTCTTATCGTTTTCGATCCGGGCAAGATCCAGAACATTGTTCAGCAGCATCAGCAGGTTCTGTCCGCACACCTGAATGTTCTCCATGTATTTTTTCAGCTTTGCAGGGTCGTCCGAATGCCGGGAGGCAAGGTCTGCGTAACCGATAATGGCGTTCATGGGGGTGCGGATATCATGCGACATATTGAACAGGAAGGTGGATTTGGCGTGGTTCGCGCTCTCGGCGTTTTCCACAGCGACCTGCAATTTTGCATTCAACTCCTGCGTATCGTCTGCGGCTTTCCTTGCAGCTGCTTCGGCTTTGCGCGCCTTCCTCAGCAGCTTCAGGATCGTGAGCAGAATGACTGCAACTGCAATGCTGCCGACCAGCAGCACCATGACAAAGTTATCCTTTATAAACTCGCTCAGGGTGACCTTCCGCAAAGAGCTCTTATGCATCGCCAGAGAGCTGGTAAGCATATTGGTCGGCATTGCCTTGAGCGTTTTGTTCAGGATGGACAGCAGGCTGCGGTTTCCGCTATTGACCGCAAAGCAGGATCTGGCAGGGTTTGGCAGCGGAACGCTGTAAAAACCATAAATTTTGCTGTATTTCGCCTCACTGCTGACCCCTGTGATAAAACAGTCTGCCTGTCCGTCCTTGACCAGTTTTATCGCATCCTCCTGTGTATCGCAGTCCACAATCTCCCACTGCGGATAATAAAACGCAATGTACCTTGTTATGGAAATCTTGTTTTGGGAAACGGCAACGCGGTTCACTTTGTTTTCAGTAAAGAGCTGTTGGTTCGTGACCACCATCATATTGGCGGTCCACGTTGTGTTGGTTCTGGCAACGCGATATTCTTCAGCCAGATCGGGACTCTGGTCGAAATGGAAGATCATGTCGATCTCGCCTGATTTCAGCGCATTGAGTTCCGCCTCTTTGTCGTCATAACCGACCAACTGAAATTCCAGCTTCTGATTGCCCAGACAATCTGCGGCAAACTGAATATAGTCCGTTATTGTCCCGGTAATCTCCCCGGTGGCAGGGTCAAAGGTGCTGACGCCGCTATCACTCGTCAGAAAGCCCATCCGGATCGCGCCGTGCTTTCTGAGCCACGCCTTTTCCTCACCCGTAAGGATGGGCTTATAATCCAGCGAGAAATACCTTTTACACAGATCCGCCGTATAAAAAGGAGCCTCTTCGTCCAACGTGCTCATCGCATTGTCCAGTTCTTCCTTGAGATCAGAACGGTCTTTGTTGAGCGCATAGTAGATGCTGGATTTTCCCACGCGGGTTATGGTCGAGATGCCAAGATCTGCCCAGTAGGATTCTTCCAGCGAAACAAAGCAGTCGATCTCGTGATTGGCCAGCTTTTGCTTCACATCCTCGTTGTTGGAGATGTTGACGTGCTGCGTTTTTATGCCGTGTTTTTCCTCCCATTCGGTCAGCATCACTTCCGGCTCCGTTCCCATCACAACGCCGATCTTTTTGCCGTTCAGCGTTTTGAAGTTGGAGGCGGAGATGTCTGTGCGCGAGAGATCGACGTAGAGGTAATATTTTTCCTCCCCCATCGGCTCGTCCGAAAACAGCATCTCCTCAGCGCGATCCTCCGTATAAGAAATACCGCCCAAGATGTCGATCTCGCCGTTTTCAAGTTTTTCAAAGCAGTCTGACCAGTCGCAGGTCACATACTCGAACTGCCAGCCTGTATAGCCGGATAAGGTCTGCAGTAATTCGTAGCCGTAGCCCTTTCTTGCGCCCTTCTCGTTGCAATAGTTGAAGGTGTCCTCAAACGAACCAACGCGGACGACCTTTACAGGGGCGGTTTCTGCGGCAGCCTTCACAGGGAGCACGGCTGACAGCAACAGCAGCAGACTCAGCAGCGCACAGACGCTTTTCCGTGTCAAGGTCTGCATGGCTCTGCACGTTCCGGAGTTTTTCATGATCCCCCAATCTTTCTCCGCCCCAGGCGGTCGCATTCCGGTTTTATTTCCATTGCACAGATTTCAAAAAGTTCATTGCAGCATCGATCCCGTCAGATCGTCAGCAGCTTTTTTGAACAGTATATATACCAACGTATACAATATGTAGTGTAACATTATAACAGAAGCATTTCAAGAGTTCATGCTTGTGAATACTGCTTATATTCTATTATTATCGCAAGTCAGGAAATCAGCGCAGCATCAAAAAGGCCGTCGAGGATGCCGCCCGGACCAGTTCCTGCATCTCGCTCCGTGCCTTGCGGCAGTCCGGGCAGGCAGCTTTGGCCAGTTGGGTTATTTTGCTCCCCGTGGCCCGAGCAGGCCCTGCGGGCCAACATCCACTGCCAGATCTCGCTGGCTCTCAACCGCATCTACACCGAGTGGTATCCCAGCAAGGGCTACAGTTTCAACATCACCAACTCCACCAGCTACGACCAATACTACGTCCATGGCCGGACGGTGTTCGACGTCATGGTGCGGCTGACAGACGACATCTTCAACACCTATATCCGCAAGACCGGCACCGTGAACCCCTACTACGCTGAATATTGCGACGGCAAATCCGTCACCTGCCCCGGCCTCAAGCAGTGGGGGACGGTCACGCTGGCCAATCAGGGCCGCAACGCACTGAGCATCCTCAAATACTACTACGGCAGCAACATCGAGATCATCCGCACCAACAACATCCAGTCCATCCCCCAGAGCTACCCCGGAAGCCCTCTGCGGCAGGGCAGCACCGGAGCGGCGGTGTTCACCCTGCAGCGGCAGCTCAACCGCATCACCAAAGACTATCCCTTCCTCGGCCTGCTGACGGTGGACGGCATCTTCGGCCGCAAGATGACCGAGACGGTCAAAAAGTTCCAGAGACAGTTCAACCTCACCGCCGACGGCGTGGTGGGCCGCAGCACCTGGTATAAGATCAGCTATATCTATGTCTCGGTGAAGGACCTCGCCGAGCTGACCAGTGAAGGCGAGACATTCAGCGGCACCCTCCCGGACGGCCCATGGAACTTCGGCAGCAGCGTCCTCAAACAGGGCTCCACCGGCAGCGAGGTAGAGCAGATGCAGTTCTGGCTGAGTACGCTGGCTCAGTATGAGAGCCGCATCCCCTCTGTCACGGTGGACGGCGTCTACGGCAGCGGCACAGCGGCGGCTGTCCGGGCGTTCCAGCGGCTCTACGGCCTGACGGTGGACGGCATCGTGGGCCTCACCACATGGACCGAACTGTACGACCAGTTCCGCAGCATCCAGTCCGACAACGGCACCCCCAACGCCTACCCCGGCACCGCCCTGCGCCAGGGCAGCAGCGGCCAGAACGTCCGGCTGGTGCAGTTCTGGCTGAAGATCGCACGGACGGTCTATTCCAGTCTCAACAACATCACCGTGGACGGCATCTTCGGCTCGTCTACCGCAGCGGCCGTGCGGCGGTTCCAGACCTACTTCGGCCTCACCAGCGACGGCGTCGTGGGCCGGACGACATGGAACAAGCTCTACGAAGTCTACAACGACATCGCCAACCGCCTGCTTTCGCCCAGCCTGCGGCCCGGCGAGTACCCGGGCGTGCTGCGCAATGGCTCCACCGGCACCGCCGTCCGAGAGCTGCAATTCTACCTCTACCTCATGAGCGCCTACCAGAGCAGCATCCCCTCTGTCTCCATCGATGGCCGTTTCGGCGCGGCTACCGAGGCCGCCGTGCGGGCCTACCAGCGGTTCGCCGGGCTGACGGTGGACGGCATCGTAGGACGGAAGACATGGGATTCGCTCTACGGCAAAGCGTCGGCCCTCCGCTCGTCCGGGCCGGTGGTCACCCTCAAGCGTCTCCCCTACCCCGGCACGCCGCTCACCGTCGGCACCAACAGCAGCGCCGTGCTCTACTACACCCTGCTTTTGCAGCGCATCGCCTACTACTACGACAGTGTAGCGTCCCCCGCGCTTTCCAGACAGTACACACAGGAGACCGCGGACGCCACCGCCAGCGCGCAGGAGCTTCTGGGCCTGCCCGCCACCGGCGTGGCAGACGCCGAAACGTGGACAGCAGTGGAAGCCCTCAGCTTACAGCTGGCGGCCTTCACCCCCAACCCCGACCGGCATCCCGAGCAGGGGTCGGACTACCCGGGCCGGGCCATGAAGGAGGGCAGCGCAGGGCCTGACGTCAGCCTCATCGAGGTCTGGCTCAATGACCGCTCCCAGCTCTACTGCGAGGAGGACTACGTCGCCGACAACGCTGTCTTCGGCCCGGAGGACACCGCCGCTGTGAAGGAGACGCAGCAGCGGGCGGGCCTTGAGACAAACGGCGTCGTGGACCGGCCCACCTGGGCCGCACTCCGCGCCCAGAGCCATACTGCCTGCAACAACTGCACCGAGGAGGGATGAGAGATGGCACGCTTACTGGTCTATGACGCCTACGAGAACAAAGTCTACACCTATTCGAACCTGCGCGAGAACGACCCCATGCCCTACAGCACCGGCAGGACTCTGACCGTGCGGGAGTTCCGGGGCAAATCGAACAGCCCGGTGCTCTGGACGACCATCGCGGCAATGGAAGCGTGGAACCTCACCCGCCGCAAATACGGCAGAGGCATCCCGGTGGGATACGCCTTCCGCCGCATCTGGGAGGGAGGCCACGGCACCCGCAGCCAACACTATGCCGGCGTGGCCTTCGATGTGGGGCAGAGTCTCAGCCAGACCCAGCGCACCGCCATCTACAACGCCGCCCGCTCCACCGGGGCGTGGGGCTATGTCGAGCCGCTGAGCCAGACCCCCACATGGGTCCACTTCGACCGGCGCTACGGCACACCTGCCTGCAGAGGCACCACGGCAGGCTACCCCACCCTCCGCCGGGGCAGCCGGGGCTGCTACGTCATGATCCTCCAGGACGCCCTCTCGACGCTGGGCTACCAGACCGGGAACCGCATCGACGGCATCTTCGGCAGCCGGACGGAAGAAGCCCTCAAGGGCTACCAGCGGCGCACCAGTCTGCGCGCCGACGGCGTCTGCGGCTGCAACAGCTGGAAGAAGATCTCTACCGCCGTGCTGGGTGTTGGACGAACGAAGACGACCATTGATTGATCTTTCTGCAGACAAAATGGGAGCCCCCGGCACTGCCGGGGGCTCCCATACTTCACTCCTCCACCACAATATCCTCGCTGAGCACCTGTCCGATGGGCTTTGCAATGCACAGATCGGCCTCGGCGTCCGCATTCGTAGGCTGCATATTGATGACCATGAGGTGGTCGCCCCGGAAGTACCGGATAAGCCCCGCCGCCGGGTAGACCACAAGGCTGGTACCGCCGATGATGAGGGTATCAGCGCGGCGGATAGCCGAGACAGCGCCTGACAACACCTGCTCATCCAGCCCCTCTTCGTAGAGGACGACGTCCGGCTTGATGATACCGCCGCATTTGGGGCAGCGCGGCACACCGGTGCTGTTGGCGATGAAGTCCACATCGTAGAACGCGCCGCACTTGACGCAGTAGTTGCGCAGGGTGCTGCCGTGAAGCTCGTACACCGTCCTGGAGCCTGCCGCCTGATGGAGGCCGTCGATGTTCTGGGTGATGACAGCTTTCAGCTTGCCCTCCCGCTCGAGCTTCGCCAGACGCAGATGCGCCGCGTTGGGCTTTGCTCCCTTGACGATGAGCTTATCGCGGTAGAAGCGGTAGAACTCCTCGGGGCGCTCTTCCCAGAAGGTGTGACTCAAGATCGTCTCGGGCGGGTAATCGTATTTCTGATGGTAGAGGCCGTCCACACTGCGGAAGTCCGGGATGCCGCTCTCGGTGGATACGCCCGCACCACCAAAAAAGACGATGTTCTGGCTCTGCGAAATGATTTTTTCCAACTTTTCAACCATATTCAACACCTCTTTTGTATCTATCGACGGAAATCAGTGCAAAATTTTATGTATTCTGCATTTTGTTTTTCACATTTCAACGGTCATTTTCCGCAAATATCTGCCCCAGATGGGCGAAAATATCCTGCGGGAGCATCCCGTACTCGCCTTTTTGGCGGGCGGCACGGTCAGCGGCGGCACCGTGGAGCCAGACCGCATAGGCAGCGGCTTCGTAGGCGGACAGACCGCAGGCCAGCAAGGCCGACGTCATACCGGCCAGCACATCGCCGCTCCCACCCCGGGCAAGACCTGGATTGCCGGTGGGGTTGACGCAGACGCGGCCATCCGGCGCGGCGACCACGGTCCGCGCCCCTTTCAGCACCACCACCGCATTCCACTGAGCGGCATACCGCCGGGCGACGCCCTCCCGGTCGGCCTGAACGGCCTCCACCGAAAGCCCCGTCAGCCGGGACATCTCCCCCGGGTGGGGCGTCAAGATCAGCTCTTTGGCCGGGCGCGGCAGTTCCTCACCCGCGTTCATGAGGCTGGCGGCGGCGTTGAGGCCATCGGCATCCAGCACGGCACTGCCCGAAAAGCCGGTGAGCAGCTTCTTCACCAGCGTCCGCGTCTCGGCGGCGCGGGCCGTGCTCTGGGCAAGATAGCCCAGTCCCGGCCCGATGAGCAGGACGGTGGCCTTCTGCCGGAGGATGCGGGGGATGCTCTGGGGGGAGATGCCCCCTTCTGCCCCCGGCTCACAGGGGCAGAGACAGCATTCCGGCAAGCGTGCCGACACCGCCGCCAACACCGGCTCGACGCTTGCCAGTGTGACGATGCCTGCGCCGGTGCGCAGAGCGCCCTCGACGGTCAGCGACGCCGCACCGCGGTAGCAGGCGCTTCCCGCCACAGCCAGCACCGCGCCGAAACTGCCCTTGTTGCTCTCCCTCGGGCGTTTTGGAATATGTGACCAGACAAATTCAGCCGTAATTTCGGGTCCCATGCTCACGCCTCCCCCTGAATGCAGCGCCTTATCTCTTTTTCCACGTCCTGCACCTCTTCGTGGAACATCCGGGCCGAGACGCGGAGGGCTCCGTGGCCCAGAATGATGACCTGCTCCATGCCGTCGGAGGTCGCCACCCGGACCCGGCGGTTTTTGCCGATCTCGTGGGTGACGCGCTCGATGAACATATCCGCCGTCTCGGCCTCTTTGGTGTAGACGACGTGGATGTTGTGGTACTGCTCGATGCTGCCGGGACTGCCCGGCACACGGTAGGCATCGAACACGAGGATGAGGACGCACTTTTTGAAGCCCTGATAGTTGCAGAGAATGTCCATCAGCCGGTGGCGGGCGGCGTCGAGGCTCTCCTTGGAAAGGGCGTTCAGCTCGTCCCACGCAAAGATGATGTTGTAGCCGTCCACCAGCAGGTATTCGGGAGCGATTTCCCACTGCTCGGCGGCGAAATCGGGCCGCTCCCGCTTCTGCACCGGGCGGAACGCCGCCAGCGGGTCCCGTTTGATGGGGCCGTAGGTGCGCTCAAAAATTTTCAGCAGTTCGGCGTCTTCTTCCAGCGTGGCGCGGTAAGCCGCCATCCGGCGGGGACGGGTCGTTGTTTCTTCTGCTGTCGGGGCGGTGTGGCCCCAGCCGCTGTCCACGTGCATATGGCTGCGCACCTGCTCCCACGGCACCACAAAGCCCGCGCCATGGGAGCAGAACACCGAGTCGGCCGGGTTGTCCAGATCGTGTTCCGGCTCATAGTCCACTGCCTCGATGACCTCCGCTGCGTTGTGGCAGGGGCGGTATCCGTCCAGCGTCAGGTTCAGGTGTCCCCTGCCCCGGGTGTAGCTGACCACCTCCATGGGGTAGCTGCGCATAGCAGCCACCGGTGCAAAACCGGTGAGGGTGGCCGTCTGGCCGTCCGGTGCCGTCTCGGGCGGGTCAAAGCTGCCCTCCATCCGCTGGACGTCGCTCATGGCGCGGCCAATGTTCTCCGCAGGCACTTCCAGCCGGAAGGAATACCACGGCTCGAGGAGCTGGGTCTTTTTGATCTGGTTTGCCATCATAAGGCCCTGCCGCACGGCGCGGTAGGTGGCCTGCCGGAAGTCGCCGCCCTCGGTATGCTTGAGATGGGCGCAGCCCGCGATGAGGGTAATTTTCATATCCGTCAGCGGCGCGCCGATGAGGACGCCGAGGTGCTGCTTTTCTTCCAGATGGGTCAGCACGAGGCGCTGCCAGTTTTTGTCCAGCTCTTCCTCCCGGCAGTCGGCGGCAAACTGCATCCCGCTGCCCCGGGGCAACGGTTCGAGCTTCAGATGCACCTCGGCATAGTGGCGCAGAGGCTCATAATGGCCCACGCCCTCGATGGCCTCGGTGATGGTTTCCTTATATAGTATGCCACCGGAGTCGAACTCCACGTCCAGCCCGTACCGCTCGGCCAGCAGGCTCTTGAGCACCTCGAGCTGTATCTCGCCCATGAGCTGGACGTGTATCTCGCCCAGCGTCTCGTTCCAGACGACATGGAGCTGAGGTTCTTCCTCTTCCAGACGGTGGAGCTTGCCCAATGCGGCATGAACGTCCGCGCCCTCGGGCAGACATACCCGATAGCTCAGGACAGGTTCCAGCACCGGGAGGTCACTGTCCCGCTCGGCCCCGAGGCCGGTGCCGGGGCGGGCCTTGGTCAGTCCGGTGACGGCGCAGACCTGCCCCGGGCCGATGGCCTCTGCCAGCGTATATTTTGCGCCGGAGTAAAGCCGCAGCTGGTTGGCCTTTTCGGCCCAGGGCTCGCCGTCCGCTTCGCCGGTGAGCTGGGCTTTGACTTTCAGCTCACCGCCGGTGACGCGCAGCCAGGTCAGCCGCTCGCCCCGCTCATCCTGCGAGACTTTGAACACCCGCGCACCGAAAGCTTCCAGCGCCGGGGCGGCGCGGGTGTATTCGTCGAGGCCGGCCAGCAGCTCGTCCACACCCTGCAGTCCGCCGGCATTCTCCCTCTGCAGGGCCACGCCAAACCAGCAGGGAAAGACGTGCCGCCGGGCGATGGCCGGGATGATGTCCTCCGCCGTCAGGCTGCCCGCGTCCAGCATTTTTTCCATCAGGCGCTCGTCGCAGAGGGCCAGTGCCTCGTCCCGTTCGGCCTGCTCTGCGCCGAAATCCACGAATCCGTCGCCCAGACGGTGGGAAAGCTGGCTCAGCAGCGCCTCTTTGCCCGGGCCGGGAAGGTCCATTTTATTGATGAACACGAAGGTCGGGATATGATACCGCCGCAGCAGACGCCAGAGCGTCTCGGTATGGCTCTGGACGCCGTCGGTGCCGCTGATGACCAGCACTGCGTAGTCGAGCACCTGCAAAGTGCGCTCCGTCTCGGTGGAAAAGTCCACATGGCCGGGGGTATCCAGCAGGGTGATATTCGTACTTCCCGTTTTCAGCAGGGCCTGCTTGGAAAAGATGGTGATGCCACGCGCCTTTTCCAGCGTGTCGGTGTCGAGAAAGGCATCTTTGTTATCCACCCGGCCCAGCTTGCGGATGCTGCCCGCGCGGTAGAGCATTGCCTCGGAGAGGGTGGTCTTGCCGGAGTCTACATGGGCAAGGATGCCCACCACCAGCTGTTTTTCGCTTTTTTCTGCCATGTCCGCTGCCCTCACACTGCACCTGCGATGAGTCCGATGATGAGCAGCGCTCCGCCCAGGAGCAGATTCGAGAGCATACTGCAATAGGTGCGCTCTTCGGGTTCCAGCTCCTCGAAAGAGACGATGCGTTCATCGGCAAAGTCCACGATGGACTTGGTGGAGTGGAACTTCTTCTTTTTGCCCATATCCTTAAACTCTTCGCCCAGATGATGGATGGTCACACCGTCCAGACGGAGGTAGTTCACCCACGCCCACGCCAGCAGCACAACACCCAGCAGCAGGGCCGGGGCCTGCCACATCGTGAAGGTGCCGTCGCTGACGTAGCGGTCCCACAGCAGCATCAGCACGGCCACCACCGACACCCGGGTGACGGATTTATACAAAATGGGGCGGAACATATATTTTTGATACATCGAAACCAGCTTTTTCATCCAAGGACGCTCCTTTTATAGAAGTAACATTCTTTTTTATTGTAGCATGATTTTGTGAAAAAAGATAGCCGCTTTGCGTTTTCCAACTTTCGTTGTATCCATTCGTCATCTCGTAAAAGTGCGACTTCTTTCCATTCTTTACCGTTTTTTTGCCGACATTTTTCAGAGAAAAGCATCCGTTACTATTTTGTTTCTATTTCAGCGCTGTATTTCATTGACTTCTTTTGCCCACAATGTTAGAATACGAAAGGTGCGGCCCCGGGCGCTTTGTGCGTTTTGGCACCCGGAGCGCGCCGTTTTTTGCATTTAGGATTAGGAAAAAAGGAAAACAATATCTCGGAGGATCGTATCTCAATGAACATCGATTTTGAGTCCCGCAACATCACCCGCCGCAGCTTCCTGAAGGGCGCCGGCGTCGTGGGTGCCGCCGGCCTGCTGTCCGCCTGCGGCGGCAGCAAGTCCAACAACTCCGGCAGCACGGCTGCTTCCGGCGCACAGGCCCCCAACTCCACCGGTGCCACCCCCCTCAAGGAGTACATCTCCTGGGAGTCTGCCAACCGTGAGATCGAGAGCTGGAACATGCTGTACAGCCAGACCCTCACCGACGCCAACGTCGTCACCAACCTGTGGGACGGCCTGATGAGCTTCGACTGCTACGGCAAGCTGGTGCCCGCCATCGCCACCAGCTGGGAGGCCAACGAGGACTCCACCGTCTGGACCTTCCACCTGCGCGACGATGTGGACTGGGTGGACTGCAACGGCGAGGTGAAGGAGCACATCACCGCCACCGATTTTCTGGTCGGTCTGGAGTGGGTGCTGAACGCCTCCAAGAACGAGGCCAACAACACCTCCATGCCCACCCTGTACATCGTGGGCGCTGAGGAGTACTACGAGAAGACCAAGGATATGGGCGCTGCAGCCGCCGACCTGCGCTATCAGGATATGCTGGACGCAGGCGTGGGCATCGAGGCTCCCGACGACTACACTCTGGTGTTCACCTGCAAGCACTCCTGCCCCTACTTTGATACCGTGGCCTCCTACACCAGCTTCTACCCCGCCTCTCAGGTGCTGATCGACGAGCTGGGCATCGAGACCTTCCGCGGCTGCGACAACACCAACATGTGGTACTGCGGCCCCTACCTCGTCGAGGAGTATATCCAGGGAAACACCAAGAGCTATATCCCCAACCCCCACTACTACAATGCTGCCAACGTCAGCCGCTTCGAGCGTCTGACTGTGACCATGATCTCCGATCAGGCCATCGCATTCCAGCTCTACCAGAACCGCGAGCTGGACGAGATGGACCTGAACGAGAGCACCATCACCACCATCACCTCCGACCCCAACAACGAGTACAACAGCCAGCTCTGTGAGAAGCGCGCCCGCCCCACTGCCTACGCCATGCACTTCAACTACCAGAAGAACAACGCCGACGGCACCCCCGATGTGAACTGGAACAAGGCCATCGCCAACACCGCTTTCCGTCAGTGCTTCTACCGCGGCCTGAACCTGAAGGCATGGTTCTCCCGCTATAACAAGATCAACCCCCTGAAGTGCGAGAACGACTACTACACCATGAAGGGCCTGTGCTACAACACGCAGGGCGTTGAGTACACCGCTCTGGTGGCCAAGGAGATGGGCTTCGACGCTGAGAAGTACGATGGCGAGACCATGATCCGCCTGCGTGCCAACGGCGGCGACATCTCCGCCCTGAAGAAGCAGGCCATGGAGGAGCTGAGCGCCATCGGCGTCACCTTCCCCGTCAAGGCCACCTACTTCATCATCGCCAGCAGCACCTCCGCACTGGACAACGCCACCATCCTCAAGCAGTGCTTCTCCGACAGCTTCGGCGATGACTTCATCAAGCTGGACGTCCAGACCTACGTTTCCAGCCTGACCCAGGAGGTCCGCACTCCCCAGCTCCAGAGCTTTGTCATCAACGGCTGGAGCGCCGACTTCGGCGACCCCGTCAACTTCCTGGGCCAGGAGATTCTCCACGATGACAACGCCTACTACGCACACTACTACTCCAACATCGCCCGGGTGGCTGAGGCTCCTGCCGACTACCAGAAGGACCTGATGGATGCTTTCGAGCAGTACACCGATCTGGTCAATGCCGCCAGCGCCATCGTCAACGACACCGACGCCCGCTACGAGGCCTTCGCCAAGGCTGAGGCCTATATGCTGGAGAATGTGCTGGTCAGCCCCACCTACTACGACATCGCATGGTCCCTGACCCACGCCAACGAGTACAGCAAGATCAACGCCATGTACGGCAGCTGCAACTACAAGGCCGTCAACTGGGAGACCAGCGAAGAGGCCTACACCACCGTCCAGTACGAGCAGTTTGCCAAGGCTTTCGAGCAGGCTTCTCAGGGCTGATCCGGCGCGAACGGCCATTCAATTTCAGCTTACGCATGAAATATTTTCATTTTTATGTGTTTGCTGAATCAATAAGATTCAATCCGTGTCAGAGTTGTTTTTCTTGACTTCCCGCCTGTGGGATGATAGAATATTTGTAATCGATACGGGTTCTGCAATGGCGCAGAAACAGATCAATAAAATCTGTCTCTGCGCCCTTTTTGTACCCTTTTTTAGGTAAAGTAGTATGGACAGGATAGGGATTTGGGGAACGCAGGACCGTACCAGTCATTACAGGAGGGAAAGAATATGTACCACGATTTTGAGTCTCACACCATCACCCGCCGCAGCTTCCTTAAGGGTGCCGGCGCTGTTGGCGCAGCCGGTCTGCTGGCTGCCTGCGGCGGCTCTTCTTCCAGCACCGCAGCCAGTGCTTCGTCGGCTTCTTCCGGTGCAGCTGCTTCCAGCAAGGGCCTGAGCGAGCTGTTTACTTACGAGACTTCTGGCCGCGAGATCGAGAGCTGGAATATGCTCTACAGCCAGCAGGCCATCGACTTCAACGTGACGACCAACATCATCGACGGTCTTATCAGCTTCGACAACTACGGCAAGCCTGTGCCGGCTCTGGCTAAGAGCTGGGAGCACAACGAGGACTCCACTGTCTGGACTTTCCACCTCCGTGACGACGTGGACTGGGTGGACATGAACGGCGAGGTGCAGGACCACCTGACCAGCAAAGACTTCCTCGTGGGCTTCGAGTGGGTGCTGAACGCAAAGAAGAATCAGGCCGCCAACACCTCCATGCCCTCCACCACCGTCGTGGGCGCAGCCGACTACTACGACAAGACTTACGGAATGGATGACGCCGCAGGCGAAGCCCTTACTTACGAAGATATGCTGGCCGCAGGCGTCGGCATCGACGCACCGGATGATTACACCATCGTCTACACCTGTATAAATCCCTGCCCCTACTTCGACACCGTGGCTTCCTACGTCTGCTGCTATCCGGCACCCCCGGCTCTGGTGGAAAAGCTGGGCGTCGAGGGCTTCCGCGGCGTGGACTACACCCAGCAGTGGTGCTGCGGCCCCTACCTCATCGAGGAATTTGTAGCCGACAACTCCAAGCGCTTCATCCCGAACCCTCATTATTATGCAGCTGACGAGTGCAGCCGCTTCGAGCGCGTGTCCCTGAGCATGATCACCGACCTGACCGTGGGCTACCAGCTGTATCAGAACCGTGAGCTGGATGAGCTGGAGCTGAGCGAGAGCACCCTGACCACCATCACCTCCGACACTTCCAACGCCTACAACGACCAGCTCTGCGAGAAGCGCCCCACCAAGTATGCCTACGACTTCCACTTCAACTTCCACTGCCTCAACTCCGACGGCACCCCCAACGAGAACTGGAACAAGGCCGTGGCCAACCGGGCATTCCGCCGCTGCTTCCAGGAGGGCCTGAACCTCATTCCCTACTACGCACGCTTCAACAAGATCAACCCCCTCAAGTGTGAGAACAACTACTACACCATGAAGGGCGTCTGCTACAACTCCAAAGGCACCGATTATGTTGACCTTGTGGCCAAGGAGCTGGGCATCGACGGCGAGAAGTATGACGGCGAGACCATGGTCCATCTGCGCAAGTCCACCGCCGACTCCATCGCCGCTCTCAAGAAGCAGGCCATGGATGAGCTGACTGCCATCGGCGTCACCTTCCCGGTCAAGGCTCCCTTCTTCTTCGTGGCCGGCAACACCGTGGCTCAGGACAACGCCACCGTTCTGAAGCAGTGCTTCACCGACAGCTTCGGCGACGACTTCATCCAGCTGGAGCTCGGCACCTACGTTTCCAGCCTTGCAAAGGAAGTCCGCATCCCCAAGCTCCACGGCTTCGTCATCAACGGCTGGGGCGCAGACTTCGGCGACCCCGTCAACTTTGTGGGTCAGGAGATCCTGCACGACTCCAACGCCTACTATGCCGTCAACTACTCCAACATCCAGCTGGTGGCGGAGGATCCCGCCGATTACCAGAAGGAGCTGGTAGACGAGTTTGAACAGTTCACCGACCTGGTCAACGCAGCCAACGCCATCGTGGACAACACCGATGCCCGCTACGAGGCCTTCGCAAAGGCCGAGGCCTACATGATCAACAACTCGCTGGCCGTCCCCTGCTACTACGATGTCCGCTGGTGCCTGACCCACGTCAACGAGTACACCAAGATCAACGCCATGTTCGGCCCCTGCAACTTCAAGTACGTCAACTGGGAGACCAGCGAGGACGCCTACACCACCGCTCAGTACGAGGAATTTGCCAAGGCTTTCGACGCCGCAAAATCTTAACTTTTTCTTAAATCTTTTCCGCCGGGAGTTCCTGCTTCCGGCCTGTGATCCACACACGGGAGCTGTTCTTAGCCCAAGAACAGCTCCCGTTGTTTTGTTTTTGGGCCTGTTTATCTTATTTTCGTCACTCTTCATCACAGTAAAGTAAATTTATTTCATCTCTATGCAGAGTACAACTTTCTTTTGGAAGAAAAAGCGATTTCCATTCCATTGACAACCATTTATTTCGATGGTACAATATATGTCGTGTTAAGGATTTTACGGGAGGAGCACAGACGCAGACAGAGGGGTCTGTTTCTGCGCTCTTTTGTATTCTCTGGTAATACAGAGGGGCAGATAATCTCGTAGGAGTGGGAAATCGGCAGGGCAAGGTACCCTGCGCCATAGAGCCGAGACACGAAAGAATAATTGGGAGGAAAACACAATGAACGCAAATTTTGAGTCTCATTCCATCAGCCGCCGCAGCTTCCTCAAGGCTTCCGGCGTCGTGGGCGCTGCAAGCATTCTGGCCGCTTGCGGTGGTTCTTCCAGCAGCACTGCTGCCAGCACCTCCGGTGCTGCCTCCGGCGCAGCTGCACCCGCAGCCGACGCCATCACCGATTACGTCTCCTTCGAGACTGCCAACCGTGAGCTGGAGACCTGGAACTTCCTGTACAGCCAGTCCGCTTCCGACCTGAACGTCACCACCAACTGCTGGGACGGCCTGCTGAGCTTCGACTGCTACGGCAAGGCAGTGCCCGCCATCGCATCCAGCTGGGAGCACAACGAGGACTCCACCGTCTGGACCTTCCACCTGCGCGACAATGTCGATTGGTGCGACGTCAACGGCGAGGTCAAGTCTCACCTGACCTCCAAGGACTTCCTCGTGGGTCTTGAGTGGGTCCTGAACGCCCTCAAGAACGAGGCTTTCAACACCTCCATGCCTTCTGAGACCGTCGTGGGCGCTGCCGAGTACTACGACCTGACCAAGGACAAGGGCGACGCTGCTGCTGACATGACCTACGAGGATATGCTGGCTGCCGGTGTCGGCGTCGAGGCACCGGACGACTACACTCTGGTCTTCACCTGCAAGAACCCCTGCCCCTACTTCGACACTGTCGTTGCCTACAACAGCTTCTACCCCGCCTCTGAGGACCTCATCAACGAGCTGGGCATCGATGGCTTCCGCTCCTGCGACTACTCCACCATGTGGTACAATGGTCCGTACCTCATCGAGGAGTACATCCAGCAGAACACCAAGAGCTTCATCCCCAACCCCAACTACTACGCCGCAAACGACTGCACCCGTTTCGAGCATCACACCATCACCATGATCCCCGACCTGTCCATGGGCCTGCAGCTGTACGAGAACGGCGAAGTCGATAACATCGACCTGACCGAGTCCAACCTGACCACCATCACCTCCGACCCCAACAACGAGCACAACAAGTTCCTGTGCGAGAAGCGCCCCACCAAGTTCAGCTTCCAGATGCACCTGAACTTCCAGCGCAAGGATGAGAACGGCAATCTGGACGAGAACTGGAACAAGGCTGTTTCCAACCGCGCGTTCCGTCAGTGCTTCTACAAGGGCATCGACTTCACCAACTACTACGCCCGCACCAACAAGATCAACCCCCTGAAGTGCGAGAACGACTACTACACCATGCCCGGTGTCTGCTACAACACCAAGGGTGAGGAGTACACCACTCTGGTCGCCAAGGAGATGGGCTTCGACGGTCAGGCTTACGACGGCAAGACCATGATCCGCCTCCGCGACAACGGTGGCGACATCGCTGACCTGAAGAAGCAGGCCATGGAAGAGCTGAGCGCTATCGGCGTCACCTTCCCCGTCCACTGCCACCACTACATCAAGAGCGGCGATACCACTGCTCTGGATACCGCCACCGTTCTGAAGCAGTGCTTCTCCGACAGTCTGGGCGATGACTTCGTCGTGCTGGACATCGGCACCTATGTCTCTTCTCTTTATAAGGAAGTCCGTAACGTCCAGCTGCACTCCATCCTGCAGAACGGCTGGGGCGCTGACTTCGGTGACCCCGTCAACTTCCTGGGTCAGGAAGTCCTGAGCGACGACAACGCTTACTACGCTCAGACCACCTCCTGGATCGCAGCCGTTGAGAAGGATCCTCAGGATTACCAGAAGGACCTGCTGGCTGATTATCAGGAGTTCACCGATCTGGTCACTGAGGCAAAGGCCATCGTCACCGATACCGATGCACGCTATGCCGCATTCGCGAAGGCTGAGGCTTCCATGCTGAACAACGCACTGTGCATCCCCTGCCTGTACGAGGTGCTCTGGTGCCTGACCCACGTCAACGAGTACACCAAGATCAACGCCATGTACGGTCCCTGCAACTACAAGGCCGTCAACTGGGAGACCCGTCAGGGCGACGGCTACACCACCGAGGAGTACGAGGCTTTCTCCGCTGCTTTCAATGCAGCAACCAAAGCCTGATGATTATTTTATAAAGGTTTGGTTATCATGTTAAAATACACCGTCAAGCGGCTGGCTCAGTCGCTCGTCACGATCTTATTGATCGCAACCATCGTCTTTCTGCTGATGCGCTGCCTGCCTACGGACTACTACTTCACGGAAGAACAGCTCATGAAGTTTACCGAAGAGCAGAAATACGCCGCGCTGGAAGCCGCCGGTCTGACCGACCCCATCGGCACCCAGCTGCTGAACTTCTACAACGACCTGCTCCATCTGGACTTCGGCACTTCCCGCCGCATCCAGAATGGTGCCTCCGTCGTGAAGGTCATCGGCAAAAAGTTCGGCGTCTCCATGCGCCTCGGCCTGATCTCCGCCGGCATCTCTCTGCTGGTGGGCATCATGCTGGGCATCCTGCAGACCGCCTTCAAGGACAAGGTCTTTGACTGGATCGGCACTGCCTACACCGTTTTCGTCAACGCTGTGCCTTCTCTGGTCTCCTATTCGCTGGTGCTGGTCTTCGGCTCCAAATACCTGGGTTTCCCCACGCTGTACTCCACCCGTAATGTCGGCCCGTCCAGCGTGCTGCCCATCGTCTGCCTGTCGCTGGCGTCTATCGCAGGCTACGCTCTGTGGACCCGCCGCTACATGGTAGACGAGCTGACCCGCGATTATATCAAGCTGGCCCGCGTCAAGGGCCTGAGCTCCAGCGAGATCATGTTCAAGCACGTGCTGCGCAACGCCATGGTCCCCATGGTGCAGTATATCCCCCAGTCCATCCTGCTGACGGTCGGCGGCTCTCTGCTGATGGAGCGGTTCTTCTCCGTTCCCGGCATGGGTCCCCTGCTGACCGACGCCATCCAGCGCTATGACCTGAACGTCGTCCAGACTCTGGTCATCCTCTACGCTGCGCTGGGCATCGTGGGTGTTTTCCTGGGCGACGTGCTGATGATGCTGGTTGACCCGCGCATTACTCTGACCGGAAAGGAGGCCGCACGCTGATGGCTAAAGCATCTGATTTTGAGGGCAAGAAGCAGGACGAACTGTTCTACTTCGTCGATTACTCTCCGGAGGAAGCCGAGCGTGTCGGCTACTCCAACTACAGCTACTGGGGTTCTGTCATCCAGAACTTCCTCAAGCACAAGGCTGCTGTCGTCTGCCTGTTCCTGTTCCTGTTCCTCGTCATCTTCTCCTTCATCGCACTGGCCATCGGCAAGTACGATTATCAGACGCTGGTGACGGATTCCTCTCTGGCCTTCCGGAAGCCCAACAGCGAATACTGGTTCGGCACCGACAACCTCGGCCGCGACTACTGGTGTCAGGTGTGGTACGCCACTCAGGTGTCCATCCGTCTGGCCCTCATCGTTGCCGTGGGCGAGAGCATCCTCGGCGTCATCATCGGCCTGATCTGGGGCTATGTCCGTAAGCTGGACCGCTTCTTCACCGAGCTGTACAACCTCATCGACAATGTGCCTTACATCATCTACATGACCCTGATCGCACTGGTCGTCGGCCAGAGCTTCACCATCATGGCCGTCTCGATGATCGCCATTGGCTGGCTGGTCATGGCCCGCCGCGTCCGCAACATGGTGTTCATGTTCCGTGACCGCGAGTACAACCTCGCGTCCCGCTGCCTTGGCACCCCGCTGTGGCGCGTTCTGACCAAGAACATCCTGCCCTATCTGGTCTCCGTCATCATCCTGCGCATGGCGCTGAGCATCCCCGCCACCATCAATCTCGAGTCTACCCTGTCCTATCTGGGCATCGGTCTGGGCATCGAGACTCCGTCTCTGGGCCTCATCCTGAGCAAGGTGCGCGGCTTCTTCCTCGATTATCCTTACCTGCTGGTCTTCCCCGCATCCATCGTGTCCATCATCTCCATTTCCTTCTATATCATGGGCAACGCTTTCTCGGATGCTGCTGACCCGCGCAACCACGTTTAACAGATGGGAGAGAAAATCACAAAAATGGATAGACAACCGATCATCTCTGCCAAAGACGTGGAGATCACCTTTAGCCTGCGCGGCAAGAAGCTGAACGCGATCCGCAAGTGCTCGCTGGATCTTTATGACGGCGAGACGCTGGCCATCGTGGGCGAGTCCGGCTCGGGCAAGTCCGTATTCACCAAGACCTTCGTGGGTATGCTGGATGTCAACGGTAAGATCACCGGCGGCTCCATCATGTACGAAGGCCGCGACATGACCAAGTTCACCGAGAAGGACTGGCTGGGCGTGCGCGGCAAGAAGATCGCCATGGTCATGCAGGACCCGATGACCAGCCTGAATCCGCTGAAGAAAATCGGCAAGCAGATCCAGGAGAGCATCGAGCACCATCAGGGTCTGAAGGGCGCGGAGGCTAAGAAGGCCGCCATCGAGATGCTGGCCAAGGTCGGCATCCCCGACCCGGAGCGCCGCTACGAGCAGTATCCGCACGAGTTCTCCGGCGGTATGCGTCAGCGTGTCGTCATCGCCATCGCTGCCGCCTGCCGTCCGCAGATCCTCATCTGCGACGAGCCCACCACCGCTTTGGACGTGACCATTCAGGCACAGATCCTGCAGCTCATCCGTGACCTGCAGAAGGAGCTGGGCATGTCCGTTATCTACATCACCCATGACCTGGGCGTTGTGGCAAACGTGGCAGACCGCGTGGCCGTCATGTACGCTGGCCAGATCGTCGAGTACGGCACCGTCGAGGAGATCTTCTACGACGCATGGCACCCCTACACCTGGGCTCTGCTGCAGGCTCTGCCTCAGCTGGGTACCAAGGGTGAGGCCCTGCCCACCATCGACGGTACGCCGCCGAACCTGTTCAATGAGATCAAGGGCGATGCATTTGCACCCCGCAACAAGCACGCGCTGGCCATCGACTTCGTGGCAGAACCTCCGTTCTTCCAGGTGTCCGAGACCCACGCGGCAAAGACCTGGTATCTGGACCCCCGGGCTCCCAAGATGGAACGCCCGCACTCCATCCAGAACCTGCGTGAGAAAATGGGAAAGATGGGAGGTTCCAACTTAAATGGCTGAGCGTGAAAAGCTGATTGAGCTGAAAGACCTTCAGATCACCTTTGGCTCCGGCAAAAAGAAGTTCGTGGCCGTGGACCACGTCAATTTTGACATCTACAAGGGTGAGACCTTCTCGCTGGTCGGCGAGTCCGGCTCCGGCAAGACCACCATTGGCCGTGCCATCTGCCGCATCAACCCGACCTCGGGCGGCGACATCTTCTTCAAGGGCCAGAAGATCAACGGCAAGATCTCCAAGGAGCTGGACCGTGAGGTCATCCGTAAGGTGCAGATGATCTTCCAGGACCCCATGGCCTCCCTGAACGAGCGCGCCAAGGTCGAGTACATCGTGGCTGAAGGTCTGTTGAACCACCACCTGTACAAGGACCAGAATGACCTGCATGAAAAGGTCATGAACGCTCTGCATGAGGTCGGCCTGCTGCCGGAGTTCGCCTCCCGCTTCCCCCACGAGTTCTCGGGCGGTCAGCGCCAGCGCATCGGCATTGCCCGTGCGCTGGTCATGGAGCCGGAGTTCATCGTGGCCGACGAGCCCATCTCCGCACTGGACGTCTCCATCCGTGCGCAGGTGCTGAACCTGCTGAACAGCATGAAGAAGTCCCGCGGTCTGACCTACCTGTTCATTGCCCACGACCTGTCGGTCGTCCGGTTCATCTCGGACCGCATCGCCGTCATCAGCAAGGGCCGCATCGTGGAGCTTGCAGAGGCTGAAGAGCTGTTCCTCCACCCCCTGCATCCCTACACCAAAGCCCTGCTGAGCGCTGTTCCCATCCCCGACCCGGGTCTGGAAAAGAAGAAGAAGCTTCTGGTCTACGACCCCTCCATCCACGACTACAGCGTGGACAAGCCGGTGTGGGAAGAGATCGCCAACGGTCACTTTGTCTATGGCAACCAGAAGGAGCTGGAAGGCTACCGCAAGGAATATCAGAGCCAGCTCTAAGCACTGTCACTTGACTGTATTTTAACACAAATGCCCCGCCGCATTGGGAAGCATCCCATTGCGGCGGGGTTTTGTGCTGTATAAAAAGAGGCCGCTTCCCGTATTTCTGCCGGGAAGCGGCCCCTTTGTGTTTTATATCAGTCTTGCACCGGGCTTCGGCTCATGGGCCTGCCAGAGGGTGACCCACTCGGGCAGATGCAGGGTCTTCAGGCGCTGGGGCAGGGCGGCGAGATCGCCGCCAGTGAGATACCACGCCACACCGAACGCCGCCAGCGCCAGGATCACCAGCACCGCCAGCAGAACGCGGAGAGGATGCTTCTTCTTTGGGGTGGGGTCCTTGCTCTGCGAACGACCCGGAGGAGCGCTCTGTTTGGCCTGTCCGGCGGGAAGGAAGCCTGTCCCCTCGGCCTGCGGCAGACCGGCAGCGGCGCGGCGCACCATATCCAGCAACCAGAGACCGGGGTTATCTGCGGCGGGGACGGTGCGGAGCCAGCAGCCTTTTTTCGTGCAGAGCACCAGTACATGGTCGCTTTCCCGCTCGGCACAGGCCACGGCCAGCTCTGTTCCCACGATGCGGCGGGCCGCCTGCGCCCGGGCGAGGGCCAGACGGACAGGGTCGGGGTTGTCCCCTTCCCCGCCGAGCTTGGCCCGGGCGCGCTTTTCGATTTGGGGGCCGACCTTGGCGTCGGCATAGCTCATGGTGCCGAAGTCGTAGACCTTCTCGGCACCGGGGACTTTCTCGAGCCGGGATTCCAGCAGCGCACCGGCGGCGGCATCACCGCAGGCCAGCAGACGATCATGGGCTTCCAGCGCCTGCACGGCGGCAGCGGCCAGACTGGTATCGCCTGCACCGTATACGTCCGCGCCAAAGCTGCTGCGAAGGCTCTGAGCCGCCTTTTTCAGTCCCGTGGGCGTGTCCGCATGGACAGCCAGCAGCGTCTCTGCGCCCCGGCTCTTCCACTGAGCCTCGGCCCTCCATTGGGGCGCAAACAGCGCCACAGCGGCCGCCAACCGTCCCTGCGGCGCACCGTACAGGCGCAGTACACAACGGGTCTCCTCTGCCAAATCCCATCAACCCCTCATTTTTGATTTTTACCGGACGAACACCTCATCCAGTGCGGCCAGCGCTTCGTCGTCCGACTGCTGGACAGCGGTGAGGGCCTGCGTCCCGGCAGGGACTTTGCCCTGTGCCAGACGCAGCGCCAGTTCCAGCGCAGCCTGTGCGGCCCGGGCGCGCACCAGCGCACGGTCAGGCCGGGAGACGAAAAGCTTCTTGACGCAGGCCACGCCATCCCGGGCAGCGCCCAGATAAACGGTACCTACAGGACGCACCTCGTCGCCACCGGTGGGGCCGGCCACGCCAGTGACGCTCACAGCGATGTCAGCGCCCGAAGCCTTTGCCGCGCCCAGAGCCATCTGTGCCGCCACGGGGGCGGACACGACGTTGTACTTTTCGATGACCGCCGGGTCCACGCCCACGAGCTTTGCCTTGGCCTGCTCCCAGTAGGTGACGAATCCATAGCCGAAGACCTCGCTGGAGCCGGACACGGATGTCAGGCGCTGTGCAATGAGTCCGCCGGTGCAGCTCTCGGCGGTGGCGATGGTCAGCCCCTTTTCCTGCAGGGTGTGGACCACCGTTTCTTCCAGACCGGCCACATTTTCATCATACACCGCATCGCCCAGCATATCATAGAACTTTTTGGCATACGCGCGGCACATTTTTTCGCCGTCCTCGTCGGAGCGGGCGCGGGCCGTGATACGGATCTCACACTCGCCGGTCTTGCAGTAGATGGCGGCGGTGGGATTCGGATTTTCCAGCAGGTCACGCACCTTATACTCAATATCGCTCTCGCCGCCCAGCACACGGAGGATGACGGAGTGGAGGGTGCAGTTCTGGCGCTCCATCAGCAGAGGGCGGACGCTCTCCGTCCACATGGCCTTCATCTCGTGGGGGACACCGGGCATGAGGACGGCGCAGCGGCCGTCCTGCTCGAACCACGCGCCGGGGGCTGTGCCGTGGTTGTTGATGATTTTATGGCCCTTGGTGGGGACCATCGCCTGTTTGCGGTTGTTGGGGGTCGTCTCGCGGCCGGTGCGGGCAAAGTAGCTGGTGATCTTGTCCCACTCGGCCTCATCGAAGGCCAGCTCATCCCCGAAGCAGGCGGCAACGGTCTCCTTGGTCAGGTCGTCTGCCGTGGGGCCGAGGCCGCCGGTAAAGACCAGCAAGTCGCAGCGGCTCTTAGCCTCGTTGACGAAATCGGCCAGACGGCCATGGTTGTCGCCGATGGTGCTCTCCCGCTGGACCGTGATGCCCAGATCGGCCAGCTCCCGGCTGAGGTACTGGGCGTTGGTGTTGAGGATGTTGCCGAGAAGGAGCTCGGTACCCACACTGATGATCTCTGCTGTCATGGCTCAGCCCTCGAATTCCACGTCGTCGGTGATACGCAGGCGGATACGCTCGGTGGCCTCTGCGGCCTCGGCTTCCAGCTCTGTCAGACCGGGCATCCCGGCCTCGGCTTCGAGGATCTCGCTCAGTTCGGGGCGGATCTTCGGGTGCGGCGGGGTGAAGATGGTGCAGCAGTCCTCATAGGGCAGGATGCTCGTCTCGAAGGTGTTGATGTGGCGGGCCGTCTCGACGATCTCGGTCTTGTCCATGCCGATGAGGGGACGGAGGATGGGCAGGTCCTGGGCGGCGTCGGTACACTGCAGAGCCTTGACGGTCTGGCTGGCCACCTGTGCCAGGCTCTCGCCGGTGACGAGGGCTTCACAGCCCTGCTTCTTGGCGATGATGTTGGCAATGCGCATCATGCTGCGGCGCATGAGGACGGTGAAGAGAACATCGGGCGCGTTATCGCGGATATACTCCTGAGGCTTGGTATACGGCACCACAAAAAGGTTGGTGCTGCCGGTGTAGGGAGTGATAAGCTGGGCCAGAGCCTTAACTTTCAGTTTTGCGCGTTCAGAAGTATACGGAGGGGACGCAAAATGGATGTGGTCGAGACCGAGGCCGCGCTTTGCCATCCGGTATGCCGCCACAGGGCTGTCGATGCCGCCGGACAGCATATTGAGGGCGCGGCCGGAAGTTCCGACAGGCAGACCGCCCTCGCCGGGGATCTTCGGGCCATGGATATACGCACCGTAATCGCGGATCTCCACGATAACCTTGAACTGAGGGTTCTTGACGTCCACCCGCAGGTAGTTGTGCCTGCCCAGCAGATAGGCACCCAGCTCCCGCATCAGTTCGGGGCTGGTCATGGGGAAGGTTTTATCGGAACGGCGGGCCTCGACCTTGAAGGTCTTGATACCGTGGAGGCTGTCGCCCAGATAATCCTCGGCGGTCTGGCAGATGGTGTCGAAATCCTTCTCACAGACCACAGCACGGCTGAGGGCCGCGAGGCCGAACACCTTGCTCACCCGCTCAAAGGCGAGGTCCATATCAATGTCGTCCTCTTCCGGCTCCATGTAGAAGGTGGACTGGGTGCAGTAGACGCGGAACTTGCCCACCGTCTTGAGACGGTAACGCAGGATCTTCATCATCGTCGATTCAAACTGGTTGCGGTTGAGGCCCTTCAGGGACATTTCGCCCTGATAGCCCATAATGACTTCTCTCATCGTTACTCCTTACTTTTTGATTCTCTGCAAGTGCTTCATACCATCCTCAAAGCGCTCGAGGAAGGCATCCACATCCTCCGGGGTGTTATCGGCACAGAAGGACACCCGGATGGCCGTGTCGATGGCCAGCGGGTCGCGGCCCATAGCCGCCAGCGTGTGGCTGGGCTGTCCTCTGCCGCAGGCACTGGCCGACGAGACGTAGATCTGCTTCTCGGACAGCCAGGCCAGCATCGTCTCGCTCTTGATGCAGTTCTCGCTGAAATTCAGCACCTCAGGCACAGCGCCCGCCGGGCTGTTGATCTCCACCTCCGGGAACACAGAAAGCCCCGCGCGGAGGCGGTCGTTGAGGGCGCGCACAGCCTTGTCACGGCTCTTGATGCTGCCGGCCAGGCGGGTGGCCGCAGCGGCAAGGCCCAGCGCATAGGGCAGGTTTTCGGTGCCGGGGCGGAGGCCGCGCTCCTGCTCACCGCCCAGATAGGGCGGCTGGAACGCCTGCACCAGCCGGTCACTCAGGTAGAGCGCACCGATACCCTTGGGTGCGTGGATCTTGTGGCCGCTGACGGTCATCGTGTCGATGTTGTCCAGCTTGATAGGGACGCGCATCCACGCCTGCACGGCGTCCACATGGACGATGGTGCGGCTGTTACGGCGCTTGACCTCGGCGGCCAGACGCTCCACGTCGCTGCGGGTGCCTATCTCGTTGTTGACCATCATGCAGGCCACGAGGATGGTATTCTTGTCCACGGCATCCAGCATCTTGTTGATGTCCAGTGTGCCGTCGGCCTGAGGCTTCACGACAGTGACGTTATAGCCCTGCGCGGCCAGGCGTTCCAGCGGGCGCTGGACGCTGGGGTGTTCGAAGCCCGACATCACGATGCCCTTGCCGAAAGTGCGGGTCTGGGCGGCGCCCAGCAGGGCCAGATTATTGCCCTCGCTGCCGCAGGAGGTAAAGTACAGCTCCTTCGACTTGCAGCCCAGAGTGCGGGCCACAGCGGCACGGGCGGCGTTCAGGGCCTCTTCGCTCCGTGCGCCGGGGGCATAGAGGCTGGAGGGGTTGGCCCAGTGCTCCCGCATGGCTTTGTCTATCACGTCTGCCACCTCGGGAGCAACGATGGTGGTGGCAGCGTTATCCAGATAATGCAGTTCCGGATCATGCAGCATAATTTCATTCCTGCCTTTTGTGCATAAAATATCAGAATAAGTATACCACAAAGTTCCGCATAACGCAAAATATTTGCACAGCAAAAAAGGACCGCTCCATGCAGGAGCAGTCCCTTTCAGCAGCTTGCGGTTCGCGTTTGGGTTCAGCCGTTCTCGTTTGCCTTCTGCAGCCAGATGCTGCCGATGTCCAGCGCATTGTACAGGCCGTTCTTGGTGGTCTGACGTGCCACGCGGGCCTCACGGGGCTTGGACTCATCGGTAGAGAGCAGCTGCAGATGGACCTTGTCTGCCACATCCACACCGCCCACGGTCTTGGTGGACTGGATCTGCAGATAAAGCACATACGGGTCGGTCATGCAGCCGTAATACAGCTCATTGTCCTTGCGGACGAGGGGCTTGCCTTTATAAGTCAGTTTCGGAGTAAATGGCATCGTGAAAGCCTCCCTATCATACTTGATTCACTTTAGTATATCATATTTATAACAGAAAACGCAAGGGCAGGCCCCCGGAATATGGGAATTTTTCCTCACGGGTTGCACGGGCCGGGGCTGTGCTGTATAATAGGGGCGAAAGTTACCATTCCGCCACAGGAGGACATTATGGCAGATTATCAGGAATATCGCCGCCGCATCCTTCACCGGCGCTGGCGCAGGATGTTCATCACCGCTGCGCTGCTCATCCTATTGGTGCTTCTGGCCGCTGTGGGCGTCCTCTGGAAGCGCCTTCACCGCGAGCCAGCCCCTAATACGGCCCAAGGCCCCACCATTCTGCAGCAGGAGCTGACTGGCAGCGAGTGGAACACCATCAGCTACACCCCGGCCCGACGCCTGAGTGTCCAGACCCTCGACAATGGGATGACCGCGATGGACTTCCGCCTCGCGGCCCAGCCTGCCAGCCCTGCCGTGGAGCGGAGCAGCTTTTCGGACGTGAGTTTTTTAGGCGACAGTCTGACGCAGGGGATGCAGCTGTACGACACCGGCCTGCCCAACGCGCACTTCTGCGCCTATAAGGGCGTCGGCCCCAATGCTGTCGTCAACAACACCACCTGCCGCCGGGCCGACGGCGAAAAGGAAGTCCCGATGGAGGCGCTGGCCTCCCAGCAGCCCCGGGCACTCTACATCCTGCTGGGTACCAATGTGCTGACCACTGACAGTGATTATACCAGCTTCCTCACCTATTACCGGCTGATGCTGGACATGATCTCGCAGGCACTGCCCAACACGAAAATTTACGTCCAGTCCATCACCCCGGTCCGGCCTGAAGTGAGCAAAAAGTCCCCCGGCCTCTACAAGGAGCGGCTCTGTGAGATAAACGATGCTCTTTCGGCCATCGCGCTGGAAAAGGGCTGTACCTTCCTGAACCTCTGGGAGGCGCTGGCCGACGAGAACGGCGACCTCATCGAGGAATACGCCCAGCCGGACGGCTACCATCTGCTGCCCGCCGGGTACGACGCATGGGTGGATTATCTCTGCACCCACACCTGATAGCGATAGAAAGGCCCTCTCAGCAGCGCTGAGAGGGCCTTTTGCTGTCTCAATATCAGAACGCGATGCCGGCGTTGTCGTACAGCCAGCGGAGTGCGAACCAGCCAAAAGCTGCAGAACCCTCGTAGAGGATGCTGTCGTCGAACCGCACCTTGGGGTGGTGCTGGCCGTAGCAGCAGCCCTGCTCCGGGCCGCCTGCGGCGATGAACATGCTCACAGTAGGCACTTCATGGCTCACGAAGGCGAAATCCTCGCTGCCGCCGCCGGGCTTGCCGCCGGTGAGGGCGGTCATGTCCATAGCGCCCTTCCCCAGCAGCTCGGTCATATAGTCCATCGCATTCTCGGCGAGGGGCTTGTCCACCACCATGCAGGGGCAGTAATCGGCGAAGGATACCTCTGCGGTGCAGCGGAAGGCTGCCGCCACGCCCTGCGCGATCTCGGTCATGCGGGTGCGGATGAGCTCACCGGTCTTATTCTCGGGGTCGGTGGTGCGGATGGTCCCCCACATCTGGGCCACATCCGGGATGACATTGGATGCCGCACCGGCCTCGAAGCGGCCGGTGGTCAGCACACCGAAGTCGCCGGGCTTCAGCTCCCGGCTGTTGATCTCCTGCAGGGCGATGTGGATGTGGGCCGCAGCCGTGATGGGATCGATGCAGTTTTCCGGGGTAGAGCCGTGACCGCCCTTGCCCTTGACTACGATATGGTACTGCTCACAGCTGGCCATCGTGATGCCGCCGCCCGGCACCAGCACCGTACCTACAGGCAGCGGCATTCCGGCCAGCACATGGAACATCACAGCCGCGTCCACATGAGGGTCTTCCAGCAGGCCGCCCGCGATCATATCCGGGGAGCCCTGGAAAATTTCTTCAGCAGGCTGGAATTCCAGCTTGACCGTTCCTTCCAGCTCGTCCTCATGGGCCTTGAGCAGCTTCGCTGCACCCAGCAGCATGGCCGTATGCATATCGTGGCCGCAGCCATGCATCTTGCCGGGGACTTCCGAGCTGAACTCTTCACCCGAGTCCTCGGGGATGGGCAGGGCGTCCATATCGGCACGCAGCAGAATGGTCTTGCCTGGCTTTTTTCCGCCTGCCAGCGCAATGATACCGGCCTTGCCGCAGTCCTTTGGCTCATAGCCCATTTCCGTCAGCGCCTTCTTGACCAGTTCCTTCGTGTGGGGCAAATCGAAGCCCACCTCCGGGTGGCGATGGAGCGTCCGACGCCACTGCTGCAGCTGCGGCTCCAGTGCGCGGGCCTCCTTCAAAAGCTCTTCCGATGTGATATTCATACTCATCCGCTCCTTTGTTTTTGATTCAGAAAAAGCTCTCCCTCGGGAGAGCTTTTTGCTGTGTTATGTTCAGCCCTCGGTGTGACTTCCTTCGGGGTGGTACTTGGCGCAGGTACACTTTTTCCACTTCAGGCCGCTGCCGCAGGGGCAGGGGTCGTTGCGGCCGATCTTGATGACGCGGACAGGCTGGCCCTTGGGTGCGCCCTTTGCGCCGGGTGCGCCGTTGCCAGGCACATAGCCCTCGCCGGTGGGTTTGGCTACCTGCTCACGCTTGGGGGCCTTGCCCGCCTCACGCACCTCAATGGTCAGCAGCATCTTGACGCTGGACTCCCGGATGGAATCGACCATCTGGTCGAACATGTCAAAGCCCTCGATGCGGTACTCGACGACGGGGTCCTTCTGGCCGTAGCCGCGCAGAACGATGCCCTGACGCAGCTGGTCCATGTTATCAATATGGTCCATCCACTGGCGGTCTACGCACTTGAGCAGACAGATACGCTCCAGCTCACGCATCAGGGGTGCGCCGTAGCGCTGCTCCTTGTCGTTCAGGACGTCCATGCCGCGCTGATACAGCATATCAGCGATGCTCTCCTGAGAGATGCTGTCGTAGTCAGCAACAGTGTAGTGGAAGTCGGCATCGGTGGTCAGCCAGCCCAGATAGTGGCGGCGGAGCGCACCGAAGTCCCACTCGTCCTTCACATCGCCTGCGAGGAACTGCTTGCAGCTGGACTCGATGTTCTCCTTCAGCATATTGTGCATCTCGGCGCTGATGTCCTCGCCGTCCAGGACCTTGCGGCGCTGACCATAGATGATCTCACGCTGCTGGTTCATGACGTCGTCGTATTTCAGAACATTCTTGCGGATCTCGAAGTTCCGACCCTCGAGCTTCTTTTGGGCAGACTCGATGGTGCTGGTGATCATCCGGTTCTCGATGGGGGTGTCCTCATCGATGCCCAGAGTACCCATCAGGCCCTGCACGCGGTCGCCGCCGAACAGACGCATCAAATCGTCCTCGAGGCTCAGATAGAAGCGGGATGCACCGGGGTCGCCCTGACGGCCTGCACGGCCGCGCAGCTGGTTGTCGATACGGCGGCTCTCGTGGCGCTCAGTGCCGATGATGAACAGACCGCCAGCAGCACGCACCTCTTCAGCCTCCGCTTCGGTCAGGGGCTTGTACTGAGCATACAGCTCATCGAACCGCTTGCGGACAGCCAGAATGTTGGCGTCGGTAGTCTCACCATGGCCGTCGGCCTCGATGAGCAGCAGCTCCACAGCTGCAGGCAGAGCCTCCTCGGGCTTTTCGGGATCCAGCAGCTTCTCGCAGAAGTGCTCTTTGCGCATCTGTGCTTTTGCCATATACTCAGCGTTGCCGCCCAGCATAATATCGGTACCACGACCAGCCATGTTGGTGGCGATGGTGATAGCGCCCTTCTTACCGGCCTGTGCGACGATCTCTGCCTCGCGCTCGTGGTTCTTTGCGTTCAGCACATTGAAATCGCGGGTGTACTTCTGCAGCATCTTGGCGAGAGTCTCGCTCTTCTCGACGCTGACAGTACCCACCAGGACCGGCTGGCCGTTCTTGTGGCACTCCATGACCTGCTGGATGACGGCGTTGTATTTACCGTTGATGGTCTTGTAGATGGCATCCGGGTAATCCTTGCGGATGACAGGGCGGTTGGTGGGGACGGTAACGATGTTCAGACCGTAGATCTCGGTAAATTCGGTAGCCTCCGTCTTTGCCGTACCGGTCATACCGGACAGCTTCTTATACATACGGAAGTAGTTCTGGAAGGTGATGGTGGCCAGCGTCTTGCTCTCGGCGGCGATCTTCACGCCCTCCTTGGCCTCGATGGCCTGATGGAGGCCCTCGTTGTAACGGCGGCCGATCATCAGGCGACCGGTAAACTCATCGACGATGAGCACTTCGCCGTCCTTCACGACGTAATCAATGTCGCGCTGCATCACACCGTAGGCTTTGATAGCCTGGTCGATGTGGTGGGCGAGGGTCATATTCTCTGCGGCAGCGAGGTTCTCGATCTTGAAATATTCCTCGGCCTTCTTGATGCCCTTGGCGGTCAGGGTGCAGGTCTTGTGCTTCTCGTCCACAACGTAATCGCCGTCAGCCTGCTCATCGGTCTCCACCTTGTCTTCCAGCTCGACCACGACGCTCTTGCGCAGAGTGCGGACGAAGCGGTCCACCTGGGTATACAGACTGGAAGAGTCCTCACCGCGGCCGGAGATGATAAGCGGCGTACGGGCCTCGTCAATGAGGATGGAGTCCACCTCATCGACAACGGCGTAGGCATGGCCGCGCTGCACCATGTTGTCTTTATAAGTCACCATGTTGTCGCGCAGATAATCGAAGCCGAACTCGTTGTTGGTGCCGTAGGTGATGTCGGCGTTGTAGGCCTCCCGGCGGGCATCGCCGTCCATGCCCTGCACGATCAGGCCCACCGACAGGCCCAGCCAGCGGTAAAGCTTGCCCATCCACTCGCTGTCGCGCTTGGCGAGGTAATCGTTGACGGTCACGATGTGGACACCCTCGCCGGTCAGTGCATTCAGATAGGCGGGCAGCGTTGCCACAAGGGTCTTGCCTTCACCGGTCTGCATCTCGGCGATGTCGCCCCGGTGCAGGGCGATGCCGCCGGTGACCTGCACCGGGAAATGCTTCATACCCAGCACACGCCATGCGGCCTCACGGCAGACAGCGAAAGCATCGGGCAGAATATCATCCAGCGTTTTGCCGTCGGCCAGCTTCTGTTTCAATACAGGAGTCTGGGCCTGCAGCTCGGCATCAGACATCGCCTGATACTTGCCTTCCAGAGCCAGCACCTGTTTGGTGAGGGGGTTGATCTTTTTCAGTTCCCGGTCAGAGAAGCTGCCAAAGAGTTTTTCAGCTAAGGACATTGGTCACACCTCATGATTCTTCAAAATAGCAAACGTCCGGGCCATTTTATTGCCCCAAAACGAATATTCACACATAAATATATGATACACCAAAAGCCCCATCCCGTCAAACCAGATGGTGAATTTTAGCCGGTTATTGAATGAATTTTCTGTAAATTCCTTCGACCTTTCCGACCACTGCATGGTATCAGCATTTTTCGATGTAATAGCAGACGAGGTCTGTCGCGCCGCGCGTTGCATGGCGCATGGCTTTGTGCTCGACGCCCTCGTATTGGAAGCCCACTGCTTTCAGCAGTTTCCCGGAGGCGAGATTGTATGCATAGTGTCCTCCGGTAAATATCTCAGCATCGGTTTTTTCGAAATAGGTCTGCACGACGGCCTGCAGCGCCTCCTGCGCGTAGCCCCTTCTCCGGGCGTCCGGTGCGATTTCGATACCAAACTCCCACCCTGGCACAGCCCGCTCTGCGTCCATCATGGACATCATCCCGATGACCCGGCCCGTCTCTCTGCACACAATGCTGTAGCGCGTCTGAGCTGCAAATTTCTGCATCAAACGCTCATACTCCTCATCCATCTCCTCAAAGGCATGGTAACCACCGCAATCCAGCGTCGTCTGCTCGTCAGACAAAATCGCAAAAACGTCCTCTGCGTCTCCGATGGTAAACTGGCGCAGCAGCAAACGCGGCGTCTTGATTTTCAATAATTCCATTTTTTACCACCTTTTTTCTCAGATACAAGAAAGCCGCCCTGAGATCTCTCCCAGAGCGGCATATTCAAGTCGGCGACTACCTATTTTCACAAGCCGTTTCCAGCTAACTATCTTGGGCACGAGTGAGCTTAACTGCTGTGTTCGGAATGGGAACAGGTGGAACCTCACCGTCATCGTCACCGACCATATGACTGGCTCAGTATACCATAAGGTCTACTGTTTGTCCAGTATTTCTTGAAGGACGTGCCTTCAAAACTGAATAATCACTGCTTACATTTTTTCGTTGACTCTAAGAGTCTCAAGCGAATTGTGGTCAAGCCCTCGACCTATTAGTACACGCTTGCTGAATGGATCGCTCCACTTACACATCGTGCCTATCGACCTTGTAGTCTTCAAGGGGTCTTACTTGTTTAAAACAATGGGACATCTTATCTTTGGGTCGGCTTCACGCTTAGATGCTTTCAGCGTTTATCCGATCCGTACGTAGTTGCCCAGCTATGCTCCTGGCGGAACAACTGGTGCGCCAGAGGTACGTCCGTCCCGGTCCTCTCGTACTAGGGACAGCTCCCATCAAATATCCTGCGCCCACGACAGATAGGGACCGAACTGTCTCACGACGTTCTGAACCCAGCTCGCGTACCGCTTTAATTGGCGAACAG
>ENA-UESH01000211-UESH01000211.1-human-gut-metagenome-genome-assembly--contig:-NODE-211-length-60226-cov-7.714442_pt1 | contig 60226 bp, 53 predicted proteins | sample MGYA00243001_ERZ508002 | MGnify/ENA primary metagenome ERZ508002 (study PRJEB26167, sample SAMN06115447) | human gut metagenome | host: Homo sapiens | place: China:Anhui | collected 2015-08-07 | study... | reverse complement strand
TTCATACTATTAATATATTTTATATTTATTTCTTCACAATCTTTTACCATATTTAAATCATAATCTTTTCCTGATAAATCTTTATATATATACATATATATCTTCGGTATAAAAATCTAATTCCACTGTACATAGAGTAGTCCCACTTGGTTCTATCTTATGCATTTGGGATGTAAAACAACGACTCGGATTAGGAGAATTATCATATATATGAGTAACATCTCCAATACAACTAAATAAAATCGTTGTATCTATATCATTATAAATCGTCACTTCTCGTGTTAAAACCTTCCCACATGAAAAATTCCCGAATAGAAATATTATCGATACCACATAAATTAATTTTCTCATAACAACTTTATTTTATATACCATAAACCTCCTGTCAAACTCAAACTCTTTATCAAATCAGAACGAACGGAAGCATCTCTTACATCATAATAACGACCTCTTACCTGCTTTTGCTCTGGATCTAATGAATTTTTCCAAAAGTCCCATCCTTTATTATTATAATCTACATCTTCACTTCGATAAAATCCCTCAACATTTTCACTCAGATAAATTAACGACCGCATATTGGCATCTTGCTCCGTCTTAAAAAAGCAATGCATCCCATCTCCCGCAGCACTTTTCTAACTCGGAATAGCGACCTTGAACAGGTAACTCCATCCCATCTCCTGGCTCTGCAAATAGTGCCCGTACTCATGCTGAAAGATGACGTTATTGGGATCGGCTTCAATACTACTGCCTCCCATAATATACGAACCCAATGTAAATGCTTTGCTTCCTTGTAAGAATGCCGGTTCTAATTGCGAAACAGTCGCCCCGCCCCAACTACTTACTTTACGAGTAAAACCAAATAAATTACTAAAATAAGATGCCCAAAAGCCGGCAGCTGTTTGCGGAAGTTCCCGAGTGAAACGGCTCTTTGTCCGTTGGCTTCCTCCGGAAAACAAACCCTTTAGAAGCATATATTCATTCTTAACTCCCTGCCAACCTGTTTTAAAAGGATTCTGTTTTTTGACTAAACCTTTTATAAAATGAGAAAAAAATGCTATAATAAACTCTCCATTCTCATCTTTATAAACCAACGGATTGTTCAAGCAATAGGTGTAACGGTTAAAATTTTGGCTGAAATCCGGCATCTGCACATAGGGATCGGGGCTGAGAAAGCGTCCTATTACCGGATCATACAGCCGGGCATTCATGTGTATCAATCCGTGATACTCAACATATTTATGTCCGCAATACCCCCGCAACAAAAGCAATTCGGGCGTCTCTCCCGAAGCGTACATCTCCTGCGTATCGGGATCGCGAAAACGTCCCCACGGATCGTAACTCAATTCTTGCAATACATTCCCGGATTTGTCTATAACATGGGTAATGCTACCCATATAATCACGACATATATAGAGGTATTCCCACTCATTTTCTCCCCCTATCGGTGACGTACACCAAGCGGTGGTCGCCGAAAAGACATCTCCGTCGAGATACAGCACTCCGCCAAAATGATAACCGTTCAGCTCCTCATATTTATTATCCCATGAAAAATGCTCTCTAAAAATTTCTTTTCCGAGAGAATCTGTTCCTTCGATCCTCTCATAATTAAAGTTTCCGTCATAATCATACTGGAACGAAGTTTCTATATCCCCTTCGAGTATCTTCTGAGGGCGCAACAATTCATTATAGGTAATTTCTTGTGCAGCCTCCGGAACATAATCTCCGTAAGGCGTAATATACTCTATCGCATAAGGACGGTCTTCGGCATATTCGAAAGACCCGACTCCGGAATGGTCGGTGATGTTTCCCTTTCCGTCATAAGTTATCGTCTTGCCGTTAAATCCTGTGAGACGGTTCAAGGCATCATAAGAAAAATCTTCCCGGATATTCCGCGTATTATCTTGCCGCCAGGTCAGATTTCCGGTATGAGAATCGAATCGGGTACTCATATCCTGAATAATCCGATCACCGCAGGTTACGGTACGTTTTAACGGAAATCCGTACCGGTCGTATTCAAAAGTCCGGGTCAGCGGTCCCGTCTCTATCGACACGGGCAATCCCATATCATTCTCGGCAACAAGCTTCCATGCCGGAGCAGAAGCATCGACTTTGATCTCGGTCTTATGCCCATTGGCATATGTGTAATGCACTCTCCCTATCGTACACGGCAAATAACCGTAATAATTTATCCAACTTATCTGCCCCAACTCATTATAAGCATACTTGCGTTCTAAACTAAAATAATCATCGATATACTGTATATCTTCCGATAAGCGGCCATACCGGTCGTACTTATAAAAACGCGAACCGGTATTTTCGACAACTTGCGATAAACGGTTATAATTGTCATAACCGAACTTGACGGTACGCAACTCTTTATTGTCTTTGGAGATATGAATCGAGTCTTTTCGCCCGTAAGAATCATACAAAGTTCGGGTCTCGACCCCATTCGCATCTTTTTTATAAGTCTGATTTCCAAAAGGACCGTATCTCCACTCGATCGTACCGGCACTCGGATCGGACATTCCGATTTTCTGTCCGTACACATTATAGGTGAATGTGGTAGTTATGTTACCCGGCGCTGTAATCGATTCGGACTGACCATCAGGACGCAATGTATATTGTATATCTCCCGCCATATCTGAAACCCGAATCACCCTACCGACTGCATCGAACGTCTTTGAAACTGTTATTCCCTTTTTGGTCTCGGTAACGGTATTCTGCCCGTAATCATACACATCGGTACGTCCCGAAGCATAATCGGTACGGACAAGCCGATCATGAAAGTCATACGTCATCTGATTCCACGCCGAGGGACTCTGAGAACGAAAAGGCAACGATTCCTTTTCGAGCAAACCGTGCTGATTATACACTTTATCGGTAAAGAGATAGTGTCCGTCAAAACGTTGCGCTCCTTTGCGGACTTCCCGGCCTAAAGCGTCCTGAAACAGTTTCTCCGTCGGTTTACCCGTATGGGTTGTCGTTATCTCGGTCAATGCCGACTCCGGTCCCGAAGCCCACGCATAAGTAACGACCGTCTCGGTACTGTCGGGATAAACAGTTCTTAAGGTACGTCCCAAACCGTCATATTCATAATATGTATGCAGCCCTTCGGGATTGGTTTCCCGAACCATATTACCGTAAATATCATACTGCCACTGTGTAACCAAATTCATAGGATCGGTCTTTTTAACAGGTCTTCCATAAGCATCGTATTCATAGAAAGTTATTTGATACATAGAGCCATAACTTTGTATGTCGTACGCTATCATATTCTGATCCTCATCATACGTATAATTTTCTTCCGATACAAGAGACGACTCTCCTTTAACTACCGATTTATACATGAGATTTTGATAATCATCATATTCATAACTTTCTGATGTTCGTAAATCCGTTTGACCGGAAGCTGAATATGTTGTAGTACGGGTTTTCAACAATCCGGTATAATATTTACTCTCCGTATCGATATTCTGATAAGTATTTTCGATCGTGGTCTTCAGATCGTCCCCGTAATCGACCACCTCTTTTATCGGATTTTCCTTATCGTCATAGGTATATGTCGTAATATGAGTATTATCGTTTAAAAGATCTTTTTCTGTTTTCCTCAACAATAACGATTTCACGGTCTTATCGTCATGCAACACAAAATCATATTCAAAATCGGATACGGTCTGCTCGGTCTCTTCTTTCAGCAAGATACCGTAACGGGTTGGATCGAAAATCTTTTTACCATACCAGGACCGCAGCCCGTCGATCGTATTGACGGTTTTAAATCCTCTGAAACCCAGCCCCTGCACATGAGATATACCGCCTTCATAACTGAATTGCAACGATTCAAAAAGCGTTCCTCCACTATAACCGTCTTTTGCCGTGGTTATCCATATCGGCGCAGTAAAATCGATATAAGGGAAAACCGCTCCTTGCCCGATCTTATAATTGTAACCGCTATTCATTTTTTGATAAGAAAAACGAATCTCGTTGCCGGTACTGGTATAAGCGGCAGAAAGTAAACGGGATTGTGACTGATCTATTCCGTAATTGATCTTATACACTTCATTCTTATACAACCCGTACAAAAACAAATGATTAGTAGCCTGCATCACGGTAGCGGGGACTAATATCGCCGGATTGGATAAGGTCGCGGTGACGATATTATTCGGTTCATAAACAATGACGTTATTTCTTACCGGATATATTTTGACCTCTTTATTCTCCTTTTGACACACAATATCGAGAATCCCATCATTGTCCATATCTTGCATAAGCAGATTATCGCTTTTCTCCGCTTGAAAACCCGGTATGGATTCCAACTTATACTCCGGTACCGGTAGAAAACAACACCTGCCACTGAGTATCCTCGGTCCGCCACGTATAATTTACATGACTGCCATGATCCGGGCAAGTAAAATCGGATGTTAATCCAGCCCCGCATTCCACACAGGTATAACTGGGCTGTATATATTGTTCACAGGTATAACACCATACATCCGGCAAACCGGTCATGGAATTAAATCCTTCATATCCGAAATCATGCCCATGACATACAGGACATTCTCTCGGAGAATAGACAGGGACGTATTCGGTCCGGGTACGAACGAATTCCGGGGAAATGATAAAATCGGTTTTAGCATCACCGTTTACATCGGACAGCAGCATTCTCTTATCCGACAAAAAAGAATTCGATATCCGGTTATCGGAGTATATCTTGTTTAATTGCCAATCTCCATTTACAGGAACAAATGTATAGATATCGAAACCTGCGGGATGAATATGACAAATATCGGCTTCGCCATCTCCGTCGAAATCGACTACCGTTACCATATCAGCGCCCATATTGTAATTAAACACGGGTCTTTGAAACACAGGTGATAATATCTGATCCAAATCGAACAGATAACATACGGATTTATGCTGAGCCATATCTAACGGGGCATTCATCGAAACCGCAAATATCTCATCCTTTCCGTCCCCTGTAAAATCTCCGCTCAAATAGGTTTTAGGACAGAATGAATAGGTATCTTTCTTTTTTATCGCATCTCCCGTAAAATAATAAACATCTTCTTTCAGATCCACTCCGGTATTCATATAGGCCGGAGCATAGGCTGCGATGCGAACCACATCCTTTCCCGACATCACTCCGCTATTGATACGTACGATCTCGTCACCCGGGACATAGTCGATATTGGCGCAAAAAGCAGAATTGAATCCTGCTTCAACTTGAAGCTCAAGAGCATAAGCCGAATTCGATCCGATACCCGGATAAAGGTTCAATTTATGACTCGGATCAAGCGCGACATAATAATATTCTTCTTGCGGATTTCGGTATAGTCCGGGATCAGGATATGAGATAATCCCGTCATCATCACTGCCGTATGACAACTTTCCGGAACGAACAACCAAATCTTTCATATCGGGATAGTATAAAGAAATACTCGACGTATATTGTCTAATACCTCCCTGATTACCGGAAGCATAGGCAAAACGCAAGGGGGCAAGACGAGTTTTCGAACCGGCCAAGCAATTAATTTCGCTTAACAAAGAAGGTGTCGTATTTTTGTAGGACATTGAATAAATCTTCACGATATTGGTGTCGAGTTTTATCATGATTCCCTGCAATAAACGAGGTTCTTTCTTTTCAATGCCTACCGTATAAGATAAAGGAATATCTTATCGATGTTCCCCATAAATAAAATCTACATGGACAAAATGTCCGGGGTTATCGACCGGACCTCTACCTCCATACGAAACGGAAAGCAAGTAATGGTGCCCGTATTTATACTCATAAGTATAATCGATATGATTGCCGGCAACATCGGTCACTCTCGATAAAGGATACTCCAATCCATCATTAACAACCGGCTTATAAAGCGATTGCGAACCGTCAGGACGAAATACGGTAAACGACACGATTTTGTCCCCTTGCGTAAGACATTTTACCTTGATATTTCCTTTTTCGGTACGATACCAACCGGACGACTGTTCGACAAGTTGAGATCCGTCAAGTTGAAATGCAGCCGAAGCATCGGTCACAGCAGGGGCGGTCTTATCATTGTAATATCTATTGAAATCGACACTGTTTATGGATGAGAATCCTTGTAATCGCCATCCCCATCCCAAAACTCCGTCACCGCTGAATTGTGTATAACATAATGAAATTTCCGGAGCGCATTCTCCTCGTCCTTTCGGCAATTCGATAGGGACCTCGCAGATCGTCGAGCCTAAAGGACTGACCGAAGTATGAACGGTGATCTCTCCAGGGGTATATAAAGGACTTATGGCTGTCGACACGTTTTTCATTTCCGGCTCTTTGTAAGCCTGAATATCCCGCATCAATTGTTCTAACGTCGAGTCCGGCAAAATCTCCGGATCTTGTACCCAATCGACATGTTTTATCACTGCCGTATCCGAATTTCGAATCGGTTGAGGATATGATCCTCCTAAAGTCTGTGCATAAATTCCGAATGCAAGACACAACAAAAATAAGGTTAACGATGTGCGCATGTGTATGTGATAATAATAAGTTATTCTTTTATAATTTTCCAGGTTGCAGATTTTCCATTTAATGTCATTTTCAGGATGTAATTTCCGGCCGGTTGATTGCTAAGGTCAAAATAGACTTTTGACGAAACGATTTTTCGGGTGGCAATACATTTTCCGTTCATGGTAAAAATTTTCACATCTCCCGATAGTTCTTCCGTATTACCGGAAATGGCAATCGTTATTTGTCCCTTGGTCGGATTAGGGTAAAAACGAACGGTCTGCCCGGCAAATTTTTCAGATAAAGGTTTCTCATCTTCCGGATCGGCCAATGCCCGGTTTTGAACCCGACTTAATACAATCTCTCTTTTAATACGATTTCCTGAAGCATCATAATAATAGCGAATTTTAGTTTGTGCCTGTAAAATTCCTACAAGACAACAGAGGAGACATAAAGAATATAGTTTTTTCATGACCGAATAAGATAGTTTGGTAACTGTTTCATATCTCAAATTTAGAAGATATAGTATTAAAAAACAGAGATAATATTTATTACATTTTTATTAAAATAGATGTAAAAAGGAAAATCTCTATAAAATAAATATCCTGTTCGGCCTTTATTTACACATATAAGACTGAACAGGATACTTTTCTCCCCAAATAGGAACAAAAAATAATCAAATTTTACCAATATTCCCTGTTTCAATAAAACATATAAAAAGATATTCGCAAATGTTTCTTATTCATTTTCAAAAAAATAATCGGCATTTTGTTTCTTAAAAATTCCGTCCCACTAAATAAAAACAGAATACCCTCGAATCTTCATATTTCGAAGGTATTCTGTTTTATATCAATTATCGTATCCCGGTAAATGAAAGGTAAATTATTTCTTCAGCAAAGCTTTCACTTGTTTCAAAACATTTTCGGTCGTAAATCCGAGTTTCTCATCAAGTACCTGATAAGGAGCAGAATGTCCGAAATGTTCGAGTCCCCAAACAACTCCGTTCTTTCCTACCAAACGTGCCAAAGTCGAAGGCAAACCGGCCGTAAGCCCGAATACCGGAAGGTTTGAAGGAATTACAGATTCCTGATATTCTCTCGATTGGTTGAAGAAAAGTCCTTCGGACGGAGCAGAAACTACTTGAACTTTTATTCCTGCTTCATTCAACAACGGAGCAGCTTCTGCAAGAGTAGAAACCTCCGATCCGTTAGCAACCAATACGACATCCGGATTTTCATTCTTAATCACGACATAAGCTCCTTTCGCTGCTTGCAAAGCTTCTTCGAAACGATCTCCCGAAGCAGCCGGCAGGTCTTTGATATTCTGACGGGAAAGAATCAAAGCGGTAGGGGTTTCGGTATTTTCCATTGCCAATTTCCATGCCACACTGGTTTCCGGACCATCGGCAGGACGCAATACCAACATACTGTTTTTACCATGATGATTTTTAAGCTGTTCCAATAAACGAATCTGAGCTTCCTGTTCTACCGGTTGATGTGTAGGACCATCTTCTCCTACACGGAAAGCATCGTGCGTCCAGATATATTTTACAGGAACTTCCATCAACGCTGCCATACGTGCTGCAGGTTTCATATAATCGGAAAATACGAAGAATGTTCCGCATGCACCTATCACACCGCCATGCAGCATCATCCCATTCATAATGGCAGCCATAGTAAGTTCGCTCACTCCAGCCTGTAAAAAAGCTCCCGTAAAATCCCCACTCTTGAAAGCATGCGTCTTTTTCAAAAATCCGTCAGTCTTATCTGAATTAGCTAAATCGGCAGATGAAACAATCATATTCTCGATCTGCTCCGCAAAAACAGCCAATACATTTGCCGATGCAGCACGAGTAGCAATTCCCGGTTTCTGGGCAATAGCTTTATAATCGATTTCAGGAGCTTTTCCGGAAAAGAACTGATGTAACTTTACTGCGAGCTCAGGGTTTTCTTTCTCCCAAGCTGCTTGTTTTGCTTTACGATCAGCCGCAACTTTCAACAATTCGGCTTTACGGTCGGCATACAATTTTTCCACTTCTGGAAAGATAGCGAACGGCTCGTCCGGATTTCCCCCCAAATGAGCAATGGTCTTTGCAAAAGAAGCACCGGCAGCACTCAAGGGTTGCCCATGCGTAGAACATTTCCCCTCATAAGATTGCCCTTCTTCGGTCACAACACCCTTACCCATAATCGTTTTACCGATGATCAAAGTCGGACGGCTCTGCTCCTGCCCGGCCTCGATAAGAGCCCCCCTGATTGCATCTGCATCATTACCGTTTATTTCAAGGACATTCCATCCCCATGCCCGGTATTTGGCGGCAGTATCTTCCTTAGTTACGGCATCGGTATCGGTAGATAATTGTATGTCATTACTGTCATAGAACATGATCAGATTGTTCAAACCTAAATAACCGGCAATGCGTCCAGCCCCTTGAGAAATCTCTTCCTGAATACCTCCGTCCGAAATAAATGCATACGTTTTATGAGCCATCCAATCACCGAAACGGGCAACTAAAAAACGTTCGGCTATTGCCGCCCCGACTGCCATCGCATGACCTTGTCCCAAAGGACCTGAAGTATTCTCGATACCTCTCATCACATCGACTTCGGGATGTCCCGGTGTAGGACTTCCCCACTGACGGAATTGTTTCAGTTCATCAAGCGTAAATTTTCCGGTTAATGCCAATACCGAATAAAGCATCGGAGACATGTGGCCGGGATCAAGAAAAAAGCGGTCACGATTAATCCATTTAGGATCAGAAGGATCATACACTAAAAATTCGGCAAAAAGGGTGTTTACGAAATCAGCACCCCCCATCGCTCCACCGGGATGACCCGACTTCGCTTTTTCAACCATCGATGCAGCCAAGATACGGATATTATCAGCTGCTTTGTTAAGTACAGTCGTATTTGTCATGGGATAATGTATTTTTTACAAAGATAAGGATTATTCTCTATTAAAAAAAGAGTTCTCCAAAGGTTAAAAACCGAAATGAAAAGCCTATAAAAAAGTATTTGTAATCTGTCTAAAACACTTATTGTATTTATAACAATATATAATCTTACATAATTGATTTATCAAGTCAACACAAAAACAATATCTTATTGTAAAAACGGGTACAAACTTACGGGTAAAGTATTTTATATGAATAAGAGCTATTTTCTATATTATTTTATAACAAGAAAATCTTTCGGCCTTTCTATCTCATCTATCATTTAGAACCTATCTGAATTTTACTCGGGTCAGGTTTGAGAGTTTCTTGCAAGTATGTTTTTACGAGGAGGATAGCGAGTATCTGACGAGAGAAAACGGGGAAAAAGACCGAAAGAAAACGCAAAGATGACCTGATAGTTTTTTTATTGGAAAATTGAGATAAACTCCTAAACAACAGATTCTGATATTTCACCAAAAAATCTGTTTTCCATTTTCAATCGTGAAAATTCTTTCTTCTATTCCCCTCGTGTGGTTTTTAAGCCAATACAATGCACCGGAAGGTACATTATCATAATTAAGGAAATAATCATTACTTATTTTCGTTCCTAACGAAACCCACCCATCTCTATCTCTATATAAAAGTTCATACAAATTACCCGGAACAATATAATTATCGTCATTTCTCGGCATAATCTTTATTTTAGAAACGTTCGGCAATTTATCCATATCCAATATAATCGGAGATTCAATAACACTAAATGTCAACGGCTTATTATCGAAAATTTTAACGGCTTCAGATTTATCCGAACCAATCACAGACTCTACCAAACTTGATATCAAATTATTATTTTGATCATAAAAGTATATTTCAGCAATTTGAGGCTTTTCTTTAATCATATCTGACGTTATTTTCCAATAACGATATTTTTTGGACGATGTCAAAACTATCTCTTGTAAAAAATCATTTTCAATACGACCTATTCGAAACGCTTCCGTTTTTCTGAAATCATAAAAATCGGATCTTTCAATCTTCAGATTTTTCAACGCATTATTCAAGCCGTATGCCATCGGATTGACCGGATATTTTCGAGTAAGACGCACTTTTATAGGCCGTTGTCTATCCGGTATCAACTTATGGATGGTTTTCGTCGTTGTAGCAATAAACGGGTAACCTCCGGAAACTTCCTCTTTCCCATTATAAAATACAGGTAAATATACGCATTTCATACCCATCTTCTTAAAAGAAACCTCGTCATTACCAACCACCCTGCTCCATGCCACAGGCTCCCATACCCCCATATTAAAAACAGATAAATAAGCATATTCGGGTTTACGATCCGCTTGAAGCATCAAATCGATATCAACGGTCTTGCAATACAATTCCGTCACATCTTTAATGAACGGTGTTTTAAAAAGTGCCGGAACAGAATCTTCCCTACTACTTTCCGGAAACGGATTCCGAGAGTAGGTCTTTCTATAAACTTTTGCATAATGATCAATATAATTTTCAGAAAAAGTTTTCTTCACCAGACACGGATCCTCTATTATGTTCCAAAAATGCTTTCCATTTCTGGATGGCCAGCAGGGTGTAAAATCTATGGCAGCCGGAATACAGGATAGTCGACTCTCACTCAATACCTTGTAGCTGTCCCATATACAATCGGCAACATAATGTTCTCCAACGGGAGACGTCAATTCAAACTCTCTGCCACATTGAGGCAATAATCTCCAGATATAATTATACAAAAATTCATCAACGGTTATATTGTAATCCTCAAATTGCTGCGAGAACGAATCTATCGGAAAATAATAATAATGTTCCATCAGTTTTGTCAAAGGCTCTCCATCCAACCTATACGGCAAAATATACTCGCAAAATGTTTCAAAAGAAATATCTTTACCCCATGGTACTTTTTCCCAAATATGGAACATATTCTCTATATGATTTATCAGAAAATCCGATTTAATGACCTTCACATCCTCTACTTTTTTTACTCCGGACAGATCAACATAGTATTGCGGTAAATTATACAATATATTCTTCAGATAGAAAGGTATCGCTTTATTTTTCAAATCAACTTGCAAATAATAGTCTACTATACACGAATCGACGACAGAACAATGTCCGGGCATATTTTCTATCAAAAAAAGAGCTGCTTTCAACTTCAACGAATCAGAAGTATCTTGAGAAAAATGGCGGATAACTTTTTCTAATTCAATCCGGTTATCTCCGCTCAATCGTAAAGCCTTATCGAGTTCCGAATGACCGTTACACGACGCCAAAACAAGTAAAAAAGATAAGAAAAATATACCCGATCTCATATTTATATCACAACTTTCAATCTGATTTTTAATCCTTATCAAACGTAAACCCGCTTAAGGAACAAGCGGTTGCTCTTTACCATCCCAAATATTCCGGTTTCCGGTGAAATCAAGAATCATATAATCCTGTGGCTGATACTTTATCTCCTTTATTTTTTTTATATGCCCTGTTTCATCAACCTGATAACGAGTATCGATACGCTGTGCATTCATTTTAGCCAAAGGAGCTGTATCTTCAAATTTTATGGGAACAGTCGAGGTCGGCTTTATCTGATAAACCGTAACCCCCATATCCGCATCGATTTTCCACTGTTTTATAAGCGCTCCCACTCCGGTATTTGTAGATCCCAATACCGAAACTTCAAGACAATCTATAAATTCCCCATCTGGGGTAGCCGTAATCAGATACTTTCGAATATAATCCATGATTCCCAAATCTATAACTCCAATAAGATATTGACCATTAGTCGGGGAAAATCGGCGGAATATAGAACAATCTCCATCTTCTGCTAATGGCACAGAAATAGTCAATCCGTAATCAATCCAATATGACATGTCCAGTTTGTTTCCCCATGTCTTATATGGGAAATATATCGATGCATACGGTTCAATCAATGTTTCACTCATAATTCCTTCATAGGGCAACTGAGTAATTGGAGTTAGTGAAAAAGCTTCCTTTGCAGTGGTTATCTGAGCTCCGGTACGCTGTAAAAAAAATATACCCAATAAGATCGTTATCAAAATTTCCTTTCTCATAAAAATATAGTTTGAGAATAAATCAAGGAACAAGCGGTTGCTCTTTTCCATCCCAAATATTCCGGTTTCCGGTGAAATCAAGAATCATATAATCCTGTGGCTGATACTTGGTCTCTTTTATTTTTTTTATATGCCCTGTTTCATCAATCTGATAGCGAGTGTCGATCCGCTGTGCATTCATTTTGGTCTGAAGAGATGTATCTTCAAATTTTATAGGTGTAGTCGATGTCGGCTTCACCTGATAAACCGTAACTCTCATATCTGCATCGATTTTCCATTGTTTTATGGTAGCTTCTACTCCTGTTTTTGTAAATCCCTGCACAGAAACTTCAAGGAAATCAACAAATTCCCCCTCAGAGGTAGCCGTAACCAAAAGTTTCCTTGTATTATCGACTAACCCTAAATACACAACTCCAATAAAATATTGACCGTTTGTCGGAGAGAAACGACGAAATATACTACAATCTCCATCATCTATTGGAACAGAAATAGTCAATCCATAGTCTAATCGAAGTGTGGTGTCAAGTTTATCCCCCCATGTCTTATAAGGAAAAAATACGGAGGCTCTTGGCTTGATCAATGACTCTTCTGCAATCCCTTCATAGGGCAACTGAGTAAAAGGAACCATAAGAAAAGCATCTTTTACATTATTTATCTGGGCATTAAGCTGCTGTAAAAAAAATATACCCAATAAAATTGTTATCAAAATTTCCTTTTTCATAATCGTATTTATTTTAACATAAAATACAAATTTATATTTTCTAAAATTCTTGCGGAACCGTATTTTCATTATTCCCGTCATTGGGTCTTACCTGAGTGATGTCATAACGTTCTTTACGAACAACTCCTTTTTCATCATATAATGTTGGTACAGAAGGATCATAATAAAATCGGTTATTCGTTTCACTACACCCTATGGAAGAATGGGATGTTCCCACCTCATAATATGTATAATAGTTCATCCCTTTGTCAGAATCGTATCCCCGTCCGGCAATAACGACAAAATGATCTGTCGCCCCTTCATTTATATTCCTATCAATAGTATGATTTACTCCTACTATTATCGGCCGACCCGCATCTAAATGCCGGTCGATACAATCGACGGCATTCCGATAATTGTCGGCGGGATCATTGCCGTAATTCACCAATTGTCCGTTCACTTCTATTTTCAACTTAAACACATAATCTGGACTCCCGGGATAATCGATACCGTGTTTTTTCAATATCGCCACACATGCCAAATAGCAATTTTGAATCTGACCAAATCCGACAAATTTATCTACATCCATTAAAGAGACCGGAGTTTTGGGTGAATACGGATCAGTTTCCGGATCAGGATCGGTGGGAGTTGTACCTCCACCACCTGTTCCATGTCCCGGACACTCGCTGAAAGGTTTCATACATATAAGACACCAATCTGCACAAATGCATGGATTTCGCGAACATATAATACAAGTCTGAGAGGCAAAACAATCACAAGGATAGTTATGACATACAGGACAACAATAACAAATATTCAACCCATGACATTTCGGACACGCAGTTACTCCCGGAGCCGGCTTGTCGCAATCTTCATCCAATCCATGATATTTATTGCACCAACTGCAAAAATACGAATTATTGTTTCCTCCCGATTCACCTGCTCGTGTCATAACTTTTGCAAACCGGAGAAATTGAATGTTCTCTAAAATATGATTACAATATTCGACCCGCATCGCCGGAGACAAACGAGGATCGTTCATATTTATATTTTTTATAACCTTCCCATCCCGATATTCTATAACTTAGTGAATGCGCCCTGTCAAAAGTTTCAATATAACCAATCCCGAATATTTGACATTCTCATTTAAATAAGAGTATGCAATCGGGTTTCTATTTTTAAAGACAAAATTACTTGTAGGAATCAATGTTGCAATAAAACCAGCCATTTCTTCGGTATCATTGCTTTTTACCACAATCATTCTTTGGGCCATTTCGATCAATTCTCCATCCTCAGGCTTTTCTCTATTCGGAATATAAGCATAATATTGATATGCCGAAACTATAGGTGCATCAACTGCCGAAACATAATTATTAGATTCCTGCAAAGAGTTTTGCCACTGCGGAGTAAAATCTCCGGTAAACAAAATAGACTGATTTTCACCATCTACTCCTAAGTTAGCCTGTGCCATATATAATCGGGTAAACCGATCTTCAAAAAAAGCCCGAGCCTCACCTACTGATAATTTTCGGCATTCTTCGACCGGCTCAGCAACCTCGATCTCATTTATACAGGAACAAACAATCAAAGGAATAATAAAAATAATTATACTTCTCATCGGTATCAGATTTATATTATTTAATATTATTGCAACAATGTTTCGTCAATATAATAAATATATTTTATATACCTCTGAAATTAGGTAAAATTTATCATCAAAGAAACTATTTTTAACATAAAACATATAATTATTCTATCTCCTCCAACAACTTTCACTCCTGTTCAAGGAAAGCGAAATAAGATTTGCTGCGATATTTTTTGATAAAATCCAATCGTCAGTCATACCGTAAATTCTAAAAAGTTTGTCGTATTGCAATCATCGATTCTTACAAAAAACAGATCGCCTTATAAAATATGTTTATATACTTAATGGATAAAATTTAAACAAAACTCTAAGAGCCTGTCGTCTAAATTTTACTCGGGTCAAGGTTTGAGAGTTTCTTACGAAGATGTTTTTCTGTTTTTATGAGGAGGATAGCGGGCTATCTGACGAGGGAAAAGACCGAAAGAAAACGCAAAGATGACCTGATAATATTTTTTGTCGGAAAATTGAGATGGTTTCTTAAACTGATCGACAAAATCGTACAAAATATCGACACAAAAGGTGTTAATAATATGATATAGGTGAATTGAAGAACAAAGAAATGCAGACATATCGAAAACGAGGAAAGATAGAGGCATTGAAAGCGGCAAAAAAAGCAGCCTATCTCACTGAATCTCTCGGTAAACAATTAGGAAATGTCATACGCATTGTAAAACCGCGAGAAAGTATAAACGACTATACTCTTTCTGCACAAAGCAATATAATTTCATCTCAAGTTCAATCATTCGACTCGTTTCGTACTATCAAACTACGCCATTCGATGATCATCCGGTTCGGTATTAAATAAGATCTTAACTCATATATATCTTACTTTCTGTTTACCTTTTTCTCGCCTCTGATCTTTAGTGCGAGCTAAAATATTCATTCCACTTATCCTCCATCAAATTGATTAAGTTCAATTCCTCTATCTTAAACGTATAATATCCAGGCACACTGCTTTCCATATAAACTCCATCTGCTTTTTTTTGAACACGTTTGCGTATGATACCAGCAGGAGTTTGATGATAGATTGTCTGTGGCGGCCACAACTCAACCTGTTCATCGAGCCAACGGTCATTACTATCGGAAATATAGATCGCACACACTTCTCCATTACTGTCAAAATCAGCTCCCCATAACGAAATAGCATGCAAGTAAGTAGGATACTGTATAGTACAACCTATTACTTCTTTATCTTTAATCGCCTTTTGAATTTCCTGAGTCAGTGATCGTTCTCCGAAGCGAGTAATCCGCACTACAGGATCAGTACCCATCACTTCCTTAAAAAAAGCTCCGTCCGGTTTGGTCGATGTCGCAAACCGACCTGTAAAAAACCAGTTCAAAGCAGCAGAAACATCATTACCAGTATTATTAAAATGAGCTTTGTAATAATCGAACACTTCACTATTAATGGAAGAATTATAATTTCTCGGCCCTGTATATCTACCATATCGTTCAATGTATTCGCTATTTTGATCAAGCCACCAATGAATCATATTAGCCACTGTAGCTGCCCAACACATGTCAGAGTCAACACCTCCCTTGTTAGGATCCAACTTATTACAATCATACCATCCATATTCCGGGTTCCACTTCAACCCCAATATTTTTTCTGTCAAGAAAGCATATCCCCACGTATCTACCGGAGGGTTACAAACTCCATGAATCCAAACAGTCCGATTGGCCCAATTTTCCTCTTCTTTCTTTGAAAGTTCAATGTTAAGACAAAGCTCTTTCCCTGCTTCGAGTCTCTGAAACGGAGTACCGTTCTCCAAATATGCCGGAGCTTTGTAGACTAAATTATTATCGCCAATCTGTATCTCAATCCAACTCTCTTCTTTCCAACTTTGATCTATCTCTTGTGGACAAAGAATAGCCCGAAACGTGCTTTTCGATTCATGATAAGCAAGCACATCGACAACCTCCCCAACATTTTCCTCAATAGTGGCCTCTGCAACATTTACCGCTATCCGATTGCCTGATTTAATGCTAATACGAGCACTAGCCAACTCATCATCAGTAAAAGAACCATCACTACTACTTAAAGTGACAGACAACCGACTCAATACATGAGCAAAACTCAAACTTACAGATTGCTTTCGTACCACATTAATATTGGCTAATAGTAAGTCCGACTGTTCATAAGCCTGCCTGGTCCTTTGATCTGCAGCAATGGTGTGCACTGTCAATTCCTCCGCCAACGCTGGATAAGTAGCAGTAAACACAACTCTTTCCGCATGAATCTCCCTCCAAGTCAATCGGGGTATCCATCCATCTTCACTTAAAGTCAATTTACATATATCAGAAGGAACAACCGCTCCTTCGGGAAAAATGAAAAGTTGAATGCAGTCACCAATACTGAAATATCCGGTTCCTTCGGGCGAAAGCTCAGCCCGGCTCGAAGATATGGAAGATATAGTAGCACTAATTTCTATCAAGTCTGCATCAATAAGTCCAGAATCCTCTTTCTCGCAAGCACAAAATAAGCAAACAAAAAATAATGTATAAAAGAAAGAGTCTATTTTCATCTCCAAAAAGTCTATATTTTAAAACTTAAAAAATGATCGAATCATTTATTTCTCCTTGCGATTCCCAGCCATTTATTTCCTGTCCGACAATACTAAATGACTCATTGCTGACTGCAATCTTTAAAATCAACATATGTTCACCCAACAAATACCGTAATGGCTTCCCATCAATTAATTTCTCGATCAATCGATATGTAAAATTCTTATTGTTGATATGTACATCAATCTCAATATCTCCTACCGCTTGCGGAGGAATAATGAAAGTCGCCTTTTTGCTAGCTATGGCAAAGGAAGTCTTGCTTCCTGAGGCATTTTTTACGACCCCCTCTTTCAAACTAATATTAGCTACGGGGAACACATTTCTGCACGTAATGACAACATCTTTCTCCATCTCATCGGTAACAGATGTTTTGTCTATGACCAATTCCACACAAATCTTATGAAGAGCATGTGTAAATACTAAAGGAATAGCTGTTGTTAGACCTCTTCGTACAGTTATAGGAGCAGAAAGCAGAAAATCCTTCTGTGCATTATCTATAGAAACGTCCCATTGCAAAACATCCGTTCTCTGATTGAAAACAGGAGGATAACATCCAGTGAGTGATATTTCTAATATTTCTTGGGATAAACCTAAGTCACTCCAATAAGAAGACAGACCATAAGTATATAGATAAGTCGATATCGGATCTCGATTTACAGAGAAAAAGAACAAACTGTTTTGATCGCCATCTGTAAATTTTCCAGTACCGTTTTCGTCTAATTGCGGAGTACGAGATAAAGGAGCTATCATACTGATGATTTTAAATTCTTCGTCTCCATAATCAGCAGTTAAACTATTTCCATTACTGCATGCAGTAAGTACTCCAAGAACCATATATCCGAAAACATATAACAAAAATCCCTTTTCCATCTCATACGAAATTAATTGAATGCAAAGATAAAAATAAAAAAACAATCATTGACAAATAGAAAATACAACTTCAACTTCACGTTATCGAAAACAACCTGAGAAAAACATTACGGCATATCGAACAAAAATATCCGTACTATAGAAACAAGAAATTATCGGCGTGAAGCAGGAAAGGATTTTCTTATTGCAAAACAATTAGATGTTATTCTGAATGATTTAGAGCCTATCTGAATTTCACTCGGGTCAGGTTTGAGAGTTTCTTGCAAGTATGTTTTTACGAGGAGGATAGCGAGTATCTGACGAGAGAAAACGGGGAAAAAGACCGAAAGAAAACGCAAAGATGACCTGATAGTTTTTTTATTGGAAAATTGAGATAAACTCCTAAACAACAGATTCTGATATTTCACCAAAAAATCTGTTTTCCATTTTCAATCGTGAAAATTCTTTCTTCTATTCCCCTCGTGTGGTTTTTAAGCCAATACAATGCACCGGAAGGTACATTATCATAATTAAGGAAATAATCATTACTTATTTTCGTTCCTAACGAAACCCACCCATCTCTATCTCTATATAAAAGTTCATACAAATTACCCGGAACAATATAATTATCGTCATTTCTCGGCATAATCTTTATTTTAGAAACGTTCGGCAATTTATCCATATCCAATATAATCGGAGATTCAATAACACTAAATGTCAACGGCTTATTATCGAAAATTTTAACGGCTTCAGATTTATCCGAACCAATCACAGACTCTACCAAACTTGATATCAAATTATTATTTTGATCATAAAAGTATATTTCAGCAATTTGAGGCTTTTCTTTAATCATATCTGACGTTATTTTCCAATAACGATATTTTTTGGACGATGTCAAAACTATCTCTTGTAAAAAATCATTTTCAATACGACCTATTCGAAACGCTTCCGTTTTTCTGAAATCATAAAAATCGGATCTTTCAATCTTCAGATTTTTCAACGCATTATTCAAGCCGTATGCCATCGGATTGACCGGATATTTTCGAGTAAGACGCACTTTTATAGGCCGTTGTCTATCCGGTATCAACTTATGGATGGTTTTCGTCGTTGTAGCAATAAACGGGTAACCTCCGGAAACTTCCTCTTTCCCATTATAAAATACAGGTAAATATACGCATTTCATACCCATCTTCTTAAAAGAAACCTCGTCATTACCAACCACCCTGCTCCATGCCACAGGCTCCCATACCCCCATATTAAAAACAGATAAATAAGCATATTCGGGTTTACGATCCGCTTGAAGCATCAAATCGATATCAACGGTCTTGCAATACAATTCCGTCACATCTTTAATGAACGGTGTTTTAAAAAGTGCCGGAACAGAATCTTCCCTACTACTTTCCGGAAACGGATTCCGAGAGTAGGTCTTTCTATAAACTTTTGCATAATGATCAATATAATTTTCAGAAAAAGTTTTCTTCACCAGACACGGATCCTCTATTATGTTCCAAAAATGCTTTCCATTTCTGGATGGCCAGCAGGGTGTAAAATCTATGGCAGCCGGAATACAGGATAGTCGACTCTCACTCAATACCTTGTAGCTGTCCCATATACAATCGGCAACATAATGTTCTCCAACGGGAGACGTCAATTCAAACTCTCTGCCACATTGAGGCAATAATCTCCAGATATAATTATACAAAAATTCATCAACGGTTATATTGTAATCCTCAAATTGCTGCGAGAACGAATCTATCGGAAAATAATAATAATGTTCCATCAGTTTTGTCAAAGGCTCTCCATCCAACCTATACGGCAAAATATACTCGCAAAATGTTTCAAAAGAAATATCTTTACCCCATGGTACTTTTTCCCAAATATGGAACATATTCTCTATATGATTTATCAGAAAATCCGATTTAATGACCTTCACATCCTCTACTTTTTTTACTCCGGACAGATCAACATAGTATTGCGGTAAATTATACAATATATTCTTCAGATAGAAAGGTATCGCTTTATTTTTCAAATCAACTTGCAAATAATAGTCTACTATACACGAATCGACGACAGAACAATGTCCGGGCATATTTTCTATCAAAAAAAGAGCTGCTTTCAACTTCAACGAATCAGAAGTATCTTGAGAAAAATGGCGGATAACTTTTTCTAATTCAATCCGGTTATCTCCGCTCAATCGTAAAGCCTTATCGAGTTCCGAATGACCGTTACACGACGCCAAAACAAGTAAAAAAGATAAGAAAAATATACCCGATCTCATATTTATATCACAACTTTCAATCTGATTTTTAATCCTTATCAAACGTAAACCCGCTTAAGGAACAAGCGGTTGCTCTTTACCATCCCAAATATTCCGGTTTCCGGTGAAATCAAGAATCATATAATCCTGTGGCTGATACTTTATCTCCTTTATTTTTTTTATATGCCCTGTTTCATCAACCTGATAACGAGTATCGATACGCTGTGCATTCATTTTAGCCAAAGGAGCTGTATCTTCAAATTTTATGGGAACAGTCGAGGTCGGCTTTATCTGATAAACCGTAACCCCCATATCCGCATCGATTTTCCACTGTTTTATAAGCGCTCCCACTCCGGTATTTGTAGATCCCAATACCGAAACTTCAAGACAATCTATAAATTCCCCATCTGGGGTAGCCGTAATCAGATACTTTCGAATATAATCCATGATTCCCAAATCTATAACTCCAATAAGATATTGACCATTAGTCGGGGAAAATCGGCGGAATATAGAACAATCTCCATCTTCTGCTAATGGCACAGAAATAGTCAATCCGTAATCAATCCAATATGACATGTCCAGTTTGTTTCCCCATGTCTTATATGGGAAATATATCGATGCATACGGTTCAATCAATGTTTCACTCATAATTCCTTCATAGGGCAACTGAGTAATTGGAGTTAGTGAAAAAGCTTCCTTTGCAGTGGTTATCTGAGCTCCGGTACGCTGTAAAAAAAATATACCCAATAAGATCGTTATCAAAATTTCCTTTCTCATAAAAATATAGTTTGAGAATAAATCAAGGAACAAGCGGTTGCTCTTTTCCATCCCAAATATTCCGGTTTCCGGTGAAATCAAGAATCATATAATCCTGTGGCTGATACTTGGTCTCTTTTATTTTTTTTATATGCCCTGTTTCATCAATCTGATAGCGAGTGTCGATCCGCTGTGCATTCATTTTGGTCTGAAGAGATGTATCTTCAAATTTTATAGGTGTAGTCGATGTCGGCTTCACCTGATAAACCGTAACTCTCATATCTGCATCGATTTTCCATTGTTTTATGGTAGCTTCTACTCCTGTTTTTGTAAATCCCTGCACAGAAACTTCAAGGAAATCAACAAATTCCCCCTCAGAGGTAGCCGTAACCAAAAGTTTCCTTGTATTATCGACTAACCCTAAATACACAACTCCAATAAAATATTGACCGTTTGTCGGAGAGAAACGACGAAATATACTACAATCTCCATCATCTATTGGAACAGAAATAGTCAATCCATAGTCTAATCGAAGTGTGGTGTCAAGTTTATCCCCCCATGTCTTATAAGGAAAAAATACGGAGGCTCTTGGCTTGATCAATGACTCTTCTGCAATCCCTTCATAGGGCAACTGAGTAAAAGGAACCATAAGAAAAGCATCTTTTACATTATTTATCTGGGCATTAAGCTGCTGTAAAAAAAATATACCCAATAAAATTGTTATCAAAATTTCCTTTTTCATAATCGTATTTATTTTAACATAAAATACAAATTTATATTTTCTAAAATTCTTGCGGAACCGTATTTTCATTATTCCCGTCATTGGGTCTTACCTGAGTGATGTCATAACGTTCTTTACGAACAACTCCTTTTTCATCATATAATGTTGGTACAGAAGGATCATAATAAAATCGGTTATTCGTTTCACTACACCCTATGGAAGAATGGGATGTTCCCACCTCATAATATGTATAATAGTTCATCCCTTTGTCAGAATCGTATCCCCGTCCGGCAATAACGACAAAATGATCTGTCGCCCCTTCATTTATATTCCTATCAATAGTATGATTTACTCCTACTATTATCGGCCGACCCGCATCTAAATGCCGGTCGATACAATCGACGGCATTCCGATAATTGTCGGCGGGATCATTGCCGTAATTCACCAATTGTCCGTTCACTTCTATTTTCAACTTAAACACATAATCTGGACTCCCGGGATAATCGATACCGTGTTTTTTCAATATCGCCACACATGCCAAATAGCAATTTTGAATCTGACCAAATCCGACAAATTTATCTACATCCATTAAAGAGACCGGAGTTTTGGGTGAATACGGATCAGTTTCCGGATCAGGATCGGTGGGAGTTGTACCTCCACCACCTGTTCCATGTCCCGGACACTCGCTGAAAGGTTTCATACATATAAGACACCAATCTGCACAAATGCATGGATTTCGCGAACATATAATACAAGTCTGAGAGGCAAAACAATCACAAGGATAGTTATGACATACAGGACAACAATAACAAATATTCAACCCATGACATTTCGGACACGCAGTTACTCCCGGAGCCGGCTTGTCGCAATCTTCATCCAATCCATGATATTTATTGCACCAACTGCAAAAATACGAATTATTGTTTCCTCCCGATTCACCTGCTCGTGTCATAACTTTTGCAAACCGGAGAAATTGAATGTTCTCTAAAATATGATTACAATATTCGACCCGCATCGCCGGAGACAAACGAGGATCGTTCATATTTATATTTTTTATAACCTTCCCATCCCGATATTCTATAACTTAGTGAATGCGCCCTGTCAAAAGTTTCAATATAACCAATCCCGAATATTTGACATTCTCATTTAAATAAGAGTATGCAATCGGGTTTCTATTTTTAAAGACAAAATTACTTGTAGGAATCAATGTTGCAATAAAACCAGCCATTTCTTCGGTATCATTGCTTTTTACCACAATCATTCTTTGGGCCATTTCGATCAATTCTCCATCCTCAGGCTTTTCTCTATTCGGAATATAAGCATAATATTGATATGCCGAAACTATAGGTGCATCAACTGCCGAAACATAATTATTAGATTCCTGCAAAGAGTTTTGCCACTGCGGAGTAAAATCTCCGGTAAACAAAATAGACTGATTTTCACCATCTACTCCTAAGTTAGCCTGTGCCATATATAATCGGGTAAACCGATCTTCAAAAAAAGCCCGAGCCTCACCTACTGATAATTTTCGGCATTCTTCGACCGGCTCAGCAACCTCGATCTCATTTATACAGGAACAAACAATCAAAGGAATAATAAAAATAATTATACTTCTCATCGGTATCAGATTTATATTATTTAATATTATTGCAACAATGTTTCGTCAATATAATAAATATATTTTATATACCTCTGAAATTAGGTAAAATTTATCATCAAAGAAACTATTTTTAACATAAAACATATAATTATTCTATCTCCTCCAACAACTTTCACTCCTGTTCAAGGAAAGCGAAATAAGATTTGCTGCGATATTTTTTGATAAAATCCAATCGTCAGTCATACCGTAAATTCTAAAAAGTTTGTCGTATTGCAATCATCGATTCTTACAAAAAACAGATCGCCTTATAAAATATGTTTATATACTTAATGGATAAAATTTAAACAAAACTCTAAGAGCCTGTCGTCTAAATTTTACTCGGGTCAAGGTTTGAGAGTTTCTTACGAAGATGTTTTTCTGTTTTTATGAGGAGGATAGCGGGCTATCTGACGAGGGAAAAGACCGAAAGAAAACGCAAAGATGACCTGATAATATTTTTTGTCGGAAAATTGAGATGGTTTCTTAAACTGATCGACAAAATCGTACAAAATATCGACACAAAAGGTGTTAATAATATGATATAGGTGAATTGAAGAACAAAGAAATGCAGACATATCGAAAACGAGGAAAGATAGAGGCATTGAAAGCGGCAAAAAAAGCAGCCTATCTCACTGAATCTCTCGGTAAACAATTAGGAAATGTCATACGCATTGTAAAACCGCAAGAAAGTATAAACGACTATACTCTTTCTGCACAAAGCAATATGATTTCATCTCAAGCCCAATCCTTCGGCTCGTTTCGCACCATCAAACTACGCCATTCGATGATCGCCCGGTTCAGTATTAAATAAATGTTTAAAAAAAACAGAACCGCCATTAAAAATGAAATGCCACAACCAGTCCGAAATTCCAAAAACCGGGAGTAAAGAAACCTTCGCTATATCCTCCGATAACCGTACCAATAACCGGACGATAATCGACTTCGGGAGAAATGAGCACTTTTTTAAATTGGCAGCCGAAAGCACAAGAAGCGGCTACTCCGAACAAAAGCCCCGAATCATCGAAATCATAAAATCCTAATGCTCCACCGACTCCGGCATTTAAATACCAATCACAAGTTCGGGGTGTCCAATCCCACTGACAGCACCGCCAATTATATATACCGGTCAACGACAATCCCTCGTAATTGGGAATAGCTAATGTAAACTGAAGAAAATTTTTAGTACTCAAATCTCTCTGATAAAGAAACTCAGCACCTCCTCCGAAACGAAACCCTACTGCATTTTTTGCGCATTCGCAAAACTTAAAGACGTGATACACAAAAGAACAACAAAAATCAATTTCTTCATAATCATCGCATTTTAAATTTACAATCCACCGACATTAACAAAAGCCGTAAACAAGTTCAAATTTACAAACCTGCTCAAAACTTACAAAACTATTTTTCAAATTTACGCATGGCTCTCATAGCAAACTCCACCCCGATCACATCAACCTCTTACATAGTGAATACAAATCCTTTATCGAGCATCGATTCATATCGTTGACGATTAAACACATAATAATAAGCTCCACGTTTAGAGCTTTTTTTATCTTTTTCATCAAGCCGTTCAAGAATGTCCATCCCTAAAATTTTTTTACGGAAGTTACGCTTATCCATCGTTTCACCATAAATCGATTCATAAAGCGACTGCAATTGCGTCAATGTAAACTTCTCAGGCAACAGATTAAATCCTATCGGATGCAGTGCCGCATGACGCCGCAATAGCAATATAGCATCATCAAGCATCTGTTCATGGTCGAAAATAAGTTCTCTTTTCCTGTCCAGCGAAATCCATTCCAAATCACTTTCCGGTAACAAACTATTAGCATAATCGGTCACATTAATCAGAGCATAATAAGTCACAGATATCACTCGCTCTCCGGGATCACGATCTACATTTCCGTAGGCTTTTACCTGCTGCATATAAATATTGTCAAGCCCTGTCAAAGTCTTCAACACCCGACTCGCCGCCTGATCGATATTTTCATTTTCATTCATAAAACCTCCCAATAAAGAAAGTCCGCCTTTTTTAGGTTCGATTTTTCTTCGAAACGTAAGCAGCTTGATTTCATTGTCGATAAATCCGAGTATCGTACAATCTACTGCTATCAGGAAACGTGCCTGAACTCCATAAAAACTGTCTTCATGCATAAGTTAAAAATAAAATGCGGGTATCCGAAATGATGTTACATTCGATTCCGGATACCCGCCATATCAGACTATGTATTATAATTTACGTGATCCTGCTCCGATCTTCACCGGATATACCTTGGGTTCTTTTCCGAACTTTTGAGTAAATCCTTTAACAGCAGTCGTGATAAAATTATCATATTTATCCTCAGGCACAAGATTTATCGTACAACCGCCGAATCCGCCTCCCATTACCCGAGAGCCTGTAACTCCACATTCACGGGCTACATCATTCAAGTAATCGAGCTCTTCGCAACTTACCTCATAAAGCTTACTCATGCCGTGATGAGTACCATACATTTTCTCTCCTACAGTTTTATAATCGCCTTTTTCAAGAGCATCACAAGCATCGAGCAACCGTTGTATCTCCTCAATTACATATTCCGCACGACGGTAATCTTCTGCCGACACTTCATTCTTCACTTCATCGAGCATTTTCATATCTGCGTCACGTAACAGTTCCACTTCAGGATGTCTTTTCTTAATTGCCGCAACAACAGCTTCACAAGACTCTCTCCGTTTGTTATAAGCCGATGAAGCCAGTTCATGTTTCACCACAGAATCTATCAGCACGACCTTATACCCTTTCGGATCAAAAGGAACATATTCGTATTCTAAAGAACGACAATCCAGACGGATCAAGTGACCTTCCTTACCGAATACCGAAGCAAATTGGTCCATAATACCGCATTTCACACCGCAATAATTATGTTCGGTAGCTTGTCCTATTTTTGCCAGTTCGAACTTATCGATACCCAGATTAAATATCTCATTCAGAGCAAAAGCAAACGTACTTTCCAACGCTGCAGAAGAAGACAAACCCGCCCCCAGAGGAACATCTCCCGAGAATGCTGTATCAAAACCTTCGACTTTTCCTCCGCGTTTAATTATTTCGCGCACGACACCAAAAATATAACGAGCCCAGCTTTCTTTCGGAGCGTCTTCCTCGTTCATACCGAACTCCGAATATTCATTAAGATCGACAGCAAAAGCCCGGATTATATTCTTTCCATTCGGTTTTATCTCAGCCAACATACCTTTATCAATAGCTCCCGGTAAAACAAAACCGCCATTATAATCGGTATGTTCTCCAATTAAATTTACCCGCCCCGGTGAAAAATAAAGATCTCCGGCTGTTCCAAATAATTCTGCAAATTTTTCTCTGACTATTTTATTATCCATAATTGTAATTGAAACAAGCTGTACAAATACCTTATAACCAAGTGCTTTTACCTTGGCACAGTATTCAACAGCTTCTTTTCTTTTATCTTTTTTAAATATTACCTCCAAACCGAATAATTCGGAAAAAAATAAAAATGTTTATTCTACAGGAATATCGGTATTTACGTTTTTACTACCGATCAAGGCATAATACAGCATATAGCAAACTGCTGCGAATACTACCCAGAAGCTGACAATATAGTTGCTGAAGATATCGGCTACACCGCCTTGTAACAACGGCAAAATACCTCCACCGCAAACCATTACCATAAATATACCCGATCCCATAGCAGTATATTTACCTAATCCTTCGACTGCAAGGTTAAAGATTCCACCCCACATAATCGACGTACAGAGTCCGCAAAGGACAAAGAACATTACTCCTACGGGAACTGTTGTCATACCGAAACTGATATCGGACTTGAATACCGGCATGGATATTTGACTGGTCGTCGGAGCGAATATTCCGATCAACAAAAATATCAAAGCCAATGTACACACAAAAATCATCTGGGTTCTACTTGAATATTTACCGCCGAGAATACCTCCGAATAAACGTCCGACCATCATCAAGAACCAGTAAGTACCGCAAATCGATCCTGCCATAGCAGCATCGATTCCCATGCCGGTAGCACCGGAAGCATCGGGCGACGTCGTCAAAAACAAATTCAAGAAATTCGGAATTCCCACTTCAACTCCCACATATAAGAAAATCGCTACAGCCCCCAATATAAAATGACGGAAAGAAAGCGCACTGTGCGTATCTTTTTCAGTCTTAGCCTTAGCCGGCTCCATGTGAGGCTCCGGAATACTCATTATCGACAACACGATAAAGGCTACGGCAAAGATACCCATAGCAATAAACAATGCCGGAGAAGCATCGCTGATCTTCGCATTAGCTGCGTTACCGATCAAATAACCTACGAGAATAGGAACGATCGTTGCCGAAATGGAATTCAAAGAACCACCGAACTGAATCAACTGATTTCCTCTTTTTCCTCCACCACCCAATGTATTCAACATCGGATTCACGACCGTATTCAGCATACACATAGAAAAACCGGAAACAAATGCACCTGCAAGATAAACTCCGAAACTACTGGAGTTATCGAGCTGTCCCGAAAAAAACTGAATACCTACACCGATAAAACCAACGGCAATAGCTGCAAGAGCCGTTTTTTTATATCCTATTTTTTTAAGCATCATACCCGCCGGAATACCCATAAAAGCATAAGCGATAAAATTGGCGGCATTACCCAACTGAGTCATCCAGTTCGGAACATCGAACTGATTCTTTACAATTACACCCAGCGGATTGGTAAGTCCCGTTACAAATGAAATCATTGCAAACAGGGCGAACATCATTGCAATAGGCAATGCATAATTCTTCTTGTTAGTTGTGTCACTCATAGTTTTTTTACTGTTGATAAATTATTTAGTTATTTTGATTTTTTCGTACAGATTAAAATGCATAATACCTATGTAATCGAATATTCGCAAAATTTTTCTGTGCTGTTTCACTTCATCATTTTTCTATGCCGAACGTGTATATACAAGTCTGAGTATATATCTCACCGGGACGCAATACCGTTGATGGGAAATGCGGTTTATTCGGGCTGTCGGGAAAATGCTGTGTTTCAAAACAAATTGCCGTACGTTCAGAATAACTGCGTCCCTTTTTCCCTATAAAACCATTTAACCAATTTCCGGTATAAAGCTGTACTCCCGGCTCGGTCGTATGCACCTCCATAGAAATTCCGGTTTTAGGAGAAACGGCTTTAGCCGCTAAAGTCATTTCACCGGGATAATTCTTATTCAACACATAATTATGATCATACCCTTTTCCGAAAATAAGTTGTTCATAATTACTATCAATTCGTTCTCCCACTTCGTGAGGTTCAGTAAAATCCATAGGAGAATCTTTCACCGGACGTATTTCTCCTGTAGGTACAGATTTATCATCCATGGGCGTAAAATGATCGGCATTGATCATCACTTTATGGTTGGTAACCTCTCCTCCTCCGTCTCCATTCAAATTAAAAAACGAATGATGAGTAAGATTCACTACGGTCGGTTTATCGGTAAATGCTTCATAATCGATTTTCATTGCATTATTATCAGTAAGCTGATAAATCACTTTCACGAAAAGGTTGCCCGGGAAACCTTCTTCTCCGTCTTTCGAAAGGTAAGTCAGTTCTAATGTCTGATCATCTTGTTGACGGGCATCCCACACAACGTTATTATAACCTACTATACCGCCATGCAATACACAGTCCGGATTATTGGAACGAATATTATAACGTGTTCCATCCAAAACAAACGAACCTTTTTTTATACGATTTCCGTAGCGGCCGATCAAAGCTCCGAGAAATTTCTCCGGAGTATTCAGATATTCCTCTATCGATTCATGCCCTAAAACCACATCGGTCATCTTTCCGGAAACATCGGGTATCATAAGAGAAACCACAATACCTCCAAAATTGGTAATACAAATCTCTGCTCCGTTTTTATTGGTAAGAGTATAAAGCGCTACCGGTTTCCCGGCTATCTGAGTATCAAACTTCTCTTTGAGAAGCCCGGAAAAAGTCTTTCCTTTTTGAGAATCAGTGTTTGCCATGATAATTATTTTTATATTGTATATTTGGTGTAAAAATAACGCTTATTCACTAATGTTGTCATTCAAAAGCGTATGTTTTATAACATAAAAATCTATTTTCCCGTTTCAGATTACGAATCTGCTTTGATTCTATAATAAATGATCCTCTCCAAATAACAAGTAGCAAGGAATCTTTCATTAAATAAGAAAAAGAGAGATGTTAATAATATTACTTTGCATAAATTATTTTTTTTAGCTATATTTGGATATACCAAACCATCTGTATATGAAACCACCAAACATTAAGTTGATCATCTCTTTCTTTATTTTTTTGTCCATCTTTTACTGTTGCGTACAAAAAGGGACTCCGTTTTCGTTCACTACACCCGAAGGGGAAGAGGTCAGTCTCATAATTCCTCCGGGGTTTGAAGACCAGCGCACCGCAAACCCGTGGGAAAAATTGGATAAAGATCTCAAAAACTATTTTTCAGCATACGTTTGTAATGCCGACAATCCGGATGAAATTATAGAGTTGTATTTCAACTTAAGAGAATATTCCGACATTAACACAAAAAAATGGCAGAGAAAACCGGAGAATCGGGAACTATATGATTATATAGAATATCCCGACAGTAATTTTATTTGCGTGTTACAAGTCGAATATATATCCGACCCATATATACTTTCTTTAGGAATAAATAATGGTGTAGATATTCACTATGCAATCATGTATCTTCAAAAAAACTCCTTGGATATTCAACTTTATTTTCCTCATGACAGCCTTATGACCGAACGGGCTAAAACTGTGATGAACGACATCGTAAAAAGCATCAAAATCAAATAACCGATTCATTTTTATATTTATCGCATCATATCATAAAACAGCGTATTTACATTTGCTTTCATAATTCACTTAACTAAAAAAATAATCAGTTTATGAAAGATCGTATTACATGGGTTCCTTCACTACTCACAGGCGAACTTATTCCTAAAAAACATCCGTTTGGGATCTGGATGACGAGGAAAATGAAGAAAGAAACGACAGAAGACAAGCATCTCTCATGGAAACAACACCTTACTCCCGCCCTAAAAATTATGAAGCAAATATCCGAATTTTCCAACCACCGATCACACCCGGGTCCGTTCTTCCGTATCCGTTTAACCGGATAATGCAAAATGTGGAAAAAAGAATACCTCAAAAGAATCCGACAAAACAAACGCAAACACAATCCGGCAAATTCAGCTTGCCGATAACCGCCCCGAACGCTCCGCGCGACAGCATTTCCGACCCCGATTTCCTTCGCATTATCGAACCATATCTGACTCCAAATCCGACAGGATTAAGTGCGGATACTCTCCGATCGATATCCCGGTCCCCGTCCATCCTCTCCTTCCCCGGGAGATATGTGGGTATTCGCAGAGTCTCAAAAAGACCGCAAAAATACAAATAATTCATTGATGGCCACTTTTACTCCCGATACCGAATATTACATAACGATAGAAGATCAGGAGAAAATGATTCAAGCTATAAATAAAGGAAGTTTAAAAAACGCAAACAGAGACTTTCATATAGACCAAAAGAAACACAAACCTCAAGAACAGAATTTTATACAACGCTATTTAAAAAATGAAGGCTTAAAAGGAGTTTTCGGAATATATCGTCGTTGTTACCGAAACGGAAAACTCGACGGATTTGAAAAAGCAGTGCTGGACGAGAATGGAGAGTATCGTTGGAAGCCGATAAAAGGACAATACAATATTGTTCCTAAAACATCATTTGAATAAAAGCCCGTTTAAATTTTCCGATAAGAAAATATTATCGGGTCAGATTTAGAACCTATCTAAATTTTCCAACAAAAATATGATCAGCTCATCTTTGCGTTTTCTTCCGGTCTTTTTCCCATTTTCCCTTGTCAGATAGTTTGCTATCTGACAAGGGAAAACAGAAAAATAACCTCGAAAGAAACTTTCAAAACTGACCCAAGTAAAACTTAGACAGCTTCTATATGGATCGACACAATAAAACATATCGAATTTTCCGGCCGAGAGAACAATATATAACCGACTTCACCGATAACAGGAACAAAAAACCGGAAGCTAATAAATGATAAACAGTTACTAACTTCCGGTTTTTCACCTTCATATCTTACTTATCGATCAAGGACTTCTTTCATACCTCAACTCTAACATGATGAACAATCAATCCCGATTAGAAAAATATTTCATAAATTGTACTCGCTCATAATACGATTGGTCGGGAACATTCTTAAAATTAAGCAATCCTTTAAATTCTCCTATCGTCTTAAACCCCTGACTTTGCATCCACTCTTCAAGAATAGTAAGCATCTGCATAATAATACCGTTTCCATGCTGATATAAGACAGAACAAAGTTCTACAGCCGAAGCCCCTGCCAGCAAAGCTTTAATTACCGCTTCCGGCTCATGAACTCCGGTAGAAGCCGCCAAAGACAAATTAGGAATTTGTCCCGACACGATTCCGATCCATCGCATCGTATTGCTAAAATCAGAAGAACTGCTGAATACCGTTCCAGAGGTAAATTGCATTTTATGTATATCAATATCAGGCTGATAGAAGCGATTGAACAATACCACACCATCTGCATTATTTGCTTTCAGTTGGTTGACGACCGCTACAATATTGCTGAAACGTTGTCCCATTTTTACCGTAACCGGAATTTTCACCGCATTTTTAATCGCTTTCAAAATATCGGTATGCAGCTTTTCATATTCACCGGGTTTCTCGTCTAATACCGTCGCTATTTTTAAAATATTAATCTCTATCGCATCTGCTCCGGCTGCCTCCATATCACGTGCAAAAGATACCCAACTCCCATTATCATAACAATTAATACTGGCAATAATCGGTATCGAACACGAAGCTTTGGCTTCACGTATCAACGTCAGGTACTCCTCTATCCTATGCGACCGCACATAATTTTGCACATAATCATACGCTTCGGGATAATCCGCCGAATGATACAAAACATGATCTGCCTGATCAAGTATCTGCTCCTCAAAAAGAGACTTCAAGACAACAGCTCCTGCCCCGGCCTTTTCAAGATCCTTAATTTTATCTATATTATTTGTTAACCCTGAACTTGCGACAATGAGAGGATTACGCAATGTAAGTCCGGCATATGCAGTCTGTAGTGTTTCCATATAATGGTAAGTTTAGATTTTTAATATACTCTTTCCCCGAAAATACGACTTCCCACGCGTACCAGCGTACTTCCGGCTTTTACCGCCAAAAGATAGTCATCGGACATCCCCATAGAGATTTCACAAAACGAACTATCTTCGGGAAAATAGTCTTTCTTTATTTCATCAAAAAAACTACGGAGTGATAGAAACTCCGATTCTATTTGTTTACAATCATTTGTAAATGTAGCCATTCCCATTACTCCGCAAAACCGCACATGGCGAAGATCTTTCCATGCTCCCGACCGGAGATAGTCACGGCACTCCTCAAAAGAAAAACCGAATTTACTTTCTTCTCGGGCAATGTGTATTTGCAACAAACATGAAACCACACGCCCGACATTTTCCGCCGTCTTATTTATTTCTTGCAGCAATTTAGGACTATCAGCACTATGTATCATAGAAACAAACGGAACGATCTGCTTCACCTTATTCGTTTGCAAATGTCCTATGAAATGCCACTCTATATCCTCCGGCAGAACAGGCTTTTTAGAAAGCAATTCTTGCACTTTACTCTCTCCGAAAAGTCGTTGACCGGCAGCATATGCCTCCCGTATCATCTCTACCGGATGAAATTTGGAGACAGCAACCAATCTCACTCCCGAAGGAAGAGTTTGCTTTACCCGCTCTATATTTTCTGCAACAATATTCATATCTAAGATTCTGCAACAGGAGGAAGGTCTTCATCTTCAGCCGCATAAGGATATATATCCATAATAGGCGTTTCGTTAATAGCAGCTATTTCGAAGTCGGCCATAGTACCTTTCATCCCTTCCAACAGGTTTTCCAAAGCTTTCTGCAAGTCCTGTGCCTGCACGAGCATATAACTCGCTGTCCGCTTCTCCGCACCGCTCTTTTCGTCGAGCGTAATAAAATTGACTTTGCATTTAAACCACTTATCGCCCGTCTCATCAAAAAATAACTCGCTGATATTGGCTCTCTTAATATTAGCGACAGAAAAATCGCCCGAAATAAAAGGTGTCATTTCCTTTATAATGCGAGCTTCGGCTTCGGTAAAAGAAAGAGCATCGACCATATAAGGTTCGGTAACTTTCTTCTGCATGCCGTTCTCCATCATTTTATCGTATTTTACTTTACATTCAAACCAAGTACTCATTTTATTTACCTCGTTCATTAATTATTATCTGCAAATACGAGAAAATATCAAAATCTTCTGTATCGTATAGCAAAGATACGATTTTCGATTGAATTTACAGACAGATACAAAAATTAAAGTATCAAGTAAGATTTTTTAATACAGAATCTCTTATATTTGTATAAAATGAAATAAATCGGAATACCCTAATCCGGCAATAATCAAAATTACATTACCCTATCAATTGGATAGCGGAGAACAAACCCTAATGCACATTCATTCCCTTACAGGGCAATTGTTAAAAGCAATACAAATCGATTATAATTTTGACAAAATAGAATTAGATGTATCTGATTTTAACGCAGGAGAATATATTTACGAATATAAAGGAATCAGCAATAAATTCATTGTAAAATAGAACCGTTTAAATACAAAAACTGTCTAAAAAACGGGATGACAAATCTGCCGCCCCGTTTCATCACGAATCTCTTCAAACAAAAGACTCAATATTCTATTTTATCCGCTTTTATATTCCACATTTCAAAAGCTTTTATCGCCTCATTCCGCAACAAAGTCTCAGAAGGAAGCTCACGGTCTGCAGGTTTTAATTCAAGCTCATCATAAATAAACGAATCATCAAATCCTATATCCTTAGCATCGGTTTTCGTATTAGCATAATACATTTTATCGAGTCGAGCCCAATAAATCGCACCCAGACACATAGGACAAGGTTCGCACGACGTGTATATTTCACAGCCGCTCAAATTGAACCGTCCCAATTTCCCGGCAGCTTCACGTATTGCACTCACCTCAGCATGAGCGGTAGGATCGTTGGATGCCGTTACTCGATTTACTCCTCTTGCAATAATTTTTCCGTCTTTCACAATCACTGCACCGAAAGGACCTCCTCCATTTTTCACATTCTCAATAGAAAGCGCTATCGCTTCCCGCATAAAATCATCTTTTGTCGCCATATTATGATCTTTGTTATTTTGTTTACAACCTGATAAAAAAAGCCCGCAGATCACAAGCAGTGAACAAAGGGCTTTCACAAATATAGTGTTTCTTTTCATGGCAATATATTATTTAACGTAATTTAGAAGCAGGTTAAGAGCCTGCAGAAAACACCTTAACTGTTTTCCAACGAATCGTTTATACTTCCGATGTAATCGAGTAATTCCGTTCTTCCCTGCTTTTTCTCTGAAGAGGTATAAAATACCGGGGGAAGTTCTTCCCAATCTTCAAGCAAACGATTCTTATAAGCCTCGACATTTTCCTTAAAGCGCACAGGCCCTAATTTATCGGCTTTGGTAAACACTATGCAAAAAGGTATTTCGTTCTCTCCGAGCCATTCCAAAAACTCGACATCGATTTTCTGCGGTTCATGTCGGCAGTCTATCAGAACAAACAGACAAGTCATCTCATAACGGTTCAGGATATAGCTCTCTATAATGCTGCGTATTTTTTCTCGCCCTTCTTTACCGCGTTGTGCATATCCGTATCCCGGAAGATCGACCAAATACCAAGCATCATTGATCAGGAAATGATTGATAAGCTGCGTTTTACCGGGCATAGAGGAAGTCATCGCCAGCCCTTTTTTATTGGTAAGCATGTTGATCAACGACGATTTCCCTACATTAGAACGACCGATAAAGGCATATTCCGGTAAATTTCCCGAAGGACACTTCGTTACATCTGTATTACTTATTATAAAACGTGCACTTTTTATCTCCATAATCATTTTAGTTAATCGACAGTTATTATGACAAATATAAGGATTATCTGCCGATAATCTTGCCCGAATCTAAAAAAAAGGCTATTTTTGAATTACTAAACCTATTACTTTACATGGAAAATTATGATTCTATGAACGATATATCTGTAGAGACCGCATTACAAGACCTGCGATATTTACAACTGCTTTCAAAACAGTTCCCGACCATATCGGACGCATGTACCGAGATCATCAATCTGGAAGCGATTTTGAATTTACCCAAAGGGACTGAGCATTTCTTGACAGACATACACGGAGAATATGAAGCTTTCCAACATGTTCTGAAAAACGCATCTGGCACAGTACGTCGTAAAGTCAACGAGATTTTCGGTCAAACTCTTCGGGAGAGCGAAAAAAAAGAGTTATGTACACTCATTTATTATCCCGATCATAAGTTGGAACTGATTAAATCCCATGAACCGGATATGGGAGACTGGTACAAAATCACGCTTCACCAACTGATCAGAGTATGTCAAAATGTTTCTTCGAAATATACTCGATCAAAGGTAAGAAAAGCTCTCCCTGCAGAATTTTCCTATATCTTACAGGAACTGCTACACGAATCGCAGATAGACCCGAACAAACAAGCTTATGTGAACGGTATCATCTCGTCTATCATATCGACAGGGCGAGCTGATTGTTTTATCATCGCCATGTGCAACCTCATACAACGACTCACGATAGACACATTGCATATCGTAGGCGACATATATGACCGAGGACCGGGGGCTCATATTATCATGGATACATTATGTAATTATCACAATTTCGATATACAATGGGGCAACCACGATATATTATGGATGGGGGCTGCATCGGGTAACATGTGCTGTATCGCCAACGTGATAAGAATGGCAATGCGTTATGGGAATCTGACTACGATCGAAGACGGGTATGGAATAAATCTACTGCCACTGGCGACATTCGCCATAGAACGTTATAAAGATGATCCTTGCTCGCTTTTCATGCCCAAAGTAGGAACGGATAACGTACATAGCGAAAAGACCCAAAAACTGATTGCTCAAATGCACAAGGCAATCACAATCATACAGTTTAAACTGGAGGCTCAGCTTATCAAGGCTCATCCCGAATATAATATGGATAACCGACTATTGCTCGATAAGATCGATTATAAGCGGGGAAAGCTGATTCTGAATGGAAAAGAATATTCTTTAACAGACTCTTATTTCCCGACTATCGATCCTAAAGATCCCTATAATCTCACCGATGAAGAGCAAGATTTGATACGTCGATTACGCTACTCTTTTGTCAACAGCGAAAAACTGAGAAAACACATGCGATGCCTGTTTTCTTACGGAAGCATATATCTGGTACGCAACTCTAATCTGCTGTATCATGCCTCTATACCGTTGAATGCCGATGGATCTTTTAAAGAGATAACGATACGAGACAAAAAATATAAGGGAAAAGCATTACTCGACCGAATAGATCAGATAATACGAATCGCCTATTTTGATGAAGAGGGTTCTGAAGAGAAAAAATTTGCACGAGATTATATGTGGTATCTCTGGTGCGGAGAAGATGCACCTCCATTCGACAAAGACAAAATGGCGACGTTCGAACGCTACTTTACCGATGATAAAGAGCTTTGGAAAGAGAAAAAGGGATATTATTACACATTAAGAAATGAAGAGCGTGTCTGCGACATGATACTGAAAGAATTTGGAATAAATAATATTCATTCCCATATTATCAACGGACATGTTCCGGTAAAAACGATCAAAGGAGAAAAACCGGTAAAAGCCGGTGGAAAGCTTCTGGTAATCGACGGTGGATTTTCAAAAGCGTACCAACCGGAAACCGGAATCGCAGGCTATACGTTGATTTTTCACTCACGAGGATTACAACTGACACAACACGAGCCTTTTCAGTCGGCACAAAAAGCAATAGAAGAAGGTATCGATATTATTTCGACCAGTTTTATCCTCGAACTCAATTCGCAACGAATGATGGTACGCGACACCGATATAGGAAAAGAGCTCGAGACTCAGATAAAAGATTTGAAAAAATTATTGATCGCTTACCGTAACGGCTTTATTAAAGAAAAATCTTAATTTCGTAACAGAAATATTTTTTAATATCGAATCTCTTTTAAGACTGTTTTCACTTCGGTCATCACAAAAACAGTATTATTCATAGAGAATCAGACAAACACAAAAAACAATATTCAGATGAATCGACCTTACTCTTCCGCATTACTTGAAAATGCGGTAAATGAGTTTGCCAAACTACCGGGTATCGGAAAAAAAACTGCTTTGCGGTTAGTATTACACCTGCTCCGGCAGGAGGAGTTTTCCGTAGAAAATTTCGGAAATGCCATTATAAAACTTCGTAAAGAGATAAAATATTGTCACGTATGTCATAATATTTCCGACTCGGATACTTGCTCATTATGCTCCGACCCCAACCGGGACGATTCTATCATTTGTGTCGTAGAAAACATTAAAGAAGTGATGGTAATTGAAAATACCCATCAATTCAAAGGACGGTATCACGTTTTAGGCGGCGTCATCTCTCCCATGGACGGGATTGGTCCTTCTGATTTGGAAATAGACAGCCTGGTAAAACGGGTATCGGAAGGAGGAATACAGGAAATTATTCTTGCCCTTAGCGCTACGATGGAAGGAGACACGACCAATTTTTATATTTTCAGAAAACTCGCTCCTTACAATATAAAAATTTCCATTTTAGCACGAGGGGTATCGGTTGGTGACGAACTGGAATATACCGATGAGATTACTCTCGGCAGATCTATTATTAACAGAATGCCGTTCAATGAGACATTCAAACCATAAAAAAACGGAATATAAATATACGAAATACCGTCAATAGATCGTTTATATATATTGAATTTATCGCTAAATTAAGGTCCATGAAATTAACATTCTTAGTTCCACCTGTATTAGATCATAATAAACCTGCTGAACGAACTGCGGGGTGCACCCGTATCGTGTATGCAGCACCAAACATATATGAATTGACCGTTGTCGCAGTATTAGAACAAGAAGGATATACTCCGATATATAGAGACTTCGTCTATTACAAAACCTCACGAAAAAAATTCGAAAAGTTCCTTAAAGAAGATGACAGCGATATTTATTATATCTGGACTGTAAATCTGTCAATAGAGAACGATTTAATCGCATTATCCCTAATCCGGAAATATCGGCCGAACGCATTTGTCGTATTTATGGGTCCAGGACCTACTTATTTTACAGATCGCTTTTTTACAGATGAAAAAGTAGTTATCGTCAGAGGAGAACCAGAAGTCATTGTAAAAGAATGGACAAATGCTTTACGAGATGGAACAGACTGGAAACTGACCGAAGGTATCTCATACCTGAAAAACGGGAAAATCATACACAACAAATTCCATTTGTTATTAAAAGACTTAGATTCTCTTCCTTTTCCTGCACGCCATCATATTGCAGATCGGGATTATCACAATCCCAAATTAAAAATATCGCCTTATACGACAGCAATCACTTCACGAAACTGCCCTTATCAGTGCATTTACTGCGTACCGAGTTCGTTAACTTTCGCTCGGGAAATAGAGAATCGCCGGGAGTTTAAAAAGAAGCCGTTTATCTCTTTTCGCTCAATAGAGAGTATTGAAAAAGAGATGAAGATATTGCACGAACAAGGATATACTGCCATCGGCTTCATGGACGACAACTTCATTTGGAATGAAGAAAGAACACTGGCAATCTGTAATATTATGCGTAAATACGGCTTTTCATGGGGATGTCAAGCCCGCGTTGATGCGATTACCGACACAATAGCCCGAGCCTTAGGTATGTCGGGCTGCAAATATGTCGATTTAGGCGTAGAATCATTTAACGATGATATTCTCAAATTCATTAAAAAAGGAATTACACAAAAACAGATATATGACGCAATCGGGTATCTGAAAAAATATAATGTTCCGGTCAAGCTGAATATTCTAATCGGGACAAGCCCGTTAGAAACCAAAGAAACTCTTAAGGATACTTTACGGCGAGCAAAAAAACTGAAAGTCGATCAGATTATGTTCAACATCGTATCTCCTTTTCCCGGTACGGAATTTTATGCTATGGCAAAAGAAAACGGATGGATTAAGGGTGGAGAATATGTTCCTACCGATGTTCAACGAGAGTCGATATTAAATTATCCTCATCTTTCATCTCACGAAATGGAAAGGATATTATTCCGAAGCAATTTGAAATATTTCTTTTCATATTATTTTATTTCGACACAACTCAGACGCTTTACTTCAGTCAAAGAATTTTCGTACGCTTTAAGAGCCTTAAAAATAAAATTATTCGGATAATAGTCTTTATGCGGTTATCAATCATCCTCATATCTTGGAATTCTCTGGTACATCTTAAAGAGTGCCTTGCATCTCTTTCATATACACTGCAGAAAGAAGATATCGAGATCATCTGGGTAGATAACGGATCAACAGACGGCGCATCACGATATGTTAAGGAAAACTATCCTCAAATACAGACAGTCACACTTCCCTGTAACCGAGGTGTAGCATATGCCCGTAACCGGGGAATAGAAAAAGCATCGGGCAAATATATTCTGCTCCTCGATGATGACACTATCGCTAACGAGAACGCTATATACGGCATGATTGCTTACATGGACTTTCATCCCGAAACAGGAATCTGCGGTTGCAAGCTGACAAATACACAAAAAGAAACTCAAAAAAGCGATAAGGAATATCCGGGACTCGGTATAAAATTCAAAAATATTTTCTACACTTTTATACGAAGAAAAAATAAAGAGATTTTCCATACAGTTGAATATGAGCCGGAATATTTAATCGGAGCTTGTCAAATGATCCGTCGTGAAGTACTTGATTTGACAGGTCTTTTGGATGAAAATATTTTTTACGGTCCGGAAGATGCAGATTTTTGTATACGAGTACGGAATAATGGCTTCAAAATCGTCTATCTACCCCAATTTTCAATTATCCATCATTGGAAACGGGTAACCAACCGAAAAATTTTTTCAAAATTGGCATGCCGACATATTCAGGCACTCCTCTATTTCTACAAAAAACATCACCGTTATCTTTAAACTGTAAAAAGTATGTCATACCTATCCGGAACAAATATCTATTTACGAGCTATCGAACCCGAAGATCTCGACATTTTATATCAATGGGAAAACGACTCTTCTCTATGGGTTCATGGATGTACATTAGCTCCATTCTCAAAATTCACTCTTCGTGAATATATTCAAAACAGTTGTTACGATATTTATCAGACCCGACAACTACGAATGATGATTACTTTAAAAAAAACGAACGAAACAATCGGAATGGTAGATTTGTTCGAGATCGACCCACATCACGAAAGAGGAGCGGTAGGTATTCTTATAGCGCCGGATCATCAAAGGAAAGGTTTCGGCAATGAAGCTTTGCAACTAATGTGTTCATACGCTTTCGGTTTTTTGCATCTGCACCAACTTTATGCCCACATCCTTCAAGAAAATAAAAACAGTTTGAAACTCTTTTCTGAAAACGGATTCATATCTTGCGGACTTTTTAAAGAATGGGTAAAAACTGAAAACGGATATAAAAACGTAGTTGTCATGCAACGGATCAATTGAGAATAGGCAAACGAGGATATTTGAGCCATGATTTATAATCTTCTCCTAAATCTACGACAGCTTTACGCCAACTCTGTTCCCCATCACCGCAAATACAAAATAAAGGCGATACTTTTTCGGATACGATCCAAAAAATATTGGCAATCTCATCTATTAATTGCCCGGCCTCCCAACCGCTATACCCTAAAAAGAATTTTATATGCCCCTCTACGGTATTTCCACTTCTTATATAAGACAATACCACATCTATATCACCTCCGATATATAATCCTTCAGCTATCTCTATCGATCCGGGTATTAATCGCCCCAATGTATGTATATAAAACAAATGATCGCTCTCCATAGGCCCTCCGCAAAAGACAGGAATCTCCGGAACATTTTCCAAACCGTCGATTACGGTATTCAACATCAGATTGGAAGACTTGTTAAGAACCAGCCCCATACTTCCGATCGTCGGATCATGATCGACCAACAAAACAACCGACCGTTGGAAATATACCTCATTCAGGCATGGTTCTGAAACCAATAAACAACCGGTATAGGGGTCTTTCAAACTACGGTTCACCTGAAATATTTCCGTTCCTAATCTCATTCGTATTACCAATTAATAATCTAAAGTAAAAAAACTATTCGACAAATCCAAATACTTCTGAAACAAATATTTTCAAATCAGTCATTCCAATCTTCAAAACAAGAAAGAATCAAACAATAAAAATAACAAAAAACACAACTGAGAGCCCTTGGAGGGACTGATTGTTCTTGTGGATTTCTCTAAAACTTTATTCGAATAAAATTAGACCGGCTATTAAAATCCGATTCTCATTAAAGTTTAAATTTTATAATTATTTACACACCGACCAAAGTTTATTTATCTTAAAAATAATCAGTTATAAATCAAAATCTCATACAAATCAGAAATTAATTTTATAATTTTGTGAATATGATTTTCTTTATTTATTTTTTATATGCACAAAAGATGACAAATTGCTAATATTTATTGTCATAAAATAGTATTATCGCTAAAAATACAATGCTTTATTCAAGTACATTTTTAGTTAAAACAAGATTTTAAGAAGAGAAGATCAATTTAATAAGTATTGATGATTTTTTATAATTCATCGGGCATCACATAGGATTTAAAAGTTTGTTTTTATGAAGATAGAAAAATTTTCAGGAACCGATCCCCAGTTATATAAGCTTGTCGCCCCTTTGGTTATGAGTCCGGGAATCTTGAGACAGAACAACAATTATCCTTTTAAAACTTCAATACACCACATTTGGTTTGTCACGACCGAAAACAATACTGTTCAAGGATTCATTCCAGTCGAAATCAAAGCACACAACGTCACAATAGACAACTATTATATTTCGGGAGATAATGCAAAATTGCTTTCCCAAATGATAGACAAAGTTATAACCACTTTCGGAGAAGATTATCCGATATATTCCGTTACACATACCCGACACGTAAATATATTTCAGGAGAAAGGTTTTTCTCCAGTCAAAGAATGGAAACTTTATGTAAAAATGGAATGGAAAGGAGATGAAAACAACCCGAAAGAATGTATATGATATGACCCAAGACCGCCTGGAAAAGATCTTTTCCGGATTTGATAATGTCTACGTCTCTTTCTCCGGCGGGAAAGATAGCGGAGTATTATTGAATCTCTGCATCGATTACATTCGGAAACATAAGCTCGATCGGAAACTGACGGTTTTCCATATGGACTATGAAGTACAATATCAAGAAACAATAGAGTACGTAGAACGAGTATTCAAATCTAATGCGGACATTCTGGATGTTTACCGGGTCTGCGTACCGTTCAAAGTTATAACCTGCACCTCTATGTACCAACAATTCTGGCGACCGTGGGACGATACATGCCAAGACATCTGGGTCCGTGAGATGCCTGAAGGTTGTTACCGAAAAGAAGATTTTCCATTTTACACAGAAGACATGTGGGACTATGAGTTCCAATACAAATTCGCTCACTGGTTGCACATCCAAAAAAAAGCGCAACGAACTTGCTGTCTCGTTGGGATAAGAACTCAAGAAAGCTATAATCGTTGGCGAACGATATACAGTTCGAAAAATTATCAGAAATATAGAGGTCTGAAATGGACAAGACGGTGTGGAGAATACATCTACAATGCATATCCGATCTATGATTGGCAGACAACGGATGTATGGACTGCAAACGGAAAATTCAAATGGGACTATAACCATCTCTATGATTTGTATTACCAAGCCGGCGTCTCTTTGGAGAAACAACGTGTAGCCAGTCCTTTTCTTTCTCAAGCAATCGGGAGCTTAAAATTATACCGAGCCATCGATCCTGACATGTGGGGACGTATGATAAACCGAGTAAACGGAGTCGGATTTGCGGGGATATATGGCGGTACAACGGCTTTAGGATGGCAGTCTATAAAATTGCCTAAGAATATGACATGGGCAGATTATATGAAATTTTTACTAAGTACACTTCCCGAAGAAACAAGAAACAACTATCTTGAAAAACTATCGGTGAGCGTGGCTTTTTGGAAAAATAAAGGCGGCTGTCTTGCTAATGAAACAATAAAGAAGTTGGAAGATGCCGGTATCTCGATCACTGTCGGAGAAAAAAGCAACTATAAAACTTCGAAGAAACCTGTGAGAATGGATTATCTCGATGACATCGATATTCCTGAATTTAAAGAAATCCCGACTTTTAAACGAATTTGCATTTGCATTTTGAAAAACGACCATTGTTGCAAATACATGGGATTCTCCCCTAATAAACACGAAAAAGAATTAAGGGAAAGTGTCATGAAAAAATACCAATCCTTATTTTAATTATGGAAAAATATCAAAGCCCCGTATATAAAGTTTTGTCCGTTCCGATCGAAAAGATCGTAGCCAATAGCTACAATCCGAATATCGTCGCTCCTCCAGAAATGAAACTTCTGGAGATTTCAATCTGGGAAGATGGATATACGATGCCCTGTGTATGTTATTATATCCCCGAACAGGACATTTATGAACTGGTAGATGGATATCACCGATATCAGGTAATGAAAACCTCGAAACGGATTTATGAACGAGAAGAAGGAAAATTACCGGTTGTTGTAATAGAAAAAGATCTATCTAACCGAATGGCTTCTACAATACGCCATAACCGAGCAAGAGGAACTCACAATATTGAGCTAATGAGTAATATTGTATCGGAACTTGTAAAGGCCGGTATGTCAGATAGTTGGATACAAAAAAACATAGGAATGGACAAAGATGAGTTACTGCGTTTAAAGCAAATTTCGGGATTGGCAGAACTATTCGCCGATAAAGAATTCAGTCTGGCAAAAGATTAAAAATAGCTAACCATTTAATCATCAAGATTTTAGTCAGATAAAAAAAATACAAAAACGGCTATCCGTAAATACGGATAGCCGTTTTTTGGACTGAAGCAATTCCTTACTTTCTGATGCCAAGCTCTTTAATAATGGCACGATACCGTTCGATATCGACTTTTACTAAATAGTCAAGTAAACGACGACGTTTACCAACCAACATTCTAAGAGCTCTTTCAGTACTATAATCTTTGTGATTTGACTTTAAATGTTCAGTCAAATGAGCAATACGGTATGAAAATAATGCTATCTGCGCTTCAGGTGAGCCAGTATCAGTATTAGACTTTCCGTATTTCTCAAAGATTTCTCTTTTTTTCTCAGAAGTTAAATACATTTTTCTGCGATTTTGTTGTTAATAAATTCTTTGAGGGGGCAAAGGTATAAATTCATTTTTGATTTACCATACTTTTGTAAGCTTTTTTAAATATACGAACGCTTTTTATTCTGAAAAGATTCTGGTATCTCCCATTTTAGTTTTGTTTAACTCTTTGCCGCAGATTCTTCCATAATTCCCTCAAAATTCAGATAGGCTCTAAAAACATGAAAAAATTTTTTTACGAAAAGGATCAGAATATTAAATATTAATGACAAAGGAAGAAAACTTAAATTAAAGAGAAACATCATAAAAATTTTTGTCGTACCTTTGCGCCACTCAAAATAGATTATATGCAAAAAATCAGAAACATTGCTATCATTGCACATGTTGACCACGGGAAAACAACTCTGGTCGACAAAATGCTTTTGGCCGGACAACTATTTCGCGAGAATCAAAACTCCGGCGAGTTAATACTCGACAATAACGATCTGGAACGTGAACGAGGAATTACAATCCTTTCCAAGAACGTATCAATACGATATAAAGATTATAAGATAAATATTATAGATACTCCGGGACATGCCGATTTCGGGGGAGAAGTCGAACGGGTATTGAATATGGCCGACGGCTGTCTATTGCTCGTAGATGCTTTTGAAGGCCCGATGCCTCAAACCCGCTTCGTATTGCAGAAAGCAATACAAATGGGTTTGAAACCTATCGTAGTAATCAATAAGGTAGATAAACCGAACTGCCGTCCCGATGAAGTGCAGGAAATGGTATTCGACCTGATGTTCAGTCTCGATGCTACAGAGGAACAGCTCGATTTCCCGACAATTTACGGATCTGCAAAACAAAATTGGATGTCAACTGATTGGAAAAACCGGACAGAAGACATCACTCCCTTATTAGATGCCATTATCGAGAATATTCCCGAACCAGCTTATTTAGAAGGAACACCCCAACTCCTGATAACATCTTTAGACTACTCGTCCTATGTAGGTCGTATTGCCATAGGACGCGTGCACCGAGGAGAGCTACACGAAGGACAAGATGTTGCTTTATGCAAGAAAGACGGCTCTATTTCAAAGCAACGAATTAAGGAATTACATATTTTCGAAGGATTGGGACGTACCAAAGTTCAAACTGCCCAATCAGGTGAAATTTGTGCACTGATCGGTATCGAAGGTTTCGAGATCGGAGATACGATCGCTGACATTCAAAATCCGGAACCATTGAAACGAATCGCCATCGACGAACCGACCATGTCGATGACATTTACCAATAACGACTCTCCGTTCTTCGGTAAAGACGGCAAATTCGTTACATCCAGACATATTGCCGAACGACTTGAAAAAGAACTGGACAGGAATCTTGCTTTACGTGTAGAAAAAGCTCCTGAGGATGGAGTATGGACTGTATATGGACGTGGAGTTCTCCATTTATCTATTTTAATCGAAACCATGCGTCGTGAAGGTTACGAACTGCAGGTAGGTCAACCCCAAGTAATCATCCGCGAAATCGACGGTGTAAAATGTGAACCGGTAGAACAATTAACCGTTAACGTACCTGAAGAATATTCCAGCAAGATTATCGATATGGTAACACGCCGCAAAGGAGATCTTCTAAGCATGGATAATCAAGGAGACCGCATACACATGGAATTTTCAATTCCGTCTCGTGGTATCATCGGCCTTCGGAATAATGTGTTGACCGCTTCGGCCGGTGAAGCGATCATGGCTCATCGTTTTCTCGAATATCAACCATGGAAAGGCGATATTGACCGCCGTACAAACGGATCGCTGATTGCTATGGAATCAGGAACTGCTTATGCTTACGCAATAGATAAACTGCAAGATCGAGGCAAATTCTTCATCTTTCCGCAAGAAGAAGTATATGCAGGGCAGGTTGTGGGTGAAAATGCCAAAGAGGGCGATATCGTAGTGAATGTAACCAAATCGAAAAAACTCACCAATATGCGTGCTTCAGGAGCTGATGATAAAGCAAAAATTATTCCTCCTGTCGTATTTAGCCTCGAAGAAGCTCTCGAATACATTAAAGAAGATGAATATGTAGAGGTTACTCCGCATCATATTCGTCTCCGAAAAATTATTTTGGATGAGACGGAACGTAAACGAAGCAATAAATAACATATTTAATAAAAATAACGGTTGATCAATTGATCAACCGTTATTTTTATACTCTCTACCGTATCCGCAATCTACAAGATGCTATCTAAATTTTTCGATAAATATATTATCGTGATTTTTAAATCCATATAAATTCTCAACCTACTTTTTCCCAATCATCTCCAATAATCGAGAAACGGCTTTTGCAGGAGACCCCTGTGCAAGCAACTTAACAAACTGACTACCGATAATCGCACCGGAAGCATTCCGACAAGCTGAATCGAATGTTTCCCGGTTAGATATACCGAATCCTATCAGGCGGGGATTACGAAGATTCATCGCAGCTATACGACGGAAATATTCCTGCTTAACTTCATCGAACGACTGCTGCGCACCGGTCGTCGCCGCAGAAGATACCATATAGATAAATCCTTCTGTATTCCGGTCGATAAATCGGATACGTTCTTCGGAAGTTTCAGGGGTAATAAGCATTATTACATTCAGATCATAACGATCTGCTACGGGCTTATACTCTTCAAGATAATCTTTGAACGGCAAGTCCGGGATTATTACTCCATCTACTCCTACTTCATGACAACTTCGGCAAAAGTTCTCAAAACCATATTGCATTATAGGGTTAAGATACCCCATCAAGATTAACGGAATATCTACTTCGGAACGGATATTTCGAAGCTGCCCGAAGAGTTTACTCAATGACATACCGTTCTGCAAAGCCTTTGCAGCCGCATTCTGAATCACGATTCCATCGGCCATAGGATCTGAAAAAGGGATTCCTATTTCTACCATATCGATTCCCTGACGTTGTAATTCTCCAATAATCTCACGAGTAATATCAAACGCCGGATATCCGGCTGTAAAATAGACCGAAAGAATATTTTTTTCTTTACGGCCAAACAATTGTTGTATTCGATTCATCTCTTTAATTTTGTTATAAATCGGTTTAATTTTTCTATATCTTTTATTCCGGGAGAAATTTCAAAACAACTGTTCAAATCCACCCCTGCAAATTGTGGATGCTTAAAATTCAAAACTCTCTCCACATCATTCTCTCCTATACCTCCTGCTATCAAAAAAGGAATGTTCCCTGTATAATGTTGCAATATACCCCAATCGAATGAACATCCTGAACCGCCATAACCGGACGTAGAAGTATCGAACAAGAAAAAATCACAACACCCGTCATATCTCCCGACAGCCATCAAATCATCTGGAACAGATACAGAAAAGGCTTTAATCACCTGTATTCCTTGTTGCCTCAATGCCACGCACACAGAAGGGATTTCACTCCCATGCAACTGCACATGTGTAAGTCCGTATCGGATTACCGCATCTTCGATCACGCCCAGCTTTTCATTTACAAAAACCCCTACTCGTCCTGCAGATCGCGGCAGGTACTTAGGCAAGGAATTTACATAACGAGGAGAACGGGGATAAAAAATAAAACCTATGAGATCAACCGACAGATTCTCCACCAACCGAATATTCTCCCCATCACGCATACCGCATACTTTAACCAACATCTTCTCCACCGTTTAACTGCTTCACAAACCAGCTCAAAGCTGCACCGGGTCGAACCTCTTTCATAAAATTCTCTCCCATTAAAAATCCTCTGAATCCCACCCGACGCAAAGCTCTAACCGTATCGGGGGAAGAAATCCCGCTTTCCGATATACAGATTTTATCCGAAGGCAAATACCTAACCATATCGAACGAGTGTTCCACTCGAGTTTCAAAGGTCGTCAAATCACGATTGTTAACTCCTATCATATCAGCTCCGGTATCCAAATAGTCGAGTTCTTTTTCTTCATGCAACTCGAGCAATACTTCCATTCCGAGGCTGTGAGCCAAATCGGTAAAACGACGACAAGTCTTCCGATCGAGTACTGCAGCGATGAGCAACACGGCATCCGCACCTATCGCTTTTGCTTGATAAATCTGGTATTCATCGATTACAAACTCTTTACGTAAAAGAGGTATATCAATGCTTTTCCGGACTTTACACAAATCGGCAACCGTTCCACCAAAATAAGTATAATCAGTCAATATAGAAGATGCAGATGCTCCACCCCGTTGATAATCAAGCACAACTCTTTCGACATCGGCATCCCGATGTATCCACCCTTTTGAAGGAGAACGACGTTTAAACTCAGCTATTATACCTGAAGAAGATTCTGACAATGCACGGCTCAGGGAAACAGTACTGCGCATCATTTGTTCGCTTCCTAAAAGCATATCCACAGTATAGGCTTCTTTATGTCGCTGCACTTCGATTCGTTTATCTGCAACTATTTTATCCAGAATATTCATCTTCGAATCAAGAATTAAGTTCGACAAACATTTTCAATGTCTTTAATGCTCTTCCACTTTCCATAGATTCACGAGCTAAGGCGATACAGTCTGCCAGAGATTTTTCCGGCTCAATTACCCGAATAGCAAACGCTGCATTAGCAATCACACAGTCGGTTTGCGCCGGTGTAGCTTCACCTTGCAATACACGATCAAATATACGAGCAGCTTCATCCGGAGATTTTCCCCCATCGAGATCTTGCTCACAATAACGGTTAAAACCTATACTTTCAGGAGTATAGATCGTCTCAGTAGTAGAAGTCGCAACCTTAAACTCTCCCGTTAATGAAATTTCATCGTATCCATCGAGACCATGCACTACGGCAAAACGAGTATCGCTCTCCTGAAAGACATAATTGTAAAGACGCAATAGCGGCAAATTATAAACTCCGAGCAACTGATATTTCGGCAAGGCCGGATTGACCAGCGGACCGAGCATATTGAAAAACGTACGTACCCCCAAAGCTTTACGAACAGGAGCAACGGCTTTCATGGCCGAATTGAAAAGAGGTGCATGCAAATAGGCAATATTACACATATCCATACTCTTACGAAGACGACTCATATCAGAAGTAAATTGTACACCGTGCTGCTCCATAACATTACTTGCCCCGCTTACCGAAGTAGCTCCGTAGTTTCCATGTTTCACAACGGGATAACCTGCTCCTGCTACGACAAAACATGCCGCAGTAGAAATATTGAACGTATTTTTTCCGTCACCTCCAGTACCGACTATATCGATAGGAGCATATTCGGAAAGATCGACCGGAATACGCATTTCGAGTAAAGCATCCCGAAATCCTGTCAGTTCCTCGACTGAGATGTTCCGCATTAAGAATACTGTAATTAAAGAGGCTATCTGCGCATCATTGTACTTACCCTGTACGATATTTTGAAGTATATCCCGAGCTTCGGTTCTCCCCAAATACCGATGTTCGAACAACTTATATAGAATTTGCTTCATTTCCGTTTTTATTTTAATGATAAAGAAAATTGCGAATAATCGTATGCCCTTCAGGTGTTAATACCGATTCGGGATGAAACTGTATGCCACGTACATCATATTTTCTGTGTCGAAGCGCCATGATCTGTCCGGAAGCATCTCTCGCCGTGATCTCGAGCTCTGCCGGAAATCCATCAGGACTGACCACCCAGGAATGATAACGACCTACTTGTATTTCTCGGGGCAATCCCGTAAAAAGCGAGTCGTCCGTAATAATTTCCACAGAAGTCTGCACCCCATGATATACCTCCTTCAGATTTTCCAATACTGCGCCGAAAGCCTCACCAATAGCCTGATGACCGAGACAAACTCCTAAAATACTCTTCGTAGGAGCATAACGTCGTATCAATGGCAACAATAACCCCGCTTCTTCCGGAACGCCAGGACCGGGCGAAAGTATAATTTTATCGAAACGTTCTATTTCGTCAAGCGTAATTTTATCATTCCGACACACCTCGACATCGGTCTCTCCTAACTCGTGCACCAGATGCAATAAATTGTAGGTAAACGAGTCATAATTATCAAATATCAATATCTTTTCCATATCTTCTAATTTTTCAAAGTTACTGCCATATCGATGGCTTTTTTCAAAGCTCCCAACTTATTATTCACTTCTTGCAATTCATTCTCTTCTTTGCTGTGCGCTACAATTCCGCCTCCTGCCTGATACCACAATTCATGGTTACGACTTACAAAAGTACGTATCGTTATCGCTTGATTAAGATCTCCGTTGAATCCGATAAACCCGATACAACCGCCATAAGCACCTCGGTTATGAGGCTCTATCTCAGAAATCAGTTGCATGGCCCGTACTTTAGGAGCACCGGAAAGAGTTCCCGCCGGAAAAGTATCGATAAACGTCCCGACCGGATTAGCTTCCGAATCAAGTTGTCCGCACACTCGAGAAACGAGATGTATCACATGACTATAATACTGAGGTTCTTTATAAAACAGAACATTCACATCATGACAATTCCGGCTGAGATCATTTCTTGCCAGATCGACCAGCATCACATGTTCGGCATTCTCTTTCGGATCGGCAAGAAGCGTTTCGGTAAGCTCCCTGTCTTTGCAAATATCTCCTGTACGTCGGGTCGTTCCGGCAATAGGATCTATGTACGCCTTACCGTTTTCTATCCTGCAATGCGTTTCGGGTGAAGACCCGAATATACGATACCCTCCGAAATCGAAATAAAACAAATAAGGAGACGGATTGATAGAACGCAACGCTCTATACACCTTAAAGTCATCACCCGAAAAAGGCTGGATAAAACGACGAGAAAGAACAATTTGAAAAACATCGCCACGCAAACAATGCTCTATACCTTTACGCACGTTAGCCTTGTGTTGTTCATCGGTAACAGTGCTATATACAGGCGCGGTAAGAAAAAAATTATATGAAGAGAAATTTCTATTTTCGATAACCGACTCCAGTTCGTTAAGAGTAGTGCCCTCTCCTTCAGAAAGCATCTCAACCAAAGTCAATTCATTTTTAAAATGGTTAAATACAATCACCTGTTTATAAAGAATATAAAGCAGATCCGGAGCATCATTGCATTCATCATGGCTCTCTTTTACGGGAATATTCTCGAAATATTTCACAGCGTTGAATGTCGTGTAACCATATAACCCACATACCCGGCTCTCGTCACCGGATACTCTGAATTGGGAGATAAAATCGTTTATAGCCTTTTCTACGGTAAATGATTCATCGATCATCCTCTTTTCTCTGCATCCATCGGGAAATGTCATTGTACAGACTCCGCTGTTTACCCCGATACTCGCCAACGGACAGAGAGCTATAAACGAAAGGCTGTTTTCTCCTGCATGATAGTCGGAACTTTCCATAAGTGCCGACTGAGGATAAATATCACGAACTTTAAGATAGATACTTACAGGCGTATGCAGATCTCCTAATACTTTTTTACTTCGTGTTGTATAATCGAATGTTTTCATCTGACTTTTCATTTATTTTTCATTTCACGAATATAAGTTTCCATATCTTTATCCCCTCTGCCCGAAACGGTAAGCACAACCACATCCTCAGGACGGAAACGAAGTTTTCCGAGAGCTCCCAAAGCATGTGCCGATTCAAGTGCCGGAATAATGCCTTCAAGTCTTGTCAACTCAAATGCGGCGTTTAATGCCTCATCATCATTTATAGCTAAAACCGTTGCACGTTTATTTGTCGCCAAGTTTGCATGGATAGGCCCTATACCGGGATAATCGAGTCCGGCAGAAATAGAATAAGGTTCTTCAATTTGCCCGTCCTGGCTCTGCATAACAAGAGTCTTGCTGCCATGAATAATCCCGATTTTGCCAAGTTGTATAGTAGCTGCGGACATACCGGTATCGATACCCTTTCCTCCGGCCTCCGCAAGAACTATTTTTACCCGATCGTCATTAACATAATGATAAATCGTTCCGGCAGCATTACTGCCGCCACCGACACAGGCAATAAGGTAATCAGGATAATCCCGTCCTTCTTGCAAAGAGAGTTGTTTCCGTATCTCCTCACTAATCACCGACTGCAAGCGGGCTACCATATCGGGATAAGGATGCGGTCCTACTGTAGATCCGATTATATAATAGGTATCCGAAGGATGACAGCACCAGTCTCGTATCGCCTCATTCGTAGCATCTTTTAGCGTCATATTGCCTGATGTCACCGGGTAAACCGTAGCACCGAGCATTTCCATTTTCTGTACATTAATATGCTGCCGCTCGACATCGGTTTTTCCCATATAAACAACACACTCCATATTCATAAGAGCACAAACCGTAGCCGTTGCGACACCGTGTTGTCCCGCTCCGGTCTCGGCAATAATACGTCTCTTACCCATTCGTTTGGCAATCAAGATCTGTCCTATAGTATTATTGATCTTATGTGCTCCGGTATGGTTAAGATCTTCTCGTTTAAGATAGATGCGACAACCATACCGCTCGGATAGCCGAGGGGCAAGATAAAGAGGTGAGGGACGACCGACATAGTCACGCAACAAACCGTCAAACTCGTTTTTGAATGACTCGCTTTGAATAATGGGAAGATAGTTCTTCCTTAACTCCTCTACACATCCATAAAGAATTTCAGGAACGTACGCCCCTCCAAATTCTCCATAATAACCATCATCATTTACTTGATAATCTTTCATATTGTCTTATTTTTTCGTTTTCACTATCTGTTTTCGGGATATAAAAAAAGAGGTTTGCCGTGTTGGCAAACCTCTTTATACGGTATATATTTTTAATTACATAAGGTTGCTTCTCACGACTACGGGAGTTGTAAGAATTGCCACCAATATGTATTTACTAAAATCGTATTCATCTTTACATTTCACTCTGTTTGTTGAGTGCAAATGTATAGAATGAATTTGAAAAAACAAATATTCGAGGAAAAATTTTAAATAATTTGTTTTTTCGAAATAAAGACTGTACTTTTTCACCCAATCTGTAAGCCAAATACATCTTTATGAAAAAAATAGTCATAGCATCCGACTCTTTCAAAGGTTCGGTATCTTCTGCCGACGTTGCCCAAAGCGCAAGAGAGGGAATACTCCGTGTATTTCCGGAATGTGAAGTTATCTGCCTAACCGTTTCTGACGGTGGAGAGGGATTGTACGAAACATTACTGCAACAATTAAAAGGAAAACAAATAATATGTTCCGCACATAATTCCCAAATGGAAACGATCAATGCCGGCTACATCTTATCAGAAGATGGGAAAACAGCCGTTATAGAAACAGCAGCAACCAACGGTCTAGCACTGATACCTAAAGAAAAACGTAACCCGATGGAGGCAACGACATTCGGGACAGGAGAACTGATCAAAAATGCTATCCGGCGAGGATGTCGGAATATCCTACTCGGCATAGGCGGAAGTGCGACTAATGATGCCGGCACAGGAATGTTGCAAGCTCTCGGAATCCGGTTCAGAGATGAAAACGGCACAATCTTAGGATATGGAGGAAAAATATTAACCCGGATCGCCTCCATCGATGAGTCTGGAGTATTACCGGAACTGAAAGATTGCCGGTTCACAATAATATGCGATGTAAACAATCCGCTTTTTGGTCCTAACGGTGCGGCCTATGTATATGCTCCTCAAAAAGGAGCCGACCGTGAACAAGTACGTTTTCTTGACAAAGGGCTAAGAAATTTCTCCCATATAATCGAACAAGAGAAAGGCATAAATATCAGTAAAGTTTCGGGGGCAGGAGCTGCAGGAGGAATGGGAGCAGCATGTCTTGCATTTTTTCACGCCCAGTTAAAATCGGGAATAGAAACGGTACTCGAAATAATCGGTTTTGACAAACTCATTGCCGGAGCAGATCTGATCATTACCGGAGAAGGAAAGCTCGACCGACAAACCATTATGGGGAAAACAGCTTCGGGCATTCTCGCTGCCGCCCGAAAACACCACATTCCCGTCATCGCTTTAGGCGGCTGTGTAGAAAATACGAAAGAACTCATAGATGCCGGATTTCTTGCGGCATTCTCTATACTCCCATATCCCGTCACTTTGGAACAAGCCATACAGAAAGACTTTACTCTTTGCAATATTGCCAATACAACAGAACAGATAATGCGAATTATTAAAAATCAAGCTCAATAAAACCAATCATATACCCCATAAAATAGAATGGCTATATATTATTGTACAAAAAAAGAAAGTATTCTTGCAATGAGAACACTTTCTTTTCTATTATAATATATTTCTTTATTTTATTCGTTAATCAGCAACCAAGCGTCCGAGAACCGATTAGGATACTTCGCTTTCACACTTTCACGCAACTCGGTAGCAGAAGGTCTGTCATCGAAACTGCCGACTATAACACGATACATACCTTTTGCATTCTGTGCTAAAAAAGCATTATATCCGTCTGCGACTAAAGACTCCTGCAAATTAGAGGCATTGGTTTTGATAGTAAAACTTCCGACAACGACATTGAACATTTTCAGTTTAGAAGCATCTCCGGCATTTACCGTTGTAATTTTCTCTGTACTTACCCTTACCGGAGAAGAACTTGTATCTGAAGATGAGGCCGGCTTGGTCACGACAGGTTCCGGAGCTAAAGTCTGCTCTGCAACAGGCTTTTCCTGCGCTTTTTCGTATGCCGCTTTATATGAACTTTCTTTAGCTTTACAAGAAACAAAGCCTATGGCTACAGCTACGGCCACAACTAACACCCAGTTTTTTTTCATATCTTTTTTATTTATATGTTACTTAATACCTTTTCTTTGAACGGTTTGCCTTATATTGAAAGGCAAATGTACAAAATAAATCAGAGATATATACAGCTTTATAAAAAAACTGTACATTTTATCGAGCAATAAATTTTTCCCAATTATATTAAACATAGTAAGAGCATCGGACTACTCAACTTATAATAATTAATAACCGGATTTCATGAATCTTAAGAACTTGTACAAATTTTGTACGGACATTCTTAGCACTATTTTTGAAGTATTTTTCTGTTCTGACGAAGAAGATAACGAGCTACATTGATGTGTAAAATAGGAAAACAGTTTCAAAAATCAGAATATATAATTTTATTTATCGGAAAATTCAGACTGGTTTTAAAATGCTATTTCTTTTGCTTTCCTTGATCTCTATGCTGCAACATAGCTTTTGCAAAAGAATTTTCAGCACGACGGTACAGAAAAAGCTTTCTCGGGGAGAGAATTCCTCTGAAACGAATAAAATACTCACGTTCTATCTGAGCTTCTTTAAGCGGTAATAGAGAGAGAGCTTCTGCTGATGCTGCATATTCTTTTTCCGAAACAGGAGTTTTCGAATGTGCAATACGCCTCGCCTCGCTGCGCACTTGGCGATTCAACCGATATTTTTTCAACTGCATTTCATCATACAACGGAAAAAAATGTGCAGCCTCCTTATCTGTAAGACCGATTTGCTTTTTCAGATACTCTTTTTTATAAGTTTGAAAACTCTTGTAACGATCTTCCGGAGAAGTGCCTTGCGCCTTGCATACAGGCAAAACCAAAACGAAAAATAAAAATGCAGTAATTATTCTTTTCATCTCTTTTATATACAATAAGTATCAGATCTCTTATTCTCCTAACGCCAAATACTCATATACCGAATATTCATCTACATTGCTGTAAAATAAATAGTCATCTACATTCTCATTTGTTATTGAAACTTCCGTTTCCGCCACGACAGAAGAAGAGTCTTTTTCCGGAACAAACAAACGCACCATCAAAGCTATTCCGGCAAACATTGCCGCCATGTATAACCAAGGCCTGACACGTTGCCACACAGTCGGTTTTTCAGGTTCGACAACCTCAAAATTGTCTAATTGACTTACCATTCGAGACGTAAAGCCTTCAAAATACCCATCGGGAACTCTCATGCCCGTATCACGCCCCACCTGCTTTAATATGTCTTTATCTTTTTCCATAATATCTTTGTTCTTTAGACTATAATAGAACAATAAGGTTTAATCATCTGATGTTAAATATTCCTCGACTTTACGAACTGCATGATGATACGAAGCTTTCAATGCTCCTACCGATGTCCCCAAAATATGAGACATCTCTTCGTATTTCATATCATCAAAATAACGCATATTAAAAACAAGACGTTGTTTTTCGGGAAGTTTCAATATGGCTTCCTGCAAACGTTTTTGTAATCTATTCCCGTCAAACCATTCATCCGCCTCCAATTTATCAAGCAAAAACAAGTCTTCTCCTTCTAACGGGACATGATTCTGTTGACGTTGCTTATTTAAAAATGTAATCGTCTCATTGACTGCAATGCGATACAACCAAGTAGATAAACGGGCTTCGGCCCGAAAATAAGTAATACTGTTCCATGCTTTAAGAAAGGTATTTTGTAGCAGGTCATCAGCATCATCATGAGAAAATACCATCTTACGTATCTGCCAATATAACGGCTCGCTATAATGAGCGACAACCTGCGCAAATGCCTCTCTGCATTTGAGAGGATCTTGCAATTGCTCTACGATGGTGTCTTCATTGTATTGTTGCATAATATATGACCGGCAAATTAGCAAACAGGCGGATAAACAATTTCAACTACTATAAATAATGATGAAAAACAAAAAATCTTTTCGATTCGGTAAAATTACACAAAATACAGAATCCGGCAATTTTTTATTTCTTAAAAATCACTACATATAGTGATTGCCTCCTCCACCATTATGGCTTTAATTTGTATGTTCAAAAAATAAGGTAAAAAGGATGAAAAAATTACTACTGCTTTTATTAATCGCAACCGAGGTACTTCCGGTTCTTGCCAGAATAGATAAAGAACAATCTGACCGGGATAGTACGATTTACAAAAACGTGAATCTAAACGAAATAGAGGTGATCTCATCTCCCAAATCAGAAACTCGGTTCTTTGAATTTCCCGGTTCTATCTCGATTATCGGAGAAAAAAAACTGGAACGACAACATATCATGTCATTAAAAGGTCTTTCGTCAATAGCCCCTAATCTGTATATTCCGGATTACGGCTCTAAGCTGATTTCATCAATATATATACGAGGGATCGGTTCACGAATCAATTCTCCGGCAGTAGGATTAAATGTCGATAATGTTCCGTATCTGGACAAAAGTTCGTTCGATTTCGATTTTATGGATATTGAAAAAATAGAGATTCTGCGTGGTCCGCAAGGTACTTTATATGGACGAAATACTATGGCAGGATTAATCAATATATACACAAAATCTCCTTTTGACTACCAAGGAACGAAGATAAAAGCCGGATACGGTAACCATAATACATGGAATGCGGCCCTCTCCCATAGTCATAAAATAAATGAATATGTAGCGTTCTCCGTCAGCGGGAAATACCGGAAAAACGATGGATATTTTAAAAATATCGCAACGGGAAAAAATTCGGGATCAACAGAAGTTGCTGGAGGACGAGCTCAAATCTATATAAAAATCAATCCCCGTCTGAAAATAAATCTTACTTCCGATTTTGAATATAACGATCAGGATGGTTATCCTTACCAAATGTTCGACAAAAAAAAAGACATCCGATATCCGATCAATTATAACGACCGCTCTTCCTATGACCGGAAATTATCGACCAGCAGTATTTTATTACAATATATACATGACCGGTACATTATGAACTCGATTACCGGATATCAGTTCCTGAAAGACAATATGCACATGGATCAGGATTTCACTCCTTTATCTGTTTTCACCTTACAACAAAAACAAAAACAGGACGCCATTACTCAGGAAATAACTTTTAAATCGACAACCGACAAAAATTTGCAATGGGTTGCCGGCGTTTTCGGATTTTACTCCCACTTACGAACCGACGGACCGGTAAATTTTAAAGAAGACGGATTAAAATACATGATCGAGGATAATGTAAATTCAATATTCGAAAACATCAACGGGCTTCCTGTTCAATTAGGTTTAAAAGTACAAAGTCCCAATTTATATATAAACGGAATATATAAAACTCCGACATTCGGGCTTGCTGTTTTTAAACAGATGACATACAACAACCTGTTTATAAAAAACCTTTCCGGGACAATCGGATTGAGACTCGACTATGAACACACGAAAATAAACCACCATACATTTATCGATGAACCGTTTATATCAGACTTCAATATTATCTTTCCCCCGCCAAAGGGAGCAACTCCGATTCCTGTATCCGTACCTTTATCTGTCGACGGAAAGAACGAAATGAATACATGGGAACTTTTACCGAAATTCGAATTAAAATACAAATTCAATTCCCGATATTTTATATATGCTTCCGTCGCTCGAGGATACCGCTCAGGAGGATACAACTTTCAAATGTTCTCTAATATCGTTCAGGAACAACTCCGAAGTAAAATGATTACAGAAATCCTCAATAAAGTCCCACCGAAGGTTAAACCGATGTTACCCGATTTAAGTCATCTGACAAACAATCAGACCGATGTCAATAATTCAATCCGGTATAAACCCGAACACAGCTGGAACTATGAAATCGGAGGCCGTGCCGATTTATGGGACAGAAGACTGGGTATCGATTTTTCTGTATTTTATATAGACTGTCGGAATCAGCAAATTTCTATCATAGATGGATTCGGACGTACGACAAAAAACTCCGGACATTCTGCCAGTAAAGGCTCTGAAGTTTCTGTCCGCCTGTCACCTGTAAATAATCTTCAACTTACGGCAGCTTACGGATATACCCATGCCACATTTATTTCAAATGAAGATGGTAACAAGGGAAATTACGTTCCGTTTGCCCCTAAACATACCTTAGCTCTTACGGGGAATTATACTATAGAAATAAAAAAAAGCTGGCTCGACTACATTTTTATCAATGCCGAATACGCAGGACGAGGAAAAACTTTTTGGACAGAATCTAATGATGTAGCACAAAATTTCTACGGATTATTAAACGGAGATTTGACATTCCAAAAAAATAATATCGATCTAAGTATATGGGGAAAAAACCTTCTGAATAAACGCTATCAGGCTTTTTATTTCGAAACGATGAATGCAGAAAACCTGAAAGAGAACAATGGATTTATGCAATTAGGACGTCCAATAACCTTCGGATTCGATGTAACATTACGATTTTAGTTCCTGCCATATATAAACAAAAAGAGGGTGACCCAAAAGTCAATAACGACTGAACGGGTCACCCTTTTTCATTATCTTTGGGCATTTCCTTAAGAGA